>JAAUYM010109281.1_pt1 | contig 10891 bp, 8 predicted proteins | sample 7278001 | NCBI WGS metagenome assembly JAAUYM01 (sample SAMN14350224, study PRJNA611818) | marine sediment metagenome | isolation source: surface marine sediment (1.8m) | place: French Polynesia: Moorea | collected 2018-08
TGTTTACAGATCACCCAAGTACTTTTTCACTCCGCTTACCTACCCTGTTTTTTCCCCACAAAATGAAAGTCCTGTTCTTGCTTGTGTACCAAGCAAGAACAGCAAGGGGAAAAAGAGCCTTCAAACATTTTTGCGGAAAAAGAAAAAAAATGGCAAACGTTTAGCCACACAGACCTCTCCCCTCCACCAAAATGAGCACCCGCCCAACAACCCAAAAACCGCGTCCGCCCTTTTTTGTGGTGGTGGTGGTGGGGGGAGGGGGAGGGGAGACCTGCCTATAGCGAGGAAAGGGTCGCTTCGAGCTAATTATCTGCGGCGACTGTTTGGACATGATAATTGTGCTGTACTACAGGCAACTTTGGATATGTAGTCAAGTGAGAGAAAAAAAACAACTTATACAACACCAAGAGTGGAATTTTTTACTACATAGGTATTATATGTATATAAAAAGTCATTTGACAGAGTTTTCACTACATCAAACGTCACCAAAAATCGAAAATTGACTGTACCATGCACTGCGCAGGGGGAGAAGGAAAAGTGCCATTTGCTATCGGGGGAAAAAAAACCGACCGTGCAGTCCACTCCGATTTTTTCTTTCCAACAAGAAAACTTTGGATGTTTTTTGTGAAATTTTAGCAAAACTCTTCCTTCACGCCAAAGGGCCCAGAACGGGGGTGAACTTTGGGCAGGCCCACCATCCATGAAGGGAATACTAAGGCACCAAGTAGGAACGGAATTGTGGTCAGCCCCGTAGCAGTTGCTTGCAGCGCACCTACCCAGCTAGAGCAGCAGTACAGTCAACTTTAGATATACGTATAGCAAAGATGTCTCAGATAATTGATTATATTTCCTACTTACCACACCCATCATCCCCAAACATTTCCGCCTTTGTCATAGTGAAACTTTCAACTTAATAAGTGGTTTTTTTCTTCTAACAGACAACTTTCACTGTATCGAAAGTTGACTGTCCTAGTTCTAGTCCTAGTAGAAAGCCTTTTCTCCCCCCCTTCCACCTCTTTTATCGGTTATTAAAAAGCGAGGGGGAGAGGGAGAAAAGTCGAGCAATAACTTCTGCGCAAAATCTTCTGCGCTTCTAAAAACAGAGCTTTTTTCCCTTTGCGTCTGGCGACAGGGGTTCCTGATATTTTTTTCTCGGACCGCAACCCACTTTTTTGCCACCCACTTTTTGTTTTGTAATTCCCACAGAGCATCTAGCACTTGCAACCCATCTTTGGGTCGCCGCCCATACGAGTTTTTGGAAACCTCTGAGACTCTAGTACGTACTACTACAGTAAGAGAGGAAGATGATGATGAGACTGTTCCCCCGGGAGCGAGGATGAAATTGATATGCCGGGCGAGTGAAGTGAGTGGTCACACACACACACACATGTGCGGTCACATTCATCAGGATCCTTTTGTTTGGCCTCTAAAAAAAAAGAAAAAATGTTATAGTACTCGTCTTGACGCCGGCGTCGCGGTCTAATCATTGTCAGCGTTGTTGTGCTTAAACACCATGACGAAAACACAAATTTCAAAGCAAGGCAACACCTGAGAATTTAACCAACAGGTGTCATCATGTGCAAAGTACTGAAGCACTGCGAGCGCTAAGAAATGCTTGCGCGTTCTTTTCGGCACTTGTTTCCTTTTTTTGGTCCCTTCGGGAGGAGAAAGAAGGCTGTGCTTCAACAAAAAAAGGCCGCGCATACATAGTAGCGCCTACAGTGAAACTCGGATAATCAGGACAGGTCATATCAGGTCGGGGACAGAATAAATTTGCCAATTTATCCCGTTATTGTGCGTAGCAACATGTGATCTCTGTTCCCCATAAAATTTCCCGGATTAACCTCAGATTCTCTTATCTGATTAGCTGACTTCCGCTGTATTTTATTCGCTTTCCACAAAGTCCCTGCTGCCACGGTGGAATGCTGGTTGGGGGGGAGGGGAAAGAAGGAAAGGATAGGAAAAGTAGAGGGGGGAGAGGGGAAAGGAGGAGGAATATGAAAAGTAGAGGGGGGGGGGGAGAGAGGGGGAGAAAAGTCTGGGTTGTAACATGATAAGGCTTACGTAAATTAAATAAATCCCCTGGGAGTGAAAGAGAGATGCTGTAGATACAGGGGAGAAGAAGTCTTGACCGTGTGACAACAGAAAAAAAATATATTAGTACAAGTAACAGTCGGCAACTTAAATTCAGGCAACTTACTCAATTCTAGCAACCTTGTTTGGACGCAACGGTTCCACACTCTGACGAAGAGAGAGAGCTTTGACAAAGTAAAGATCAAGTCCACCTGGCACAAACCAGTGAAAAATCTTCCTCCGTCCTCCTCAGCCACCTTCCATTTCCCCTCCCTTCCCCCCTCCCCTGGGGGCTCCCTGGGGACACTTTTGTACCACTCGATTTAACCTGCCCTCTGGTACTACTGTACTACACCATAAAAAAGAGGGTCCAGAGTTTACTTTTTCTCCTACGCTTGTTCTCTCTTGTGGTCATTGGCTTCCGTCCTCCCCCTCCCCTTCCCCCTCCAAAAAAGAGCCCAACTTTTCTGGTAATCCTTTCCGCAAACAGTCCTGTCCAAAAAATATTTGCTTTGTAATAGAAACGTTTGCAAAACCTTTTGATACACTGGTATGGTGAAGTTTCTTCTGCTGACGTCGGACTCCAAATGATGGGAAGTCGACTGTAGTACCCTTCCAGAGCAGTGACGACATCATTAAGGTCTTTTTGCCTCTTTCATCCGTGTTGGTGATCTACAAGAAGTTTTGTTGACGTTGTTGTTGTCGCTGCTGCATGTTCAAAGCGCCTGTTGGTGTAGTACGAGAGCCTAGAGAGAGAGCCCCTAAACAATTTCCACAACGTCCCATGGGAGTGGCTCTGAATGGTCGCACAAATCTTGTCTTGTCTCGTCCCCCCCTCTGCGTGAGTGCATCCGCTTATGCCAAGAAAGCTCGACTTTGGACTCTCCTCTCTAACTTCTCCCAAGGGACTTCTTTCACTCAAGCTTTGCTTTGTTTGCCTTCCCGAGTGTGTGGTTGGGGGAAAAGGAGGAGGAAAAGGAGAAATGGGATCAAGTCCTTTTTTTCTTCTTCTCTCAAACAATTGTCCGGTGGTGAAACACCTGTAAGCATCTCTCATACATCTTTTGTGGGTGTTGCACTTGTTGCGGATTGACTTGTGCGAGGAGCGACGTGCGGACACGTCTATTTATTGCAAATTGCAAATCTTAACTGAAGCAGAAGAGGAAAAAGGGGTCTGCTGCTTCATGCAGGTAAGGGTGAGAAGAGATGACTGATACCTGTGCTGTTACAGGTCAGCTTGTTTGTAATAGTGTTTGCTCTACTACTGGAAGATTTTGGTGCAAAGCTGAATTTAGGGATAGAGAAGGGGTTCAATTAATTTTGTGTAGGAGAGTGTATGGATGGACAACTTTAAAAAAATCTGTTCCAGTAGTCTTGTTGACACCACTACTTGGTGCTAGAGATTGCTACAGCCATTGAAGTTTAATTTCAGATCAAGTATGCCAAAATAGGACACATTTTAAGCAATGTCGTTCTTCGTACGAAGAGGTGGACAAATTCCCCTTGGAAACAGCTTTGCCTTTTCTTTGTCCCCAAGCCAGCGTGGCTTTGACTGTCACGATCAGAAGAAAGAAAGTCACTCTTCTTCTCTTCCTCTGGAAGTGCCGGCGTCGCAGAGCTTGCAGAGATTGGTAGGTTTTTTGGTTGTTGTTCCTGTCCTTCTTGCACTTGCTACATTGACGAAAATTGACAAGTTGACAGCTTTCCTATCGTACAGGACGTTCCAGAAAAAATGTCCTGACATACTTTTGTCAACTGAGAGATCCTGTACTTAGCAAGAGCAAAAATGTTTCTCCATCTGCATGGATGCTTTTTCTAGCTACTTGTTTTTGTTCTCTCTCTCTCTCTCCACTTCCGTTTCTAACAATAACAACCGTCTTCTCTCTGTCTGCGTGTCTCACGACGTGGCAGGGGTTCCCCACCCATCCGGACCTTTCACGTGAAGCATCCTGTGCAAACCCACTAACCCCGTGGAGGTGAGGCACATTGTTACGCAGTTCAGACCTCCTATACCACACCTCCACACCGCTGTAGTAGTAAAGTCGTAACAATGGATAAGGTTTGGATAACATTGGATCTATCTCCACGACCCTATCACTTTTGGTGAGAACCCCTGAGTCGAGAAGAAAAGAAGGAAGGATGAAAGGCAACAACAAACCTAATTTCCTTAAAAGCGACAAAAAAAGAGAGAGACTTTTGCACAATTTTTTGACGGGCCTATTTTTGCGTTTTTAAAAGCAATTTTAAATGTGAAAAATTTGTCGTAATTTAGAGCTGTCAGATTGCAAATTAAGCAAAATTGCGAGGCGTGACAAAATTAAGGGCACCCTTGCCCTGTCACGTTCTTTTACAATTAGTTGGTAAAAGTGCTTTCAAATATGACAGCTTACTACTTTTTTTCTGCCACAAGTTCCAGTTTGTCACGACAGCATATTTTTCTTGCAAACCAGAGTTTGCATGAACAACAAACAGGAGCAGCAGCAGCAATGATGGCAGCAGCAACAGCAACAGCAGAAAGAGTCTGCCTCCTCACCTGCTCGCTGGTGTACCTCAGGGCGGCCGGCTGCCTGATCATCTGCCTGATGATGAGGCAGGTGGAGACGAGCATGGCCGCCGTCGGGGCCAGCAGCACGCAGACCGAGTTGGCCACCACCGTGTAGTAGCGGATGTACTGCTTGTTCTCCCTCAGCTCGGTGGGACCCACCACCAGCAGCGAGGCATTCACCTCCAGCACCGTCCCGTTCGGGAGGGTCTCGTTGCGAACCTGGAAGGGAAGGTTGAGGGGACCGTACAGTAAAATCTCGATAATTGCGAGTTACAGTACTGCAATAGTACAGTAAAATCTCGATAATTGTATCGAGATAAAGTACTGCAATAGTACAGTAAAGTATCGATAATTGTGTGCAGTTAAAGTACTGCAACAGTAGTACAGTACTTTAACTGGACACAATTACTGTGCACTGCAACATAGTACAGTAAAGTCTCGATAATCGTATCAAGTTGAAGAACTGCAATAGTGCAGTGAAATCTCAAAAAAGGTACAGTTCTGTAGTAGTACAAGTACAGTACGGCAGCATCTCGATATGGTATTACGATTAATCGTACAGAGGGGGGGAGGAAAAACATTCATCGACGTTCGTTCGGTTCCGGAGGATCAATCAATTGTTTTTCTCTTGATGCATGTTCAGTACAGTAGATTCTTCACATAATGTTGGTTACAGCAACGGTTGAAACGAGATCTATAATATGAGAATAACGAGAACATTACAATAATAAGCATCTCTTTAAAAAAGGCCACTCTCTTACTACATCGATATTTACATGTCGAGAATCTACTGCACTAACACACACAAAAAAGCACCTTTCACTCTACTCAAACGGACACATACTAGTTTTGTGTGTCGGGCACAATGGATGGGCAGGGACAATAGAAGGGAGCCTTTCTTTTCCCTCTCATGTAAGGCAGTGTTGCCATTTTTGATTAAAAAGATGCGCCAATAAGCCTACTTTTTGGCAGTTATCAGAGTTCAGGGCAATTCTTGAACATGGGCTTTGCCCTTTGACTGTTTTTTAGGGTTGGGTGTGCTACAGCTTTGCAAGACCTGGCAGCACTGACTGTGGGAGACCTTGGAGAGAGAGAGAGAGAGAAGAGAGGAAAGGGCTGCAAATTGGTTTCTTCTAGGTGGGCACCGTAGGCCTGCCTGTCTGTGTGAAAGCTCTCCATTCCCCCCCCCACCTTCCTTTTGAGTACCCCTTCCTCCCCCTTTGGAGACAAATTGAGTTCTGCTTTCATTAAAGAATGTCGACAAATAGCAATCAGCCGGTGAGAGAGGAGGGGGTGGGAAAGAATTTCTCTTCAGGTGAAAAAAATTGCATTTTTTGCCATTATTGTACTGTACGTATTATGTGGAGAGCTCTAATAAAAACAAACTAATTCTCTCTCTTTTTTAAAAGTTGTTCTTTGATGCCGCTGGTGCAGTCCACCGCAGCAAAGGCGGGACAAAAAAATTGTGTTTGTAGAACTTGCCTCTGCTTTAACAGAACAGCTATCTAGAAAACCTTTGAGTTGATGACCACTGACTTTACTTGAGTTCTACTATATTTTTCCACATGTGCCCCCCCCCCTCCTCCCTCCACCGTGGAGCGGTATAGCTCTCTGCACAAGACGTGAGATGACGGATTGGCCTTGCACGCAGCCATAGGTAAGAAGAAGATGATAATGGCTCACGGGCCTTATCTGCACAGTTCAAACACGTTCCATCATCTTACGTTTTCCTCCTCCTTCTCCTCCTCCTCCTCTCTTTTTTTTTGAAGGTGAGAAATGAGAAGGCTACTCAAACCCACTTTTCACTACTCCTTTCGACTCACCTTCGGAGCCTGAAGCCCCAGGACCAAATTTTGGCCTCCCAGAACATTTGTTCCTACTTTTTAAAGACCTCCGGCCGTTGGTGGGGCCCAGAGGCCGAAAAGTTTCTTGGTCCTCATGTTTTGCACTTTTCCCTGGAGAGGAAGAAAAAAAAGTTGAAGCGAAGAAGGAGCCTGAAAGACGAAAAAAGTCCTTAATGAAATGCAGCGCTAAAAGGAGTCGGAGGGTGGCAGCCTCTTCCCGACCCAACACAAAAGGAAGTTAGATGGTTGGTTAGCTGCCCGACGGGACATTTTTTGTGTCAAGAAGCACTCCTGTACGGTGTTGTAAAATCAGTGATGTAGCTACCTGTAAAATTCTTAAATTTTTCTTCAATACCACAAAATAATTCCCAGATTAAGTTGCCAGATCCACAGACTCAAAAAGCCCAGACAAGCCAGATAGCAAAGTAACATTTTTGTCAGGCAGAAGTGTGGGTTAAAAAGTCTCGTCGGGGGACGAAAGTCAGAAAGTGAGAGAATTCTCCCGAGAAGCCTTTCTTCCTTTCTTCCTTCCTCAATTGCTTTTTTTGCCTTTCTCTCTCTCCACCTTTTGATCTCCCTCTCTCTTTCTCTTTCTTCTCCCAAACTTCCAGTTCTGATTATTATCTTTCCTGCCTCCCTGGGGAGAATTTTTTTCTTTCTCAGGGCGACCAGAAACCACTTCCTCCTCTCTGGCTGCGTTCATTGAGGTTGCACGGGAAAAAACAATGATTCTGTCATGAAAGACTTGACCTAGGTACGGCAAAAGTTCCAGAAACGTACAAAAAGTGATGTAACGAGAGTTGGCCATGCTTGTCCATGCTTGGTCAGGTGTTTTTTCCCTGTTTAAAATCCTTCCAATGCTGACTCCTGACAGGAGGTGGACAAGCAGAACCAGGACAGAGAAGAGCTGATAAGCCTGTTTTATAAAAGATCATGCAATCTTTTCCAGCAAAAGTGGCCGTTGCCACCAACGTCGTTGTTTTGTTGCCATGGCTTCTCCCCCCCCCCACACACACCGACACCCCACCCCACCACATCAGTGTCAATTACGACAAAGGCACAAAGTGGATTTACATTTCTCCCAATTTCCCCACCGGAAGGCCTTTTACTTCCAGTTTGCGGAGAAGGAGGAGAGAGAAAAAAGAGAGGAGGAGGAGAAGGAGAAGCAGGAGAAGCAAGAGGAGGAGGAGAAGGAGAAGCAGGAGAAGCAAGAGGAGGAGGAGAAGGAGAAGCAGGAGAAGCAAGAGGAGGAGGAGCAGGAGGAGCAGGAGGAGCAGGAGAAGCAAGAGGAGGAGGAGCAGGAGGAGCAGGAGAAGGAAGAGCAGGAGAAGCAAGAGGAGGAGGAGCAGGAGGAGCAGGAGAAGCAGGAGGAGCAGAAGGAGTAGGAGAAGCAGGAGGAGGATAAAGAAGAGGATGAGGGGGATGAAGAGGAGGAGAGAGAAGGAAGACGAAAAATCCAATTACATCCGGCACCAAGACAACCACATAAACTGTTTTTGTTTGCCCGTCTTGTTGTTGTTGTTGCTGCTCCCTCACGCCCCACTTAGGTTAGGTTATGAGATGCGCATTCAGTATTAACGTTTATGTAATATTTGGTACTGACAATTGATGCCTTAAGCAAGTTATCGCAGCATGTTCAGCTCTGTTTAGCAATCTACGTATGTATGAATGCCATGTACCTACTTCAACCACCATGTAGCGTAGTGAAAAAAATATTTTTATAGAACAACAACAACAGTCGGGTGGGTCTGAAAAAAGGCATCTCGTCAATTGTGATTTGATTATTCAATAACATCATAACAATGGCAGTATAGTTGAATCACGATGCTGCTGATGCTGATGCCACAATACGAGATTGCAAAAGATTTTTTATTTCCCTTTTTTTCGGTGGTGAGGAGAAAGAAGGAAGCTCTCTGACGGTCACCTCGCTTCCAAGGGAGATTGGTGCTTATGTCTTTTTTTTTGGGGGGGGGGGAAGGCGGAAGGGAGGGCAGACGGACAAAAAGTGTGGCGTCCTTGCATTATTCATGCATGAAAGGGAGCTGCTATGGCATGGCAAGAGGTTCTCAACCTTTTTCTTTGTTGAACCGTCACCCACTTTATGACCCTATGACCCTCCAAGGCATTCCGCGGCCCACTCTAAGGCTTCCCACGACCCACTGAAGGGAGGAAGAAGGCACCGTTGAGGGGTGTGTGTGCTTACAAGGCTGCATAAGTGGTACAGTAGAATCTCGATATGGCAAACTGGGCCGTCAGCAGCAAAGTTTACCAGTAACTACTGCAGTTCACTAACTAGTATATCGATGCACCCATATTATGCTGTCAAGTTTGCTCTGGTCCTCTTGCATCCTGCCCCACTTTTGGGTGGGCCGCGCCACCCACAGGTTGTGAACCGCTGAGGGTAGACCAAATGGGAGAAGGAACAGTTGCCCCCCCTCTCTCTCCTCTTTTCCTCTGGAGGCCGAGGACCAGTGAGACACGCTGGAATTGCTCGACACAAGAAAAGCTCATAAACTAAAGTGGGGAATCGGCGGAGGAGAAGGAGGAGGAAGAGAAACACTGAAAGTTCTGAAAGCATCCCATTTCTGTAGTAGGTAACTTGTTTCTTATCAAAAGTTTAGGCTTTCCTACCCCCCCCCCCCCAAAAGGAGGATATTCCTGACTACGTCGTCAAAAATGTATCGTTATTATACTACAGTCGACATTCGATTCCAGGCACTTTAGACAACTTTTTGCAGACGCGACACTTTTTTTACTGTGAAGTATGTAGTAAAAATATTCGTTTGTTTTTAGACAGGCGACAGATTCGCCCTTTTTTTCCTTCTTGACCGGTTGAAAATGAGAGGTCCACTGTAGGCGGATTATGCGGAGAGACGAGGAGGAGGAGGAGGAGGAAGAGGAGGAGGAGGAGGAAGAGGAAGAGGAAGAGGAGGAGGAGAAGGAGGAGTAGGAGTAGGAGGAGGAGGAAGAAGAAGCTTCTTTTCTTTTTTTTTCGGAAAGGCAGCTTTGCGTGACATCTAAATGGAATTTTTGGAGCTGAGCCGCGGATTGAATTTCGCTCTGGAAGCGATCTCCACCCCACTCCCCACCGCAATTTCTCAGCGCACACGTGCCCATATCGTACCTACCCGACCAGACACGCACTTCATCCCGTCGGTACATATCTGATACATTTCAAACATAACAATACTACTATACTATAATAACATATGTAGTTTTTTCTCGAGACATAAATTAAACATGCGACTGCCTTTCATGTGGGAAGAAAAACAAAGTTGGCACATGTGGCGGTTAAAATAGCTTATAAGCTTAGGCTATAGTAGCTTAACGAGGTCAAAACGGTGCCAAATTTGCCGTGACGCCTGTCTGGTTGGGTAGTGCGCATAAAAAAGGGGAAGTTATGTAAACGTACGCTTTTTGAAGGCTGCTGCAGTGAAGCACCCTTGGTCGGTTGTTGGTCCTCTTTTCTCTCTCTTTCTCTTTGAAACGCGAGGCAAAAAAAACTCTACAGGATGCCTCAGTGTTTTCTTGCTAATGCAAAAAAAAAACTTTGAGAAAAATTACTAATTGTTGTGCATCAAGAAACTTAGGGTTTTATGGAATGAAGTCCTTCATAGTATACTGTAACAGATTTCACCGACCCCACCAGCATGATCAAATATCTTTTTTTTTGTGCCCCAAAACAACCAATCAAAAAAATCAGAAAGTAATCAAGACACCCTGTGATGAGAGAAGAGAGGTCTACTAGTAGCTCCTCTCCTCTTCTTCCACTCCTCCCTCCCTTCCCTCTTTTCCAGGGCATTACAGTACCACAGATTAGAGTACCACAGATTAGAGCACCACAGATTAGAGTACCACAGTGCAGTAATTGCAGTGCAGTAGTAACTACAGTGCAGTAATAATTGCAGTACAAGTATTGAAATTACATTTGCCAAAGAAAGCAAATTTGCAAATATTGCTACACATTTTAAAACCTTTTTCCCCTTTCTTACTTTTTCCTAAAGTTAGTACAGTCAAGTTTCAATTTGATGGATCTCTATTTTATGTATAATTTTGATTTTATGTATTTTTTCCAGGAAACCGATTTTTTACTTCATAAAAAGTTTCAATTTCATGTATTTTGGTCAGAACCAGGTTTCGATTTTATGTATTTTTGACAATATTTCTGGTCACAATTCAAGAGAAACATAAGATTGTAGCATAGTAAAAATAACATAAGAGAAACATTAAATTGTAAACAAAAACAAAAACTTTCTGAAAGACAAGCTAAGTGATTCTGCAGTCAAAATAGGTCCCAAAAAGGACCCAAAGATGCGTGCCTCGTACACCATCAAGGAAAAGGTGTCCTGGATCGAGGACCTCAAATCATTCATGGCTGACAGAAAATTTGCCTTCTTTTGTCTTAAAATGCATTACAATATGTTCAAAA
>JAAUYM010116302.1_pt1 | contig 10889 bp, 13 predicted proteins | sample 7278001 | NCBI WGS metagenome assembly JAAUYM01 (sample SAMN14350224, study PRJNA611818) | marine sediment metagenome | isolation source: surface marine sediment (1.8m) | place: French Polynesia: Moorea | collected 2018-08
ATTGTGGGTATTTTATGTTTTCCCTTAAAAATTACGCACTTTTTGCGCATTTCATATTTATCTCTTTGAAAGTCTTCGCTTTTGCACATTTTACGTTCGTGTCCTACCTGTAGGTTGTGCGCAGCCTCCGGCTGGTGCCCTCCCAGGGTTGCCAACGCGCTGTCCCTCTTGCGGAAGAGGTCCAGCTTGCTGTGCAGCAGCTTGTCATCGTAGGCCAAAATATCCTTGGAAAACGGAAAGAAAAATTACATAGCATCTCACTAAAAACGTATCTCCGCGTTAATGATAAAAGTCGACGTAAAAAGATAATATACGTTAACAAAAAAGAATGATGGATCTGTAGGTAGTATCTCCACATGAAAATCTTCTAATTTTTGTGTTTTTAAGTGCTGAGACGTGAAAAGACAGACATTAAATGTCGAGATACAAGAAACCATCCGTTTTTTTGGCTGATTTGTAATTTTTCCCGTGCGCAAATTTCACTATTGACGCCACACCTGAAATATTGGATCCGAGAAGAACTTGTCCCTCTTGTCCAGCTGCAGCTCCCTGCCTCCCTTCGTCATCATAAACTTCTTCTTCTTGTCTTATGAAAAAAACCCTCGACCTAGAAAGATAATGGCGAGAGAAACATGAGGGAAGAATTAATGCAGATGTCAAGTGGGCGAGATGAGGCTCAATTCCGATCTCTTTTTCTCTCTCTCTGCATTTTCGAGCATTTAGAGTCAAGAGGAGAAAGAGGGAGAGTGGGAGGAGGATTCTTGAATGGATGAGAGGAGGGGGAATATGCATTTTCCTCCTCCTCCCCTCACTCATCAAGATTGGGCAGTGGGCAGATCTAGGTAGGGGGGAGGGAGAAGGCATAGAAAGGTGGGAGTCGGTACAGTCGAATCCCGCTTTAGTGGGAAAAGTTGGGAGCACGCAAAATGTATTATTTATCCAAAAATATCACACGTTTCTCCAACTCATACTCCAGAATTTATTTCCACGTGTCCGATTCCCACTTGAGCAGGTTCGACTGTACCGTACATAGTAGTCGTTGCCGGGGATTTGGCCATTTTTTGCCCTCCTGAAAGCGGAGGAGGAGGAAGAGGAGGAGGAAGAAGAGAGAATCCTGTAAGCGCTGTGAGGACAGTGGGCGTGTCACTCCAACTGATTTAAAAGGGAAGGAGGGAAGAAGAGAAAAAAAAAACAGAAAATGTGTGGGAGTTCTGAAAGAGCACTGCTATCCAGATATGCCTTTAAAGCGGGAAGGTGGAAGGTGGAAGGCGGACAAAGCAGCCCAAGGGCCAAACTGAGAAGAAATATGTTTTGGGGGAAGAAAAGATTTATAAACAAACAATTCTTAAAACATGCAGCAGCTTAAGGAAGTTGAACAACTCGTCATAAGAACGAATTTAAAATACACTTCGCAGTAGTCATGTGAAATTTACGGCCCTTGGGCCTCAAATTCTCGCCAGGTTCTGGCTTTGAGATCAGCACAGGAGGAGGAGGAGGAGGAAGAGGAGAACGAGGAGGAGGGACATTGGTGGGGCTCTTTAATGAGCCCTGTGCATTTGGGAACAGATGTCAATTCGTCCCCTCCTCTGTCAACTTTGCGCCAAAATGACATCACGAAAAAAACCGCCTTCTCTTCATGTGGCAGTATTGAATTTCTTTTCCGAACTTGCGGGAAAACACACGTCGTCGTACCATGGAAAGAAGTAAAGGTCCTTTGTGAATAGAAGACATTTGTGAAATGCTTCTTTTCATGGCAAGTTGCCTAGGTTGGAAGGGACTATTTTGGGATACTTTAAAAAAAAGAGAAAGAAAGAAAAATATTTTCTTTGCACAAAAAAGGAAGAAGGAAAAGAAATACAAATGGCGCAGAATGTAAATGTGTAGTAGAACGTAGTATACGTACACAAGAGAATTTGTTTGGCTCGAAAAAAACCTTTTTTACCTGCAGCGAAGCCCGCAGGTCATGAAATGGTAAGAGTTGTTCGTGTTGTTCTTATTTTTGGGGAACGATGTGCGTCATTTATGCAAGAATTTGCACACATTCCAAAATTTAACTCTTGTCAATGTCTTGCCAGTGTTTGAAAGTCTGTTCTTGTTTTGTTGTGGACTCTCTCTCTGTCTGTCTGGGTGTGTGTGTGTGTGTGTGTTCTAAATGCGAGGATTCACCCATTTGCTTACTCGAGTCAAAAGCTAGAGAGAGAGAGAAGAAAGAAAAATTTGTTGGACGTGGGTAGGATGCCTTAGAAGAAGTTTGCCAGAAGCCGAAGGAGGAGGAGGAGAAAGAGAAGGTTTCCAGACAATGACAGCATCCACTTTCCCAGACAAACGTGCATTTGTCCCTGAATTTCTTTTCTGGAATGAAAACTGCTCAATGTCCAACTGGAAGTGGCACCGAAACTACCTTGTTAATATGTTAAATATTTATCTCTTTTTCTATGGAAAAAAGCGCCTGCTTGTATACGTGCGGGTTCTTTTAAGCTAGAAGGTGAGTAAAATGCGGGCTTCGATAAATAAAACTTCTGTCACGTGATATAAAAAGATCTCCCTCTTTTCCAGTCCACGTAGAGGACTGTAATTGCAATAACAGCTGGAAGTGCGATAAAGAAAATAGTAAAACTGGAACACTCACTAGCTTTTTTTTCTTCACAATTTGAGCAACCCACTTTCTCTGCATGAGACACTGTCGCCGTGCCCAATTTGCATTTCCTTCAGTGACGTTGCCGCCTCGTAAAGTCGAAAATGGGGGATGAGTTAAAGGGAAGTCTTTGTTCCACTCAAACAGCTTTGAGAGAGAGAGAGAGAGAGAGAGAGATGATAGGCAAGAAAAGCACGTTAGTGTCAAGAAACAGAGGAGGAAGAATGCATGCGGAAACGAATCGACATTTTCCCTTTCCGCTTACTAGTATTTTTTTCTCCAAAAAAAAGTCAAATTCCATCAACTCACCTTTCACTGATGTGGACGTATCGTCAAGTCAACAGGGAGAGATTTATTTCGTTTTTGATCCCGGCCGCGTTCGCGTTCGCGTCTGCGTAAACTGATCCCTCAGACCTTTTTCTTTTTTATCTCAAGGCTTCTCTTCTTCTCCTTTCTCTCTTATCCTGGGCACAAATAAACTGCGTTAGCGCCCGATCGCTAAAGATTTCTAGCACAGACACCTCCTCGCAGTGATGACGAGACTTTGCTCTCTGAGTTAAGCAACTCGACTGCCTCCTCCTCCTCCTCTCGAACACACTCCTCCCTCCCTCCCTCCTCCACAGAATTCTGCTGCTGCTTAGCTCCCCGAAGCAAACTAGGCTGTGAGTGTATGACCCTCCCCCTCTCCCCTCCCCTCCTCCCTGTGCCTGCTGTGGTAGCGGCGAGATCTCATACTGTTCGCATTACGTCACCCTCAGCAAAAAAGAAAGAAAGAAATTTGCCGTGCAAAAAGTATGCGAAATTGTGGTGTGCCCAAAAAAGACTAACATGTTTTAAGCGGGAGCTGCTACGCAGTATCTCTATGGCCGATGTTTTCTCTAGCACCTTCTAGTACTACTAGAGGGGAGAGCATAGGTGGTGGTGGCGCTGGAAGCTACTTCTACCCTCTCCTCCTCTTCCCACCCCCTCCTTTCGCTTGCTGGGATTGCCGGCCCCCCACGTCTAGTAAAGTGTGAGTGTGTGTGTGTGTGCACTCTGCTCCTGTGAGTAGAGAGGAAGAAAAAAACAAGAGTGAGAAGAACGTGCAAACGTTACAGACGTGGGCAAAATGCAGACTTGATCTTGTTGGAACAGGGTTTTTCCCTATTAAAATCTTCCAAGATGCTTAGCTTCTACAAGCTCTGTGTGTGTCTAAACGTACAGCAAGAATAAAAGCACTTTGTAGACCGCGACGCCGGCTCCGACTTTCTTATAAAGAAGAGTCGGTTTTTGTTTGCATACAATGGAAATCCGAGTTCGCCTCCCACACGAAAAATTGCTCTTCCTCCTCGCTAAGAAAAAAAATTTCTTCTCTGGAATGTTCTTCTCTGATGATTCACTCCCTCAGGAATGCTAAAGGAGAATTCTTGGGTATGAATGAGCGAGGGAGAGAGAGAAAGGGGCATTCCCAGGAAAAATGGCCGTTTAAAAAGTCAAATTTCACTAATTGCGATTACAGTGGTAACAATGCCTCACAATGTTGTTAGGTGAGAATTTGGGGTTCCAACGACACCCGTAACAAGTGTAATAATAATTTACGTAGTAGAGCAGTGCCAGCTGCTGATTTAAACTGGCTGAGAGTGCCGTTAGGGTTATAAACCTGGGGTGGGACACCAAAAGTATGAGATTGGTAGTAAAATATCCAAACAGTGCCATCTGTAGTCAGAAAAACTGGCAAACCAGAACCCAGCTCAAACTCCCATGGTGGAGAGGAGACGCTAGGTGGGCGAAACTCCAGAGTAGAAGTTTTGTGCTTTTTACTCTTCTTTACAATCATGTGTGAGAACACACACACATCTTTTCCGTCTTTATTTTCGAAACTGTATGCAGTGTGTAGTAAATACAGTGGAACCTCGACATAGGTATTTATTCAGTACGGTGAATTCACCCCTAATGGCCAATTTCCAGCTACACAGAAATGACTGCATGAATAGAGTGAATTGTTTTATGCTGACCGACTAACTCATTATTATATCCAGGTTCTACTGTACTACGGTGAATTGGATTACCGGCCTATGGAGGCACTCAAAAGACGTTTGCCTTCTCTACAAGAGAGAAGTGGTGTTTATAAATCTCTCCAACTCTCCGACTAGGGCGGGTTGGGGGGGTGGGTGGAGAAGAAGGAGGAGGATGTCGCCTCCTCTTCCTCCTCCTCCTTCAAAATGCACTTTCACGAAGTTCCGGCGACTCACGGCGTTTCCCCATACGACGAACGACGGCCGCGGACAAACTCTTTTTTTTTTAGTGCTAGATGTGCTCTTTCTCCCTCCTCTGACGCTGATTTCGTCACGAGACTATTTATAGTAGACCTTTGTCTCTCGCGGCAGGTAGCAAGGGGTTATTTCTTCCACCTGGTAAAAAAAAGGAGAAGAAACAAAAATGTTCAATTTTTCAGAATTCATAGCAATTAAATTATTTTTTTTCTTGACGGCAAAGCAAGGTCGGGCAAAGTAATACTATAACTTTAACGTTTCCTCTTCAAGAACGTATCTGACCTGAATTTCACCACCACTTTTAGTGCACACTCCACCTGAGAACGGGAGAAAGAGAGAGAAGCCGTAACCTTTCTTTTTCTCCGCTCTCCTCCCACCTGAGCAAGAAGTCTCACCCCCTTCTTCCCCGGGGAGACGGAGGTCTAAAAGTTGGGGTCGGGTCTCGTTGTCGCCCTTGGCAACGGCGGCAATGAATACTACTTGTAGCTTGAAACCTTTCTTCGTCAAAGATAAATGAAAAATAAAAATTATGAAAAACGTGCGAGCAGTTTGCAAGTGCATTTTTTCTGCCCTTGTCTCCGCTTTATCTCTTCTTGGCCAGTCTCCAAGTCGGTCTTTTTCTGAATTCCTCCTTCTTTTGGAGTCACTAAGGCCAACAACAGAGATGCCTCCCTCTCCTCCTGCTCCTCCTCCTTCTCTTTCTGTCTCACCTCCGTCCGATTGGAAAAAGATTTCTAGATCGGATAAAAATCGTTTGTTTGTGCCATTAGGCAAACTCTCTCTCTTCTTCTCCTAACTCAACATTTGCTTTTTTATGACCCCTCCTCCAGTTGCTTCCCCTTCTCACTCTTTTTCTCTCCCCCAAGTACGCGTCAGTAAATTCGGATGATGTCATAATTTTAGTGAATTGAAGAAGCACTTTAATTTGTCCTCTCCGCTGCTAAGAAATGTTGTGGGATTTAGTTCCATCCGTCATGTCTCACAGACTTTAGAAAGAAAATGTGGGTTCAGTTCCCTTTTCCGTCTAAGCAAAGGGTGGAGAGATGAGATTGGAAAAAAAAGCAAAACTTAATTGCAGTTCAGTCTATTTGGGAAACCGGATGAGAACCGGGGAAAAACTCTTTTGTGTTTGTGGGAGCAAATTAGACCAGGTGAGAGGAGGAGGAACCACCCATGCCGCCCACGCGCTTTGTGTGACGGGTTGCTAGCTCTTGCTGGCTTCTTGGAGGATTTTGGAATGGAATGCTGGACTGGGGGGTGGCAAGACAACATGAAGAATAAAATATAGAAGAACTTGGAGGTATATAGTGTACTGATCAGTCAGAAGCAAATTGTTTGCAGTCATATCGGTGCAATTCACTGCATCAACGCAACCATTTCTCTCCAGTTATAAGTGCCTCAATAAAGGTACATTTACTATGCGGTACACTAAAGTTTACTTTTCCTAATCTGTCTAAAGTACTACTAGTATAGGACGACCCTAATAAAGTTTTTCCCAGATAATTGGTGACTAGTTTATCCGAGTTCTTCCACTGATCTTCTTCATCCGTAGCCGTCGGGAGAGTAGCCAAAGATTTCAAAGTCGAGTCTGTACATCTCGTAGAGCCTCTTCCTCCTCTCCCATCCGAGCTGAGAGAAGAGCTCCTTGGCCACGTCCCCGGACGCCTCCTCCCCCTCGTTCAGCGACCTCCGCAGCGGGGACGCAGATTCCGTCCAGTCCTGTGGGCGGCGGCGACTGAGCACCATTCTCCTCAGCACCTGGATGTCCTCCGCGTAGGTTTCGGACTTCCCGACAAAACCGTAGGGGACATTGCACAGGGCGCACCTGCACAGTCGTCAGTGGGAGGTAAATATGACATCCCACCCTATCCCTCACCACCGACACTAGTTTTATACAAGCCCGACCAATATTGCCAAGGTATCGACAAGGTAGCATCCAGGTATCTGTTCGTCGCCCCTATGGTAAGGGAAAACGCTGAAGTACGTAGGGATCAGACATAATTGAGACTAGAGTGACAATTTTGCCTCAAAATGCCTCAGCGATACCTCAGAGGTATTGCTGACGTCGCCAATATTGGTCGGGCTGTAAAAAATTTGGCTAAAATTTTGAAGACTGAGAGGAGAAGTAAAGTACAGTACTATGGGGGAGTTTTATTTTTTGTGACACCATTACCAACTGTAGTAAGGTCTGTAGTGGTGGTCCATGGCGCACTTGCCGCCGACGAGGTCGCAGCTCTCGCCGTCGTTGACCGACATCACAAAGTCGACAAACTTGGTGAAGTTGTGGTCGAGCTGCGACGCTAGGATCTTGTAGGACGTCTTCTTCCTCTGGCCCAGGATTTTGTCCCGAAAGGCGGATACGAGCCTTGGAACGACATAACCCGACCAATATCGCTGTGGTACGGTTGGCGTCTGATCCAGTTATCGATTACAGTTATCCATCATCAGATGCCAACCATACCTCAGCGAACTGGTCGGGAATTTTATTCTTCTTGTCGGTTTGGACTTAGCAAGTCAGCATCGCCTAGTACGGTCCAACCAGAATTTGGATGGGCTAAGCATGAAGCCACTCAAATACGTAAGTGGGGAAACTTGGATGAGTTGTTTCACCTTCTCCCGACATGACTCAATTATCCGAGTTTGGCTGTACTTCAAGGGAAGAGAGAGAGAGATGCTCGTACCTCTCGTAAGGATGTCTGACGAACAGGAAGGAAAACGTGCCGCTCTCCCGGAGGTGCTCCACCAGGCTCGGGAAGTCCACCGCCGCGTTGCCGTAGGCGAACTCCCGGCCGAGCTCTCCGTGCAGGTAGGGCATGTAGCTCTTCTTGTCCTCCCAGTCGATGGTGCCGTTCGGGCTGGACGACAGCGGAAGGAAAATGTCGTGCAGGAGGGTGGTCGTGGCTACCTATGGAACAGCAGCAACAACGACAACGGGTTAATTTGGGGCATCTTCCAACCTGTCCCGGCTCTTCCGAGTTCGACTGTGGTAGAGTGCAGTCAATACCGGTATTTGATTTGATCAAGTTGTCCGTCAGATGTCTTTCCAAGACCGCGCATAATTTTTTGGTTTCCTTAAAATAAAATCACACATCTTTCTTTTCTCCAAAATGAAATGTTGACTGTGTAGCACCTAGTTAGTACCTTTGGAATGAGGCATGCGGCCACGCGGTGTCGCCCGCTCACCAGGAAGCTCCAGTCGTTGTCCTCCCAGAGCCAGGGGAGTCCGCTCCACTTGGCGGCGTCTCCCGATCGACGGCACCACCCTTGCACCCTCGCCAGCCGTTTCGCCAGCCTTCCGTGATCTCCACTCCGACCTGCTGATTGGAAAGTGGTGGTGGTGGGGTGGAGTGGGGGGAAGGTAACAGTAACTAACCCCGACCAGGAAAAAAAGTCATAAAAACTGGCAATTTATAAATTATTTTATTTTTTGTTATTTGAAATTTGCCGCGGGCCTTGTTTCATTATCTTAATATAAGTGAGCAAGGTCTAAAGTATATCAGTTTTTTTCTGGGACATCCTGTACAAGAACTTGACTTCCTTGGTTGAGATATAAACCATAGCCCATGACTGCCGAGTTGATGCTTTACCGTACCGTACCAGTCAAGCGAAGAAAGGCGAGGACGCATGTAAAGAGCAGCATTCCTGCCAGCAAGTTTTTCATCTTCTTCCTCAGAACGTTCCAGAGAAACATTCTTAAATACCTTCTTGTTGTCTTGTCAGTGCACTAGGATGTTGCACTTTCTCTGGTCGAGACAATATCACCAAGAGTGAATCCTCGAATCGACTAACATTTCGCCACAATTCACAGATTTTTTTTTTACTAGAGGAAGACTCAGACCTTGTTTCATTGCGTGGAAGAACACGTGTGAAATGCTTGATGTTACCTAACAAAAGCATCGATGAAGCATCTGTACGAGTATCGCAGATCAGTATAGATTCACACAATTCTGAAGGAAAACCAGTGGTACAACTTGAAGCTTAACAATGCTAGACCACTCGCTCACCAGCGACTTTTTTCAACTTTCTTTTTTCTGGACATGACAAATAATTCGCAGGAGTTACTGGTGACGAGTGCAGCACGGATCTGGAAGGCTCAGACTTTCAGCTCTTCTCCTGCTCTACTACCTACTACCTACTACTATACCGTAGTTACTACTAGACTAAAGCGCACTCGCACCCCACACCCCGCATGTGTGCGGATATGGACTCACCGAGTGCGAGTGTGGGGTGCGAGTGCGAGTGCGGGTGTGCGGAGTGCGGAGTCAAAAGGCCACACTCATATTCCGCACTTTTTGTAATATGTACGAGCGTAAGCAAAAAAAAGTTTTGCCAAACCATCTACAGTAGATCCAGTACATAAGCACTCTGCCTTTATCTTAGCAGTCGCCCACACAACCAATCATTGGTCCCCGATTAAACAAGCGCCAGCCAAGATGAGGTGAATTCTGCTCCTGCACATAATTGGCCGTCGCACCGGCAAAGTGCGGGGTGCGGAGTGCGGGTGCGGGGTGCGTGGTCAGTGAGTGCGAGTGCGAGTGCGAGTGCGAGTGTGGGGTTAGAGAGTGTGGGTGTGAGTGCGAGTGTGAGTGCGTGGTCAGTCCGGGTGCGGGGTGCGCCTAAATTGGGGTGCGCGTACAAGCATGCTACTAGATATAACGAGATGATGCACTCCTGGCTCTGGAACTAGGCAAAAGACGACATCGGACCCTGTCTTGTTGAAAGGAAAGGCAACTTCGACGCCCTCTTCTTCTTCTTCAAAAACTCCTGTAATTAGTAATTCCACACTTTTTTTTTTTTAAATCAAGCATCAAATGGGTAAGTCAAGCCTCCACCACTGCCGAGCTCAGATCTTATGCATGTGTAAAGTACTAGCATATGTACTACAGCATCCCTTCGTAATTCCATGCAATTTTCCTGCTTCGATGGAGTATGTAATGAATGACCTATATGAGTAACAACAGCAACAGGAGCCCTTTGACGCACGTTGTACAATTTATCAGAGGCAGTAACATTGTTATAAGTTCACTTTTGGTCATATGTACACGTGGACGGGAGACATCAGCACTGGGGGGGAGGGAACCAGGAAAAAAACATTATTGCCTGGCCAGATGAGCAACCGCGAATGTTGTTACTACACATTAATTTACACGTTTCCACCTCCATCCTCATGACTGTGTACAACAACGCACGGCTCAGTTATAGTCGGTGCGAGTCCTGAGCTCTCGTTCAGCAGCAGCAGCAGCAGCAGCAACGTCTCAAAGTACCAGAATTACGTAAAAGAGTCTCCAGATCGCGGCTCCGAGCTCAAAAAAAAAAATTCCTGTCCTTCCCCTTCCTCCTTCGCCACCGTCCTCTCCATGTCCTTCCCTCTCTTTCTCACTTTCTCATGTGACTTTCGGGGGGGAAACCTCACCTCTGCCTGCCTGCCTGCTCCACCTGCTGCATCCCCCAGCCACGTATACGCGCGGAGCGGAGTGGAGAAAGAAAGGAGCCCAGCTCCCCCTTCCCCATGTCCGTCCGCCCACCGATCATCCAACCTTTCTTTCTCTCTCTCTCTCTCTCTGCGCCTCTCCTTTCCTCTTTGTCCTGTCAGCTGTTGTTGCGAAGTTCACGAGGAAGAAGAAGGGAGAGTGTACACTGTCCTCCTCCTCCTCCTTAGCGACGGACAGGCAGACACAGACAGAGACAGGCACAGGTAAGATCCAGAGCAAAAAAACACAACGTAAACATCTGAAATCACAGAATCTGCCAGAGAGCTGCCGATGTCTCGTTCTTTTCCACGTGCAGGAGTTGGAACGTCCCTCCCTCCCCCGCCGGTTCCTGGTCCTCCTGAAGATGCGCCCGGCGACGTCCCCGTGGATCCTCCGCTGCGTCCGGAGCTTCTCCAGCCTCAACAGAAGCGGAGGTGAGTGTAGGGAGGGGGGCGAAGGGTCCTTTGTGGACTACGCCCGATGGTACTGGGGCGGGGGGGGCGGGGGGCGGCGACGGCCGGCGGGGGGGGG
>JAAUYM010031502.1_pt1 | contig 10885 bp, 14 predicted proteins | sample 7278001 | NCBI WGS metagenome assembly JAAUYM01 (sample SAMN14350224, study PRJNA611818) | marine sediment metagenome | isolation source: surface marine sediment (1.8m) | place: French Polynesia: Moorea | collected 2018-08
AAAGTCAGGTCGGGTCCAATAGGCGCGATCGATGAAATGAAAGTCGCGCGATGTTTTTTTTTTCACTTTGCCCCGACGCGACAATTGACGTCCATTCTTTAGGCTGTCATGAAGGAAAGAAGATATGTGAAAAAAACCCAGCATGGTTGATTTTTTTTTGTGGCTATCGCGACAAACACACATTTCTCTTTTTAAAAAAGTTTTTTTGTACGTAGCCCAAACTGCATCACAACTGAAACAAATCTGCCTTTTCCTCTAATTCTGCCAGAGACAGACCGAGCTACCAAAGTTTCCAATGACACAGCAACAGCAGCAGCAGCAATTGAAAACATGAGTGCAACAGCCTCGTAAAGAATCTTCCCCTTCCCCCACTCCACTCCAAAGAGAAGAAGAAATGGCAGCGTTTTGTGGAACAAGAAGAGAACGTCCAATGGATGAGATGGAAAGAAGAAGAAGTTGATTCAGCAAAAGGAGAAAAAAAAATCTGCCACGATTAAATGCGGAGGGGACAGACAGATGGAGTGGGCAAAAACTTAATGCTTCTCCCCAAGACAAATCTTTACAACAACAAAAAAGAAGAAACAAACCACCATGCATTAAAAAAATCTCCACCACCCAAACACTCCATGTGAGCGCCGCTCCGTATCTTCTCTCTCTCTTTTTACGGCTCCACCAAGAGACGTCGTGAGTTCCAGAACACAAGGCGGTGGAAACGAGCGGGCAAGATGTGGAAGGAGAGAGCTTTTCACAATTCCCCCCCTTTTCCGATCGATTCGGGAATGACGGCCAATCTGGATGAAAGAAGAAGAGAGGAAAAAGAAGTTTCTTCCTCTTGTTCCTCCTCCTCCCGGCATGTTTTTTTCCTCCTCCTCCTCCTCCTCTCAACCGGTAGCACAGCAGATCAAACTTCTTCATTCCTTCGATCCCAAGTTTTTTTCCTCCTCCTCCTTCCGCTTTGATAGAGAAATCTCTTTTTTTCCCCCGTCTTTTCTCTTCTTCCAAAGTCGCTGGAAGAAGAATCCCTTCTAAGGGTCTTACCTGAAAAAAAAATAGAAAAGAAAAAATCTTGCAATCTGCTGCAGCAACTGGTGTCTGTCTAGGAAGGTAAAATTCTGGCAAACAAGCAATGAAGGAAAAGAAAACCCCGTCATAGCTTTCTGTTTCCCCTCTCTCTAAACCCCGCAAAATTCTGCATCACGCAACACGAAATTGAAAGGCTTCTTGGTGTAAGATCCCCTGCCTCTTTCCACCCTCTGGGAAAAATATGGTCAAAAAATATGGCAGATCTTCTATCCCTCCTTCCCTTCATCCCAAAAGGAGCCGTCGTGAATATTTTGATGCCACGTTTGATGCCACAGCAAAAAAAAAATCTTACAGCTCGAGGGGAGGGGGAGCTGGTCAAAAAACCAAGAAGAGAAGGAAGAAGGAGGGGTGCCTCAAGAAAAAAAGTCAAGACGTCAGCGTTTCTTTCGCAATTTTTGCCAAAAAAATCAGTTGAAAAAAAATTGAGATGACGAAATTTTAGACTTCTCGAAGGGAAGCAGAAGGATGTTTTCTTCCTTTCCTTTTGAATATTCAAGGAGGTCTTCTTTTTTTGCGAGACACCTATTTCCCCCCCTCCTCCTCCAGCTAAGAAATTAGTCGTGACTACCTCCTCCCCCTCCTCCTCCTTCTCCTTGTTTAGACACAGAAAAGCCGCAGAAGGAATTTCTGCCTCCTTTCTTTCTTCTTTCCAAAAGAGGAGAGAGGGGAGCTTTATTAAGTCAGTTGAAGATTGGGTAATAAGAGGGAGGGAGAACCACTTCTCCTTCCTCCTCCTCCTCCCCAACCCCTTTTATGCTAAGAGTTTTGTGTGTCCGCAGAGGCGCGAAAATAGACGCCGCGGCGGCGGCAGCAACAACTACAGCAGCAGCAGCAGCAGCAACAGAGCTCACGATTATGGAAATCCTAGAAGAAAGGGAGGAAAAATTCTGACAAGTTTGCGGAAGGAGGAGAAGAAAGAGGGAGGGGGAGAAGGGAAAAGAGGAAATGCAAACTTTTCTTGGTCAGATTAGTGTGGAGCAAACTGTCAGCTTGAGGAGAAATAAGAGAAAATTTTCAGTGGATACAAATACTGAAAAATGACTTTTTATGTAGGTATAGTTTTATGAGAATAGACCAGTAGTGTTAGTACGGCTCTTTTTTAAAATACGGTAGAACTTCGGTTTAGTGAACTGGTCGGATTAGTTCACTAATGTACTGTGTGCATTAGAGCAACCCTGTTGATGTCCCTATCTGTTTCTCACGCATTTAAGAGTTGATTATCATTAGGGGTAAATTTACCACGTCAAACTTCACTACTACTGTAATATCGAGATTTTACTGTGCAAGAATACCTTTGCTTGCCTGCAAGCAAAAAAAAAAAGGCTTTTCCCTCCCCTTCTAATCGCCTCCATCTCTCTCTCTCCCTCTCTGTCTCTCTCTCTCTCTCCCTCCGCTGGAACCTGGAAGAGTCGTCTCGTCTCGTCTCTTCTTCCCTTCTTTACCATGTGTGAGTCGCTATCGCCACCGACGCATTGTAAATCGCGCATTCCTACCTTTCTGGACGAGAGAAGGAGAATTTTTTCTCTCTCTTTGTCCTCATTTTAAAAAAAAACTTTTTATTTTTTTTTATTAAGAAAGAAAAAAAGAACTAGATGAGAAAGTGGCGATTGTTCTGTCCCAAAAAGTGTTTTCGGCTTTCATGCATCATGTGTGTGTGTGTGTGTGTGGGTGTGTGCGTGAGTAATTTTCCACACGTTGTGGCCAAAAGTGAAGACTTACTTTTTCTCACAGCTTCGAGACTCTCTTTTTCTCCACGGCTAAAGTGTCGATCAGAATCTGATCATCTGATTTCGTCGCTCGCCTCCTCTTGAGCCTTCCTCTTCTTGAGTCTTCCTCCTCTCCACCGTGTACTACGTACCACTTCTTTTTTTTTTTTCTTCACCTCACACCATAGGCAAGAGGGGGAGGAGAAACACTTTATCTACTATACGTATAAAAGTGCATGTTGTTGCGCAGAAAGTGCTTTTTTCTATGGCTTCTAAAATGAGCCCTTCAAAGGCTTCTCGGGAGGCCCATTGAGGAATTTAAATCATGTCTCCTTCCCCGCCCTCCTCCCTTCGCGCAGTAAATCATCCAGAAAGGCGGGAGAACCACTACAAAAAAGAGAGGGAATAATTGGCTTAAGACGTGAGACTGAGACCAAGAGAGAGAGAGAGAGAGAGAGAGAAGAGATCCATTGACCAGCAATCACCTCCTTCCCACTTGGTGCAGATAGAATCAAACGGCCACTAACCAACGCCTATTACCGCCACAGCCACCACTTCCAGAACTCTCGCGTTTTTCTTACCATCACTCTGAGGAGTGAAAAAAAATATTATCTTCTTTTGGGTGAAGAATATGCTGAGTCCTCATGGGAACACCACAGGAAAAAAGATTTTTTTTCTTTCCTTGATTGAGTCCGAAAGAAGTAACAGAAATTTTTCTTTCTGTTCGATTTTTTTTTCTTGAAAAGGGCGATTAATTGGCCGCCGGGAAAAAGAAGAGGAGGAGGAGCATCAATCTTAATTAGACCTCCTTTTAAGTGCATTTTCTAAGCTGCCGTACCTACTAGAAAGAGGAAAGAAAGAAAGAAAGAGAGAAATGGAAGGACTAGATGTCAAGTCAAGATAGCATTTGGGCGCCTCTTGTGTTTTCTTGAAAGGAAGAAATGGAAGGTTTTTTTCTGTTTTGTTTCAGTCAGAGACAGGATATGTAGGCAATTAAAGAAACTCCCTCCTAATATTCCTGCGTCTGCCGACGGGAAATGGGAGGAGAGAAGAGGAAGAGGGGACTTTTAAAGAAGAAGAAATGCCTCGGATTCCTGCCTCTTTCTTCTTTCCACCTCCCCCCCCCCTCGAAAAATTCCGTCGGGTTTGTTAGAAAGACTCACTCCGTCCCACTCTGGGGCACCCGGGGTCAAGGGAAAAAGATCACCTCCTGAAAAAAAGGGAAGAAGAGGAGGAGGAAGGATCCGCTGTTCTTTAATTACCCTGCCTTATATTGAGTAAAAGGAGGAGGAGAAAGGAAAGAACAAAAAAGAGTCATCCTCTTTCTCCTCCTCTTCTCCTTCTCCTCCTCTTCCTCTTTCTCGTTCTCCAAGGCCGAAGAAAAGTGCAATACTTTTGCCCAACTTTTCTTCCACCACACACACACACAGACAGAACAGAGAGAGGAGGTAGAGGTAAGTGATGATGTGCATCCCGAAAGTGACTCCTTCTTCTTGGCTTGTTTGGCCAAGAGAAAACTCTCTCTCTCTCTCTCTCTCTGCTGCTCCCGCCACCGGTGCTGCCGGTGGTGGCATTGCTGAGATGCCTCTCCTGGACACCCTAATTGGACCGAACCCAGCTCGAAAAAAAAAACTGTGGAAGAAGGAGGAGGTTTGGGACGAATAACCAAAGTAGTAGTGCTTCCTTTTACTAAAAGTGGGACCACCACCACTCAGTCGTCTTTAAGGGCTCCTATAAAATTTTCTGATTTTTTTCCCTCCCTCCCTATTCTCCTCCGCATTTCTTGAGAGAGAAAAATAAATGTTGCTTTTTCTCGTCCCGTCACTTTGAGGTGGAGGAGCTTATTAGTGGGGAAAGGGAAAGAGGGAGGAGAAGGAAAATGCCGCTGGACTTTCACGAAAATGCTTCGGATTCACTCCCTTCCTGTCCAAGGATTTTTCTTCTCTCCTCCCTCCTCCCCCACTTTTTCCACTCGGGCTGTCCAAAAATTTGCCCAAATTAAGAGAGGCTAAAAATGCATTCAATCCATTCCTCCCTGCCCAGATTAAATTTCTCTCTCTGAGCGCCATCACCCAAGCAAGGCAGAAAGCAAAAAAAGTTCTATAAAGAAGCAAAAACGACCTCGCGAAAAAAATCCAGTCCTTCTTCTCCCCCCCTCCTCCTCCCACACCCGCCGCTAGGAAATGAATGTTTTATCACTCCACATGGAAGATGGAGCTTCTCCCTCCTCTTTCTCCTCAGGGGTGGCAGCAAGAAAATTTCTGGCTGGAAGAAATCCCATTAAAAAGAAAAGGGGGGAAGGGAAGTCAGCGGGGGTAGAGGGGAGGATAAATCACGCTAATGCCCATGCTCTCCCTCCCTCTCCTCTGCTGCTACTTCTTATTCCAAACTTTTTTTTATATGTGTATATATGTATGTATGTGTACGTACCTGCGTAGCAGTTTTTTTGTACGTAGTACTAGGTCGAGACTTCTTCTGCTCCTTCTCCATCTTTTTCTCTTCTCCTCTCATACTTCATCACCTGTTTTTCTCATTCTCGCATCCCTCACCTCCTCTTCTTCCTCCTCCTCCTTTTTGCCTTATTGCTAGTGCTCTTCTTCTCCTCCTCCTCCCGAAATGTCAAGGGAAATGCAGAAAATCCGGAGTTTAATACAGCAGTAGGAAAGTAAATTCTGCCACAAATCCGCCGTCGCCGTCATCTCCTTCTTGATCCCTCACCGTGGCCGGAAGGCAACCCGCATGGAAACTAAAGTTGCTTTGACACCTCCTCCGCCTCTTCAGTTCTGACGTGGCTCGCTTATTAGCCTCCACTTCCTAATCCCGAATCTCCTTTGGCTTTTCACGGCTGCTGTCAAGAGCGCCGTCCGTCTAACGAGTGAAATCTGTGCAAATGCAGGCAGGCAGTGTGACCAGACTCTGTGAATGAAAATGCGCAAAGATGGTGGTAAAAAACTGCGCAAAATCTAACTCTTTACTATATTTTGGCGCTTCCAAAATGCAAAAGATTCGCGCAAAGCATAAAAACGTAAGAAATTGCAAGATTTGCGCATTTTCGCACGGTCTGGTCACACTGAGTGCAGGAGAGATGCAGCATTCCTCCTCCTCCAACCCCCCCTCTAGTATCTCCTGCATGGGCACGTTCAGAAATGAGGGTTTGAAGAGAAGGGAGTTGCTTCCTCCGGCAATTAACGCATTCCTACTTGCCCTTTTGGTGAGAGACAAAAAAGAGCAAAAGTTCTTCTCTCGTTTCGCATCGGAGATATCCTCTCCTCGTCTTCCTCCCACTATTTCACGCTAAACCGAGCGGCGGAGGGCAAAAAAGGAAGGGGGCGTTAAAATATGGGGTGGGGTGGGGTGCGAAAGGAGGAGGGGAGAAAAATTTTCTGTCAATTTTAGTTAGAGAAATTGTGTGTCGGGTCGGTCGGACGAGGGGGAGAGAGTGAGGGCGAAAATTGGAAAGTTTTCAGCACTCTGGGGTCGCCGTCGTAGGGGGGGGGAGGGAAGGAAAATGTCACAGCTCGGATTTGTCCTCCTTTTTTTTGCTCCTGTGTGTTGAAGCTGAAGGGTTGGATGCGGGAAAGACAGAACAAAAATGCACAACGGGGCGTCTCGTTCAGGGCTTTTTTTTTCCTCCGACAACCCAGATGCATCTGGAGCTGCCAACCGGTGTGTTCAAATAGTGCACGTTACCTCTTCCCTTAATGCAAGAGGGGAGGAGGAGGAGGGAAGGAAACATTTAAAAAAGTTATCTTGGCTTTTTGTTCCTCTGTCTGTAGTACGATCAGAATGTAGAATCTCTCTACCTTTCAGCCAAGCAATCTTCCCACCACCACACATACCCTCTCTTCTCCTCCTCAACTGCCCCGAAACAGGCTGCATTCAAATGGGCCCCAATGAAAATTCGGAATTCCCCTATTTCTTCTTTCTTCCCCCCTCCTTCTCTCTCCTTTTTGGCGGCCCATTATCGCCTTAAGAAAAAAGGCATTTGGATCCTCTTCTCCATTTCCATCCTGAGATGGCAAAAGTGGTGCCAGGTTAATTTGGGCCGAGATTTTTCCTTTTTTTATTTCTCAAAGTGGAGGTTGCAAAAAAAGCCAACAAGGCTCTTGAGACACTTTTAGCATTCCACCAAAAAAATTATTTCGCGAGGAGGAAAAAAACTTTTAGAAAATGCAAATAAATGCAAGATGCATTTTTGCAGTGACCTCTTTTTAGGCCTCTCTTTCTTCTCCTTTCAGCCTCTTTTAGCCTTCGCATATGTGTGGAATCCCCTGCTCCTACTTCATCACCGCCAGTGCCATGGTGACCCCGAACCAACCTCTTGTGAAGCTCGTATGATGGATGGGAAGGTCCCTGCTAGCTGCATCTTCCTCCCCCCTCCACCCCGGTCTTGAATCCTCCATGAACGAAAAGAGGAGAAGGAGGAGGGGGTAAAAGAATGCCTTTTCTCTCTTTTTCAAAGTAAGCTAATGAGTCGCCAAGGCCATCTGGGATGTCTGAAAGTCATCTTCGGCATTAACACCATGCACTTTGTGAAATGATAAACTTGCACACACACACACACACACACGTCGTTTTGCTCTTTGCCGGCCGGAAATGTCAATTGCCATAACTCATATCTTCGGAATGCCAACACGCACAACCTTTTACTGCCATCTTTCACCTCCTTTCTCCCTTCCCCCGTACACCATACACAGATCTGATTTGGTTAAGACTCCCTCCCCCCCCGCAGCGGTTTGCATTGATGAATGCCTTGGCAGAGGAGGCAGTGTGTTAAAAAGAACTCCTCTTCTTCTTCCTTCTCCTCCTTCTTTGCATAACAGGGCTCTCCACCACTGATTCGTCAAAGAGGTGTCACGAGGTGAGAGGGAGCAGGAAAAAAGTACGTTTCTTCCACAAGTCGCAACTTTCCTCAAGGGCAGCACAGTAAAAGAAAAATCTTGAAGGAATTTTTCGGACTTATTTTTTTTTCTTCTTTCCCTTCATTCTCTTAAGCCTGAGCAGCGGCGCCGACTCTGCTAAAAATTCAATTACACAAGAGACGGAGGAGGAGGATGGAGAGAAAGATGCCGAAAATCTCTCTCCTCTTTCTTCCTATACCGCTCTCCTCCCCCCCCCAAAAAAAAACTGGAGGAGGAGGAAAGTCACTTTCGCGTCCAGAATTGTAAACATGCTCACGTCCAAATGAAATTCTTTTCTCCTCCTCCTCCTCTCTTTCTTTATGCGCCGTTTGCAACACGTTGTAAAGCAAGCCTTTCTCCCCTCTCCTTCTCCGTTCCCACCCACAGTCTTTTTTTCTTGCTTTTGGGGCTGTTTCTCCGAACGAAAAGAGAGAGTGGAGGGGAGGGGAGGGGTTAGAGATAAGTCCGGAATACATTTCAGAAATTTATCCTCCCGTCGGGGCGATACTTTCTGGGTGGAGGAGGGGGAAAAAATTCAGTGGCTTCTTGGAAAGTTCACGATGCTGCTAGAAGGGGAGGCATAAGGAGATGTTCTTTCCTCTCCTCCTCTGGAAGCGACTCTCTTCATTTTCCTCCGGGCTCTGGAATCTTCCATGCATTTTCTGCCAGACCAGACACCTCCTCAGAATTGTTGTGGAGAAACAGGGCAAAATAAAGTCATTATTGCTGTTGGTAAGCTTAAATTTATAGCCCTGAATGTCTTATTCATCGGAAAGAAGATGGGAGTTCTGTCGGTACTTTGCACGAGACGCTTCCAGCTTGACAGGAGAGTTATGCCCTCCCGAGAAGGTAGCGGGAAAAAGACATTATCTGCTTATTGAAAAGGCAATCAAATGAGGTTGCTTGGGCTGCTGACGTGGAGGGGTCATCATTATGTGGCAGGGGGATGCCACAGATTAAGGGAGAGGTGGAAGAAAAATATGTGCCTTCTTTTGCTGCAAGAGGGCCAGAAAAATAAATTCAAATTGCATTAAGGGCAAATTTTTGCTCGAATTGCATGTCAAGATAATGTTCCTACACATTTGCAAAAAAAAAAAAATCTTCACGAAGGCACCCATTACGCACAAAAACCCCATGTTTATTTTCAAATATCATGCCCATTTCCTTCTGCCCCCCCTTCCAAAAGCTTCTCTCTCCCCTCCCCTCCAAACAAAAGACGCTTCCTTCCATTCCACCCTCCAAATGGAACACATCCGCAAACGTGAAGCAATAAAGCACAGAAGCCTAGGTAAAATTCTTCCAACCCCAACACCATACAACTTTTTTTGAGCATGCCCCCTTCCTTTTCTTCTTCTCCGTCTTCTCCCACAGCGATGGATGAACCCCAAGAACGAACAGTTGACGGCTTCCTGTTGCGGCCGGGTTAGGGGAAGAGGAGAGAAGAGATCATGATAATGACGACGGCGGAGAAGGAAGAGGAGGAGGCGGCAACGGTGGCAACATTTACACAGGTCTGCTCTCCCTTCTGGAGGAGGTACCCTATACCCATACCCGTCTTGGCGCAGAGAGCAGCTCCTTCTCCTCTCAGCCTAGGCAGCGCAGGCTTCCCTCCCACCCCCGCCTGCGCTGGTAAGGGGTCACAGGGGTCAGGAAATTTTCTTACTGTGCTCGCAGGGAGCAAGGAAAGAGGGAGGAGAGAAATGGGTGAGCCCGGAACAGGTCGGCCTTGTCTCTCTCTCTCTCTCTCTCGCCTGGTGCAACGAAAAGAGTGAGTGGAGGGAGGGAAGCTAATTCGCCAAACAGCGGTGAGCAGAAATTGTACTATAGTGCAATTTCCTCCCTCTCTTCCAGCGACAAAGCCTGGAATTCCTTTGCTGAATGGCAGGAGCAGTGGGAACAGACACCCGCGCTCTGATTTATGCCTCTCTGTCCTGCATTGCATCCCAGGCTTTAATGAAAAGGAGGACTTCCAGCTCCCTTGTTCTCCCAAAATTGGTGAGTTCGCCCCCCCCCTCGCCCTCCTCTCTTAAAGGTCGCGGATATAAATCACACACAAAAAAACTTCTTCTCACCTTTCTTGGTACGTCCCGAAAGGGAGAGGAGGGGGGGAAGAAAGAGATGCAGGAGGGGGAAATTGAAAATTAGCTGCAAACAATGAACTACCGTCCCTTTGGACTCTCTGCCTTTGCGGTACCTGGAATAACAGGGTTCGCTCACCTCTTTGTGGGGGTGCACACAGCAAAAGTCGATATTTTTTTGTGTTTGGAGGAGGGAGGAGGATGGTGGAGATTGGATATTCGTTGACCGTAAGTCACCTTTGAAGTTGCTCTCCTCAGCGGCTTGGGGAGCCCCCAAATTTGCCAACTTCAATAATTTTTCTCGCTTCTCCTCCTCCTCCTCCTCCTCCTCCTCCTCCTGCTTCTTGAAAACGGCTTCCTCCTCCTCTTTTGAAGTGTCGGCTCGTAATTTTGCCGGCGCCCCCATTTCCGACACTGCCTGCCTCTTTTTACTCTCTGCCCCTCCCCGAAGCGTATTATGCATGCTGCCGCTGTTCCTATTTCGACTGCGCATCAAAAAAAGGGATGGAAATTACAGGGGGGGAAGGATGAGTTACGTCGGAAGAGGTGGCAAGAAGACTTGCTCTGTTGTTTCTTCTCCCCCACTCGCTATTTGAGTGGGGGGGGGGGGAGGGGAGGAGGCAAAGGGTCCACGGCGGACTCATAACTATCAGATAAAAAGGAGGAGAGGGAGGCAGAGAGAAAAGGAGAAACTCAAGAAACTGAAATACGATCCTACCGTACCCACTCTCCCCCTCCCCTAGAGATCCCTTAAACAAGCCCCAGTTTTCTTCTTCTTCTCCCTTTCGTTGGATGCAGTGTCTGTTGTAGTACCTCCTTCCAATCCGGTGTATAGAGCAGCAGCAGACATAGGCGCAAGATTTTTTTGGGGGTATCACGCAAATGTTTTTTTGAATGAAGATGAGCAGCAGCAGCAGTCGGCAGAGTTGGGTTGCATGACTTTGTTTCTCACCACCGGAGAAGAAAGAAGAAGTTGTTTTCTCCCCAGGCTACAAACGACGGTGGGTGGTGGCAAGCAAGTGGGCACGAACACAGACCTGGAAGGTTTTATCATCTCGTGTCTTGACGATTGAGACACGGGAAGAGGAGGAGGAGGAGGAGGAGGAGGAGGAGGAGG
>JAAUYM010128157.1_pt1 | contig 10885 bp, 10 predicted proteins | sample 7278001 | NCBI WGS metagenome assembly JAAUYM01 (sample SAMN14350224, study PRJNA611818) | marine sediment metagenome | isolation source: surface marine sediment (1.8m) | place: French Polynesia: Moorea | collected 2018-08
AAGTACCAATGGCTGATCGCCGGCGTCTACCCGGAGGACTGGTGGCTGCACCCGGACAGCCCGTGTCCGACGGACAAGCTCAAGGCCGCGCTCAAGGGAGCCATAGTCATGGAGACCACGTCGCTCGCAACGAGCAACCAGCCGACGGCACTCAACATTGTAAGTTCGCCGATGAAAAAAAACGTTCAAAAAAACTTTATTGGTATTTTGTTCATTTTTCAAAAAACGGAAACAAAATTATTGGCATTCTGTCTATTTTTTAATCAGACCTCCGAGGAATTTGACAAAGTTTACAAGGAGAGGAGCTCAGGGATGCAGTCCTCCTTCAACGGTTACGCGTTCGACGGCATTTACGCCCTGGCCAAGGCCTTGGACGACGTCAGCAAGGTGGCCGATCTCAGAGTGTTCCAGTACAACAACCTCACCTGGCAGAACTGGCTCATTGAGAGGCTGCACCAGACGTCGTTCAACGGAGTCACGGTAAGCAGGTAGACTTCGACAACATGGCTTGAAAATAAAGATGGAGCTAATCTTTGCCTTGTTAACTGGACAGGGTCCTGTCAGGTTCAAGAAGAACAACAGAAGGGGCAACATTGTAATCAAACAGATTCAAGGTAAGTTTTACGGCACTAAAAAGTTGCTTGTGGCACGAATTAAGATATATTTTTATTACTTCAGAAATCGACGGTCTTCTAAAGTCAGTCTGCATCGGCGAGTACAGCGGCGTAACCCGGACCCTCCACCTGGAAAAGTGCAACGACATCTTCTGGCACAACAAGGACAAACCGCCCAGGGACCTAACAGTCACCAAGATCGTTCCAGCCAGGCTCAACCTCAGCATCTTCGTCGCCTTCTGCATCATCTCCAGCATCGGCATCGTCTTGGCCCTCACCTTCCTGGCCATCAACATCAAGTTCCGCAACGAGCGCCACATCAAAATGTCCTCCCCGAACATGAACAACCTGATCATCATCGGATGCATCCTGACCTACGTCTCCGTCATTCTGTTGGGCCTGGACTCCAACCTGGCGGCGGAGGAGTCCTTCCCTTACATCTGCACGGCCCGGGCGTGGGTTCTCATGTCTGGGTTTACCTTCAGCTTTGGCTCCATGTTCAGCAAGACCTGGAGGGTGCACTCCATCTTCACCAACGTCCAGCTCAACAAGAAGGTGATGAAGGACTACCAGCTGTACCTAGTGGTGGGGGCGCTGGTCCTCATCGACGTCATCATTATGACCACCTGGCAGTTCCTCGACCCATTCAAGAGAGAAACCAGGAGGCTGCCAGCAGTGGTAAGAGCCCGTGCTGACAATATTTGTGCACGGACTCCTGCATTACTTTCAATTTTCCAAATAATTTATCTCAGAGCGGCTTAGACGACGAGGTGCAGATCAAGCCTGAAATCGAGTTCTGCTACTCCGACTACATGAGGGTCTTCGTCGGCTGCATCTACGCCTACAAGGGAATCCTTATGGTGACACACTAGAAATTATTAATTAATACGAGTAAATTGCTTAAAGTGCACACCCCTTTCTCACAAGAATAACTTTATTCTCAGCTTTTCGGCGCCTTCCTTGCGTGGGAGACCCGTCAGGTGCAGATCCCGGCCCTGAACGACTCCAAGTACGTGGGTATCTCCGTGTACAACGTGACCATCATGTGCGTGCTTGGCGTCGCCGTTAGCATCGTCCTCAGCGACGAGCAGACCGCCTCCTTCCTCCTCATCGCCAGCTTCATTATCTTCTGCAACACCAGCACCCTCAGTCTCGTCTTTGTGCCCAAGATTATCGACCTGAAGAGGGACCCCAAGGGGCAGAAGTCCGGGAAGGCCACGATGAAAGTCACCGGGATGAAAATCAACAACAAGCCGGTCCAGTCCACCAACGACATGCTGCAGATCGCGAAGAGGGTCAACGTCAAGTTGAGGAACGCTATCGTTGAGGTGGAGAAGGAGATCGCTCTAGCCATGGCCCTGGAGAGCAAGACCGCAGCCGCAGTCGCTGCAGCCGCGGCGGCCGCGGCGGCCGACCCTGAGCCGCCGCAAGAACCGCCACAGCCGCCGCCGTCACAGCCGCCGCTGCAGCCGCAGCAGCCGACCGTAAACGGCACCGTAAACGGTGGCTCCACTGACCAGCTGAAGGAGAAGGTCCAGAGCACGTCCACCGTCACCTCCGACTACTTCTCCTCCAACTCCAAGAGCCAGTGCACCTCTATCAAGAAGGAGCTGGACGTGGCGGAGGACAATTTCGCGCAGGTAGACGGCGAAGAGGAGGAGGAGGAGCAACTCGCAGGGAAAGCAGGTACGGAGGAAAATGTCTTAGCGTTTCTTACGCAACTGCTTGATTCCTGCATTTATATTTTTTTCCCGTCCAGGATTCCAGAGCTACTCCCACGAGCACCTGACGGAGAACTCCTCCTCCTTGGTTCGTCCGCACTCCTTCCTGGACCAGGAAGAGGTGGCCTCTCAGGAGATGCTGCCCATCTTCCAGCGGCTGCTGATGGACAAGACCAGCAAGAGGCAGCAGCAGCAGAACTGCAGTGGGAGGAAAAGGAGGAGCGCCGCCGCCGCGTCCTGCCCGAACATATCGGTCAAGTGCGACATCGTAGAATACCTCTAGACAAAAAAAATTAATGAATAAAATAAAGTATGCCGTCAGATGCAGAGAGAGAGCAAAGTAGCAATAATAATAAAACAAGAAACAAGTACCTTGTATTTAACGCGGCTCATGTTTACTTTTAGTAGCAACTTTTTTTTTACTGGAAACTTCAGAATTCTGACAGAAATGACCGTACATCAAATATTTGCCTGTGTTGTGTGTGTTGTGTGTGTATTGGCATGCTGAGTGGGCGTGGCTGGTATACTAGGGGGGAAAAAACCCTTCCATTGTTATCGGCCGATTGGAACTTATAATAGGGGGAAGAGAATTGGAGAAAATATTTCTGCCTTTCTGCCACGTATGTACTACTTGCGTGTGGTACGTACCGTCAAATCCGCTAATTACGGGATTTAGCGAGCCAAGTTTGGCATTACGCGCGCGCAATGCAACAAGATTCGTGGAGCGAAGGAAAAAATAAGCGCTCGAAAGAAAGTTTTGACGTCCCTTTCTCTCCCAGATTTACCAGTACGGTACAATTCGACGTTCCGTTTCACGACGCAAAAGTTAATGCTGGTATACCTACTTTATGAGGTGGGCAGAGCGGGGGGGGAGGGGGGATGAAAGTGCGAGATATAGTATACCGTATGTGTCAGCGGACCTCTTCACACCAACTGCGAGAGTAGGATCGGGAAGGGGAGGAGGAATAATAAATTCCGAGTTTGTGTCTCGCTCTCATCGCGAAAAAAAAAAAGAACTACTCAAACACATTAAAGGAGTCGACCGTCCGTCGTCGCCTACTACAGCCTTGATTTATGTCTTCTTCTTGATGTGTACTGTAAGTGCACCCCTCTCTTCCTCCTCTTCCTCCTCCCCCTCCTCCTCCTTCCTTCCCCCTTATCTCTCGGCCACGTTCCGCTTCGGTGATAAGTCTTGATTACTCGGAGGGAAGGGAAGGGAGGGGAATGGACCTACCTGGGCAGCCATAGCGGCGAGAGAGGCATCGGAGCGGGGGAGAAGGATTTCTCCTACGCCACTACTACACACAAGAGAAGCTGCTGTAACGAAGGAGGAGTGAGAGAGGGAGGGATCCAGCAACAGGTCGGAAGAGGAGGAGGAGGAGGAGGAGCAGACCATGTTTGGCCGGAAGTCCAAGACCCTGAAGGAGGGGAGCAAGTCTCCGCCTGCGTCGTCGTCGCCGCAGACGTCGCCCAAGCGGACGCAGCCGCAGCCGCAGCCGCAGTCCCAGCAGCAGCAGCCCCAGCAGCAGCACGAGCGCCCCCAGCTGACGTTCCACTGCCAGCAAGCCCACGGCAGCCCCACCGGGATCATCTCCGGGTTCAGCAACGTCAAGGAGCTCTACGAGAAGATCGCCGAGTGCTACGACATGTCGCCCAAAGAGGTGAGTAAAAATGAAACTCCGATCTCCTCCTACGAGTACATGATACTATTAGGGATTCTTCTGATTGCCAAATTAAATTTTTTCCTCCTCATCCCCTCCTATAGGTAGCACTAGGTAACTTTGCTAAACGGAAGCCTTTTAGCTGCTGACCACCAAGTTTATTATGTCATACTAGCATACATAAAGTGTGTGTGCTTACCAGACCGTCACACATTCTGTACTACGTAGGTGAACAGAGAAGGCAGTGGAACTTTACAAGGAAATATGAGACTTCCTCTTTGAAAAAGGGAAGAGGGAAGAGGAACAAAAACATACACGCTACTTTTTCAAATCATGCACATTAAAAAAAAATGATGAAAAATCTGCATTGTTTTCCCCCAGATCCTGTTTTGCACCCTGAACACGCACAAAATCGACATGAAGATGCTGCTCGGGGGACAGATCGGTCTAGACGACTTCATCTTCGCCCATGTCCTAGGTGGGTGTGAGTCTGGTCGGGTCGGGTTTGGATGGCCTGACTTCATGACGCACACTGGTTAAAAAAAGTTCCCTTTACCTACCTACCTACTATACTACTACCCTCTCAGGTCAGCCCAAGGAGGTGGAGGTTCGTAAGACCGGCGACGCGCTCGGGCTGACCATCACGGACAACGGAGCAGGATACGCCTTCATCAAGAGAATCAAGGACGGGAGCACCGCCAGCCAAGTGCAGCACATCAAGGTATAGTCGCCCATAGAGAGTTTCTCTCGAGTTCCCCACTGTTCTAGCAGCCGGTTATTCGAGTAGCAAGACATTGATCATAATTCGGGATTTCGAGGGCTAAAATAACGGTCAAAACCCGGGAAACACCCCGATTTTTTTGTGTGCTTTTTAACATTTGATTCCGGGGATCTGGGAATAGCGTAACGCACTAAGCTGTAATAGGTCGTCAAAGACTTCATTAAAAGTGGTGGTGTTTATACATATTCAAGGTTGGAGACCACATACAGAAGATCAACGGTCGCAGCCTGGTCGGGTGTCGCCACTACGAGGTGGCCAGGCTGCTCAAGGACATCCCCAAGGGAGACCTGTTCATGCTGCGGCTGGTGGAGCCAAAGACGTCGGGATTTTGTGAGGACGAAATGATTCTGTGGACGTCTCTCTCTCTCTCCCGCGTCACCTCTTAAGCTTCCTTTTTTTTGCGTTGCAGCCAACATCGCTTCCAAGAAGTCCGGCAGCAGCGGCAACCGGACCATCTCCTCCGGCAAGCACACCCTCCGGTTCAAGGCCAACGAGCCGGCCCGGATAGAGGAGGTGAACCACGTCAAGACGGCGGCGGAGGAGAAGATCAACGCGCTGCTGGAGAACTTCCTGGGCATTAATGACGCAGACCTGGGTTAGTACGTAGGAAAACATTCCTATCTTCATTGTTCTTGTTCGCAGCGTCGCCAACTAGAGCTTTTTTCATAGCCAAAAATGGCAAAGCAGGCATATTTTTAAAAGTGCTTCCTCCTATACTTGCTTCTACTCTCTCTCTCTCTCATGAAATTTGGCGGTACTGCCTTCCACAAAAGTTGGCAACTCTGCCTGCTAGCGTCTACTACTATAGCACCTCTGCCTCTTGTTGCAGCGTCCCAAATCTTCGACCTGGGCGAGTCCAAGGAGAACACGATGGACTTCGCCGAGGCTCTGGACGAGTCCGACCTGTCCGAGTTCGGGTTCACCGACTCCTTTGTCTTCGAGCTGTGGGGCGCAATCACGGACGCAAAATCAGGCAGATAATACTTGAAGAGAAGAAAAAAAATGGAGAATCGAGGAGGAGGAGGAGGAGGAGATGCATTTATATAGTCAATACGTCCACATTGTTTTCAATTTGTCATCGCGTGCAATAATAAAACGCGTTCATACTGCATATTCTTAATTTATGTTGGAGATGGCGCCTGCTTTCTCACCGCGCATTTCTGCCGCTTACAAAACGACCAAGGTGGAAAGCCCTGGCTTTCCACCGTGAACACATTGATTTTTTCTTCTCTCTCTCTCTCGAGTCTTTCCGGACTTGCCCGACCACCTTCCCGCAGCTGGTAGGAGGGTCGTCGCTTCACTGCGCGGTCGGGGTTGGTCTATCGGGACTCTATAATACACCCTCCTCTTCTCTCTCTCGCTCGCTCGCTCTATCCATCCATCCATCTCCTCTTCTCCATTCGGAAGAGGAAGTGGAAGGAGGAAGGAAGGAAGGAAGGAAAGATAGAAGGAAGGAGGGAGTTGTGCAGTTCGAAGGCCAAGATGACTGACTCCTCCGGCTACAAGATCCCCCAGGAGCTGCAGGAGGTGCTTCTGGACTTCACGGTGCAGTACCTGGTGGAGCAGCCGGACGACCTGGCGGACTTCGCGGTGGTCTACTTCTCCAGGCTGAAGGCCAGGCAGCCGACGAGCGATGGACAGCACTCGGACGAGTCCATGGAGTCGGAGGACGAGGCGGGTGCGTGAGCTTGGCGACTGACAACCCTGCGCCAATTGATCGGGATTTTTTTTCATGCCAAATATTTATTATTTCGGGATAGTTATCTCCTTTTACTGGCATCATTTCTGCTTCTTTAATTGCGTGCTGTTTAGCGCGCAGTAAGCCGATAAAGACAGCTTGCATTTTATTAATATGCAGCAGTAGTAAAAGTAGTACTGTACCTGCAATGCAACTGAATTGCAGGAATATTTAATGACTGCCATAAAGTTAAAAAAAAAAGCATGAGGAAAACTGTCGTCTTCCAGAGTCGAATTATTCCGCCATCGGTGGGCGCTTCAGGAGAAAGAGCGTATTCGCAGAAGCCTACAATCCAGAAGAGGAAGACGACGACGAGACAACGGTGAGAAGAGATAGAGAGAGAGGATAAAAATACTAACTACTGTACAGTACAACTCCGACATAGTACAGTAAGCTCCAATATCGTAGATAAAAAAAAGCTACTGTATCAGAAAAAAAAAGCTACTAGTATACCAGAGATTGTTCTGATCAAGAAATATGAATTTTCTTTATAGCCAATCTCCGCTATATAGCAAAAACTCTTCTATACAATATGCTGAACCAATTTCGACGCCCACATCCACACGCATCCCGTTGTTTTCCCAACTACAGGTCGTCCACCCCAAGTCCGACGTGCAGAGGAAGAGCCTGCTCGAGGCGGTGAAGAACATCCTGCTGTTCCGCTCGCTGGAGCCGCACCAGCTCGGGGAGGTGCTAGACGCCATGTTCTACCGGGAGGTGGTGGACGGAGAATACATAATTCACGCCGGAGACGACGGAGACAACTTCTACGTAATAGAGAGGTGGGTTCGGGTGGATGGTTGGGGGGGGGGGAAGGTGGAAGGAAGAAGAGGAAGAGGATGGATGAATATTTCATCGTCGGAAGGAGGCGGTGACGTACAGGATCCTCTAATAAAAGAAAGTAAATCTGTCTGCTTTTTTTAGTGGGAAGTACAACATCTTTGTGGGTTCCGGGAAGACGGAGAAGCTGGTCGGGACCTACAACGACCAGGGCAGCTTCGGGGAGCTGGCCCTCATGTACAACATGCCGCGTGCTGCCACAATCCAGGTAGCATACGACACAAAATGTAATACATACAAATATCAACATGTTTATTGGTGGAACTGTTCAAGGCAACGTCTCCTGGAGCTCTCTGGGCACTCGACAGATCGACGTTCCGCAAGATCGTTCTCCGGACCGCCTTTCAGAGGAGGAAGATGTACGAGGCCCTCCTGGAGGCAGTGCCACTACTCTCGTCGCTCTCGGTACTTGGATCTCTCTCTCTCTTTTCATTTGCTTGTTGTACGCAGTTTCGCACATTTTTTCCACATTTCAGTCGTACGAGCGGATGAACCTGGCCGACGCGCTGGTGACAAAGACCTTCCAGGACGGGGAGATCATCGTGAACCAGGGCGACGTCGGCGACGGGATGTACTTTGTGGAGGAGGGGCAGGTCTCCATCTCCATGCACGGGAAGGACGGGATTGAGCGAACGGCAAGTCGAGACAAAGATTTGAAGCAAAAAAAAAAATGGGTAGATTAATTTCAAATAGTACACGTGTACACACACAATAACACACATCGATATTTTTCAGGTTACAAGTATTCAGAAGCGCGGGTACTTTGGCGAGCTGGCCCTGGTGACGCACAAGCCGCGCGCCGCCACCGCCAGGGCCACCGGCACCGTCAGGGTAGCATGTAAGTCGTCCGGTATCGTTGGGCCAATTGCCTGAAGCTTAAAAAACTCGTGCTCTCGTCTCCAGTCCTCGAGGTGCACGCCTTCGAGCGGCTACTCGGGCCCTGCATGGAGGTGATGAAGCGCAACATCGACGACTACGAGGCTCAACTGGTCCGAATCTTCGGCTCCAGGACCAACATATCCGGGATTAGGTAGTCTGGTGGTCCGGTCTGGATGCGATTGGAATGGAATGGAATGGAGTGAAGCCGTTAGAAGAAGAAAAAAGAAGCAGAGTTGAGTGAAAAAGCCTCATTCGTCGTAGCTGTGGTATGTATTCAGTGGACGTTCTCTTTTGTAAACCTTCCCCCAGAATAAATGTCTAACCCTCCCTAAAAAAAGTTCTTACTTTTTTTGTGGGATAACAATGATATCCCACTATGATATAGGTACGTCGCTTGAAGCAATCAACACTTTTTGGCCACTTTCGAAGTCTTCTGGAAATAGGACAAGATGGACTTCTGCTGCTTGTTCGTGCTCTTGACAGCTTCGCTGACGACCTTGACATAATCTTTTTCGTCGTCTTCCTCCACTTTCTCCTTGTCTGCTTTCTTTGCATTGGGTTGCCAAGGCTCCATTCTGGTTAGCCTCTTCACAATCTCCACGCCCTTGTGCTGGATCATGATGCTGCAAGCACCACTGTCCTCCCCGTCCTTCTCCTTGAGCAGCGTGAAGGTCAGCCTGGCCGGGAGCGTCGCCGCCAACTCCGGGTCAGCCGGGCCCCGCCTCACCCGGCGATACACGTTCCGAAAGTTTGGTGGCACCTTTTCCTTCACCCGGCGGCAGGGTTCGCAGTTCCACCGGGTGGTCGGGAGCAGCTCCAGGCCGCCGCACTCGATGTGGACCCCGCGGGAGCCGCACGTATAGCACAGGACCTACAACACAGTTTCATACGTGTAGTACTCTAGTTCAAGGACATTAGCTATAATAGCAACTATAAATGAAGAAAATTACAGTTAAGTTACATATTTTAGCTTGCTTTCATGCCAGCATAATCTGCTATCAACCTTCTTTTAACGTTTCCTTTTGTTCCCTAACAGTAGGAAATATGATTACAAGATGAGAAATGTCCTCCTCCAAAAGACTAATTTACCTTATGGAGGTAAAGGTTTTATTTAGACTTTGCTATTCTATCTCATCGACTTTCTAAAAACGAAAATTTCAGTAGGTGCCTTTGAGTCCATATCTTTATACCGTTCCTGCCTAATTTTATTTGGAAAATTATAAGTAGCTGGCATATTTAATACAATATTTTTACCAACAATCACATTCCCATATTTAATCAAAACATCAACAGCTTCTGCGGCGTAATAGATTACCTTTCTACAAGATTTATATAAATAAAATTTTCGTGCTTGGCCTGAAAATGCAAGATTGATAAAATAATAGTCGACTTGACAAATAATATTTGAAAAAAAAAGCACCTACGATTTCCCAAATTGTATCATCCACGTCTTTCTTCCTTCCGTCCGGACACCGACAGACCTCCGCGTCGCACGAGTCGTGCCTCTCCAGAAGGCTTACAAAGGCCCCGTCGTCCATCTCCCAGGCCGCGTCCTGGTCGGGGATGTACACGCCGAAGTTCTTCATCTCGCGCTCGAACTCCTCCTTGTTGTTGCACAGCGGACACTTGAAGAAGTACCCGGTGGACTTGGCCAAGCGGCAGAGGCACTCGCGGTGGAACCAGCCTCCGCAGCACGGCGCCCACAGGCGCCAGGTGCCAGCGGGCGCCGCCCCGCCGCCGCCGCCGCCGCCGCCGCCGCCGTCGCCGTCGCCGGCCGAGGCCTCGTCCCCCCCGAGCCTGATCTCGTCCAGGCAGATCCCGCAGGTCGACGTGGAGCCCTCCTCGACGGGACCGCAGTCCTGGCTGGGACGGTGCTCCAGGCAGAAGACCGAGAAGTTCCCGCAGAACTGCGGCAGCGCGCCGCTCTCCAGGGCGCAGGGAAGGTGAAAGGTCTTGCGGCAAGAGCGGCTGCCGCAGCCCACGGTCGCGTACCTTTAAGCACACCGACATTTCGAATATAACTTGTGCTATTTTACATTCCGTTGGCTGACGGTATTTGTTATACCGTAGTTTAATTGTCACCCACCTTCCGTTGCACTTTGAGCATTTGAGCCTCTGCCCCCTCCTCCACTCCTTGAGCACGTCTTCGGCCAGGAATCCCTTGATCTCCTCGTCGTCCCCGCCGTTCTGGTCCAGTCCGGAGGAGAAGAGGAGGCAGAAGTAGTGCGCGCAGTAGACCTCGGTCTCCGCGTCCACCTCGTACTCGTAGAGGGTGCCCAACATGTCGTCCTTGCGGGCAGGGCGGTGGCAGAGCTTGCAGGTGGTGGTCTGGTCGGCAGAAGGGTCGATCTCACGCAAGATGGGGGTCTTGGTGGGGGCAGAGCAAGAGAGGGGCGGGAAGGGCTCCTCCTCGTCCACCTCCATCGTCGTCGTTGTCGCGCGCAAATTTCAAAACAAAAACAACTTGTTCGATTAGGGATGGACCCAAGCCAAGCACCGACTCGAATTGAAGAGTAAAGACAGGTGTTAAGTCTATGTACTACAGTCGAGTTTCACATTAACAATATTGTTCGTCAGCAGCAAATATATTGTTAATGTGAAATTATTGTTAAAGTGAAACAAGGTTTATTTGAAGTAGTCAGTGATGTTGC
>JAAUYM010132075.1_pt1 | contig 10881 bp, 10 predicted proteins | sample 7278001 | NCBI WGS metagenome assembly JAAUYM01 (sample SAMN14350224, study PRJNA611818) | marine sediment metagenome | isolation source: surface marine sediment (1.8m) | place: French Polynesia: Moorea | collected 2018-08
ATCCGTCAGGGGGTCAGTTTGGAGCTTATCATTATGGTGATGACGATTGCCTTGGCCCTCCAAGGAAGGAAAGAAAGAGGAGACCGGGAAAAAAAACGGCTTGACCCCAGGATTGATTAGAGGAAAAAGTCGTCAGCCTTGTCACGTCTGTCTGGCATCCATTACCAAAGAATGCCAATTTGGCAAGCGAGGGGGAAAACTCTCGGGGTGCTTGCAGAGAAGAGAGAAAGATACAGAAAATACACTAAACAGGGAAAGGTTTAGACTTTAAGAGAGTAACATCTAAAAATCTTGACATGGTTTGTTTGCACATACATATAGTACAGTGTACAGTATATCAATTAGTAGACAAAGTCCTTGGTAGAAAGTTGACGCGTGAGAAATAGCTCGTAGACATGCAGGTAATAAACCAGCAGCAAATTACGCCATTAACCTGACATTAAAAACTCGCAAAAGTCTTGCGAGTTTGTGCTTAGTATCATCCATTCATAATACGAGGTGCAGTTCCCAAAAACTTCGGCAAGGAAATGCCGAATCTCCTAGCCTCTCGACTGTTGTTTATAAATATGCAGACTGTGTCCGGCAATTGCGATGTCCCTCCCCTTCCTTCTTCCTATTCTTTTTCTTCCACCAGTCCCTCCTCCTTCCTCCCACGCCATGGCAGTGGCTGCATTCGAGACCACCAGCATGAGACGAGGAGGAGGAGGAGGAGGAGGAGGAGGAGAAAGAGAGTACACGATGAGGGTGATGGATGGTGCTTTTTCGCACAGAGAAGGAAGGAGGGGGGGGTAGGGGAGAGAAGGGACCAGGCGTGTATTTGTTATTCCTAGTCTTGCTCTCTCCCTTCCCAGGGTATTTTTCCCTCCTCCTCTTCCTCCTCCTCTTCCACGGTGTACTCCACCCCGCCGTGAGTGACCTTACGGCCCGCGACTCCCTCCCCCCCGTATACGGAGGGAGAAATTGATAAATGGCTGCACAGTCGTAGATATTTGATTTGCTTGTCTTGCCCGTGCGTCCGGGTAGAAGGAGGCGGAGGCGGCGGCATTATCCTTCTGATCGTTGTTGGTCTCGGGGAAGCGGGAATCTTCGTGGCACCTCGGGCCACACTTGGCCCGAGCTGGGCGGTCTCTTTTGGTCTGGAAGAGCGCCGCCGATAGGGTAACGAAACGTAGTACGGGTGTTGTCCAAGTTTGGCCCATGGACTGGCCAATTTTTCCTATGACTGTGCTAGAGGAGGAAGTGGGGGGAAGGCCTGGAAAGGAGGAGGAGGCACTCCAGCGATAAATCGCAGAGTCGATTTGAGGAGGGAGAGAGAGGAGAAGGAGATGCTCGTAAAAACCTGCCTTTGGGCAAAAATGGCCCGTCATTTTTTCCCTCGCTCTCCATCAGTTTTTTTTTCTTTTGTATGTGAGGATGGCGGCCTCACAAGGAGGCAGGAATTCTTCATAAGAAGACCAACCAAATCGCTTCAGACTGAGCCTTTTCGATGCACGAAATTTGTCTACTCCTGCCTCTAAGGAGGAGTCGCCTTGAGAGTGCTCAAAATTTCTCCTTGGGTTGTTTCGACAAAAGAGAATTATATGGGCGGGAATGAGGGGGGTGGTGGTAGAGGCGGAATAGTTTTCTCTCATAAGCCGAACCCACAAGCCCCAGCCATAAAAATGGGCGTCTGCTCTCCTTTTAGTTAAGATTGTGACGTCGCGGATGATTGAAAGAGAAATGGTTCTTCCGCCCACCCCAATTCATTTTCCATTGCTCCCCCTCCTCCTCCCCTTGACTCAGAAGTAACGGTGATTGAATGCTGCAACTAATAAGAACAGAACTTTCATGGGCACGCACAAGGCACATATCACGTAGGGAACGAGAACGAGGAGGAATTTGGAGAATCCCTCGCTTCCTAGTTCTCAGCAAAAGAGTACATGTAGTTAAATACAGTTACTTTGCTAGAGGGCGGAGGGGGAAATGACAGTAGGTATGTAGCATATTACAAGTTCTAGGAGTAGGCTTTGGTAACCAACAATAATTTTGTACGTAATTTTGGTATTCGTATGGTAGTACATGCACAGAATCACGGTTTTGTTCGTCCTCCACACACATCCACCTGCAGCCCACGCTGAGCTGAGCCTTTTTCATTCATAAATCTTCCGTATCCCGAAATCTTTCAGTCACCTACGCAAGTATTCTTTTTTTTGGGGGGGGGAGGGTGTAAGGGTTGCTTAATTTGGCAGAAAAGTGCGGAAGGAACTGCAAACCAATGCTGTTACGGGCTCCTACTGCGAAGAAGTTGAGAGGAAATTCCTGCCCACACATTTTATGGTAGTTGGCGGAAAAGAGGGAAGGAAAAAAAATAACACGGAGAAGAACCGTCCTCCTCTTTGTGCAGCATGAGAAATGTGACCAAGGATTTTTTGTTTCGTCTCCTTCCTCGTTTGGGAATGTGAAAGATGGGGGGAAAAGTTTATTTGGCGAAGCGAATTTGAAGAATTTGGGTGTATTTCACGGGAGGTGCTAGATGTTCTTCCAGAGGAGAACAAAATCCCCTTGTGTGGGTGTACTACGTAGTATGTACGTATACTTTATTGAACCAAAGTTTGAAGTGTTGGGAGCCTTTTTCTCCCCTCGTATGCGTTACTTCCAATATCCGGCAAGTTTGCGAAGTTGTTTTCCTGGGGAAGCTCTTTCGTTCTTTCTGGTAAGATATTTGTATGTAACATTTCCATTGTTGTAGGCAACAATAAAAATATGTACAATATTTAAATATGTTGAAAACTAAGTTGGGGAAGTTCTCGAAAATAACCAAAATTTCTTTATTTTTCTTGACGAGGATTACACCGAGAAGCGATGAAGGATGACTAGGGGGCAAAATATTGAACTATTGGGAAAAAGCGGAGGCGGATAAGAGGAGGAAGGAAGAATAACCTCATTTAAAATTCCCCACCGCCTACCATCACATTCCCAAGATGAGTTCCTTTATACGTATGTCCTTGGCTTACCTTCCATCACCTAAAGTAATTTCTACCAAGTGAAAACAAGTTTCTACAAAAAAGAGCGGCAAATTTCTCTGTCCAAAAACTCTACATAGTAGAGCCCAAAAATACCAGGCAATATTCCTGCCTTCCTCCCATCCGTTTCCTCATTCCGATTCTTTCCTTTCCATACGAGGATATGATAGAGGACTTTCCATTAAGCGGGAGGGGTCTCTGGGAGATAACAATGCGGACGGGAAATGGGGCTTCTGCCGAAGAAGCTTCATGGAGATCCCCATGTCAATTCATCACACGCAGTGTAGTACTGTAATGAAAAAAAAGAGAGTTCCCGGAGCTGATCGACAACGTGCTCGAGGCCGAGGCTAAAACAGGTTAAAGTACTGAGGCAAAACCTTAAAAATTGCCAGACTTCTTAATTCACCTTTAAAAAAAAATAATTTTGCACCAGTAATACGTACCTAAATAATTATAATTATAACGCATTCTTATCAAGTACCTACAATAAAGTCCTAGTCAGTACGAGGACAGTAGGTGCATAAATTTTCTGCTGCTTAATTGACGTGCTAAATTTTTGCCAACAGCAGAGAGAGAGAAATCATTCCGTTCAGTTACACTCCTCTCAACCAGGCGCAGGTAACACACTGTTACTGCACAGTCCGTGTTTCCCTAACACGGTAAGTTTGCATTAATGCTGATCAGGGCTACCTTCAGACATTCCAACGTTCTCTCTGCGCTTGACAGATGCCTGTCCGTCGCCACCTGCTGGAGTCCGGCAGCCACGGCATCTCGCGGCGACTGACGCATGTCCTCCTGAAGCCGAGCCAGAACGAACAGGGCCTCAATTTTGGCGTGAGCCTGTTCTAAAATGTCCCTGCCGATTTCGAGACTCTCGCTTATCTTGAGCTGGAGGAGCTTCGGCGGAAATTCAGCACTATTCACCCTCTGCAGCAGCTCCGTCTCTCTTGCCATTTGCTCCTGCGTGGCCCTGGACCTCTCCAGTCGCTCAAGCTCGAGCTTCCTGATGCTGCTTCCGAGATCTGCCGGCCGCCCGCCTGTTGTTCCGGGCAGCAAGGTTGGAGCAGCGCCGAGTTCTCTGCCTGGGCCCCTCTGCCTCTCTTGCACCGACTCGAATCCGAAGCTCGGCGGGAAAAGATCCACGGGCGACCTCCTCACCGTCAGGCCGTCCTCGTAGTGCGGGGACACTCCTCCCCCAGGGTTGGAGAAGACATCGGCGACGCTCTCTTGGCAATCATTCCTCGACGACCTGGCCGCCGGGGTCCCCGCCGGCTTCGCCACGCTCATGGTCTGCATCTGGACGGAGAGCTCCTCCTGCGCGTCCACCGCGGCTCGAGAAGGCGCCGCCGCCTTCCTCCCCCTCCTCCTCCTCCTCGGCTTCATCCTGGGAGTCGGTAGTACAAGGTCCGTCACGTCCTGTTCCTCCCCGGACGAGGAGTTGGTCGGAGGCAGAGGTTCGAACTCGACGGGGAGGCCTCCTCCACGTCGGGCCTCGCCCTCCTCCTCTTCCTCCTCCTCCTCCGTGCCCCTCGCCCTGGCGTCGTACCAGCTGGAGAGGCAGTGGGCGGCGCTCCTCACCGTGCTCTTTAGGACGTTGGCGTCCGCGTCGCTCAGCTCATCTCGCGAGCGCCACGTCTCCAGCATCCCGGCCAGGTACCTGTCCAGCGTGGCCAGGGCGTCCCTCGCCCCTCCTCCGTCGGCGTCTGCCAGGCGGCCGAGCCTGCCCGCCGCCTCCCCGATGGTCGTGCGAAACACAGACGCGAGGCTGCGGAGGACGCCGCCTGGCGAGGCGGGACCATCGGCCAAGACGTCGTCCACGTCGGCGGACAGACTCTCTTCCAGAGAGGCGAAAATTCGCCTTGTCGCAACCCTTGAAGCGCGCTTTGGCGATGCTTGGGTCTTCCTGGCAGACTTGTACCTCTTCCTCACCGGCCTCTGGGAAAGATCACGATTCGAGGGATCTCTGCGGGCCAGGCTCGTCACTTTTGCGCCACTCGCAGGCTTTTCGACTTGGACTAAATTTGACATTTTCGCCTGACAATCACCAACTCGGCCACAATCACAGCAACTCGTCCAATTGACTGTCGTCTGTTTCCTATATTTTATCGCAATTTTTTTTTCAAATTTTAATAATGTAATATATTTCGGGGAGTGCAGGCACACTGATGGTAAGCTAATCACCGGAAATAGAATGACGTACCGTACTCTAGTACTTTCATTGGGGCAAGAAAGCGGCATTTTTTTCCTCATTTAGATCCTGAATTCTTCTGACTTGGGATCGAAATGACGCAACCGCAGGTGGACGTCTGTTCCATAGCCCTGAATGGAATTGATGATGAGCGAGCCTCCAAGGTATGAGGCATACGCCCTGGACACGGGCAGTCCGAAGCCAAATCTGCAATCCGAAAGCAACGTTTTCGTGAAGATGATTTACCAATTCACGCAAAAGCTACCCTCTGTTCAAAAAATCCTCCTTACCCGTGCATGGGGCCGGCAGTTGACCTGTTCACCGCCTCCATCATGCCTCCGAAGATGTCTTGGTCCATGAGCTTCTCGGTGCTCTCCTCCGCCGTAGAAAAGTTGTACTTCATCACGTCGTTCACCTTGTCGTGGGGGATTCCTCCACCTCGGTCCGAAATCCTGTATCCAATATAACAAGACCACATCATGAAGTGGCTAGATCATACTTTGATGAACTGACTGCCGTGATCACCTGATGATGAAGTCGATAGGGTTGCTGGCGATGGTAACTTTAATGGGCGGGAGATCTTCGCCCCTGGCGCCCTCGTGGTGCTCCACGGTGGCCCTCATGGCGTTTTTCAACAGCTCTGGCAGAATGTAGTCCAGCGGCATCTCGATGTAGGGAAAGGAGACCGAAGTGTGGCCGTTGACCTTGATGAGAGGGGCGTGGCCGTACCGGTCCAGAGCCAGGTCGTCGACGATCTTCTTCTTCTGCTCGATCAGATCTTTCAGGTTCACTTTCAGCTTGATAATGCCAATCTGACCCGGCTAAAGGGAAAACAGGCCAATTTTGTACTGCACATTTATACTCTTCATATAAATGTTAATTCATGTTATTGGAATATGTACAGTACAGTACCGCAACGATTCTAATATGTTATCTTATACTACTAAGTACATAATACACTGTACCTTGTTTTCTCTCAGCAAAATCTGGTGTGTACAGAGCATCCGAACAGCTAATCTTGAAGACATGTTCTTGTCCAGATACCGCGTAATGAGCTCTTCGTCCTAAAAAAAAATTAGTTACATAGTATTCTTGTTAGCACAAAAAGCCTTCAATCAAGTTCAAACAATGAACAAATCGACATGTGCCTCATTTTCTTTTTTACGTCTATATGTGACTGTGAGTGAGCCTGCGCACCTTGATATGTTTCCTGCACTCCTTAAATCCCTGAGCCAGCATGGAGATTACGTCCTTGTGGTCGTCAAGGAAGTCGCGGAGCACCTGCGCAAACCTCTCTTCATCCTCCAAGGTCTCAATCTTTGGAAAGTCGTTCAAGGTTTGAAACGCCTTTATGTAGAGCTCGTGGACCGCCAGGATGGTGGGGTTGCTGCCGACGATGAAGGGCAGGGTCCTGATCTCGGCGATGCGGTGGGCCAGGCGGATGGGAAGTTCTTTCCTCAGGTACTTTGCGCTTTTCTAGATGGGACTCATCATGCTGTAAGAGATGTGTCATTTTGGCCTCGATGTCCTTGCTCACATACCACGATGAAGTCAGTGCCAGCCGTCCCTGCTCCCGTGTACATGATTGTTGATGGAGTAAGGTGAATGGACTTCTAATTTTTCAAAGAGGAGAGACAAACGATAGATAGCTTTGCACATCATGACAATTGACAAAGGCCCCTCCTCATGAACTACCTTCGCCGCGGCTTCGTCGATGGCCACTTGGTTGTAGTAGGAGGAGACGGTTCGGCTCCTCTCCCTCTTGGCCGACCTCTCATCGTCGCTGACGCTAGTTCTGCTGCTGGTGGCGCCGGTGCTGCTGGTGCTGGTGCTCCTTCTTCCGACTGCCCTTCTCCTTTTCCACAGGTGGCTCCTGCTGGCGTCCCTCCACACGGTGATGGCGGCGACGGAGGCGATGGAGGACCGCCCGACGGGGGAGGATGGAAGAAAGGAGGCAAGAAGGCGGCAGGGGGGAGAGAGCAGCATTCTATAAAAAAAAGGGGAGACAAATTCTTTTGCAAGCTCCAGGATATTGCACGTAGTGCGTGCAACTACTTACAATATACTGTACCTACATGAGAAGTTGTACAGTATTTTTCGTACATGTAAAATGCTAAGAATCAATATTACATATTACATGGTGACCGAGAACTGTGCCTCAGTGTTCCACGTCACAGGTATTCACCTAGTAGAGGGATGTCACTCGATCCGAGACTTTTTATGACGATGTCCTTGCCTCACCTTCCATATACACATATGCACCTTTGCACAAGTGACGGACACAAGGATGGAAATGGAGACCAGCACGCACGACACCAGCTGCCGCCGCTGCCGTCCTCTCTCCTCGGCTTCTCTCATTCATACCGGGCTGCTCTCTCTTCCCCGGGCCATGCCGATGCCATGCCGATGCCCTCCCTGTTCAGGCCAGCTGTTTCTCTCTCTCGTCTGCCTGACGGACGGTGAGTCGGAGAGTTGCCCTTCCAAAGGCATGCTACATTCTCTGCAGTGTGTACGACACGTACGTAGGTAGTACCTACTAGTATAACTACTACAAAGTAACAGAAAAAAGTCACCATCACGTACGTACGTATGCAGATTTGCGAGTTGATCACGACATTATTTCCTCAATTGCTTTGAGGAAATAAATAAGCGAGAAGGAGGAAAAATACCCTGGCTTATAAGTTATTTTTAGATGAAAAATTCGGCCCTAGGGACTGGGTACAGCAAGAGTGGAGGACAGTACAATACGATCAGGAGAACAGTTGTTGAAAAAATTGTGTTTCTTAAGTATGTAGAAAAAAAATCCACAACTATCGGTATATGTAGCGCATCACGCACTTGTTTAGGAGTATAACTTTTAACTTTAGCTCATAACTTTAACCATTCTTAGCTGATAGAGCAATTAGCAAACAAGAAACTTTAAAAAATCTACTAGTACACTGCATTGGCACCTAGAGGCTATAAGTTGTGGAGCATGAGTTAAAAGAACTTAACACTGTGCACATTATTATTTTGGCTTGTTAGCTGTGGTCGAGCTATGGACTATTGGTATGACCCAAGAAGCTACTAGCCAACTGACATTCACGTGTAGAATTGTCATAGATATCATTAGTATATGCATAGTCATAGTATGTATGTAGGCAGTACGGTAAACAACTGTACCTATAGTTACATTGTGCATGCGTCATAGTTGACCACGTGCGGCAGAACATCTCCCTTACCGCACATACCCCTCAAGGGGAGAAAGGCACGAGGGATGCAATTGGTGCAATTCCTCCGTCCCCTCCCACCCTGCCTCCCTCCGCCCCTCCCCAGTGTCCTCTTGTGATGTGCACGTTGTCAGAGGCGGGGGGGGAAGGTAAGAAAGGAAGGCATCCCACACTCACTTTCCTAGTCTAGGGAAGAAGAGAAGAGAGAAAAGGGAGCAGCGAAGGGAGGAGGAGAAAGAAGGAAGGAAGGAAGGAAGGAAGGAAGGAAGGCAGAAGAAGGGAGAGAGGAGAGGAGAGGAGACGATCACGTGGGGAAGCAAAGACACGCAACGTGGGAGACAGACAGACATCCTTGCCACACGTGTAAAAAAAATGGTCGAATGTTCAGATACATACGTACTTAGCTACGCTGCATTCGGAATATAGTTAGTCAGCATTTGACCACATTTCGTTTGTCAGCATCGATAATTCTCTCCCCTGTTGTCTAGGGGCAGCGGCCATGGCGCGGCCGGCGGCGGCCCAGATAATCTCGACTGCCTCTCCTCCTCCTCCTCCTCCTCCTCCTCCTCCCCCTCCTCCTCCTCCTTCCTTCCTTCTCTCCCCTCTCCTCCTCCTCCTCCTTATTTCGGGTTCGGGTCTGTCGAGCGAGGGAGGGAGGGAGGGGAGGGAGGGGAGACACGCAATCATTGCCTCCTCCTTCTCCCTGCCAACGCGGCCCAAAGTTGGGCTCAGGCAGCCAGAAACACACAAGGGTTGCCAAGAAACGGAGTGGGGGCTTTTACAGCGGACTTTAAAATAGACTTCTTGAAGTTAATCCAGAGATTATTTTGTGGGCGGACGTAACGAGACGTATTCTTACACCATTGCATTGGGGTGGCTGATGGCGAGAAAGAATTTTTTTCCCATTGTTTGCTTCTCTGTCAGTTTTTCTCCCCCTGTTGCTGCCCGAACGTGGCAACCCTGCCCATAGCAGTCGATTTCCGTGGGTGAAGTGAGGAGGAGGTTCGCGACCGCCCAGTCCCACAGCGAGGCAGGAGAGCAAGGACGGGTCCCCCGGGTCCGACCAAGCCGCGTTGCGACGGACGGGGGATCCCGCCACGCCGGGAGAAACCCGGCATGGAGTGACAGGCGCCCGGAGTGGACTCGGGTCCCGCTCCCAATCCTCCTCGAGGCTCCTCGCCGAGGAAAAGACTCCAGTGGAGCTGCGGACTCGCCAGACCTCGTGGGCGCTCCGGGTGATTGTCGCCCGCCCACCTGTGCTTGAACTCCCGTTGTCCGGACCACCGATTGCCGTGCAATAGCAAGTGTTCTTCCGTCTCCTCCCTTCGTCAGTGCGCAGCATTTTCCTCCCTTCCTCCCTTTTTTCCCCCCTGTGCTGTGCTGTGCTGCTGGTGCTGGTGCTGCTCCCTTCTTCCTATTCCTCCCCCCTCCCCCCTCCCGCCTCCTCCAGCTGCCTTACTCCCTTCCGGCTGATTGTGGACGTGAATCTGCAGATCCCGGACGGAGAGGAGGACAAGTGCACGGCGAAGAAGAGGGGGGGGCCAGGGTGACTCCCGGAGAGTCCTCCTCCCCCCCACCCTCGGTGGGCTGGTCAGAGCGACGACGTCGATCACGTCGTCGACATCTTGGCCAACTGAGGGGAGAGTGACTCATCACATTGTGAAAATAGAGGCGCAAATGCGCGCACGCGGAAGAAGACGACGTTGAAATTGGAAAGGTATGGCCATTTACCCCTCCCCCCTTCTCCCCAGTACGTCTGCCCGACCAATATTGGCGCTCGGTATTCGACCCGAAATCGATCTCAACTTTTGACATCCGATTCAGATCATATTGGCGAAATATGGGTATTTTTCCTCAAATCTACTTGAATCCTACTTTAACCCTTTACCCCCGGGGGTAAGCCGCAAAAATGCAGGCAAAAAAAGAAGGGGTCAAGGGCTTCGGTAATCGACTCGGATTCGACTCTAACTCTACCGGGCCAATATTGCTTGGGTGTGTACGTAGCTAGCACCCGTACTAAATCTGATTTAGGCGCTAATCTCCCATGCGGTCTGATTGATTATATAACACTTGTTTCCTCCTCCTAGTCTGTTCGTCCTGCACACTTCCCCGCTCCTCTCTCTATACGTAAAGTGTATAGCACATTTCTTGCACATTCTAGAGCTTTCTTTGAGGCAACATATGCCTGACGCCATCATTTTATCATATTTTCCAACCCTCTTTGTGTTGGAACGTTCTTTTACTTGTTGTCTCGTACCATGACTTGCAGATTTAATCAAATCTTTTAATTTTTTCTTGCAGAATTGCTGAATGCTGCGAGATGAGTTCCGCTTCGCCCTCCTCCCCTCTGGAGTTCTCCACGGCACCGTCAGCTCCAAATGACGACGAAGCCTCCCTCCACTCTGGCGCCATCATCTCCAACGGAGACGGCGGGGACGTGGCGGACGCGCTTCAGGATGGAGGCGACGTGGGCGGCGGGAAC
>JAAUYM010052243.1_pt1 | contig 10877 bp, 8 predicted proteins | sample 7278001 | NCBI WGS metagenome assembly JAAUYM01 (sample SAMN14350224, study PRJNA611818) | marine sediment metagenome | isolation source: surface marine sediment (1.8m) | place: French Polynesia: Moorea | collected 2018-08
CATCGCCGAGACTTTTTCATCATAAACTGTCTGATAGGGTCCCAGTGCATTAAGAAATGTAAGCTGAGGCTTCCATAGATTGCTTACAATTCCTTCACTCAGAGTGTTCAAAAGGGCAATACTGCTAAGATCTTGCAGAACAACTCTGAGATCGTGCCATCTCAAAGAGAGAAAAAAGTCTGCAGTAAATTGCATCTGAGCTGTGTCAATGCTCCGCAGTGTCAAAATGGAGACATTGATGTACACAACGACTGGCTCGTCTCTCATTTCAACGGTCCGTGGCATCAGCTCTTTTTGGTAATCTGCACCAAGGACCAAGTAGGTGCAATTCTGTTCATCCGACTTGTCTGGGCAGTCAAACTCGGAATCACATTTGAAGCTGAAAAAGACATCGCAGTGTTTCTCAACACGCATTTAAAAGCTACGTAGCTGATCAGTGTTTCCTCACTCTATATACACGCAATTTCCATCATTGCACGTGAAAAAATTTGAATCACATCCAGACAAGGTCAACTCCTTTTTGCCTTCATAATTTAGATAGCCCAGGTTGCAAAAAACATCAGGTGACCAGAGCTGAGTGCCCAAAGGAACAATGACATTATTTTCAATGTAGGAAAATTTGTTATTATCTCGATAGGATTCAATTGTCCACTGTTCATTATAGTAGTATATGTGACTGTTCCTGATTCCTCTGCAATAAAAGTAATAAAGCTTAGTATTTATCCAAGCATTATCAAAGGCAGGGCAAATGCCTGTGCAAAAAAAAGTAGCAACCTTTTACCTGAAGTGTGGCCTGCCATTTAGTTGACCGTAAACGTAGTATTCGGTATCAAAGTATTCTCTCTTTTCAGCCTTCAGATCTTCTTGGAAGCAGAGTCCCTTTAGCTTAAGTGTCTTCCCTGCATGAAGCCGACAAATGCCACACCTGAGAACCACCATACAAAAGTAAGAATCCATTAAATTTGCTACACACGGTACAGTAGTAACCGGCAACAAATTACTATTTGATCCAGGCGGTACTTATTTCTCACGCTTTTCCTATATGGCAGTCCTGCGGGACGAGCTGGTCTCCTGCTGCGTAAAGGCACCTCTTGCCGTGGAGCTCCTCCGGTATGGTGAAATTGTCCCAGACCAGGACTTCGGACCAGTTCTCTAGGCGGTCCGGGAGTCGCTCGCCGAGCGTGTAGGCCACCTTCCCGCTCCTGTAGCAGCTACTGGTCTCGTGTCTGGGGAGGGCAGCAAACGTGGCCTGGGAAGAGTGGGTGGAAATGAATTTTCCCCCCCCCCTAATATATAGTGTGATGCTGACATGGACTGAGGCCGCTACCTCAACCTCCGCACTCATGACAGGCAGGTCTTCCCTTGTGGATAACGTCGGCACTAAAGCGCTCATGTGGTCGAAACAGATCTTATGGAGGATGTTGTGCGAAATCTTCTGAGGCCAGACAAACATGTTAAGGAGGGGATCCAAGGAACAAAACGTCGACAAGTTTCTGTGTTCGATCTTGACCTCGTTCGCATCCCAGTGTTGCATGTCCCAAGCAACCTGAGTGCCCTAAGTGAGCAGATGGGTACCACTGTTAAGCGTGGTGTCAGCACATGGAAGGAATGAGCAAAAATACCTGATAGCTGGAACTGCAGTTTGCCAATCCGTTTATCTCATCATGGGAAAGGATGCGATGCCACAGCCCAACTTGAGTAATTTCTCCGGAGAATGCCTGGTTTGCCTCAAAGCCGCCTCCAATCTGATCCTGATCCTGACCAAGAATAAAGACACCACCAGGCTTTGCAGTCAGGAATTTTGTCCTCCTTGTAAAGTGGTCCCCTAGATATCATATGTGTTGCAATAAATAGCAAAAAAAACATTGTCGTATGTAATTATACTACATGTAGGTACATGCAATGCTCGTACTTGTGTTTACAAGTGTCCCATCTTTGTAGGCTGAGGTGACTGTCCTGATGATGGTGCTTTCATCACTAGGAGACGGCTGGGACTCTAGCATGTGCACTTCGAAAGTGGTACAAAAGTGTATCCACTGCCTAAACAGTATCTCGTCAGTCATGTTGAGGCTGTTGCACTCAACATTCGTGTACTTGGAGCGGCAGGTTTCTAACATCAGCGAGTCAAATCTGTCAACAAATGCTATGGGAAAAAGAAAATTTTGCTTTTATTAAAAAAAGGGAACTTTGAAACACAGGTGTGTGGAATTCTCTCACACTTCATCTAACAGAAGTTCTTAATTTAAGAAAAAGAAGTCAGACCTGACTTTATCATGTCCATGTCCTCCTGTGCAGCATAGTTCAAGAGGACATTGTGTGAACCTCTTAGGTGGAAGAGCTTCAGGCGGAAGCACAGGGTCATGTTGGTGAGTTCATCACTGAAGTTGTTCAGGTACCGCATGTAGGTCTCATTGCTAAAAAGCCCGTCCTCCTGAAAGATTGCCACCGGCACCTGGACAGCTGATTGGAGAGAGAAATTCTATCCACTAATGATGCACAGATAAGCTTTGCCACAGAATACCACAGGACTATTATTGTGAAAGACTTCATTGTGCGATCAAAAATAAAGAAAACTGTGGCAAATTTTGCTATATGGTACCTGCTCACACCTTTCTCAGCCGAAATGATGGCCCCGATCCCCAGGAGGGCCGCGGCCATCTTCCCTGCCAAGATCATCGCCATGAACTGGCCGTGGGCACACGGGAGGGTGGACTGACAAAAAGAAACAACCTTTTTTTTGGTTGGGTGGGGCGTTTGAGCAAGAGAAATGGTATAGAGAAAAGAATTTTTAATAACTGAATGGACTACAGCAACAGTGCAGGCATAAGAGCCCTGATGAGCATTCCAGGCAATTGTACATAGTTACAAAGTTGCAGGGTAATTGTGGCTAAAAGTTTAAATGTTTTAATCTCGACAGTGTCCCCCCCACTTGTAAAACATGGAGAGGATTTAGTGCTGCAGAAAAAAACAAGAATGCTAGTTCGACGCTTCAGAATTGATGAACTTAAAACATTAACATCGCATTTTAAGCACTGGTTTCACTCCATTTTGGTGAAGCATTGTAAATGAATGAATTTTAATATCGCGGGAGCATAGCAATTTCGAGTTATGAATATCAAGAACGCGAAGCATTTCTGGATTGTCAACAGCAAAAAAAAAGAGAGAGAGAGGACTTTGTCTGTCGCTAATTTGATTACTGCGACCTGTTTCCCACCCGACGGGACTTTTAAACTTACAAACGAAACAAATTTACAAAAATAAATTGTGACATTTATGTGGTACTCTAATGACATGGACTATTAACTAGTTACACGTTTAAAGCTGAATTTGTTACGCTCGTAAGCTTAAAAGTCCCGTCGGGCACCCATCCATTAATATTTTGCAAATGTGTCATGTAGCAAATTTTTGAGAGGTATTTTGCTCTACTATGCCCTATAGTGGGCTCTCCGCATCTCCTCCATGTTATGAGCATGTTAAGTTACTAATATATAATCTTGAAACAAAGTGACATGAAGACAAAATTTACGATTTCAGCGTAATCTCGTTCTTTTGTGAATTTTTCTTTATTTCTTTTCTTACTCTTTTTTTGTGTTATCACCCTGGAATGACTTTTTTTTCCTCTTCTTGCTATAACAAGCTTTGTTGTTTTACACTTGTTCGCTTCCAAACAATCAAACGCGGACTATCAACACAGTAGTAGTACATACACACGTTACAAGCACACGGATACGATTTTCTTCCCTTCCTTCAGATACAAAAAGAGTTGGTTGGGTTAGTTCATCAATGAATCTTCACCGGGGGGGTGAAACAGGCACCGGTACAGGAAGTCCTTCACTTCTTGCCATCAGATACAAGAGTTGCCTAAAAAAAAACCCCAACGTATTATTACGATTCACTTCAACAGATTTCCCAAATAAAGTCCTCCTCACCTCGGACGGCTCCTCGGATGAGTTGTGGGAGTTGAAGGCTTGGTGGCCGTCGCCCTTCTCCTCCTCCGCCTTCTCGAACATGTCCTCCTCCTCCTCGTCGTCGTCGTCACCTTCCTCCGGGAGTCCTGAGCCGGTGTCGGTGTTGTCCCCTTCCTCCTCCTCCTCCTCCGTGCAGTTGCTGCGCAGGGAGGTGGGGCCGGTGCTGCCGAGATCCATGCTCAGGATAGACTCTGGGAAGAAAAAAAAAGGACAGGGTTGACAGGCCTAACCTCAACACAGTCGAAGAAGTGTTTCTTTATACCTTGGTCCACCAGGAGCGGCCTTGGGGGGAACTTCTTTCTTGCCCCGTCCCCGCCGTCTCTCCGGCCTTCCTCCTCCTCCTCCTCCTCCTCCCCTCCGTCCTTCTCGTCCGCCTCTTTGACGATCTGCAGCTGCATGTGCGGGTGGTCCCCGTTCAGGTCGTCGTCGGCGTAGAAGTCCACCACGCATGCGCCGTGGCCCTTCATGCTCCACTCGCTGGCGCGACGGTCCAAGCTGGCGGCACCGGCCCCAGTGCCGGCGTCGGCGGGTTTGGCGCCGGCGTCGTCGCCGTCTTCCTGCTGCTGGTCGTTGACGGTGGCCCAGGCGGGGCCAGCGCCGGCGGCGGAGTCCACGTTGCTCCCGCCCTCCCTCACGGTCCCCCACGGTCCTCCTCCCTTTCCTTCCTTCTGTCCGTCCTCTTCTTCTCCTTCGTCTTCGTTGGCGGTGTTCCAAGCCTCGTTGGAGTCGTCGCCGCCACCGTCCTTCTCGTCGCTGTTGTCGTTGGCGTTGCCCCAGGCGGTGTCAGCCTCCGCGGCGGAAACGTCACCCCGGCCATCGACGGTGCCTTCCTGACCGCGGCCCCTCCCGTGCTGGGCTCCGTTGCCCCACCCGTCAGTGCCGCCGTCGGCGTTGCCCCACTCGTCATTGCCGCCATCGTCGTAGGCGTTGCCCCACCCGCCTCTGGCCTCCTCCTGCGGCGTCGGCGTCGTCTCGTCATCCTCCTCCTTTTCCTCCTCCTCCACGCTCCCGTTGTTGTTTTCCCATCTCCCTCCGCCGTCTGGGACGGACTTTCCTCCTCCTCCTTCGTCGCCACCCCACCAGTCATCCCCGAACTCCTGCGCTCCTGCGCTGATCGCCTCCTCCGTGGTGGTGGTGTAGGCGCCCAAGTCGTCCTCCTCGCCCTCCTCCTCCACGTTCGTGGCGCGATCCTCCTCCTCCGCGGTGTCCCACGGGTTGGCGCTTCCGTTGACGTTGACGTAGCTGGCGCCGATATTCTCGTCATCATTCACCGTGACGTCGTTCCCGCTCTCCTGCCGCATCTCGTCAATGAACTGCGTGTTCTCCACCACGGTGGCCTGGTCGCTCTCTCGCGCGGTGTCCCACCCGTCCACGTAGTCCGTCGAATCCACCACACTGCAAAACGCAAAAAAAAAAAAAAATCAAATTAAGATTACTATGCGAGTATACCTCACAGACTGGCAAATATTTTCAAGTACCATTACCTTTGTGAGGTGTCCTGTGAGTTGGTCACGACGGAGTTGAAAGACTCGTTGATGCCGCTGGGAAGCGGATTGTTGACGTTGCTGTTGTTGGCCCCGCCGCCGTCGTCGCCGTCGATGACGGACGACTCCGCGATGACGGACCTGCCGAAGGCGGCAGCGCTTGGAAAGGCGAATCTGGTCCTGGTCCTGGTGCGGTGGTGGGCGTCGTTGGGCGTAGACGTCTTCATGGGGGCGGCGGCTGCTGCTGACAGGTTGTTGTTGTTGCCGTTGAAGCCGTGCTTGCCATGTCCGCGTCCCAGCTCTAGCTCCACGTCGTCCACAAGCTCGCATCTCACATGGACGCCAGCGTTGTTGTTGTTGTTGTTGTTGGCGGCCCTATGGTGCTGCTGCTGCTGTTGCGGGAACAGAGGCTGGTAGAAGAGCGACCTCCTGTCAACCCCCGAAGAGGCAGAGCAATGCTGCTGCTGTTGCTTTTGCTGCTGCTGGACGGTCTTCTTTTCCCTCTGAAACGCGTCCGCCGCCGGGGCACCGTTGAAGGTGAGCGGCCTCCGGCTCGACACGAGCGAGGACGGGGCGACCTTCACCGGGGTGGCCGGGGCCGCCGGGCGGAGGAGGAGGTGCCCGATGGCCGTGGTGCGGGAGGCCGGTAGGATCTGCGGCGGCCGGCGGACGTTCTTGGTGTCCGGCTCGTCCAGAGAGGAAGACTTGCCGGCGGGATGCTGCTGCTGCTGCTGCTGCTGCTGGCGATGGTGGCGACCCTTCTCGAACACCTCCTGCAACCTGAAGAGAAGAATGGAGTACCTAGTACAGTAGGATCTTGACATAGCGACAAACCTCCAGTCCAACAAAATTTGCCAACCAAACTTGTTTTTTTTTTTTCACTGCATTTCACTTCATACTTGACTAAAGTACGTCGTTTTTACTATATTGTACTGTAACAGACGATACAATGATAGCCTCTTTCGAAAGTAGGTCAGAAGATGAATTATCAGTAGACAATAAACTATAATTACATCAGCGCAAGGACCCCCAATTCGTACTTCTCCTGCCCCTCCGGTTCCTCCTCCGCAAACAGAATTCCACCTCCTCCTCCTCCTCCTCCCTGCTCTTGGCCTCCGCGGCCTCCTCGGCCTCCTCCGCCTCCTCCTCGTCTCCTTTGCGCGGCCACAAAGAAGACGGGAAGTAGCGCCAGGCCGAACGCCAACCTCAGAGTCAGGGACAGTCTCGCCGGGATCGCCGGGTTCTCGGCCGCCGCCGGAGGCGGCAGCGGGCCCGCCATGGTCATCCTCGGGCTGCCGCTCTCGGAGCTCCGGTTGTGAGACAACCGGGCGGAGAAGCGACGCTGCCTAAGCTGCAACCTCAGCCTGATGACTACCGGTGAGGAAGAGGACTGCTTCATGGCCGCCAAGACGAGGAAGGCGTGGCTGGTGCTGCTCACGACGGACATGGCGCCGGTCAGACGCTCCTCCTTCCATCGCCGTCGCTGAGTGAAGTGCACTTGCAACTTGGCTGCACGAGAGGACGCCAACACTTCAACAAGTGTTTCTTCCTCCTCCTCCTCCTCCTCCTCATCGTCTTGCAGTACCGTTTTTCTTTCCTTTTTCTGTGTGTGTGTGTGCACTCGTCCTTCTTCGGAAGAAGAGTTTATTGAACTGACAAGGTAGGAAGGAAGGAAGGAAGGAAGGAACATTGGCCGCTCAGGAGAGAAGTAAGAGAGGGGAAAAAAAACCACAGGGTGCCTCACAAAAAGATGGACCAAAAAGTGGAAAGTCAGTGCGTAGTCAATACAAGTAATAACTTTTCAAAAGCAACTAACAAAAAACCAAAATCGAGCTCATATTTGCTGCTCATAGTGCAAAGGGGTGCGCGCGCATGGAAGAAGGAGGAAAGCGTAACCAGGTCTGGAGGAAGAAGAATCTTCCTGGGGAGAAGATTGCTGCTTGCACCTGCCTCTCTCTCTCTCTCTCTCTCTCTCTCTCTCTCTTGGTAGAAGACAAAGAGAAATCTGCCTGAGTCACCCAGTGACCAAAGGAAGAGAGGAGGGAGAAAAGGGCTGCTGCTGCTTCGAATTCTTACATTGATTGCGTGAGTCACATGAGGTATCCTCACCTCCTTCGCCACAAGTGTTTTTCGTCTTTGTGGGGCCTTCTTGTCGGCCTTCTTGTGACAGCCAAGGATGGAAAAAAAAAGTTGTTTGCAAAAGAACGTGTGAGCTCTGCTGCACCTTTTTCTTCCTTGGCAACGAATTTTTTCCCCTCCTTTCCTACGGTTGGATGGATGGATGGATTGGAGCTCTTGCCGTGTGGAAAACCAGGAAGGAAGAGGAGTGGTGGTGGTGGTGGTGGTGGGGAGGGGGGGAGGAAATCTTCTCACCACACGCGTTGTTTTCTTTTCCAGGCCAGAACAGGGTGCTTACAAGAAAAATCACGAGGCATGCTTCAAATTTCCATGTCCAGGCAACTTTTTTTTTGCAATGCAACTTTTGACGCAGCCTTTTCTTCCTGAACACCCTGTACGGATCTGAGATGCCAGATGAGTGATGGATGCTGCTGCTGCCAAACACACAGACAGCCATCATCCACAGAGCGTTGCAAAAAAAAAAAGGTACGAAGAAACACAATTGTTCTTCTGAAGCATCTGAAGCAACCGGTTCTCCGTCCCCCCCACCCCCCAAATAAAGGGCCTTGTTTCCGTTGCCATGTCGCAACATTCACACCGAAAGTAGGACAAGCCAGACAAACAAGCAGAAGAAAAATACACCTTAGTAGTACAGTACACAAAGCACTGGATCGATACACAAAGTATACAAAGGGGTCTACCAAAACTAAACAAGGAAATCCAGAGGTCGGGGCCACAATTACACGGTCAGATCCGTAATTGAGGGCCAATTCTGGCCCTCTGGACAGTGTCAAGAAAAGTGACCCGTTAGTCTGGCACCGGGTGTCTGCCTCTCCCGCAAAAAAAAAGAAGTGGAGTATTTGCTGCCATCTCAATAAATTATCTGGCGCGAATAGATATTTCTAGGAAAACTGAGAGCTTCCTAATTTTTTTTTGGTTTTTGAACACCAAGTAGTAAAAAAAAAGTCAAGTCTGCAGCTAGTCTTCTCTCCCTTTTTTCCTTCGTGGAACAGCAATGCAGACCACAAAGGAGAAAAAAAAAGTTTCTGGGACTTCTTGGTGTCCCTGCCTGCACGAAAGAAAGCCATTCCTCCAATCCTAAAACTTTCCTTCCCGGAGGAGGAGGAGGAGGAGGGACTTGCCGGACAGGAAAGAGTTTACGATAAAGCAAACTTTTTTAAATGCACTTATGGGAGACTCACTTCCTCCTGTTGGCCAGGAAGAGGTCCTTGGGCTCCGGCCGCCCCGCCGCCACACCTTCATGGCTGCGAGCGGAGCTCAGCCTGTAGCTGCCGCCGCCGCCGCCGACGCCGCCGCCGCTGGCGGCACCGGGGCTCTTCTTGTTGCTGTTGTTCTCCTTGCGGTAGAGCGGGCGCTCGTTTAGCTGCAGCTGTCGCAGCTGCTGCAGCTGCTGCAGATGCTGCTGGGCCTTGTTCTCGCGGCGTAGGTCGCGCACGCTGGAGAAGCTCTGGTTCAAGAACTGGTTGCGCCTGCAAGTGCAGAAAAAGAGATTTTTTTTCGCATTTATGGGAAAATAGAAGCAGTGATAAGCAACGCACAAAGTTGTCCCCATGTGCTTTTTTTTTGGTCTCTTCTTTCTCTTTTTTGATACGTTTTTTCCCCCTCCGTCTAGTGTCACAGACAAACATGTAGGAAGTCTCTGAGGAGGCAAGTTCTGTCAAGGTTGCGTTTCTAAAAAAAAAAACATTCCGAAAGACAAAGACTAATGCAGATCACCATTGTATGTAGTACGAGTATACTATAGCACGGCGACAATACCACCATTTTGGCATCATAGAACTAGAACTGCAATATTTTTCTATGACTTTTTCAAACATCCATGTCCAATTATTCCCCACATTTTGAAAATAGCTCTGTGGGTTCGTCTCATCCCACATTGTTAACACAGAAGTGAGATTCCTCCTGTTTTGACGGTGTCGGTGACGACGGTGGATAATCGCAGTCAAACAGCGCGGATACAGTAGAAACTCCCCCCAAAAAGTATACTACCTGTCCCCTTTTTTTTTTTACACACCTAGTTTCAACTGACCTGCAAGCTGTTAGCAACAGAAGACCTCCCCCCCCCTCTCTCTCCATCTTGTACAGAAACAGCAGGCAATCCCAATGTATTTTCTCTACAGAAGAACTTTACCAAAGTTTATACTGTATGTCGGAGGTCACCTGTACTCTTTCCTTTTTTTCTTTCCTCCAGTGACTCTCCTGACGTCAGACCGCCCCCTGGCAAACGTTTTTTATACATGGTGGAGGAGAGAACCGGTCTGCCACTGCAGGTACCTCATCCCCCGTTTCTTGTGCTCTACGTTGGTTCGTTGGTACCTACTGACGGGCAGCCCCGCTGAAGAACCATGTCCCAGATCAGCACCAAGACCCGGAGAGACAGAGTCGTCCTCAGCCTCCACCTGGTGCTCGTGTACTTCCTGGCTGTTGGTGCAAACTGTTACGTCTACCTCCCATTCAGGCACGTGAAGGAGGCCACAAATAAAACGACAACACTGCCACAGGAAACTAGGGATGTGAAACCTGTCTATGACAACACCAAGTGGACTGAGGGACAGGAGTTTCAAGTTATCTTTTATGTGGGGCTTGGTCTGGGCTCAGTGATTGGTGGCATGGTGGGGTACTTCTTTTCTCCAAGGAGGGGCACCATGCTGTTGGCAAAGCTGGTCATCATGTGGAGCCTGATTGGAGCATGCATCATCAACTACAGCATCGTGGCCCACCATATTGTCTGGTTCTTCTTGGCACTCCTTACATTTGCCCTGCATGTCTGCCACTATGTCCACACATTAGAGTCCGTCCCCAACACGTGGGTGACTTACGTCGGGATTGGACTGTTTGGGATCTCTTGGACCTCTGCCAGACTGTATTCAATCATGCTGGGTGCCTTTGTTGGAGATTGGCAGACTGCATTCTTTTGGAACACCTTTCTCCTGTTCTCTGTCATCACCTTGCAAGATGTTGTCACTCCAAAGAGAATCAAGGTACCAAAAGAGACCAAGGAGACAGTGATGGACCTCCTGCAGAACCCTCTAGGACTGAGATACACTGTCTGCCTGATGATCCTCTGGCTAATCCATGGCTACGTCTACTATGGCATCTGGCACCATATCTCCCAGGAAGCAATCAAATCTCATGTGTATGTTTGCATCACAGACATGGTGTCCAAGGTACTGGGGCTTTTCCTCTGTGTATGGACCAGGCAGAAGAGGACAGTAATGGCATCCCTCATGGCACTCAATGCCTTCTGCTGCTTTGGTCTTGGGGCCATGGAGGCCTCTGGGGAGAG
>JAAUYM010137424.1_pt1 | contig 10875 bp, 12 predicted proteins | sample 7278001 | NCBI WGS metagenome assembly JAAUYM01 (sample SAMN14350224, study PRJNA611818) | marine sediment metagenome | isolation source: surface marine sediment (1.8m) | place: French Polynesia: Moorea | collected 2018-08
CCTACTCTTTTCTATGTTCGTTAATAAGTCCTAATTTTCCTCCAAAAAATCTGGAGGTGCTCATGCAATGCTCAGACGGTGCTTTATTAAGCGTCCCTTGGTGGTTGGGATGTTTTAATATTAACAATGGCCTTATATGTCTATTGTGAGTAATTTGTTAGTTATAAGCTCTTCTTGTTTGATATTTTGTTATTGTGTGTCGGTGGTTGCATCGTGACAAAATACTAACGTGCACTACCAGGTAAATTACTATTTCCACAGGGTGGTAGCGTGACTTCTTTTACTCTTTTGTGTCATACTAGTATACAACTAAATCAAGCCCGTCAAAACCCTAAGTAGCAGAATTTACTACATGTCCAGGTAGCTGTGGAACATCAAATGGCGATTCTTCCTAATGGGTCCTGTCGATTGAAAAAAAGAAGCTATCATTCAGCATCCCTCATCTTATAAAAAAAAACCCACACATTTTTCTGACTTCGATGTCTCGCCCAAGGTTGCTTGCTCTCCTCCTTCCCACTCCGACTCCGGACCATCTTCTCCAGTTCCCGGATGCGCCGGTTCTTGGCCGCGATGACGGACTTGGCCCTCTCGTCGAAGGTGGGGTCGCCCATGATGCCGCCGTCGTCACCCACTTCGCGGTCGCCCGCGTCCATCCCGTAGGACTCCAGGTATCGCACGTCCACGTTCAACAAGCGTCCAGCCGCCTGCGTGCGTGCGTGTGTGTACAGTACAGTACAAAATGTACAGTAGTATGCAACCCGCCATTCACATTTGGAAAAACAAAGTGAGAGCAATGCTAGTAAGTATCTATGTAACTGACCACAAGGAACTTCTCTGCGCACAGGAAGAGGGGGCAGAGAGAGAGACCGAGGAGGAGGACGCCGAAGGCGGTGAAGGTGTTGTCGAAGCCCAGCGGCTTACCGGAATAGTCGGGGCAAACCTGTGCAATGACATGCAAGTTTCGTCGTCACTTGTTGACTTTAGCTTTAATTTATTTAAAAAATGCGTATTTTCGCGCATTATATTTGCGTATTTTTGACCAAATGAGCTCTCGCTCCGTTATTGCTTATGCCTGGGGCCTGCTCTCGTAGACTTCCAGGATCTGCTTTGTGGCTCCCCTCTCCCTCAGCTGCTTGAGGAAGTAGTTGAAGGGCCCCAGGAAGGGTGAGTTCTTCTGGAACCCGTAGGCGTACGGCTTCGTGTCGAATCGCTCCGGGATGGCGATGATCTCGCAGTCGGAGTACTCCGCATAGGTCCTCACGGCGAAGAAGTTGTCGTAGAGGGCGAATTCGGGGTCGGCAATGATCTTGGTGGCCAAGTCCTTGCCCCTCGGATACGTATCAACCTCAGGCTCGATGCGGGTCTTCCAAGCCTCCTACACAGAAGATTTGATACGGTGAAGCTTGGTGAAGCTACATCGAGTTTCTTCCATGTAATGAGTCTGATTAGCTGGTTTAAAAAAAGTGCTCAATAAATTTGATCCATGGTAATGATTTTTAGATGTTTACTAGAAATAGCAAATGATCAAGCATGTTCAATACACATCTTTAGCGTAATGGTCTATGATGCCAGCGCACCTGCCATAGAAAGTTCTTGGAAAACTTGAACGCGTCCGCGTAGGAGGAACCCGGGGTCAAGCAGATCTTGTAGTCGGTGTACGTCACCAGCTCTGCGCACATAGTACAGTACAGTTTAATTTAGACCTTTTTTTCAACTTAGCAACTTTCTTTCACTTGACAGTATATCTATATGCAGTAAAAGTATACGTATATGTAGGTATATAAATTTGGTCATTTCTTTCTACCTTCCAGGGTGTTGAACGGGAGCACGATGACCCTGGTCGCCAGGTACGAGATCAGCATGGCCTCCCAGTGGTAGTAGATGAGGGTGCCGCCGCAAAGCAAGCTAATTTTTTTGTTAATACGAATACATAATACATAGTGTCAATTACTGTACTTGTGTCATCTTCCTTTTTTTTCACCTTCCGAAGGCCAGCTTGCCCCTAAACCTAACCGGAGTGACGCTCCACCCGCGGGCGAAGGTGAGCACGCTGGCCCCGAAGACGTACGACTTGCCCATGGTGAACTCGGAACGGTTCGTCTCGTACGAGGGGCCACAGCTTTTTTTTAAAAGGACAAAATTACAAGTAGAACAAGCAATCTTAAGAATGCTGGTGGAACATCCGCATAAACAGGCATTGTTGGGGCAAGTGACAAGCAATGGCACGGGACCCATTAAAAAAAAAAGAAACGGGAGTTTTTCAGACTGCCACTGCATTGTTGATTTGTTGTTTACGTTTCGGGACAAGAGAGAGCCCTCTTCTCGAAGGAGACAAGAGGAGAAGGAATTCACAATGGGACCATACCGGAACAACTGCCACACGTGGTGTTTACTGCTGCAAAGTGGATCCACCTACAAGGACGGTAATTTGTTAGGGCAGAAAGACATAAATCAAGCAACATCACATTTACATGTCACTCAGTGGAAAATAGTTGCCTTAATATCCGTCCTAATACCTCTTCCCTCCTTCCCCTCCAGGTTACATAATTATTATGTACTACTACTATTAGCTTGGCTGTGTCTGCTGTCATCCCCATCATCCTGCATGAAAGAGGATCCGAAAGTAGTGGTCCACATTGTCTCGTCAAGTTTATTTTTGACGAGGTGCACTTCGTTGCAAATCGCTGCCTCTAGTAGATGGTTGTTGGATCGCATGGATCGCATTCCAAAGGGCTGGTGCCAATTTTTTTTCTTTCACACAAACTTCTAATTCTAATGGTACCGTTCAGGTATAGTAGAAGACGCTCCACGCGTGCTCCAAGTTTATACCGATACCAGTATCTGTAAGTTACGGTCCTGATAATTGTAGGTAGTACCTGAAATGTCCCGCCAAATGGTCTCTACTGTATTTTAAGGTCACCTCCTTCTCACCTGACTGCGATGTACAGGAAGGTCGGAGCCAAGGCGATGAGCGCAGCCAGCACCGTCCAGGTCATCTGGTGGAACGGCTCCGTGTAGGCCGTGTAGTGCGGTCGGCCGGCGGGGTTCTTGACGAACAGGCTGTGGTAGATCTGGGTGATGGGCTGAGCGAACGTCATCACCTCGCTCCTCTCTTGAGTCACCGTGAAATCCGTCGCGGCTGACACAAGGCACAAAAAAGAAGTTTTGCTTGTGTATTGGTGCTATTCTCTGATTGACTCACTCTCCCTGCACCCTCGAGTTATAACTACATACTACGTTACTGACCCATGTCGATCTCCCTCCTCTCCAGCTGTCCGACCATTCCCGACCAGGTCCCGTCGTCTTGCTTGGCGCCCCACTGTCCGTCCGGCGGGGACCCCAGCTGGTAGGTGAAGTTCATGATCTCCTGACGTAGTACATGGTTAGGTTAGGAATAATTATTTATATCTCTGTCAACATGTATACAATGCGTGTCAGTGTTGAGACATATAAAAAAATCAAGCAAAGTCAAGCAAACTTAGGATGGTTTTGAAGCAAAAAGCTGAGCTATTCCAATGAGGCAGTAGCACTAAAAGCTGGATTGTGAAAACACTAAAGAGTACCCAGTTTTCTAGACTTTGGCGTTAGACGTTGGAATCCTGCAGCACAGACCTGTATGGCGTGAAACACGTCCGCGAACATCCCGCCCATCCTCGGGTCCCCGACCCTGCCGAGGCCGTCCTCCTTCCAGTTCACGTAGGGCTGCGACAGCAGGGTCGACACCAGGAAGGTCTCTCCCTGTAGTAGCATCACAATTGCAAGTCATTTCTATCATTTGAGTTCATCAAAGGTTGCCTTTTTAAGAAATAAAGTTCATGCGTCAAGTTAAACCGCCGAACTTTTGTCTTCCTGTCACAAAAAGTTTTACAGTAAAAGTATAGGTACAAACTACTTATGCAAGCTACAGAGCCAAGGGACAAGGTTGGGCACTTAAATGAAACGTGCGAATTTTACTTGTAAAGAAGCAGCCTCAGTTCGGCAACAGCACCTACCTGCATGTCCTTCCTCCTCTGCCAGAGGTCCTCCCTCGGCAGCCTCAGTCTTTCGGAGGTCCAGCTCCCGTAATCGAGCAGCTTCCCAGGCAGATCCGGCCTCACCTTGTACCCCTCCAGAAGGGACAGGCGGGGCTTGGCCTCTCCTTCCACTTCTTCCTCCTCCTCCACGTAGAAGTAGAGTTGATCGTCGAGGTCAAGTCTGAGAGAATCCACAATGGCCTTGGCCTGGAAAGTCACAATGTCGTTTATGGGCACAAAGTTTACTACAGCAAAGGTTTTTTTTTAACTGTATTGGAGTTTAATACAGCGGAGGTCCACTGTACCTACTCACTTCTTCCCTCCCCTCGTCACCTCCAGCTGAGGTTCCGACAAGCCAGAAGTCGGCGTCGGCCGGGTCTCTGGCCCCGGAGTTGAACGCCTCCCTGAGGTGCCGCCCATTGTCGCCGCCGTTCCCGGAGAACGGGAGCACGTGCAGGACCCGCACGTTGCAGGCCTCTGTGACGTTGCAGTTAGTCATCGACTCCCTCTCCGCGTAGTCCGACAACGAGTTGAGCAGGGCAGCCGAGTAGGAGCGGAGCCCCCTGCGGGTTAGACCATTGATCAAAAGCCCGAGAAAAGCCCCCCGAGATAAGGGTTCGAGTGGTGGCTTAACCGGGCTCCCCCGGTTCCGGATAGCTAACTACCTGCGGTAGCGGACTAGCCGCCCGAGAGACTCCGGCACCACCGGCACCCAGATCTCCAGCCCGGACAGGCTGTGCGCGTCCACGAACGAGGAGAGGAAGTCAAGCGAGGGCAGCGCCAACGGCGGCGGCTCCTCTGACCGGGAGGAGGGGATGACGAGGACGAGGACGAAGAGGAGACTGCGCATCTTTTTGTGTTATGTGGGAAATTATGTGTTGTTGCTTTTTTTTTTTTTTGCTTTAGTCTGCTTTTGGTTCCTCTCTCCTCGGCGTCTCTTCTTCGACTGCGACAAGGTGCGTTAAATAGCGTGGAGAGGACCTGTCATTCGGCGCCTGACATCTGGCACATGCGGCCGCTTGATGACAGCGATGATGAATTCAGGCAGTTGGGGAAACCGTCACTGTCCACCCCCTCCCCCCTTCCCAATGACCAACAAGATGGTGGTAATTCCTAGGCCGCTCTATATCTTAAGAGAGGACAATAATGCCGGGAGCAAGGAAAGCAGTTGACTGACTGCTCATGAAATATAGATTCTTTTCTCCCCCCCCCCCCCCCCTCCTCCTTCTGGCAGATCTCCATTTTTTCCTCCTTTCCAGTACGTATTAAAAGAGAGACACTTTTCCACACTTTAATAAACAAAACTCACTTTTCTGTCTTAGATTGGGAAACTTTGTGACAAGGCATGGGGGGGAGGGGAAGAGGCAGAGGAAGCATACTGAGAAGTGGTTTTAATGTAGAAAAGTTCGCCAGCGAGGGAATTTGTTTTATGTTTGTTTGCGATATAGGTAGTACGTAATTGGAAAAACTTCTTGTAATTCTTCCCACTCTTTACCTTCGCTCGCCGTGCCAGCTGGAGGGGAGGTGGGATTGCTCATGAATTCGGTAAAAGAGAGCAGTGTCGTGTTACAAAGCAGTACAAAAAAGGGACCGATGGTGTAAGAAGGAGAAGGGCAAGAAACGGATTCATGTTGTACAACTAGTACATTATTGCTAGCACACGGTACTACACAAGAGAAAACTTGTTCTACTAGCAGTACAGTAGAACTTCGATATTGCGAACTCATCAAAACGTCCGCTAGAAATATCATTCACTGCACCGATGCATCTAAACTTCTAATGCTGTACTACTAGACACGCCGTGTTAAAGAAACTGAATTCACCTTATCTTCATCCAAAGCTTCACTGTGCCGTGTACAGTAAGTTCCATAGTTGTGTGACACGTGATCGGTGCAATCGAAAAAAGAAAAAAGAAAAGAGTCGAGGGCCACTGATGTCAATAATTCCTGCCCAGGCCACGATGAGATCCGACTTCCTTGCGCCGGCGGTGGGCGCCTTCGCCGTCCTGGCCATACTTGGTATCTGGCATGGAGCGTACTACAGTATATAGTACCACGAGAGGAATTTTTTTTCTCCACATCAGTGACGTGGGAAAATTAGATGTATGTACTATGTACGTACAACAAGAAAAGAATGGTCTCTAGTGTCTCAGCATGAAAATCTTTCTCAAATTTCTCAGCTCTGCCTGAACTGTCTTGCTGAAAAAAAAAAACCTTAAATTTTTCATGTTTCAAAACATTTAACCATCCTAAGTTTGTTGACATGAACGTACCTAGTAAATAGAGTAAATAGGTTTTCCTTGCATCTTTCTTCCATCGTTCTGCCCCCTGCGACATGACTCATCGTGACAGCAGTCGTCGTCTTCAAAGGTGAGTCAGGGGAGAAAAAGTGTCCAGATATCAAGCATGTCGTTAGGATGGTACCGTAGTGTTCTTTGTGCTGTAGTATTCCTGCCTGATTTGGATTAATAATGAAGTGGAGGAGAGAAAAAGGCATAAAAATAGGGAGAAAGCCTCAAATAAGTTTGGTAAGCATGAAGTACAATCGACCTCCGATATGTATGGTACGTAGTAAATTCATCAATCAACAGACACGTAGTAACTACAAGTTTACTATAGAGCAGACTATTTTTTTTACCATAGCCATGGGTTTTTTTACCATACCATAGGCTATTTGGTTATTATAGCGACTTTACTACAGCTACAGCTTAACTACAGCATGCCAGTACAGGCCCACTGTACTGGCATGTAAAGACTTTAAAAAAAAAGTACTAATGGAAACCCCCCTTTACTGAGCTTCTTGTATTTTTTTTTCCTTTCTCCTGAGACGACCTCCTCCGCCTTCTGGAGTGCGCCGCCACGGGAGTGGTCCTCGCCTACATCAACGTCTGGCCCAAGAGCCTCTCAGTCTGCTCTGACCTGGAGAGGTGGCTTGGCGGTCTTGTTGCCCTTGTCGATGTTATCACATGGTAGCGTTGTTGGTGATGATTATGACGGGTGATGACACTGTTGTTATCATCAGTGTCGATGTTGTTTACATCGGTGTCAATATTGATATTGTTGCTATTGCTGCTGCCACCCTTTTTTTTTTCCTCCCCGCTTGAGACTTTTTTTTTCTGTCAGCTTCTGCCTGTGCGTGTACCAGAACGAGAAATCTATGGACATGACCTCCATCTCCTCCTCCGACCCGGACTTCTGCAAGAGAACCGAAGAGGTGGAAGGAAAAAATTTAATAATGAAGAAAAAGCAACTTATTTGGGAAAACAACGTACACGTAATGCTGAAAAAAAAATTCGAAAGATGCGTGGGTGCCTCCCGCCCTCCGCCTCCTTCGACGATTGCACCTTCTCCTCCGCCAGCGGGATCTTCAGGAGGTTCGTCAGCAGGAAGCAGTTCAACTACCTCAGGATGGGCGCAACCTACTTCAAGGAGGCCACGGACATCAAGTGCAGGAAAGGGCAGTGGGAAGGAGGCATGAAGTACATAATGTGGAATTTTTTCCTCTCCCAAAATGGATTTTTAGAGAAATTCAGAGCTAGTCTCCAAAATTGCGTTTTTGGCCGATGATGCCCTAGTACTGTATACAGTACAAGGTAGTTTCCTTCATGCGTGTTCGTTTCTAGTTTATTTGCTTTTGTACTGCATGATTGGATTTCTTTAATGTAATTTCTACGTATTAGGTTCAAACAACTGCCATTTTTTTTGCCGAAAAGAACATTTTGCAAAAAAAAGTCGCATCCGGGTGCGAAAAAAAGAGATTTTTTTTCGCTTCTCTCTGTCACTTTGTTTTATTTTTCTTTGTGTCTTTCTCTCTTTTTCTTTTATGTCAGACTTTTTCCTCCTTTATGCATTCTAGGTACTATAGGTACATATTCGCACCTCTTTGACGAAGGTCGTCTTATATTCATGTAGGAGAAGGAGCGACGACGGCGGCGGCAGTGGCGACTCGAGAGAGAAGGAAGAAGTCTAGACAACACTAAAGTAGTACCGTATAGTGGCTCTTTTGAAATTTCTATTTTCTGTTTTTCCACATTTATTTTAATTCTTAAAATTATATGGGTAACTGCATGGGTGATCTTTTTTCTAGTGCCTTCAAGCTTTCGATTTCCCACATTTATTTTGTTTTTCTATACCTAATATGTCGAAATTATATGGGAAACTGCAAGTCCGTCTTTTCGACTCCGTCGTCACGCGTCGCAGCGCACGACCAGCGTATCGTCGTTGTACCAGTACCCGTTGTTGACGAACATCCACCCCTTGGGGATGAGGTAGGGGCAGGCGTACTGGTTCGAATTGTGGATGAAGCCTAAAATCAGGAAGGGTTGTTTTTTTTACCATGAGCAGCAACTTACGAGAACGTCTGCGCAGGTAATGACTGCTAAAACCCAGCTGTGTTATAAGATTGCATTTTCCCAAAAGATCAGAAGTAAATGTGATAGCATCATGTGCATACTATCTACACACTATGAGTACTACGAGTACACTGACCTACTCCCGCTCCCAGGGTCGGCCCGACGAGCCAGCCCGAGCTGAGGAGGAAGTAGAGCCTGTTCCCGTTGGGCCCGTGGTAGCAGGGCTTGCCGCTGTAGGTGGAATACAGCTTGTAGACGCCCATGGAGCCAGCCTGAACGTGCTGAGCCTCACCCAGGGAGGACACGAGGATCTGCTTGCAGGGACACGACGCCGAGGCCAGAGGGTCCTCTCCGCCGGGCTGGGGCGGAGGGTAGGCCTCGTCCGGAGAGGAGGAGGAAGAGGAGGGGGAGGGTTGGGGAGATGTTGCGTTACCAACTTCGGAGACGTCTTGGTCGTCGATCTGGACCTCGATTACCGCCACGGAAGAGGCCAGCTGGAGAAGGCAGGACAGGAGACCGAGAGTGGTAAACGTCCTCATGTTGTCGAATAGGGGAATTGGCATGGAAACAAAAAACTTGATGATGCGCACACACGTTCAGACGGAGAGACTGTGCAACCCTGTCTGCACGCACACACACACGCTGTTATGGTATGCATGGGAAGTCACAGAATGCAAAAACCTGCTATGAAAAGAAGGAGGGGGGAAAAAAAGATGAATTGGACATGGTACGAGTCCCGTGCAAACAGGAAATGAGTTCACCATTAGATGTAAACAGATGAGATGGCAATATTTTAGTACAATGGCATCTAATGTGGATGAGCAACTGAAGCAGCACGCAATTTCTCCGCTAAGACGAGTGCGTATGAAAGATTAAACGGACGACAGTCTGGCAGCGACCAGGGCAAGAGCGGTGGCGGCGGCGGGGGCGGCGAAGGCGGCAACCGCCGCGGCGCCGTTCTCCTCGATCCAGTCGGCGTAGTAGGCCACCTCTGTGTAGACGCCCGGGTATCCCGGCAGGGCGCACCCGGTGCCGAAGGAGACGACTCCCGTCAGGGTGCCGTTGCACACCAGGCCGCCGCCGCTGTCTCCCTGGCAGGAGTCCTTGCCGCCTGGAGGTAAGGAGGAGTTAAAACAATGGACCAAAAAAAAAATACCACCTGGTACATATGACGGGCAACAACCTTTCTTGTATCCCGCGCAGAGCATGGTGGTCTTCTGAAACAGCGACCCGTACTGCTGCTTGCAGTAGGTGTCGTCCAGGACGTCCATCTCCACGTACATTAGGTCGTCGGAGGGGGCAGCGTCCTCCTCCGTCTGCGAGAAGAGAAGAAAAAGAAATCGTCTTTTCTAGGTACTCCAGCTCCAAGAAAAAGCTGCTTTTTTTTCTAACGCTGGTGACGCCCCATCCGGCGATGACGCAGTCCTCGCCGTGCCCCGTCCGTGCCAGGGGCACCGAGTCCACGCTCGAGTCCATGTCCAGCTCGTCTTCCAGGTGGACCACACAGATGTCGTCCGTGAAGTCGCTCTCGTTGTCCTCGGAGTCGTCGTAGCCAGGATGGATCTTCATCCACTGGACGTCCACGGTCTGGACGTCGTCGTCGTCGTCGTCGCTCAGCCTGACGAGGCCCACCTGAATGCGGAACTTGTCCGCGTCCTCCTCTGCGGCGGGGGGGGGGAGGAATCGCTTGATCAGCAGAATGCTGAACAAGACTATTTTGTCGGGCTTACCGTCACAGCAGTGCGCGGCGGTGATGACGTTTCGCTCGTCGTAGACCGTGGCCCCGCAGACGTGGTCGGACCCCCACTGCAGGGACGCCTGGTAGGGGAACTGCCCCTCCGTCGCCATCTCGCCGCCGATGATCTTGGCGTCAGGGTTGGCCGAGCAGACCTGGAGGAGGAGGAGGGGCGCCGCCGCCGCCAACCACGCCATCGGTGCCCTTCTTCCCATGCTGTTGTTGTCCCCGTGATGATTATGACAATACTGTGATGAGACATCCTTATCCAGGAAGCAGGAGGGGGGGAGGGAGAGAGGACCGAGAAAGGCTGTTGTCTCCTTATCTTATCGGAGGAGTCTGAAATTCGTACCGATCGATCGCCGATAAACGGAAAAAAAAAACAAGTAGCGGTGCTGGGCCTGCCAGTATGGCCTACATACGTATGTAAGGTGCCTACATCTACGCAGAATGCCATATATGTAGTAGCTACCCGATGGGCGACGTCATTTGAGCATCTAATTTGCGTTTCACAATAATTTATTTTATTTCTTCTTTTCTTTCACAAATATGACTTGCTTCGTAATCACATCATCCAGACAGGGGTCAACGACAATGAAACGAAATCGTGTTTTGTGAAATCGGGATCACATCTTGGGGGGGGGGCGGGAGGTCAGCAAACGACAGAAAATTATTAAATTAGAGTGGGCTGAGGGACTGACACGGCCTCGTCGCAACATGAACTCATTTCTGTCGTGGTTTTTTTTGTGCGTTGTACTAGGGAGTGCAGCTCATCC
>JAAUYM010100679.1_pt1 | contig 10873 bp, 10 predicted proteins | sample 7278001 | NCBI WGS metagenome assembly JAAUYM01 (sample SAMN14350224, study PRJNA611818) | marine sediment metagenome | isolation source: surface marine sediment (1.8m) | place: French Polynesia: Moorea | collected 2018-08
ATTTTAGCTTTAACTATTGTTTCGATCAATCTTGAAAAATGTTTCCATCAATTTTCTTGCCTTGTGTCGATCAGTTTTCTTTTTTTGCAAAAAATTTAGGTTCGATCAATTTTCATTCGATCCAATTGCATCATGCCGACGGACGGATTTACTTATGCATTTCTTCTTTCTTTCCAAAAACTGATTAAAAATATAAACCTCGCAGTATTTCGTTCTCGTTAACATTCATAACATTCTTAGAAACATCTTGGGTAAATCTGCATGCAAAAAACTTCTCTCTGCCGGCGAGGAGGGACTTGTAAACCTCTTGCATTGCACCAGACAACAAGGTTTGCAGTTCACGTCATCTTGAACAAATGTTTCCTCATCCCTCCCACTATACTAGCACAAGAATGCTGGGAGTCTGTGCAGAGTTGAGGAAACGAATGTGCGGATTGTTACAAAGCCTGTCCCTTGAATGGCCTTGAAAGGGGAGGGGTCTTGAATGGCCTTGAAAGGGGAGGGGAGAGGGGAGGGTCCGCAAATTGGGGATACTAGGGATGACGCGATTGCGATATAAAAAAATCAGTTTCACAAGTCACCAGGGAGAAGGAAATAGGTCCGCCAGGTACCTACAGTGCTGCAAACACTTGACAAAAAAAAGCAACAACCTCGTATTGAACCAGAATGCATCTTTATCACCACCACGTTTCTCTTCTCCGATTGGCACAAACGTTGCAACCTCTTTCTTCCCCTTTCGCTCATTCACTCCACGGAGGGCACTTCCTGGAGGTCTGGCATCTCACTGTCCTCCACCTCCTCCGTCTCCATGCGACCGGCGTCGTTGGAGGAGGACCCGGAGTCTCCTGCGTTGTTGTTGTCTTTGCTTTCGGCAAAGACGTCGTCGCCTCCCTCGTCCTCTCCTCCTCCTCCTCCTCCGTTGGCGCCGCCGTCGCCGCCGAACTCTTCCAGAATCGCCCTGGCCTCGTCCAAGGTCACCTGCGCAGACGTCGTCCTCTGGAAAGTGCGAGTGCTGGAGTCCTCGTTGGAGCCCCAGTAGGACCCTCCGCCGTAAGTGCGCCCTGTGGCGACGGTGGACGAAGTGGCTCCGGCGGTGGCCCCGCTTCCCTCGCCTCCCCCGCCGCTGCCTCCAGCTGCGGCGTGCGCGGCCCAGGAGGAGTCCTCCCCGCTCATGCGGTTCTTCAGCCAGTTGACGGACCACTGCCAGCGGTCGGGATCCAGAAGGAGGTACTCCTTAACGGACGAGGACTTGTTGGAGGCGTTGACGAGGATCTTGATGCATTGGTAGGAGCGCAGGCTGTCCGAGCTCTGGTTGTCCTTCACTAGCTGAAGCAGCCCCCCTATCTTGACGGAGCTGTCTCCCTCAACGGCGAAACGGATCCTCTCGGCCTGAAGCGAGTCCGACAAAACCTACAAAGCGAACAAAAAGATCAAGGAAACGGGTAACCAATTTTTTTGTTTAATGTGGCAACGAACCAGAAGTTCAAATAGGAGGGTCGACAGGTTCTTGAGCTCCCCAGAGTTGATGGTATTGTACTGCTGCATGACCTCTTCCACCACGATCCTGGACAGCTTCTCGGAGTCCATGGAGGCCTTGACGAGCATCTCGACGATCAAGTCGACGGACCCGGACACCTCCCTGCAGGCGCACACGGCCTCTCGCACGAAGACGGGCGCCACGGGGCCGTATAGCAGTCGGCTCACGGTGGCAGGCATAGGCAGCAAGGACTCTTCTCGAGAAGCTTTGTTAGACTCCGTACCATTTCCTGGGAAAGAGAATAAAGTTAGGTGTGACCTCAAAAATACTTTTTTCCCTGAGCATAATTACTTCGCGGCGCCATTTGGCAAGAAAGGACCAGATGACAGAGCAAGGAGTGGAGTTCCCCAAACTCCTTGGCCTGGACGGAGCTCCACCGTCGGCGGTGCTTCTTGGGGTCAAAGTCGTCGCCGGGGTCGGTCTCCACACCGAGCAGAAACCGGATCACTTGGGAGAACACGTTCAGTTGGAACAGTTGGTGGCTCTGGCGGGAGCTCTGAAGCGAGAAACGGAGGAACAGTTAAATTAAAAGGTAGGTACAGTACTAGTAATGCCGGTATAGTGCAGCGTGCTCTTTCTTTTCACCCACCATTTGGGCGAACTTGGAGACAAGCCAGAAGAACTGGCCGGAGTTCTTGCAGTGCGCGGATACGTCCTTCTCCAGCAATCCGACCAGGGAAGAGAGCACCCTGTTGACGTGGTCGCTCTCCGTGTCGCCATGGTGTCGCTCATAGGCTCGCATCCCACTGAACACCATCTGGGAGAAATTGACCCTGACGTCCCTGGAGGGGCACTCCAGCAGGAAGGGCCGCAGGTACTGGAGGCCCTCGGAGGAGGCCAGGAAGGCCAGGAGGGTTTCGGTGGCACGGCGGCTCCTCTCCACCAGGACGGATACCCCATCTACCATCTCCGACAGGATAGAGCTCTGGCGCTCCAGCACGTGAAAGTAGGTGTTGCAGAGGAAGCTGGCGGCCAGGCGGACGGCCTCCTCGCAGATGGACTCGTGGTCTGGACTCTTTGCGCCGTGGACGTTGACCGAGAGGAGATCTTGGACGAAACGATAGTACTCATGGCAGAAGACGTCGCGGTTCTCGAGGAAGCGCAGGTTCTCCTCCTGGATGCCGCGCTCGATGGAGGCTGGCATGCGGCTGGAGAAGAGGCCCCGCCGCTCGCCCTTCTCCAGCAGGTCCGACAGCTGTGAGAGGCTCTCCCGGGCTCGGGCCGTGGGCTCGGATGTCCTCGGGCTGGGCCGGGCCGCGTCTCCTCCCGGCCCTCCGCTTCCTCCTCCCCCACCTCCGGTGCTGCTGCCTCCCCTGAGCCGGGACTGCGACTGGGAGAGGCTCTTCTTCGGATTCGGCGTGACGGGCACCCTGGCCTTGACCGCCTCATAGAAGAGGATGTAGGCATTCCAGTACCGCTGTCGCTCCTCCGGCAGGTTGCTGTTCACCTTGCCCTCCTTCTTGACCTTGTATTTCCCGCCAAAACACTCCGTGGACAGCGACTCATCGTTCATGTCGAATGCCTCGACCGTGGTGTCGTTGAACTTGAACCACCTGCCGCCCGTCCGCTCCTTGATGTAGGAGTAGTAGTGTCCCGCGCTGGCCTGTCCGCTGTGCACCACCACCCCGACAAGCTCGTACAGGCACTCTCCGCGCAAGAACGTCTGCTCCGCCTTTCCAAAGCTCAGCTTCCGGTTGGACTGGGACGACCGCTGGTTTTCCTTCGCTTTTATCCCCTCGGTGGTGTAGGGACTCATGTCCAGAGTCCAGGGAAACCGGAAGAAGTCGTCAAACTTCAGGGCTCTGTTGGTCTCCCAGTCGTAGTGGAAGCGCTTCAGCTGTATGGCCAACGTGGTGGGCAACGTCCGGATACACATGCGCTTGATGGTGTTCCTCTTTGTCTTGCACTTCTCGCAGTAGTAGGCGTTGTCGCCGTCTAGCAACTCCCCCTTGACGAACTGGTCGAGCGATTCTTGCAGGTTGTTTGACTTCACGGTCAGGTTGAGGGCCATAAAGGTCTCTTCACGCTCGTACCTGTGCGGGCAGCCCTGGCAGATCTTCTGGTCCGAAAAGACGCCCTCGAACTTGGAGGAAAACAGCTTGGGCTTGCGGTGCTTTGCCAGGTACTCGTCGACCTGGTCCACTACCTGGATGAAGAACTCGAAGGCGTCCTGCTGCTCGCGCACGTTCACCGGTTGCCCGTACAGGCGAAAGCAGTGCCAGAACTTCTCCGGCTCGTAGAACTTGAGCCTGGACTCCTGCAGATGCCCGAAGACGTTCTGCAGTTGGTAGAAGACGCTCTCCTCTTCTTCGCTTTCGACGTTGATTGACAGCACCTGGGAAGCCACCACGGGCATGCAGAAAAGCTGCTGGAGAACGGAGTTCATGTAGCAGGTGGCGCCGGCGTTCTTCAGCCCGACAAAGTTGCTCTCCGACCTCCTCTCCACCGCCGGGGAGTACTCAAACTGCCGAACGAGGTCCTCGCCGAACGTATGGTGCATGCGAACCAGCTCGGAGGCCACGGCGGCCATGTTGGACACACTGTTGCGGCTGAGCTCCACCAGGACGTTGTAGGCCGACACCCTAGACTGCGGCGTGTCGCATTTGGGATTCAGGTCCTTGAAAAGCTCAAAGTTGAGGGCACTGCTGCTGCGGTCGAGAACCCCGTCCCTCATGAGCTTGGAGGCCGGGAAGAGGAAAGAGGCGAGGATCTCTGGGATCAGGGCGGCTCCAACCTGTCGCTTGTCCACTCCTTCGCAGGTCAGGAGGGCCTCCAGGAGTCGGAGGTGTCCGGAGAGAAGGCTGCAGTCGCGGTGGCGGTTGCAGAGGGTAAAATTCTGGAGGAAGGTCAGCTCATCCTCCACCATGCTCTGCGCGTTCTCTCCCAGAGCCTTCTGGTCCCGCTGGGTCATCCCGCGCAGGAGGGCACATCGGAGGTCGAAGTACTCTCCGCACTGCGAGAGGAGGCTGTGGCTGATGCCCCTGGCAGTGCAGGTGGGAGCCCACAGTGGGACGGGAGTCTTCAGCAGAATCTTGGTGAGCATCTGTCTTGCAGACAGCGAGGTCTCCTGGATGCCCTCCTCCAGATTCAGCGCTCTTGCCGCGTGCCTGATCTTGGAAAGGCGGATGAGCTGGTCCCTGGCAGTGGCCCGCACGCCTTCCGAGGGAGACCCGAGCACGGTGTCGATGATAAAGTCGCTGAGGAGCGGGAGGCCGTAGAAAGTGGAGAGGTAGGCGGTGCGCATCTGCAGGCAGGTGACGATCAGTTCGAAGGCCTCGCTGGCAATCTGGCAGTCCACCGGGCTGACCAGAGACTGCTGCGAGCACACTCCGGCGTGAAGGGACTGGCTGTCCAGCGAGCTCCCCTCTGATCCGGAACTGCCGGTGGAGCTGTCTCGGCTCCTCCTGCTTCCCAGGAAAAAGCGCGGGCGGTCCGAGATCTTCTTGGGCTTCCCCGGGGACACCCCCGAGGATGAGGAGTGCGGAGAGGCCCCTCCGGAAGTCACCGCCAGCTGGAGGTTCCCTGCTGCCGCGGCCCACGCCACCCGCATGAGGCATGAGACGGTGTCGGCAAAGTCCTTTTCGGTCATGGTCTGGACGATCTTGGTGGCGGACACCACCACTGGAGACTTTGCTGCCGACGGCGGGCAGGACGACGAGGATGCGACCGAGATGGACGAGTCGAGAGCCGATCGCTTAGGGGGAGTGGGCTTTACCACAGGTGAGGCAGTGAGGCTGCTGCTGAGCGTGGAGGAGGCGGAGGCCGCCGCGGACTGTTTCCGCCCGACGGACTCAGCAGAGGCCTTTCCGCAGAGGAGGTGGTAGGCCAGCTGAAGGGCCAGAAGGTAGGACGACTGTCGGATGTCGTAGTCGACGTCTGGAGGCAGCGAGTTCCTGTCCATGACGCTCAGGACAACTCCGAGGCCGCCGGCGTCCAGAAACCTGGTGCAGAAGTCCTGCGCGGCGGACGCGGGAACAGCGCCAGCGTGGGTGGGCACCAGACGGCTGGAAAGAACCTCCAAATTATACAGCACCCTGAAGGGATTCATCTTCTCCGCCTTCGCGTCGAACATGTCCCAGAGGGTGATCTGTCGGCCACTGTCAGGTTGCTTCTGCTGCTGCTGTTGCTGCTGTTGGTTCTGCTGTTCTCGCTCTAACGTCTCACCAGCCACGCCTCCTGGAGCAGCTTTCTTCCTACGAGGGGAGAGCTTCGGACTGGCCTCAGTGGTAGAGACCTCGGCCACCTTCGAGGTGGCGTCGAGGGTGACGTTGTCCAGAACCTCTTGGACGGTGGGGTCGGTGGGAATTAGGTGGACAATCTTGCGGACGCTTTTGACAATCTTGGGGTCGTTGAGGCTGGCCAGCTGGTACAGCATGGGGAAAACCTTTCCACTGGAGGCCATGATGACGCCTGGCAGGCTTTTCTCGGCCTCTTCTTCGTGCGCCCGCCTGGAATCATCGTCGGAGGTTGGCGAATCCGCGCTGACAGCGGTTGCGGAAGAGGAGCTGATTCCGCCAAAGTCCTCCTGAAACAGGACGAGTGCCGTGCTGGAGGAGGTAGTCACCCCCTTGGAGGGCTTGACCAGCCAGGTGCTCTCCCTCTCTTCTCCCATCGATCCCAGCAGGCACCGGTCCTTGGAGCTGGTGACCTCGGTCTCGCCGCAACAAAAGGTAAGGGAGTCAACGCGGCTCTTCAGGACCTCGCTTATGCGGATCTTCACGTTGGCAATCAACTCGTTGGAGTGCGTCTTTAAAAAAGAATAAGAAAACTTCTATAAAGATGCACAAGGAATACAAGAATCGTCACAGCCCGACGTACCTGCAGCAGAAATTCGTCCTTCTTGTTTTCTGTCAGCACTTTGACGTCTCTCTTCCTCCCGTGGAAGGTGGCTGCGTGGGGGAGGATGCTCCTATTGGATGAGGACGCCTCTTCAATGCTGGAGATGTACCGCTCGGCCAAGTGAAGAACGCGAGTGGCCCGTTGGAGGCGCTGGCCTCTGTAGATTAAAAAAAGGTCATCAAATGCTTATTTCCACATGATAAACACCCCACTAACACCACCAGCCAGAGTCTTGCCCTCTACCTGACGTTCACTGGAAGCGCAGAAACATTTGATATGGAGATGGCCATCAGCGCTTGTGAAGGAGTCGTTTCTCGGTGGATGCTTGTCTGCAATTACGAGCGAACGTGTTTTACAAGTCCGTGAGATGACTTGAACAACTTCTCTGCTTTATGTCTGACCTCTAACTCGTGTCCCTGCTCCAGCGCGCTGGCGCTCTTGCCCTCCTCTTCCTGGATGGAGCATTCCGCCGAGGAGGCCTGCAAGACAGACTCCAAGCACCCGTAACACTGCTGGATGAACTCCCTGTGGAGTCGGTCGCTCTCCTCCTTCAACTTGGGACTGACGTAAAGGAAGGACATGTTGAGGAGGTACTCAATGGCCAGGTTAGCGATGTCCTCCGAGGAGGCGTCAGTCACTAGCTTCCAGACAAAGCCCAGCCCGCTAAGGTCCTGTCTGTCCACCATCTGCAAAAGAAAAGGCAGACAGCATTTAAAAAAAGGAAAACAACTTGGTCGAAACCCTAACGAGAAGAAGACTCACAAAGGGTGGAGAGGATCCTTTCCTTAGGGAACCGCTAGTGACGTTTATTTCCTCAAAGAATGCCTTGAAGCATTTGAAGCCGCTCTCGGTGACCTCCTCGGGTCGAACGTGAAGCAGCTTCTCCTCGAAAAATCTAGTCTGGGTGCAGACTTCCAGGTCGGTCAGACAGTCCTGGAACCACTTGTACGCCCTGTCCCGATCAGACTCCAAGCTGAAACAGAAATAACACAGTAGTTGGACTTCTGTGCGCTCCAAGGTAAAGGAAAACGTACCTTTGAGGATTTGCAACCAACGTCTCCCAGAGCTCCTCACAGCGCACCCAGGACAGGTAGAGGTCTCCCTCCTTCAGTAGGAATTTCAGAAGGTCGAGGTGATATTCCACCAGCTCCCCCTTCGTGTATCTGTCGTCATACAAGGTGGTGCTTTCCACCTTCCCGGAGGGACTGAAGCTGGCCATGTTACTCAGGCACTTCCGCAGGGTCGTTGTCAGCAGCCTCACTATCTCGTGCTGCTTGTTCAGCTCCCCCAACGTTGCCTGGAAGTGGTGAAAGAAAGAGAGTCAGAAAGGCAACGTTAAATGCGTAACGCCTACAGTACTTACTCGTGTATGTATAGAACGTACCTTGTCTGCCTTGTTGTAAACCGAGGATCCCTTCAGGTAGCTTTTGCAAATATCACGCAGGTGTTTGACGGCAAATCCGACGCTGTCTGACGTCCTCTTCAGGTCATCCACGCACTTCAGCACGTAGACTCTCTTCATCGCGTCCTTGTTGAAGGTCAGGTCGTTGAGAATAGCTAACTGTTCCGCCAGCGCCTTCTCAACCAGATCCTTTTCCAACTTGGGTCGGTGCGACAGGTCCCACAGGAGCTCCAGTATCACCTGCGTCGACTTGTTGTTGTTTGCTTCCTTTCCCACCTTGCCCACCAGCACCAGCAGCCTTTCCTTCCCTCTCGAATCCGACTGGCCGAGACGTTCCCAGGTCTCCTTGACCAGACAGGTGAGGTGCTCGAACTGAGGGAGCGTGAGCTTGGACCCGGAGGCGGCCATCATTCCGTACACGTTGTCCGCCACGTGCACGTTGCCAGCGCCCTCCGCCAGGCGCCACATCTTGGTTAGTTCCTCCTCCTTCAGCTGCGGGCCCAGGAACTCCACGATCGCCTGGATGCGGTCCGTATACTGGACCTGGTCGATATTGCCCTCGAGGGCCACGGACAGGATGCGATTTTCGACCATCCACTGTTGCACCTCCTCTGAGGTGAGGTGCCGCTTGTTCCGCTGCTTGCTTTCCTCGATAAGTCGGCTTACCTGCAAACAAAAAGAGAGTAAAGTTACAAATTGCTTTGCTTTGCTTTGTTGTTGAACCAAACCAAACCAAGTTTGGCTTGGTTCAACAACTAACCTCTTTCAAGGCCGTCATCTTCGAATGAAACTGTGGGGTCTTGAGCATCCTCAGGATGATATCCAGTCTCAGCCCGTCACATTTGGCCACTTGCTGAGGCCAGAACTGCAGGCAGAGAAGCTTGGCGGAGGTGAGGAGGTCGGAGACGGCGGACATCTGCTTGCTCTGCAACTCCGCCACGTCCAGGGACTTCACGACGCTGAAGGTCTTCTCCACGCAGTCCGCCAACGGTCTCTGCACCAGCTCCTTCTCGAGCATGTCCACACAGTTTGCGAGGGGCGCCAGGAGGGCGGCCAGTGCGGTGGGTGGGAGGGAAGGAAGGGAGCACTCCTCTTCCTTGTCCACATCTTTCTGATCGTCCGTCCTGGGTTGGTCGGGCACCTTCTCAAACCAGCTGTAGATGAGGTCGAATCCACCCCTGTCTCCGAAGGAGTTTATGAGGTCGCACAGCCATCCGAACTGCGCTCTGGAGAAGTAGTCCTTGGGCGGATGAGCGAAGTCCTTGGAAGAGGAGGAAGAGGAGGAAGAAGAGCGATTCTCCCATCGGCCACGCGGGTAGCGGTCCTTGTTCTTGTGATTCCAGTCAGTTTTGACGTCAAATGCCTAACGCGAGGAAGAAGAGGAGGGAACGGTCATACCATGTGGAAAGGAAACTGTCAAAATCCCACCCGCGCACCCACCCACCCACGACCACGAGGATACGTACAACGGCCAGGATGTTGAGCAGCCCCGCCGGCACCGCGTCGCCGTCCCTCATCCTGGCGACGACCAGGTCGACGAAGAGGTCAAGCATGTCGTAGATGCCCTCCTGGATCTCGCTGTGCCACCTGAGCGTCGCGTTCGACGTCAGCAGCTTCTTGAAGGCCTCCGGGAGGACACGGTCGATGAACTTGACGCAGTGCTCGTCCTTCTCAAAGTTGCCTGCTCAAAGGAGAGGACATTAAAGGTCTCTATGTCTACATACAAGCAAACACGTGCTTGTTTCCCGACCTGTTTTGGACAGCCTCGTGGCCGCCTCCAGGCACTTCCCGAAGGACTCGTCAGTCTTGTAAGGGATGCTCCAGTTGTCCTGGAACACCCTGCCTTCCAACTCAAAGAAGTTTGCCACCGGGAACCCGTTCGGACTGCTGCTGTCCTGCTGCGCCGTGGCCGCGTCCTTCATGTCCACGTCCCCGGCGCCGCTGGTCGCCCCCGCCGCCCCTTCTGACCCCGGCGGCGACCCGTCGGGGCGGTTGGCCGGGCCGAACACCTCCCCTCCTCCGCCGGCCAGGCCCACCGAGGACGAGGAGGAGCCCTCATTGGTGAGCACGGCCACCGCCTCGCTCAGGTCGTTCTTGGCCAGCTTGAGCGCCCTCCTGATCTCGTCAATGTCCGGGAAGCCCATGGCCAGCAGGGTGGAGATATTCTCGTCGTCGTCCATGGCCGGGCCCAAGCTGTCACCGCGCGCCCGCAACAAGGACAACTCGTTCGCTTCGTGCCAGAGGAGGACGGTTCACTCCCCCTTCCTGCCTGTCACTTTTGAAGATTTCTCCTTCTTCTTTCGCTTTGCGTACGCGTGTTTCTTTCCTTTCCTGCATGCGCCAACAGCAGCGGCGCGGAAACGTAAAAGTTCCCCCCTTCAACGAAACCTCTCTTTCCCCTCTCCGGCCCCCGCCTTAAAAAGGTAGAAGAGGAGAGGACAAGTGTGGAAGAGGAGAAGAGGTGAGAGAAGTGAGATGAGAGCGGAGCCGACGAGGAGGAGAGGAAAGAGGAGAAAGGGACAACAAGAGTTGCCAAATCAATGTATTTGTTATTAAAAGGGTGCTGATTGTCCGGCAGTGTTTTTCAAATTATTCATGGAAAATTAGCAATAGCGCGAGAGTTTTTTCAATTCTTCTCCTCGATTATCCGGCATGCCATTTCCCCTCTTTATTTATCGGAAGTTTGCAGTAGTGCAAGGGGCCCCGAAGTGCCCGTCCTCAGTTATCTTTTGTTTCAAATCGATCACTTAAGGCACCTCCTCAGATAATAATTTACAGGAAAATAAAAGTGGTGTTATGTCTGTCTGCGAATATCCGGTATGCATATAAAAAGAAATTACTATGGAAATTTGGCGGTAGCGTAAGGCAAGAGTCTTGTAAGTCTTCTTTCCCGATAGTTTGATAAACCCTTAAAAAAGCGGAAAACTAGCAGTACCCGACCAATATTGGCGCTCGGTATTCGACTCGAAATCGACCTCAACTTTTGACGTCTGATTCAGATCATATTAGTGAAATAGCACTTTTTTTCCTCAAATCTACCTGAATTCTACCTTACTACCCTTTCCCCCGGGGGGGGAACCCTTCACCCCCGGGGG
>JAAUYM010158204.1_pt1 | contig 10873 bp, 7 predicted proteins | sample 7278001 | NCBI WGS metagenome assembly JAAUYM01 (sample SAMN14350224, study PRJNA611818) | marine sediment metagenome | isolation source: surface marine sediment (1.8m) | place: French Polynesia: Moorea | collected 2018-08
CTCCTTCACTTGTCAGAGGCATTTGACCCTCTCAGTTCCCAACTTTACATTTTTGTTTGAGGAACAGCTGTCTTGATCCTCTCTTCTTTTTTTTCTGGTGGATACTGAAAATTTTGACGAAAAACTCATCCTCAACAATTGAAACTCGATTAGGGGAAAGAGAGCACGAAAATAAAATCCTGGAAATTTTCGAACAAACTGTCGCAAAATTTTATGTTTGCTCGAGGTTTTTGTTTCTTTGTTTGTTGTTTTCCTGCTAAGATTTTGGGATATCTCTTGACTATGTAAAAGTCTTTTTTTTGCGCACACTTTTGCCTAAACTGGCGTCATCTTACATAAACTTCACTATACCGTAGTTACTAACTTGGTTGCAGCCAACGAACTGCTACAATAAAAACAAGAACAGACTCTGTTCAGAGACCTCAAACGAAACTTTGGTTAAGTTAGGATGCACACATCCCAAATTTACATTTGAGTGATGATCTTTTCCTCAACAACAACAACAACGCCTATTCTGCGACCTGTCCGTCTTGCCGCAGGTAAGAATTCTTAATTAAGTTGTGGAGGAGTCCACTGTACGTAGACGCAGGTACTGATGTAAGGTACTACAGTAAATTTCGCTTCTACGTCACCTACAGAAAATGCAAAACTTGACTTACTAACCGGACTGACGTACCATCCGAGCAAACTGGCGACACTTTCCTTTATTTGGGAATGAAAAATCCTGATGTACTAAGCGGATTGGCGTCTTTTCCGTGGACGTACAAAGCGAACTTTACTGTATCACACTGTAACGCTGCTCATCTTGTGTGTGAGTTTTGAGTATTTGTCAAAGGATTAATAAGAAGCATCATCCCCACCCACCCCAGTTTCAACTTCTCTCTCCCCCCCCCCCTCTTCTGATGCCAAAAACGGTTTTCACGACGACGTGGACGAGGGGAACAAAAAGGCGCGGGCGGCGGCAGAACAATAGCGGAGCAGTTAGTACTACAGTGTGAGCCAAAAAAAAGTGCTACAAAGCCCACATCTTTAGGAAGAAATATGTACTATGTATGCATTTGCCACAGAGCCGTCGAGTCAAAACATGCAAAGTCAACAACTGTTCTTTGCGGCTCGCACGATGTCCCCTCTTCTTCGTGGCTCACACGATATCCTCTTCCTTGGTGGAGAGTCTGGATGGAGAGCATAGCAGAATCTACTAGTACCAGTATTTCAGACCGGGGGGAGGGGAGGGGGGGGGAGTTGTTGGCTGGCTGGCTGGCACTGCTGCCCGTCCACTCCACCCTCCTCCACCCTAATTATACAGGGAGCAATACTTCCTCTATTTTTAGACTTCCATGGAGAGAATTTTTTTTTGCTCACTTCCCTGAAGTTCCTCTGAAGTGGCAAAAAAATGTGCATCCCATAAAAGAACCCCCTCTTTATTACACTGAACTCTAAAAACAAATGCAAAAGGACGAAGTAATAATCCTTGCCCATTAATTAATTCCAGGACTTTTTTTTTTGCTCTTTTTTTTTGCTTTTTTTCTGGCAAATCGCCTGTCGGACGGATGGATGGCCCCGGATGCACTTTCCTTTCTCGCATGCAAAAGAAGAAAAGGATTCGAGGGAATTCCTGGGTGGTCCTTCCCAAGTACTAGCCCAACCAACAACCCACTCTTAATAAACTTCCTACTGAGTTCCGATGCAGAGATTTCATTAATAAGCACCGACTGAGCATACAAATCGGCGCCAAATGTGCAAAAAAGTGTATGTAAAGTTAATGGGTATATATTCCAACTGAGCTTGTATTTGGCATACCACCGTTGGTGGTTGGGCATAGTTGGCAGGCAGGTAGGACTCATTGTTTGTACTTGAGCGCCGGTACTACGTGTGGTATGTACTTGTATGCAAATGCTCCCACTTCAAAATGTCTCTGGGATTGCTCTAGCCACAGTAATTATTGCCCACATGGTTGCCTCAGAGAAAAAGAAAACTCAATATAATTTCAACTTCATGCAAGCGCTAACTTTAAACTTGCTATCACTAGGAGACGCCGGGTTTTTTCAAATATTTTTTTATATGCATAGGTAAAGATTTCCCGCACAACACATATGCATAAATTGCGATGCTGCAACACACCTTACCTATAGGCCATAACTATGTGTACCCAACCAACAAGGGTGGGATGCAAAATTGAAGCTCAGTAGGAAAGTAAAAGCTCGCATACTGGCCATGTTGGGCACCGAACTGTAGGGTGTCCTCAGCCGGCACTTATTAAACAAAATTTGCCCTAACTTTTGCTCCAGAAAGCTGAGGGAAAGCTTGTCGCAGCTTAGTTGGAATTTATTTTCATTGTTGGTTGGGTACCTTAACCATTTTCTCCTCACACGTATGAGACGTCAATTTGCGTGCGTACAAAAAAGAGCGGCAAAATTGACTCCCCCAACACTTATCGAATGTCCCAACCAATATTGGTGTCACTAGGGTCACACCATCGGTGATGATGATAGTTAGCGGTGGGGCCCGCAATCTGGGTTGTTCTAAGGTCTTCATATCACTACTATATTCCAACACCTGCCCTGGCGTTCCCAACGCCACACAAGTGACACAAACCTTAGAGCAAGTAACCCATCACTACTAAGTCCACGCAAGAGACATTGGGGTTGCGGGGTCGACCGTACCCCCGCAACAGCAAACAGAGAATGGGAGAGCAAATGATGACAAATGTTCTTTTTTTCCATCCGCGGAATGGGAGAGGAAATAAAAAACGGCGGAGGGAGAAACGAAACAGATCATCTGCTGCAATTGAAGCCGAACCGACCTGATTTCTGAGTCTCTCTGTGTTTGTGTGTGTAGAACTGAAATTTTAGGATGGAATTTTATTTGAAAAAATTATTGAAGCTTTTTTTGAGATCTTTTCTGGAAGGAAACTGTGGAGGTGGAGTCCAAAAGTTTCTGACTCCTCCTCCTCTCTACTACTTTTTTTTTCACCGGGCATTCCTGTCAGAATTAAGATTAAACGGGTGGAGGATTGAGAAAGAGAAGAGGAGGAGGAGGAGGAGAGATGTCAAGAATCTCGAGATGAGAGGGGAAGCATCATCAAAGCTGGAGCGTTGAAAACAAAAATTCTGATGCTATTTTTTTTTCTTAATCGCCTGTCAAAACGCCCATTTTTGACAGCAGATTTTTTTTGTTCTTGCTTTTGTTTCTTTCTAGCCTAGCTCTCCCTCTAAAGAAAAAGTGAGCTTAGTGAAAAATTAAAGTGGGAGGGGTTAAAAATTCAAAGAGAGCTGAGAAGAAAGGGGGGAAAATGAGGGGAAGAGTGTTTGACTTCTCTGACGAAATGTCAAAAAAGTGGCCACTCAAAAAAAAAAAAGCTTCCCCCTTCTTGAGGGGCGCAGTTGACGGGGGAGGAGGAAAGACGGGAAAGAAAAATGTTGGCAATGAGCGGTCGGTTAAAGAAATGGCGAGAAACCTGAGAACAAGCCCACGTGAAAAGTGAAACAAGGAGGTAAATTTTCACCTGTGGATTGGTTTGATCTTCCTCCCCCCCCCTCACTAAATAGTACAGTAGAACTTTTCTATGTACTAGAACCACCTTCCTCTCCCCCCTGGGAAAAGTTTTTTTTTTTATTCAAGACGACAGCAGTAAAAAAAACCACCTTTCCTCTGAAGATCTCTCAATTTGGTGAGTTCTTCTTTTGATTTGTGGTTACGGACAGAGATGGATGTATTCTCAAAATCGCCTCCACCACCCCCTCCCACTCTAAAAAGACCACTTTTTTTATTCACCCTCTCTATCTCGTCTTTCTGCCCTCACCCTGATGTGGTACATACAGGATGTTCCCAACACGTAACTGCTCAAATCAACAAGCAAGAATTGACCTTGAAGAAATTAGATTTGTACCTCAATAACTAACGTTGTAGTTAAATGTTCAGGTTTTTTAAAGTGAAAATTCTGCATTAAAGTTGAGCACCCAACTTTTGTAACCTGTACAGTTCTGATGTATTTACACGGCTTGCGCAAGTATCAAGTGCGAAGATTTTTGTAACTTATACGTAGTAACTTTTTGTTCTTATAGGTTGCGTCAACGTCCCGGCCAATCTGAGAACAGTGTACCCAGTTAACGTGAACCCAACCAACAACGCACTCTTAATAAAATTTCTGACTGAGCTCCAAGGCAGAAATTTTGTTAATAAGCATCGACTTAGCATATAAATCTGTATCGTGCATGCAATGTGTATATATTCCAACTGAGCTTCCATTTTGCATACCACCGTTGGTGGTCGGGAAGACAAAACTTGCACAAACTTTTTTTTAAATTGAGCACTTCCAAGTGGAACTTGGAGGTCTACTGTACCGCCCGTTGACAGTTCCTCCCCCCCCCCTCCAAGATTTCTCATTTATCTCTCTCCCCAACTCCCACCAATCGACACTTCTTGTGTGGGCTTAATTCTTCTCCTTCTTCTGTGGAGAGAGACAGAAATAAATCATCATAAGATTCGGGAATTCCGCGGGTCGGCAGTTAAAGAAAATTCGACGGTGATTTTTTTTTTTAATTCTTAATGGTTTTTCTTCGTCTTCTACATAATCATTCGACTGCTAAACAAGGGCAACAACCCCGAAGGATGGAATTTATGACGAAGTTTACGTCCAGAACAGTTTAATTTTCGTCCCACCGCACCCTACTCCACAAACGACATTTCATTTCCCACATTTTTTTTTCTTCTTTTCCCTCCCGACCAACACACAGTGCATAAGATATGGTGACATGTTACAGGACGTACTCCCTGCACTCCCTACTATGTACGTTCGGTCTCTGTGTCGCATTAAAAATTTCTACGCGCTGCGTGTGTTGGTCGGGCTGTGTACTAATCCCTGATTTGCGATATCCCTTTTTCCCGTCTCTCCTCCTCTTCAAATCCTTGGCTTTTTTTGCCGCCTGCACTGTAATAATTTTTTTTCTCCTATCCTCCTCCCTCTTTCGCGTATTCGGGACGTTTTATTCCCTTTTCCTCCATAAACTATTTTTTTTTTTTTGGAGTAAAGCGAAAAATTCCAGGATTTGGAGTCACTTTAAGAGTGCCGACGTTCCAAAGGCAGGCAGGCAACTTTACCTCTTTCTTCTTTTGCTGTTTTCCAGGATGTGAATAGTGTAAATTTGTTGATCTTTGCTGGCAAAAATTGCATAAATTGTTTAAAACACCTTTTTTTTTGCCACACATGAAGTCTGCTCATCTTCAGTGCCACTTTTGTTTTGCATTATGTCGAAAAAGTTTTAAAACATATGCTTTTTTTTCGATGTAGCGTGCATCCTTGTTTGACAAACTTGGCCTTGTTGCTGTGGCCACCTTTCATCAAGGTTACGCGCCGCATACAGGTGTCCTCCGCGGAGAAGAACAGGAGCAGACTATGTTTAAGTACCTCGGGAGTGAGTGAGGCGGCCGTTCTTATTCGTTATTAGTTTAGCATATTGCACAAGTGTTTGCAAGTGATTTGGGCACTCTTTTAGATGTAATGTAGTAGAATAGTAAATTAAGCTGGTCACACCTGGTCAGGGATCAAGTAATAATAATCATTAGTAATATACATACCTAAACTTTTGGCACGGTTTGGAGTGATTTAGTCACTTTTTAGAAGCGACTTAGGATTAATAAAGCTGGCACAGCTGGTCACAGGTCAAGAAATGGTTTTTCTGGTAGACATAAACTATTGGCACTATTTGGAAGTGACTTGGGCACTTTTTTCCATGTGAATTAGAACAAATAACTCTGGTTACACCTGATCACTGGTCAAGAAATATTTTTCAGCTTAATAAACTTTTGGGACCGTTTAGAAATGATTTGGGCATCACTTTTTAGAGGTGATTTAGTATTAATTAAGCTGGTCACAGTTGGCAACCCCTGGTTACTCTGGGAAACATCTACGTACGTAGTTACGCATCATGGTATATGTGTTAAACGCTACAATAAGTGTTTTAACATGTATTGAGAGCTTTTGAAGAACTGTTTTAAGAAAAAGAAGAACAACACCAACTTCGCGCTCCACTGTACAGTACTTGACCTCTGTCATTAGGCTTGCTTCTTCAAATTCGTTTCCCTGTCACTGACAAATGTGTGCATAATGGCATTAGTCTTGAAGATGTACTCCTGGATGTAGTAGTTGATGAAGAGGATGAGGAAAGAGGCGATGAGGAATGCCTGTGCAAGCGTCTGCTCTATTGGGTGGCCGCAGTCGTCGATGAAGAACTGTAGGCCCGTGTGGCCCAAGATGAACAGGAACTGCAGGATCTGAGCTGTTGTCATCCAGCGCTTCCAAATCAGCATCCAACGATATCTGCAAAATGTTAGAAAACACAGAAAAGAATCCAACTCAGAAATGAAAAAAAAAGTCAAATATACAATCTTGATAAACCCCATACTTACTTACCTTGGACCCAGAGCAGCCATAAAGTAGTAGGAGTACATTAAGATGTGGACAAAGCAGTTGATTGCAAGGGGGATGGTGTTGTTTCCTCCGGGGGTGAAGCTGAGAACTATCCAAATGTACACTGGCATCACAGCATGGTGGTAAACATGGAGAAAGGTAATCTGGAAACAAAAAAACTTAGATTTGATTGGATGGTAATGGTTAAGTTCAACATTTAATTTAGGCAAGTCACTAACCAGAAAGAAAAAGTTGCTTAAATTTATAATTAGTTGCCTAAAGCAAATGTTTTTTTTCTTGCATCTAGTTGCCAAAAATTGAATGCTAAACAGACTAAATCAAACGATACTTGATTGTTCTTCTTCCTGAGGACGAAGAAGGCAGTGTCCAATAAGTCGAGGAGCTTTATGGGCATGGCCGCGTAGCCAATGCGGATCATGTGGATTTGTTCTGGATCTCCTGAATAGTCCACCGGTTGGCACAGGAAGTCGAACTCTCTTGGACGGAAGCTGGCCACGAACAAGGCGAACGGCACCAGGTTGATTGCCACCTGCAGTAATTAGTGAACAGAATTTTTTTTTGCGAAAGTGCTGGCAGCATTACTGCAAAATCTTCAACTGAATGAAACTAGTACCTAGTACTACCATAAGTCCACTTCCAACCAGCATCGCTAGCGTGCATGTAGTAATGGGTTGTCCTAACGCCAGGGCAGGTGTTAGAATAGTGGGAATAATTTAGAGCAACCTAGTAGAGCAACCCAAATTTTGACCCCCATCACTAGTAATTACCACTAGTGGCATAGCCGCTGGTGTGGCTCTAGTGGTATACCAATATTGATTGGGCTAGCATCGGACCTGAGCGGCATTGTACGCCAGCAGAGCCTCCCTGGCCTGGAAGGGCCTCCGGTCCCTCATCAGGGAGGGCCCGACCGAGACGGAGAGGAAAGAGTAGACGACGGAGATGGCGACGACGGCGCCGAGCCTGAAGATCCAGTCCTCCCCGTCGCCGTCCGCGTCGCCCATGAGCGGGAGCCCGTCGAGGTAAGGGTGGTGGAGGGCCCAAACCTCACGCAGGTAGGAGCGGGTCAGGTTGCCAAAGGCGGTCGGCCTCCACATGATTGGGATTCCTATATTTTTTTCTCCCTGTCCTAGAAATATGCGACGTATGCGTTCATTTCCGGCACAAATACTTCGCTCTGTGTCACTTTTTTCCAATAAATTATCTTGAAGTGTCAATTGAAAGGTACAGTAAATGTTCGCTTAGTGCGTCCACGGATGAGACGTCAATCTGCCTAGTACGTCAGGTTCTTAAATTCCCAAATAAAGAGAATTGTGTCATCAGTTTGCTCAGATAGTGCGTCGGTCCCGTTATTATGTCAGGTTTTTGCATTTCCTGTAGGTGACGTACTAAGCAGACCTTACTGTACTCAGCAACTGCAATTGCACATACTCACATACAGTATATTCATATTTACCTGCTGTACCGGTAGGTATATCTAAGGTAGCAGAGCACAGGGACGAGGAACGACTGTTGTTTTGCTACGGGCGGGCAATGGGCATGTCACCAGCAGTACCTGTGCACAATAAAATAAAGATGATGCTCAAATGCAGGCGCAGTAGCAGGTTAGTTCAGGTTTTATTGTGCCTACAAACCTACCACCCGCTTAATAAATCTAATCTAGTGCACCATAGTGTAGAATTCTCAGACTGATGTACAGGAATAGTGAGACTTCCATGCATGCACACACACACACACACATGTTTTTGTTTGTTGTTGATGTGAATTTGAAAACTTCGGTGAGATTTTCTGCGCGTCGTAGGCATTGTCGTCAGCGTCTTGAAAGCTCCAGCAGCCTCCTGAAGTCCTCCATGGCCATGTCCCTGGTGAGTCCGGTGCGAAACAGGGACAGGATCTCCTCGACGCGCCTCCAGTTCCTGGCTCCCAGCCTGACCGTCTCGCCCCTGTCGCCAAACTTTCGGTTCTGGGAGTCCGTCTGCAGCGCCCCCATTGCCTCCGACCACATGTCGTGGGGCACCCCCATGGCCTCGAACAGCCTGCCGACCTCCGCTTCCGGGTTCTCCACCAGATCCTCGTACAGCACGACGTGCCTGTAGATGTGCTTCGCCTCCAGGAAGCAGGCGAAGGAGCTCGCGTAGATGTAGGCCATGGCCTCCTTGTAGCTCATGGGCTTCACCCACTTGTTCAGCCCGTCTAAGATCGGGCGGTACTCCTCCTTGTATGGTCGCGTCAGCAGGTACGCCAGGTAGTGCCACATGATCCCCGACCGGGCGAAGAAGGAGCGGTTCACCGCGTACAGCACCTTCAAGATGGAGTTGAGGGACGGCCTCGGGTGCCGCGTGTTGAAGATGACGTTGAAGCGCGGGAACATCTCCTTTATCATCTCAACCTGCGCCGAGGCGGTCGGCGCCATCTTGAGGACGATCCTGTCCACGCCGCTTCCAGGCTCCACCTTGCACTGCAGGCGCATGAGGCTCCGGACCAGATCCTTGTGGGGAGTCAGGGTTGCCAGGTGGGACGTGACACAGCTTAGGGCTTGGGGCTATACTCTTTTTTTAAGAAACTTTGGCTTATCTGTTCTGTTTGGCTATATTTACGGTTTGGTGGGATACAACACTCATCAGCTCTCCAACGCCTGGCAACCCTGTATTGCGCCCACGGATACCACCCCCGGTTGTAGTTCTCGGCCAGCCTCGCCCAGACCCAGGGCTCCGACATCGATCTCGTGTTTGGAAGCTTGTTCGCCAGTTGACTGATGAGCGTGGACCCACACCTGGAACCAATTTCATAAAGCCCCCGTCGCTGCTGGTAAGTTACCATTTTTATTGGTAAGTTGCTATTTTTTTATTTTTAAGTTACCATTTTTTATTGTTATGTTACCATTTTTATTGTTATGTTGCTATTTTTTATTGCTATGTTACCATGTTTTATTGTTAAGATACCATTTTGCAACGCCAGTAATTACATTACATTTACTGCACTAGCTACTAAGTTCTTGCGATGGTTCACTCTTCTGACAGAAAGTGCCAATTTCCTCAACCATTGCTGGACGCCAATAAGGAACATGAGGCTTTAAATGGAACTGTTTCCTGGTGGTCATGTGCACCAGAGACACGTCCACCGTGGGATCCCCGAGCCCCTCGGCCAGGACGCGCAGCGAGCCCAGGGGGATGATGATGAGCTTCTCGGCCACGCGGTACTGGGAGAAGGAGACCCAGGGGTGGACCCGGGTGTCGTAGACGTCTACCCCAGGGTCCGAGACGCAGAACGCGGCGCGGTCCCTCTCCACCGTGAAGAGGGTGACGTGGGCGGCCCCGAGGACCGCCACCCTCGGGTCGACGTACTCTTGGTGCACCCAGAGGAAGTTGTCCAGCCCATAGGGGATGAGCTCGATCGGGCGGGCCCTCAGCAGGACGGACACCACCTGGGCGGACCTCTCGAAGTCGGCTGCGGCCTCCTCCCTCTCCCTCCTGGTGCCGCCGGCGAGGGTACAGCCGAACAGGAGGTCCGCGGCCAGGTCCGCCGCACACAGGAGGAACTTGGCCACCTGCAGGAGGCAGTAGAGCAACACCTCGCCCATCGCACAAACGGAGTGGACTGCAATCAAGTTCCTAGTTGAGTCTCCTGCAGTACATATCTGTACAGGTGGCTCAACTTGCAAGTGCTATCACAGTTTTACCAATTGGAAGTTGTGCTACGACACTCTAATAATACCTATGTACGGTACTGTACCTATAGTAATGTTATAGTACATACATAACAATGTTATACTGTACGGTACATATATAAATGTTATAACATTTAAACATGTGATGTAAAAAGAAAGCTTGTCGAGGCCAGCTATAAGTTATTCTCTTTTTTTTTCCCTTGCGTCAAGTGTCTTGCCTGCAGTTAATCAGATATGCTGGAGCAAGGCTAACTGCCACCTGGCAAACTGTTGAGTCAGAAGCAACAACGCTTTCTTCAATATGAGAAGCTGTTAGTGTACTGAACGTAGTGTTCATTATGGGGGAAAAACATCTGAATGCAAGAAAGCAATCCAAATTTTATTGGATTGTGGCAGTGAAATTTTGTACATCACTTCACTAAATGCAGCTCTAGCTTTCTAATCTCTTTTATTAGCTCTTTCGAAATCACAGTGTGTGTGTTCAGAAAGAATATATACGTTACATATGTTATTGTGTTAAGGGATATTATAGTTTATTTTGCTTAAGATACATTACAGTTCAAAGTGAGAAAAGTCAAGACTTATGCTACGACACCGCTCCCGTCGGGACTTTTAAACTTACGAGCATAACAAATTCAGCTTTAAACTTGTGACATTTATATGGTATGCTAATGACATGATATCTGGTATGCTAATGACATGAGCATAACAAATTCAGCTTTAAACATGTAATGGGAACATGCCATTAGCAGACCACATAAATGTCACAATTTTAAAGC
>JAAUYM010155271.1_pt1 | contig 10872 bp, 9 predicted proteins | sample 7278001 | NCBI WGS metagenome assembly JAAUYM01 (sample SAMN14350224, study PRJNA611818) | marine sediment metagenome | isolation source: surface marine sediment (1.8m) | place: French Polynesia: Moorea | collected 2018-08
ATCGGTTATATTTTTCAGCAGTTCAACCTGGTTCCCTATCTCAATCTCGCTGACAACGTGATGTTGCCCTGCCGTTTTTCGAAACGTCGGACCGACAACGCAATCAAAAGCCACGGTAGTGTAGCGGCCGCTGCCGAATATCTGTTGCAGCACCTGTTCGAGGATAATGAACTGGATCCCCGGTCACCGGCTTCCAAGCTCAGTGTTGGCCAACAGCAACGGGTCGCCGCAGCGCGAGCACTGATTGGGCACCCGGAGATCGTCATTGCTGACGAACCAACCTCCTCTCTCGATTTCGATGCACGCGAGCGCTTCGTCAATTTGTTGTTTGACCAGCTGCAGGAAACCGATGCCACGCTGGTCTTTGTCAGCCACGACCAGAGCCTCGGCGGACGTTTCCCACGTACCTTGTCGATCGAAGCGTTCAGAGCCGGAGGTGAAGCATGAATTTGCTGCAGCTGGCCTGGAGAAGCCTGCTCAATCGCAAGTCGACAGCACTACTCACTGTACTGACCATTGCGGTCAGCGTCGCCCTGATGTTGGGGGTGGAAAAAATTCGTCTGCACGCAAAAGACAGTTTTGCCAATACGGTGTCGGGGACTGATTTGATCGTCGGCGCTCGCAGCGGCTCGGTGCAGTTGCTGCTCTATTCAGTGTTCCGCATTGGTAATGCCACCAACAATATTTCCTGGGAGAGTTACCAGACCATAAGCGCGCTGCCTAATGTCAGATGGGCCATCCCCATTTCACTCGGCGATTCGCATCGCGGTTACCGCGTGGTCGGCACCTCAACCGACTACTTCGAACATTTTCGTTATGCCAACAAGCGACCGCTGCAGTTCAAGGCAGGCGGCCCATTTGAAGCAACACTGGATACTGTGCTGGGTGCCGAGGTTGCACGAGAGCTTGGCTACCAGGTCGGCGACAAAATTATTGTCTCCCACGGCATCGGTGCGGAGGGACTACTCGAAAAACACGACGAACACCCCTTTACAATCACCGGCATCCTGGCGCCAACCGGCACCCCGGTTGATCGCAGTGTGCACGTCAGCCTCGCAGGAATCGAAGCCATCCACATCAACTGGAACAAGACGGAAACCAATCCGCTAATGGCACGCAGCATGAATGACCTGACACCGCGCTCAATCACCGCGTTCATGCTTGGGCTCAATACACGCTTTGCGGCATTTGGCATGCAGCGCCAGATCAACGAGTTTACCGAAGAGCCTCTGCTGGCTATTTTCCCGGGTGTGGCACTTCAGGAACTGTGGAGCCTGATGCGCGTGGCCGAACAGGCACTCAGAATCGTTTCAGCCCTGGTAGCCATGGCGGCGCTGGTTGGCTTGCTCGCAGTATCGCTGGCCAGCCTGAACGAGCGCAGGCGTGAAATGGCAATCCTGCGCTCGGTTGGCGCCCGTTACTCGCATGTTATGGGTTTACTGATTTCCGAAGCCGCATTATTAACCGCACTGGGGATTGGTTTCGGCCTGCTGCTGCAAAACGTTTTACTGATGATATTGCAACCCTGGTTGATCGACCGCTTCGGATTAATATTGCCGTTTGGGTTGCCGGGTACCGAGGAGTGGATGCTGCTGGCTATCATGCAGCTTGCCGGTATTCTGGTCGGCCTCATTCCAGCCTGGCGTGGTTATCGCAACTCGCTCGCCGACGGACTCTCTGCGCGCATCTAGGAAAGCGGTTTGAAACCCCTAAAATGGGTGGGTCGCAACTCACCAAGCTCAACCACCTGTTGACGGGTAAGCGTGCTCCCACGTCGCTGTGCGGCACCGGTTTCGCCGAGGTTATCGATCAGTGTCTGATAATTGTCACCGGAGACCGCCTCCACCTCTAATTTCATCTGTTCAACAAACCAGGCGTGTCTATCAGTCATCAAAACGTCAACAAATCCGGCCGTTTCAAATGCGTGCTGTGTTGAGCTGAGGTTTTCAAGATCAGCAGTCAACCCGGCAATATCCAGCCACTGCTGCATGATGTCTGAGCGACCGCCATCGGTGCGACCGGTCAACCAGTCGCTGCCGACAAAAACGCCGCCTGGTTTGAGCACGCGCAACACGTCGAGGTAAAAATTCGGTTTATCCGGGATATGCAAAATAGCGTCCTTGCTGAATACCACATCAAATAAATTTTTCTCGTAGGGCAACGGGCCCGGTTCAACCAGGTGGACTTCGACAATATCTGTGAGTCCAGCATCGCTAATCAGCTGTTGCGCCCGTCTGATCAGCGGCTCTTCCACATCAATGCCAACCACAGCCCCGGCATGATGCTGTCTTGCGAGCACAATATCTGCACCCCCGATACCGCAACCAATATCGAGCACCTGTTTGCCTGTTAAATCGATACCGGAAACAATGGCTGCAATCTCATCTGCACCGCCGGGAGACAGAAATCCCTCCCCCCAGATGAATTCGAGACCGGCGACAAAAGTGTCGTCGTATTCGTTTTGTTGGTCGTCTCTGGTCGCCATTTAGGTTTGCTACCGAGTTTATGAAATGCCCCAGCGCTGTTTGGCTGCTTGCCAACGGTTTTTTATGCGCTGCCAGTTTCTTTGTTTGACGTGACCAAATCCTTTTACCTCCAGTAGCAGCGCCAGGTCCTCGGTCGCCGTCGCTTTATCAATCTCTTTTCCTTTTTTTCCGACCGCACGAACCATGGCCAGGCACTCGGCCGCCAGCCGGCGTTCAAATTTACGCTCGTCACTATAACCGAAGATATCCAGCGGCCCACCGCGTAGCCCCTTCAGAGCACGCAACAGATGAAAAGCCGGTTCAACAGCCCAACCCGGTAATTTGATTTTCCGATGTTTCCCCGTATTGGCGTCTTTCAAGCCGAGAATGGGGGGCGCCAGGTAATAAAACCGTTTTACTTTGCCCACCACCGGAACGCCTGCGTTGGCCTGCGCCAGCATCAGGCGCGCAACTTCATATTCGTCTTTGTAGGCCAGGGTCTTGAACAGAGATTTCGCCGCCACTTGTCGCAGGAATTCGTCTTCAATAGACAGAACCGCTTCCCGGTATCTGTTTGCCAGCGCCGGGTTCTGGTAGGCGATTAATTCATTACAATGCAGTTCGATCAGTGCTTCGGTTGATGGTTCTTCAAAGTCCGGCTTTATCAGTGGTGCAGCCACCTGGTCAACGCGATCCGGATCATGTGCCAGCCAACGACCCCAGGTGAAAGCTGCCAGGTTCATTTCTATCGCAACACCATTCAAGCGAATGGCTTGCTCGATGGCTTCAGCGCCTACCGGCAACAAACCCTGTTGCGCCGCAAAACCAACCAGCATCATATTGGCGCCAATACCGTCACCGACGAGGACTTCGGCCAATTCACTGGTGGCAGCTGTTGTCACGCGGTTGGCTGGCACCACCGAGTTAAGTCGCGCCATTAGCGATTCAGCCTCAGGCCTGGCGTTGGCATCCTTGGCATAATGCGGCAGCGGCTCCACCCGGGTGGTGGCAACCACGTGGGCATGCTCGGCATTGAGGGCCTTAAGGGTTTCGTCGCTAACACCACCGAGTAAATCGCAGGCGATCAGTAAATCTGCCGCACCCTGACCTATCTTGCTTGGCTGATGACGGATTTCATCGGTAGCAATACTGAGGTTGCTGGCAACCGCACCGTTCTTCTGGCTCAAACCGGTTTGATCCAGACTGAGCGCATGTTTACCCTGTAGTCTTGCCGCAACCGCAAGCACGGCACCCACCGTCACAACACCGGTGCCACCAACGCCTGTGACCAGTATACGAGTGAGAGTGTTCTCGATAACCGGCGCGGACGGCAAATTTTCCTGTGGCGGTGAAATCAGCGACTTGTCTTTGGGCTTCAGCGGATCCTGTCCATCAAGACCTTCGAGCATCACGAAGCTGGGGCAAAATCCGTTTTTACAGGAAAAGTCCTTGTTGCAGCTGGTCTGGTCGATTGTGCGCTTGGTGCCGAAGGCGGTGTCCAGCGGTTTGATGGCCACGCAGTTGCTTTGCAAACCACAATCACCGCAGCCTTCACAGATGCGATCATTGATGACCATTCTTTTCGGCGGGTCGACAAATAATCCCTTCTTGCGTCGGCGTCGCTTTTCCGCCGCACAAGTCTGAACATACAGCAGGATGGAAGTGCCTGGCACCTCACGGAGTTCGCGTTGTACGGTGTCGATTTCGCGCCGATGGCGCAGGCTCAGTCCCTTGGGCCAGGGCGCGTTTTTCAGCTCTTCGGGTCGATCGCTGACGATCTCTATCTTCGATACACCTTCACCCACCAACTGCTGGGCAATATCCCAGGGTCGATGATCGCTATCGACACTCTGCCCGCCGGTAAGCGCCACCGCATCGTTATACAAAAGTTTAAAAGTGATATTCACACCACTGCTCACCGCACTACGAATAGCAAGGCTGCCGGAGTGGTTATAGGTACCGTCACCGAGGTTGACGAAGGTATGTTTGATTGGGCTAAACGGTGCACGCCCCACCCAGTGCTGCCCCTCGCCACCCATCTGACACATCCAGGTATGGTTTTCCGCGTCCATGAGTGCGCTGATGGAATGGCAACCGATACCGCTGGCCGAGATCGAGCCATCCGGAACCCTGGTCGAGGTATTGTGCGGACAACCCGCACAGTACCAGGGGATACGCTGCTTAGGTTGCGCATCAAGCAGGTCAACCTGACTTTGCGGTGTACTGATTCCCTCGAGTTGCAACACCTGCCCACGTTTCGCCAGTGCTTCGGCTATTTGCAGCGGACTCAATTCGCCATTTTCGGAAAGTAACGCACGGTGTGTTAGCGGTTCGGTTTTACCGCTCAATTGCGGACGTTCAGCGTCTTTTAAATCAAGTAACAAACGCCCGAGTTGCGTTTCGACAAAGGCACGTTTGTGCTCAACCACGATTACCTCGTCATAACCGCGGGCAAAATCGAGGATGCTGCTGGGCTCGAGTGGCCACAGAAAGTTAACCTTGAAAAGACCGATACCGAGTGAAGCCGGCTCATCGATATTGAGCAGTTCAAGCGCCGCCTGCACCTCGGGATAAGCAGCACCCACCGCAACAATGCCCAGTTTTTTCACCTCCGGCGAAATAACCGTTTTATTCAGCTGATTTTCTCGCGCGTAAGTCACCGCGGCCGGCATCCTCTCTTCCAGCAGGATACGCTCGGCCTCCAGAAACGGCACAAATCCGGGCTGATAATGCAAACTGCCGCGAGCCGTCGGTACCGGTAACGAAGCAAACTCGGGTACCAGCTGAGTGAGGTCGACGGTTGCCGCACTGTCAGCGGTATTAGAGGTAATCTTCAGGCTTACCAGCGCGCCGCTGTAACGAGACATGGCAATAGCATGCAATCCGAGCGGAACATATTCGTGCACACTGGACGGCGCCAGTATCGGCACGTTACCGCTGACCAGCGACTGTTCACTTTGGTGGCACAGGCTGCTGCTTTTACCCATCTGGTCGTCACCGGCCAGCATCAACAACCCACCCTGCGCTGACGCGCCGGCCAGACTGACATGTTTGATGGCATCAACGCTGCGATCAACCCCAGGGCCCTTGCCGTACCAGACACCAAACACGCCATCCAGATCAGCTTTGTCAGTGACCACAACATGTTGCGTACCGCCGACCGCGGTCATCGCAAGATCTTCGTTGATACCTGGATTGAAATGGATGCCGCGATCGGTGATTTCATCACCGGCCTGCCAGATCGCGGTATCGAAGGCACCTACCGGACTGCCACGATAACCGCTGACATAACCGCGAGTGCGCAAGCCCTGGCGTTTATCGAGATCAATTTGCTCAATCAATAAGCGCACCAACGCCTGCATGCCGGTCAAATAAGCCGTACCCGCAGATTTTGTATAGCGATCACTGAGTTTGAATTCGTAATCGACGCCCGGATCCTCCTCGCTGGAGACAGCGTCGTCCAACGGCACCATCGCCGTTCTCCTCCTCTCTACTGCTGGGGATAGATATTACCAAATCTGCACAATGTTTATTCCCATTGAATTAAGGGGTGAATCGGTCACATGCGGGGCCATCTTTTTTAGCAGCACAATAGCTTTCGAAGTCGATTACTATTGGGCAAGTTATGCGGTGAAGAAAACAACAAGCACAATGTTATGAATGTACTCTCGTCAATGGCTACCCGGCTTCTGCTCGAGGATCTGTTTCGGTTATACGAGCAGACAATGGGAATCGACATTGATCTGCGGTCGATGGGTGGTGTGACAGCCACTGAAACCCTTCGACAGGGAACCGCGGTAGACATTGCCATTCTCTCGTCTAATGCCATTGATCAACTGATCGCTGAGGGGGCACTGGTTAATATTGGCAGAACCGATTTGTTTCGCTCGAAAACGGTGATGGCAGTGCGAGCCGGCCAGCCGCATCCGCCGATCACCACTGAAGAGGAATTGCGTGCTGCCGTTCTTGCGGCGGCTTCAATCGGTTACTCCAGCGGTCCGAGCGGTATTGCCATCGCCGCCTTGTTCGAAACCTGGGGAATCACCGCGGAAATTGCCGATCGCATTGTCATCCCACCACCGGGCAAACCGGTCGGTCAGTTGATAACGGAGGGAACCGTTGAACTGGGATTTCAGCAATTGCCAGAGCTTCAGCATCTCGATGGGATCGAGATTGTGGGCCCTTTACCCGGGTCTGTGTCGATTGAATCGACATTTGCCGCCGGGATTGGTCCGCGTTGCGACGATCAAGAGCAGGTTACCGAGCTATTGGAATTTCTCGGCTCGCCACAGCAATTCGAAATAATTCGTCGTCACGGCATGGAACCAGCGTCACCCCTGGCCTTATGATAAGAAATCGAAGAACCAGCCAGAGACCAATGAGGAAACTGTCATGACTGTTGATACTATCGAAGGTGTCGCTGTTCGAAACATCGAAAGAGCCGATCCCGAGATCATCAAAGAACTGGGCAGGCTTGGCTCCGCCACCGTGCACGAGGCCCAACAGCGCCGCGGTAACATGTTGCCGCATCTGCGGCCAATTTACTGTGGCGCCAGCATTGCCGGCAGTGCAACCACGATATTGGCGCAACCCGGCGACAACTGGATGTTACACGTTGCCATGGAACTGGTGAAACCGGGAGACATCATCGTGATGGCGATCACCGCGCCCAGCTCAGACGGTTACTTCGGAGACTTGCTGGCCACTTCGGCAAGAGCACAGGGCGTGGCAGGCCTGGTACTGGAAAGCGGTGTACGAGACATAGCCGAATTAACGCGCATGCAGATGCCGGTGTGGTCGTCTGCCATTTCAATTCAGGGTACGGTGAAGAAAATCCCCGGCTCGGTAAACGTGCCAATCGTCTGTGCCGGCCAGGCGGTTAACCCGGGTGACGTGATCGTCGCAGACGATGACGGCATCTGCGTGGTACCTCGCCTCGGGGCAGCAGCAGTTCTGCAAGCAGCCTTGCAACGTGAAGCCAACGAGCAAAGCAAACGAGCGCGCTTCGAAGCGGGCGAACTCGGGCTCGATATCTATGACATGCGCCCGCGGCTAGCAGCGGCTGGTTTTCGTTATGTCGATACCTTAGAGGATCTCGAATGAGCCTGATCATCGATTGTCATGGCCACTACACAACGGCCCCGGACGCGCTTGGCGATTACCGCGAACAGCAGAAAGCCGATCTCAGAACAAATCCATTATTTGAACATTCGAGGGGCAGCATCGACATTAGCGATGAGCAACTTCGCGACAGCCTGGAGGCTGCCCAGCTCAAACTGCAATCTGAACGTGGCACCGACCTCACTATTTTTTCACCACGGGCCAGCTGGATGGGCCATCACATCGGTAACCAGTCGACCAGTCTCTACTGGACAGAACACTGCAATGAACTGATTTATCGGATCACCAAGCTTTATCCAAAAAATTTTGTTGGCGTTGCACAACTACCTCAATCACCCGGAGCCGACTTGAGCGCAAGTGCCGCCGAACTCGAACGCTGCGTTACCGAGTTTGGTTTTATTGGCTGCAATTTAAATCCTGATCCAACGGGTGGACACTGGACCGGCCCTCGACTTGATGACCGCTACTGGTACCCGATCTACGAGAAAATGAGTGAGCTTGACGTGCCCGCGATGATTCACGTCAGCGGCTCCTGCCACCATTGTTTTGACACCACCGGTTCCTATTATCTCGGCGCGGACACCACGGCTTTTCAGCATTTGATGATGGCAAAACAGCTGTTCATCGATTTCCCCGATCTGAAATTTATTATTCCCCATGGCGGTGGTGCTGTTCCCTACCATTGGGGTCGTTTCCGGGGATTGTCGGACATGATGAAACTGCCGCCGCTGGAGGAATTTATACGCGGCAACATTTACTTTGATACTTGCGTGTACCACCAGAAAGGCATCGACCTGCTGCTCGATGTGGTGCCCATAGAAAACATTCTATTTGCTTCCGAGATGATTGGCGCGGTGCGCGGTATCGATTCAAATACCGGTTTTTATTTCGACGATACCAAACGCTATATTGATGCCAGCAGACTCGGAGACGGTGAAAAGCGTCTGGTTTTCGAGGGTAACGCACGACGAGTATTCAGCCGACTGGATAATCGCCTGGCAGAAGTTGGATTACTTTAGAATGGCGAGACTGAAAGCTGCCTTCTGTTGGAGCGTTCTTGTCCGCAGAGATGCAGCCGCTTACGACTTCGGCAACAGGTAAAAGATCCAGAAACCAAATAAAACCGTGGGCGGCAGCGGTGCCAGCACCCACCAATAGTGAGCCGTCCCCCAGGCCTTGAAATAAGCTACCAGCACCACAATCCCCGCGAGGGCCCAGCAAGCCGGCAGAATGAAAAGGGCGAGATCAAAGACTTTGATCACTGAATCGCTCACCGACGAACTGTTGGCATAACCACCGCCGGCAAATGCCACCATCATGAATGTAAACAGACTAGCCGACCAGGCCAGGCTGACCGCAACAATGGTCCACAAGAGTTTCATCCTGTCAGGCTACGCTAGTTGCGTCGGTAAACAAAGTATTCCGGAAATGCCGAAGCATTTCGATTGTCAGCACCGCAGGGCTGAGTTTAGGCAGGAACATTATCAGACAAAGCTTTCATCGACTTCCAGGATCCGGGGATGCACGATGTCGATAGCGCGCCGCATGTGCGTTGCATTGTCAATTTCTGTCCACAGTAAATCATCTATCTTGTGGCAGTAAATCGGATAACTTGCGGCAACACTGACCAGACAGTCCGTTTCATAACAACACTTCGGATTCGAGACCTGCTCAAGCTGCGCCACCTTGCACATCTCCTTGAACAGGGATTGTGAGATCCTGCAGATACCGACGAGCTCACCTGAAATTGACTGAAGGTCTGCGCGCATTTTCGACATATTGACGAGCAGATCGTCCCGCGTTTCTATCCACACTTCATCACCGGAATGAGTCCAGCCAGACATCAACACAATGTCTTTTTGTTCATGTGCCAACAGTTCCACCAGCGCGCGCCGCTCGTACAAAATATCTGATTCGAGCAGTAAAAAATCCTCGTTGATGACCGACTCGGCAGCCGCGACCGAGAGCATACTGCCGGTATCGGCATAATCCGGGTTATGCACGACTTCAATCAAATCCTCATAATGATGCGCCAGACCTTCATAGAAGTGGGCAAGATGACCAGTCACGATAATGATTCGAGTAATACCAACCGACTGCAGCCTGTTGACCGACTCTTCGACGATCGGCCGATCACCGATTTCAATGAATCCTTTGGGATGCAGGTGACTACGCTCCGGAAGTCGAGTACCCATCCCTGCCGCAATAATGACAGCAGTTGAAATCGTCATAGGCAGAAAGTAATGTTGTTAGGGTTGGAAGATTTCTGGAAAAATGTGAGCGGCGCGAAGTTTATCATCTTTCGACACCCCGCTCTGCAAAAACTCAAATCCTCATCACTTGCGATATGGGGCCTGCTTCTCGCTGGCGAATCGAGATTACGGCGTGCTAAAGATAGTCGCGCCCTCTCATAGTTAAGGAGCCTTTAAATGCCGTCGATATGTTTCGATGTCGAACATTTGTACTATTTGACGCAATATCTGCCCGTTTACCGGGAACTGCGTCAACGCGGCGTGGAGGCACAGTTTCTTTTGCACCATTCGGAAATCGCCGCCGAACTGGCCAGCGCTGTTGAAAAAAACGAGGGGATCAAATTCCACTGGTGCAAGAGCAGCGAGGAAATGCTTGATTTCTACCAGAACGGAGACTTCGACTGGATAGTATTTGGCAACGGTTGTGAAAAACTCAGCGAATTGCCAAAGCGAAGTCGTACCGCACAGCTCTACCACGGCATTGGTATGAAAAATGACGTCTACAAGTCGTCGATCATGCAAATGGACGTCAGATTTGTCGAAGGCCCCTACTACACGGAAGAATTAACACGGCTGTTCCCGGGTCGCGAAATGCAGGAAGTTGGCTACGCAAAAATGGACCCGTTACTGGGTGACAACAGCTTCGACAGGATAACAATGTTGCGCGACTGGCACCTGGATCCTGATAAAAAAACCGTTTTATATGCGCCGACATTTTATCCCAGCTCTATCGAAATGATGGCCGATGACTTTCCTCAACACATTGACCATCTCAACCTGATTATCAAACCCCACTTTTTTTCCCTGACAAAGTCTCGATATCAGGCTCAACGCGAAAAATTTGAGCACTGGAAACAGTATTCGAATGTTTACTTTGCTCCGAAGGAAAGCGTCATTCCGGTGCCCTATCTTGCGGTGGCTGATCTTTTAATCAGTGAAGCATCATCGATGCTTTTCGAATTTGCCGCACTCGACAAACCCTCTATATGGTGTGATTTCCTCAAGCTTCGCTGGACGTATCGGGGACCGCTGCG
>JAAUYM010000911.1_pt1 | contig 10871 bp, 8 predicted proteins | sample 7278001 | NCBI WGS metagenome assembly JAAUYM01 (sample SAMN14350224, study PRJNA611818) | marine sediment metagenome | isolation source: surface marine sediment (1.8m) | place: French Polynesia: Moorea | collected 2018-08
CAAATATGCTCACAGAATATTCCAAAACTATTAGATTTTTTTGAACTCTATTTAGACTGCTCTAGTTATTCATATTTGGCCTCCATTGTTTTCTGTCCTTCCAAAGAGTACCGGACTATCGGTACAGTATAATGTTATAAAAAAAGTGTGGCTGTACTAAGTAAATATCATTTTTGTGCATTTAAATGCATAAAAAGTGCATAATTTGATCCAGATGAAAACAATGAGAAATGTACAGTATTCCGTTGTAAGAGAAATGGCAAGAGTTTTTGGCTTCCTGGTCCAATCAACGCATTCCAACGGATTTTTTCCCGTTAATGAGGGTTGAAGAGCCAAATTTTTATCTGATGCCGGTCCGATTAAACGTCCGCCACAGTTACTGGAATCAGCCAGACCCTTTCTTCTCTGCAGGTGGCACCTTTTTCAAAACACTGTGGTAGTTACCTAGCTACGTACATACCTGGCTCTTCCTGGTTACGCTACGTAGTGGTGGTTGAAATCAACCTCCTCCCATGCGATGCCAGAAAAAAAAAGCCTCCACGTGTTTCCATTTCAACCTTGCCCACCCAGGAAGGCTGTCATGGGCAGGAAAAAAAAACTTTTTTTTTCTGTCGTGAGTGGGTGTTCCATCTCTGTCCTCTTTCCGCCGCCGCCGCCAATGCTGAAAGAGTGCCATTTGGCGGCCAATGGCGGCGCCGTTGGCGGCTTGGACAGCGGCGGCGGCGGTGGCGGCGGCGGCGGCGGTGGCGGCGGCGGCGGCGGACAAAGACCAAAAGAAGGAATTAGCTACCATCTTGTTGTCTTCTCTTTTTTTGTGTTATACTGTAAGACTCCAGAAAAGGATTTCAGAGCAAAAAGAAGAATCGGTAAATTACGAGATCAGGAGTGAAACAACTTTTTGGCCCAGATTTTTCTTCTTCTGAAGTTCTAATTTTAGAAAGGAATTCTCTCTTTTTTTTCCCACGAAAATTTTCGAGATTTTTAATTTTTTTTTCGTCTCCGACTGCTAAAGAAACTGGAAATCTCTGTTGAGCTACTCTCACTCTCTTCTTCTCTTTGCCAAAATGAACGGAAAATTGGATCTTTTGTCTTAATCAAAGACAAAGACTGAGCGTATTTTTCTTCTTTCTTTTACACTTCAATTCTTGAAAATTGCTCAATTTTCACCCCAACGTCTTCATGGCGCTTAATTTTTCTTCGCTCTGAACATTTCCATTTGAATAAGTGAAAAATCTCTCTCTCTCTTGACAAGACCCCATTCTCCAACCCAAAAATGTGTTGCTCTACGTACTACATGACCTTTTTGGGGGGCTGGAAGAAGAGAAAATGTAGTACCTAGTATATTAACCGCTAAATTTTTCAAGTGGCCGTCAAATTGGTTCTCCTCTCCCCCCCCCTTTCATCCCATGTGGTGGAGGGCGACGGTCCTTCAAACTTGTCGGTTTCAGGGCCGTAGCGATTCGGAACCAGCAGAAATCCTAGTAAAGCCGCACAACATAGCACAGTTTTTTTTAAGACAGACTGTGTAAGCATTTATTTATGTCGATTCGGCCCGGGACCCGCAAACTTTCCTGGTAACCTCCTCGCCTCTACTCTTTACACAGAGAGAGAGAGAGAGATTGTGGGTGACCATCTTTGTACTCATACTGGTACATATAACGTACAGGACATGTGTTGAGGGAGGAAAAGACGGTTTTTTTCCTCTACCAGCCACAGGCTCACCAGAAAATAGAGCGGGTCCATTACGACCCCCTGAAGGGGAGGGGGGAGGGAAAAGGGAGGGGGAAGTAAACTCGATTCTTAGTACTACGTAGAGTGGACCTCCAAGCTTGCTGTATTGGAGGTCTATTGTACTAGTACAAGTCAATGCACATACTAGTACAGGAAAATTTGCTTAGTACGTCCACGGATAAGATGTCAATCTGCTTAGTACGTCAAGTTTTAAAATTTCCAAAACAAAACCTGTGTCATCAGTTTGCTCAGATAGTACGTCAGTCCAATTACTACCTCAGATTTTGCATTTCCCTTAGGTGACATACTAAGCGAACTTTACTGTATTAGTACCGTAGACCCCAGGCAAGTAAATGCGCCATTTTTGAAACGAAAAAAAGCGCTTTGTAACAGTAACATACATAGAAATGCTTCTCATGTTGCATTTCAAGGATAGGGAAAACCACATTCAGATTTCTTCTATGGACACTTCCAATATTTTCCCAATGTTTGGAGAGAGAAGAATTCCCCAAAGCTCCCTCTCTGTCTCTCACGCGGTGGAATGGAGTCGGCCAGAGCGGAAGCGATTGATGATATCCAAATGGAAAACAGCAGGAGAGGAAAGAGGAAGGAAGGAAGAAAGGAAGGAATGGAGACTGCGAGGCGGGTCTTCAAGAGTTGGATGTGCCAGACACACAGACTGGGGTAGGGGGGAGAGAAGGAGGAAGGCGGGGACAATTGCCATATTAGTCTTTTTTATGAGAAAAGAAACGATCCAAAAAATCTTTGTAGTAACCTGAAAGCATCAATGCTAAATAAATGTATTTATTCTTTTTTTCTTCAAAGTTCTATCTTTGCTGACCCCCCCACACAAGGAGGGTAAACAAATAGAAGAAGTGCATCTGTACTGTACTGTACATCGCGTGCGTCCTTCAAATACAGTAGAACATCGATATGTGGCAAAGTGTACATAGCAAAAATTGCCTCTCGTGACTCTTAATGACAAGGCAACTATAACACTGACAATGCCTTGCCGTTTGCCCGACCTGATACCCTTACCAAATGTATCCAAGTTCGACTGTACTTCCAAGGAGAGAGGGAGAGAAATATGCGAAAAAGGACAATTAGTGTCTCTGTCTCTCCCTCTCGCTCTCTCTCCCTACGAGGTCATTAACTTGCGGAAGTGTCCAGGTCCATTTGTTATACGTGGTCCCGACCAACACACAGCACACAGAACCGAACATATTGTGACACTTTATTATGACACTTTATTATTGCCGCGCTGACAATGTACTGGACTGCTGGACTGCGCATAATAATTACGTATGTCCCATACAGAACATAATAATATGTCCCATTGTGTTCCGCCTATGTGGCACATCAAAATTTTCATGTGCTGTGTGTTGGTCGGGGTAGTAGCCATCGGGCTGTGTCTGTGACTGTCGATAACAGAATCCAATAATGTCCAAAGAAAAAAAATAGGAACATCTTTGAGGGAGAAAAAAAGCATTCCTGCAAATGTCTAAAAACGCTCCAAGTTTTTGGACATTTTCAAGAATTTTTCTTTTTCTATCAATAGCAAGCAGCTGTGTTTTCTGTGCCGCAAAAGTTTCGATTCTCAATGGCCCTTTTTTTCTCCCTTTCCTTTTTGCATCTGCGACATCATTAAAGCCAAGTAGCAAAAAAACTGTTCTTTTTTTCACTTCAATTTCCTGTAATTTTCCTTCCTCCTTCTCGTCCTCTCTTTACAACCGTTTTGTTCTTTTTTGCTGCTTCGGGAATCGAATTTCCCAATCGTCCTCGTAATTCATTTCCATTTCCACTCCCCGAAAACATAGAAAAAGTGGAAAAGTTTCTCAATTTTTAATTTTGAAAAATATAAGAATTATATTTAAACATTCTGTTCATTGGAGTTTGAAAAAAAATCTGAGAGAAAAAAGTGTTTAATTTTGGTATCTTTTCTTTGGGTGGTCGCGCATGCAAAACAAATGGCTTCGGAGTTGTACCAGAGGAAACATCTGACAAAACTGCCACAAAAGGAAGAAGAGAGGAAAGAGAGAGATAGCTTAAAGGGAAGAATGAACAGAACGAGAGAGCGAGAGAGCAAGTCTCGAATTTCGCGATAACATCTCTCCCTCCTTCCCCCCACCCTCCATTTCCCTTATCTGAATGACAAAACAGAACTTTTTTTCCCAGGGGTGTCTTCTCTTTTGGTCTTTTTGTGTCACACCTTCCTCCCTCTTCAGTTTGCAGGTTAATGCCTGAGTCTTCTTCCTCTTTTCACCTTTTGTGTTTCGGAGTACTTAAAAACCTCCTCTGAATGCAGAGGAATTCGGAGGGATGAATGGGGGGGGGGGAAAGGGGAGGGAAAGACACCAAAAAGAAAAGATTTTGTGACTTCTTTTCCTGCATCTTCTTGGGCGAGTTGGCCAAAGTGATTGTTGTTCTTGCAGAGGCTTTTTTCTGCGCGGAAAAAAAACCGCGTTCATAATTAAGTCATTGAAAAACTCTTGTATCACCCGCTTTAAAGAGTTTTATGTCTTCTCTCTCAACAAAATACTTGGTTTAAATTTCATGCTGTAACCGATTCCAATACCCTCCCTCCTCCCTCCTTCTTTTGTCGGCAATGTGGAGGTCGAAATCAAAAAGCTCCTGGTCCTCCTCATTAGTGTCCACCCCGATGAAAAGCAAAAGAGCCGCCGGCCAGGGTTGCCAGATGGGCCATTTTACGGCCATTGTGGCTGTGAATGTCTATTATATCGGTCTGGAACATTTGGCAGCAAAAAGGATCTTTCCATGTTATTGAGATTTGTGCTACATTTAGGCTTCGGTGCGCTACTACTTTCTAACACCTGGCAACTCTGGTTGCCGCTGTTTCGGGAGAGGGGAGGGGGTGATCACTGATCACTGGACGACCTATCAGAGTAGTTTGGGGAACGCCCACCACCATCCTTTGTCAGAGTTTGAGCAAGGCGTGCAATGAGGTCTTCTGGCATGCGAGCCATTCCTCCTTCTGAGTTTAAGATGAACGCACCCAATTTTGAGCTCCACAAAACTTTGTTCATAATTCTCATACGCTGCTACTAGTCCTTCTGTTACCATACTACCCATAACATCTAGCAAGAAGTTGTGCTCTAACAGAATTTTAAGCAAAGAGAAATATAAATTTAATAATCTAGTATAGCAGTCTTTGCTATTTTTACCTAGTAGCATCGTATCAAGAGGTGTTAGTATCTAGATTTATTCCCAATGTGCTCTGTCCAAAGAGAGAGAATGAGATTCAAATATCCGAATGTTTGTTTGCGCGACCTCCCAAGTATCTTCCTCCTCCTCCTCCTTTCCTTGTCCCACATTTGTCTGTTAGGGGGAGCATTTGACAGTTGCTCCCTCGTCCTCACCCCCTCCCTTCCTTGCACAGCAGGGGGTGCTTCCTCTCTCAGCCTCGTTATAATGGATGCACCCCAAAATTTTTATCTGCGGCGACAAAGGAAAAACAGTTTGAAGGAGGAGGTGGACGAGGAGGAGGAAGCTATCCAAGATAAGAGGAAGAGAAGGACATGAGAGGAGATTAGGGCAGGGATATCCACCTTCTTCATCGTAGGACGGTTTGAAACTCGGCCCACTGCTGTTAGTGTAATTACCATGCTAGTACAGTAGATCCCCGTTATACGATGAAAGTACATTCCGGTAGCACTAGTAAAAGCCGTATTAGTAAAGACTGACATGGCGTATTCCTGTACTAGATGGTTTTGGAACTAGAGGTAGGAAAGGTAAGAGGTGTCTGATTAATTTTGTGTAGGGGGCCCGCTGTTGTGGTTCTTATCCATAAACTTTACCCTTTGGAAGTTCTATTGTGGTAGTACAGTACTGCAGTAAAGTTTGCTTCGCATCGTCATCTACCAGAAATGCAAAACCTGTCCTACTAACCAGACTGACGTACTATCCGAGCAAACTGATGACACAGGTTTTGCGTTAGGAAATTAAAAACCTGACGTACTATGCAGTTTGATATCTTATCCGTGGACGTAACAGGCAAACTTTATTGCACCACTGTTTTAAAAAATTTTGCTGTGGTTTTTCTCCTGAGCAGGGCATATGACTTTTTGACTAAGAACCCGACAGTGAAGATAAATTCCGATTTTGCGATGCTCCCTCTCTGCTTATCTGCGCTGGTCATCTCTCTCTCTCATCATTTTCCATGTTGCGGGCAGATTTCTCACGTGTTTCCAAGGCTTTTCCCCCCCCGTCGTCTTCATGCACGTGTGATCTTCATCTTGGGATCCAATCGTTGTTCAAGCAGACAACAACAACAAGAGAGAGAGGGAGATCTGATCAAGGAAGCCCCGTGAAAACGGTCCTCTCTCTTCTCATGGTGGGATCTGTTTGTCCTTTTGCCGCCCTTCTCTTCTTCCTCCTCTTGATTTTAAGGAGCAGCATTCTTGCATTTTCGAAATTTGGTCGTAGAAGAGCTAACGAACCTCATTTTTGGGGTGGTGGGAATCTCCGCCTTGTAACGGGCTTTTTTGGGAACTGTTTTTTCTCTTTAAGATTCGCGAAATCTCTGCCTTTTGTACAGTACAAGCACAAAACTGGTACCCAAAATTCCTGAATTTCTGGTTCTGGGAAATTGTACTAAACACTCGTATGTACTACATGCTTCTTTTTCTACTTTTTCTTTTTTTTCTTTTTCCCGCACATCTCGAAGAATTATGGAAGATGATTGTCGTTATAAGCAGAACAGTGAATTTAACTTGGTCTCCAACTGTTCCTTTTTCTAAAAAAAAAGTGTAGTTGATCAAAGGCGCCTAATGAGACAGCGAAACCCTGGTCCAGGTCCACCACGCACGCCAAGGTCCCCCCCTCTCCCACCTTCCCTCAACAGTCTATCTCATCCATGCCGTCCTTGCAGTCCGGAAAGCCGTCGCACATGTAGGTGGTGTGGATGGTGGTGACGCCGTCGTCGCAGAAGCCGAAGTGGCAGTTGTCGCCCTCGTCGTCCTCTTTGGGGCAGTCGGGCTCCCCGTCGCACACCCACCCGACCTCGATGTCCGTCACCTCGCCCTGTGAGTCCGGCTCGCAGAAGAAGACACAGTCCACGCAGTCTGAGAAGTAAGTGGGAGGGGGACGGGGGGTGGAGGGGAGAGGGAAGGCAAAGGTTCTTGATACCGTCCGGGCTAGCGTTGCCATAGTGTGGCCAGTGTGGCCATAGTAGGGCAAAATCATAATTTGGCAAATTTGCGCCAGCAAAATCTACCATAAAAAACCATTAAAAAATTGTCCTTGTGAGGAAAACCAGCTTAAAAAACCCTTGCAATTAATCTGCACTAGCCACGTAGTACGTCGGTACCTTCCTCCTCCTGAGCAATGACTGCAGCGACGGACAGCAGCAGGAGGAGCACATGAAGGAGATTCATGGTTGTTTTTTCAAGTTGAGGTTGAGGAAGCTCTCTCTGATCTCTCTATCCTTTGGGCGCGAGGCAGAGTGTGAGGGACGAGGGAGGGAAAAACGCAGGCTTTTTAACTTGACGGAGAATGCAAGTGCGAGATTGTCTTCTGCTTTTAGCCATCCTTAAAAATTGGCAAAAAAAAAAAAACCAAAGCACATGTCAAGTTTGTGTGCTCTCTACCAGAGTTATGGATAAATCATTCATTCTTACGTAATGATTCTAGTCTGCTCGTGAAAGGCGATGCATTCCAGCTGCTGGACAACAACTACAGCAACAAAAACCTCTTTGGCAGGAGGGTTGGAAGATGAGACTGGCAAGTTGAGAGCGTTGTCTCTTCTGCGTTGTACGTAGACAAGCAACCAGTTGAACATTGTGTGCAGAGCTGTGCGGGGCAGACTTTCAAAAGGGATGAAATCCTCTTTCTAGGGGAGCAATCGATCAAACAAGTCAGTTTTTTTCCCACGAGCAAAAAAAAAATGGGTATTTGGCAGGAGGGAGGGGAGGAGAGACTATTGCAATTAAACTCCACTCCAGGTGACAAAAGCCTCCCTTCCTCCCTCTTCTTCCTCTCTCTTCGCTCCCTGTCTATTTTAATCCCGTTTCATGGACCAATGGCGTTTTGCGATTAACAAGCGTTTTTCTTTTTTGGGGGAGAGAGCTCACCCGTTTTTCCCACGGAAAAAAAATTGTAGCCATTGAAAACAAAATAAAACATTTTTGGAGAGGCTGCGTTGCCCAATCTATCTCGATAAAAAGTTTTTTTTTGAGAGAGAAAGAATGACGGAATCAAAGGAATCTCCAAAGAAAGAGATGAGATGACGGGAGGAAGAGGACGAGGAGAAAAAAAGAAAACAAAGCTGAAATTGCTTTGTCACGCGGAAAACGCCTCGAAAAAAAAATCGCGATGAAAGATGTTGTTGATTGGTGGGTGTTTCAGCCTTGTGGAGGCAAGAAAAAAAAGTTGGAGTCAGTGAACTTTTGGAAATTAAAGCAAAGTAACGTAGCGCACTTTGCACAAAATGTCTATTTTTTTTAAATAAAAGAAGTCAATGTACACTACTGTCAATTTTCATGACTTTTATCCTAGTTAGTTTCTTTTCTTACCTTTGGTTTCCTTAAAAATGTTGTCAGAAAATTGCAGAACCAATGGTTTCAAAATAAAATAGATGTCAACTGTGGCGGCTCTGTACTATCCTGAGGTCATGGAACCCTCCTCCTGAATACAACGACCTTTTTTGGCCTCCCTCTACTTACAACAACATGCCATGAATTTTTGACTTCTCTTTCTCTTCCTTTTTTCTCTTTCCTGTCACATTTTTTGTTCGAATTAAATTGCCCGAATCGCCAGAGAAAGAGAGAAAGAGAAAGAGGGAGAAAAAAGAGTGCCTCCAAAAAAGTACAGTAGACTCCGCTTATATTGTGTCCGGAATACCTGGCATCAATTTTATGTCGACATGTGCAGAGTGTCCTTACATCTGGTGTCCGTTTAAGCGGAGCCTACTGTACCTTGTAGTAGTACATGTACAGTATGTACATATACCGGAATCCCACCCCGTCTCTTCGCCCGGCCGCACACACGGCACCACCAGCCCCCCCGTCACACAGGGGGGGCCCCAATAAAGGGAGCAAGAAATTGGACCCAACCACCAATGGTGGCATGCAAAATGGAAGCTCTGTTGGAATACATGCAGTACACATTGCATACACGTTTTTGTTTGGCACCAGTTTGCTAGCTCGGTCGGTGCTTATTAGCAAAATTTCTGCATCGGAGCTCAGTCGGAGTGCGTTGTTGGTTGGGGATGTAAGATACGGAGGATTTTTTTCCGGAAGGGGAGGACGAGGGCGGAGTAACAGCACATATGCTGCAATTTTACTACCATTTAAGCAATCATACGAGTGTTTTTTACTGTCAACTTAAAAAAAATCATTAGGAGCGAGAGCTCTGTCTGAGCAAGTATAGAAACTTTTTGGCATGGCACTCCCAAAGTCTTTTTGCCAAAATGTCCCGCTTAAAATGACGTTGACAACTCCCCGAATTGCGCAACTTGTTGCTTGGATCCCAAATGAAGGAGAGGAGGATGCAAAGTTGACTGATAACGAGTGCTTCTTCATTGGATACTTTTAGTGCTTTTTTTCTAAGCCTCCTCCATTCATCGCAGGCGCCAAAAACTGTCAGTCAAGAGCCTACAAAAAAAATTGAATACCATCACTCACCCACGCACACAGAAGCTTCTCTCTCTTTTTTTTCTCGCCGTCCACCCACCCACCCACCTCACAGTTTCCCAAACTAAGTAGCCGTGTCGAAAGCAACAGGGGGGAGGGGGGAAAGGTGGTGTCGGCATCATAGCTTCAACGTCATGACGTTGGGGGATCACCTTGAAATGCTTCTCTCTCTCTTTTCCCCATAGAAATGTCAAAAGTGGACCGTGACTTTGTGATATTTTGATTTATTTTTGTGCAATTCCTGCCCACCCTCCCCAATTCCTCTTTCCATTTCCCGCATTTCCTCTCAGTTTTCTGGTTTGTTTATGATGGTGAGGAAGGAAGGAGAGAGGGAGATGGCGGCTTGCGTTGCAACCGGCGCCCTTTGTCCCTTTTCCTTCTTCTCTTCTTAACCGTCGATGAAGCTTGGCTGTCTTGGATTTGCCCGCTGTCATTGTCGACGCTAAGCTATAGAAACATTTTGTGGCTGCTGCTATGATTTAAATACGGACATCAAATTAATGTATGAAAAAAAAAAGCTTTCCAACCCTGAAACTTTGCGAGAAGTTTAGAATGGCAAATTGTTTCTTGTTCGTTTGCCTCCCTTTCTTCCCCCCTCCTCCCCCCCCCCTCCCCCAATTCCCGTAGAGAGGTGAGCACGCACAGGAGCAGCTGCAGCATTTTCCTCTTCCTCCTCCCTAGTAATCAAGAAGAGACCCCGGGTGATTATTCAAATTCATTTTTATTGATTGAGGAGACAGCGGTGACGGCGACGGCGGCAACAAAAAATAGCATTCCTCGAGTGGAAAGGACATTTGCATGTTGTTTGAATAGGCAAAAAGACACTCCTTTTCTGAATCTTTTGGAGAAAAAAAAGAGAAGTTGGTAATTACTCATTTCAAAGCAACGCACAGGAGGAGGGAGCGTCTTGTTAAGATTGCAGCACACAGAGCGCTGAAGAAAAAAGCAGAATTAGTACGAATATTTAATTTTAGCATGTTTTTTTTCAAGCTAGGTTTGTTTAAACTTTCTCTACCTACAATAAAACTTAATTTTTTTCCCTCCACTTGTTGAAGAAGAGAGGTAAAAATTTTGCCATATACAGTAGTATACTACGTGCTGTACCAGGTTCATTTGCATATGTTGGACAAAGAGAAACTTTATAAAAGGAAGCAAGTTGACGCGAGCTCGAGAGGGTGACAGTCGACGCAACAAGAATTTCTAGACAATGGGGACTGTCGTCCGAGGAATGAAAACGTGTCGGAACGCCAAAGATGAATTTTTTTTCCAGAACTGAGCCAGAGAGACAGAAAAAGTTGTAGAAATTTGAAGCGGGACAAAAAATATCTAAATCCCCTTCAGGTTTCCAGGGAAAAGAAAGAATCATTCAACAGTTGAATGAGATGAGAAGGAGAGATGCGGAAAATTTTTCCCTCTCACTGCGTGACTCCATTTGTCCGACTTTTTGGGATCTAATCTTTTTTCTCTGACCATACCAGAAGCACAATTCAC
>JAAUYM010047429.1_pt1 | contig 10870 bp, 9 predicted proteins | sample 7278001 | NCBI WGS metagenome assembly JAAUYM01 (sample SAMN14350224, study PRJNA611818) | marine sediment metagenome | isolation source: surface marine sediment (1.8m) | place: French Polynesia: Moorea | collected 2018-08
CAAGCAAAACTGCTAGCAGAAAAGACAGTAGTCGTGAGGGAAGCATTTAGGCAATTTATAAGACGAATTTGGTAACTTTTTAGGACCTGCCAGGAAGGAAAAAAAATCCAGAACACGGAGATGTGATGCTAGAGGCGTTCTCTCCTTGACATTTAGCATTCCGCCTCCTCCTCCTCCTCCTCCTCCTCCTCCTCGGGACAACAGAGGTTTTATTTCTTGCCCTAAGGAGATGGGAGACTTCTTTTTGGTGGCAAACTGAGATTTGGCAGGAATTTTGACGTGTAGCAGGGGAAGAAGAAAGGCGAAATGCAAATTAAACTGACCGCGAATGATGAGGCGTCCGCAAGATAGCTACACATAAGCAATATCCTGTGTGTACATACATACTAGTACGTACAGCACACATGCAGAAGACAAAAAAATAGTATTTTAGTTTTTCCTTTCTTTTCTGGAGGTCAAGTGTCCCTTCTTCTTCTTCTTACTGACTGATGACCATTAACCTGTCTCCCCCGGTTCCTAGCGAGGTTTTTCGAAATTGATCGATCCCGACAGCGCTGCCAGACGATTCGAAAAAGGACTGAACTGGTTTCTTCTGACATTAAAGAGCATGAGTTAAAAAAAAGTGGAACAAAATGTGACTTGGTTTGTTTTCGAGTCCAAATTGTCTAATTTGTAATTGGTTTTTCTCCAAAGTAACCTTGGTTCCTTTTTTTTAGTGGTGGATCCGAAATGAGAAGTGGGGTGCGAGCAGACCTTTCTGAGTGACCCATATTTTGAGACAAATGGCTGTTTGTCGCTCAGTTTCTTTTTTTTAGCCTAATGACTGAAAAGAAATCGATTGAACGGCGCCTTTGGACTCCAACCTTCAAAACACTATTTTTTTGCCAACTTAAATTTCATTGGAATAAGCAAGGAAAAAAATACAATCTAAGAAGAAGCAACTTGCTCAGCTCCTTCACGTCACTACGTGACATGTGGACGCATACTAAAAACACGTGTGCTCAAATTGCGCCTCCTACATGTACGTAGGTAGGTAGGTAAAGTACGCAATTTCTGGCGTCATCATGACTTCACAAGAGAAAGTAAGTGACACAGAAACGGGGGGAGGGGGAGGGGAGCACTGTAGTACTTTTCGATGAGCATCTTTTTCATCTCATCTCACTTCATCTCATAAATGGGGGAGGGCGGTCGTGCTGATAATGGCGGCGCAGATGAAGAGAGATAGAGAGAAAGAAAAGGTGAGAATTCGTTTCACTACCTTTTTTTTCAGAGGAGGAAGTTTCTATTTTTCTATCCTCCTCTCTCCATGAAGTCATAAAAGTCACGTAAAAAAAGGTGCTGCCAGATAAAGGAAAAAAATCGCCAGTTTTATAAGATTGTCTTGAAGCTACACCGAAATCTCGGTCCAAAAAAAAGGATTCTAATAGATTTTTTTTCGTTTGCGCAATTTTTTTTCCAATAAAAAACCGCAAATCAAATATTTGCCTCTGTCTCTCTCTCTCTCTCCTTCATTGGCTCCAAACGTTATTTCTCATATTTTTCCTCTTGGTTTTTTTTCTAAAAAAAAATTTGGTTGCATGTCTGCCGGCGCGGTTGGAAAATCAGGCCTCGTATAGTAGTGCATACCCAACCAACAACGTCCCTTTAATAAATTTCAATTAAGGCCCCCAGCTTTTTGGAGCAAAATTTCGGCAAAATTTTGTTAACAAGTGCCGATTGAGCGTATGATTCAGTGCCGAACATGGACAAACATGTAGGTACTGTATGCAAAGTGGATGTTCTTACCGAACTTCCATTTTGCATCCCACGCTTGTTGGTTGGTTACGTATAACGCAAAAACAAAAATAGAAAGTGGGAAACGCATTGCTTTAAATTAAAACATTATTTTTTTTTCATTTAGGCTTAAAAGGACCTTTAAGTTCTTAAATTACAGTACTTTCCTTTTCTTTGCAATAGTCATCGCGGGAGAGCAAAGAGAAGATTTTCGAACATCTCATCTTCGTCATTTTGTGCTCGACCAGTCGAAGGAGTACTTGAATTTTGTAGTTTTGTCTGTGTTGGAAGCGCTGAGAGGCAAGACAGTCACCTTGTGGTGGTGAAAAGAGGAAAGAGGAAGGAAGAAAGGAAGGTCTAGACAAACTTTCCATTAGTGAGTAGGAGGTTTTTCTCTTCTTTCCTCGTCTTTTCCATTGAATATGGTGCAGAAGCGCAGCTGCATTCAGGGCAACTAGCAATATCGCACATACTTTTCACATAGTAGGTAGTTATACTACTAGAGCCTAAGCTATGCCCATTTTGCCATAGTTTTTTTTCACACAAATGGATGGCAGTTTTGCGCTTACTTAATGTCTTCAGTAAAGTTACACAAAAATTCAGGCTTGTGAACGGCGTTAAAAATTCACCTCCGTTCAAGGCGTAAAGGCATTATTTAACCTCCTAACTGATAAACATAGTCAAATTTTGACAGCTAAACGCTGACCGGAAAAATTGGCTTTTTAACGGAGTTCAAATTGGTTGGGTCGGCCGGGGGGGGGGAGGGGGAGAGAAAAGAGAGAACCAGCAGCAGAGTGAGCAGTATCGCAGCTTCTTTCTTTTCTTTCTTTTTCTTCCCCTCCCGCCCCTCCCCCGGCGGCCACTCGAGATTCGAGGTCTCAACCCAACCAATTTTTTTAACTTTAACCGCCCTGAACTCCAGTACCGCTGTTGGCTGTAAACGATAACTCCTGAACTGGTATGAATTTTTGAACTCCTTTACCTTTTTTCCTATTTTCCTTGAACGCTCACAAGCCTGCACAAAACCATACATACCCGGTATGTACGAGTATATGTTTCAATCTAATTTTTTCATCTTGGTCAAGGATGCTTTGGATGAAGCTGAACGGGGAGAGGAATTTATCTTGTCGACAATCATGCAGACAAGAAATTTGAAAGAAAAAATTACAAGTCGGCATGCTCCAAAGCCTTTGGTGGATGGAGGGTCAGGCCCAAGAACTCCACCTATGCGTACGTTTCCAACATTTTGTTCCCCGCCCCCCCCCAAAAAAATGCATTTAAAAAATGTCTTTTTGTCCACTTTTAGTTTGGACAAGAAATCATTGCTAAAAAAAAAAACCTGTAAGTAGCCCTTTTCAACGGGTTTGTTAACTTCTACTTCTCTTTTTTTGCCACTGGATGCACTTCTTTCGACAGCTCCAACCTGTCTCTCTCTCTCTCTCTCTCTCTCTCTCTCTTGCAATACATTTTTTGCATAATTTTTCTTCTTTTTTGCCAAACCATGTTTGGGGGGGAGAGGTAAGGCGAACCACTTTCTCTTCTGAGAAGTTGCCAAGGTATAAGCAAGTATGTCGAAATTGGCTTATAACAAAACCTCAAAGTAGGTAGATTTAATTCCGTCATAGTTACGATGGTGTCATGCTTAACTTTTCGTTCTAAACTCGCGAATTGACTCAAAAAAGTTGGGAAATCTCCCTGCTTAAAAAAGTGCTCTCTTTTTTCTTTAGTTGAGTGGGCGGAAAGAGGGAGGCGAGAAATGAATCGCTAATTGATGTGACAGGATCCGAATAAAGGGTGAGATGGGGAGGAAGGGGAAAGAAGAGAACGGAGATGGATGAGCAAAAAAAAAATTGCGAAACCAGCTGACGACAAAGAAATTTCACCTCTGCCTTTGAAAAAAAAGTGACCCATTTTTCAAAGCACCGGACTTTGAAAACAAAATTTGTGGAAGACATCCGCTTCAAGATTATCGACTTTTTGCAGTGTGACTTTCACTCACCCTGACTAATTGGACTTGCTGCTGCTGCTGTTGCTGTTGCTGCGCCTTGACGAGCAGAGAGTTTCCTGGCGAGACCGGCATCAGCTGAGGCAGCTGCGAGGGCATCAGCTGCGCGGCCGCGGCTGCAGCAACCAGCTGAGGACCGGAGAGCTTCCCTCCTCTCGCGCCGCCGCCGCCGCCGCCGCCGTCGTCTGAGCAGCTGTTGTTGCTGCTGCTGTTGTTCGAGTCGACGCTGCTGCTGCGGCCTCCGGGCGACATCGGCTCGTGCTTGATAGTGAACGTCTCGCCGGAACCCTGAGGAGACGGAAATAATTTTTAAAAATTGAAAAAGCATGAAAGATATTTAAAAAAGAAGAAGAAGAAAGACAGTGTAGTAGGCTCGTTCTATGCAGCTTTGGGTAAAATTTACAGGGAAAAGATTTGATCTCCCCTCACCAGATCCAGTTGGTGCAGGTGGGAGGCCGTCCTCTTCAGGCTGGTCCTGTTTCTGGCGTTGCTGCTGCTGCTGCTGCTGCTGCTGTTAGTGCTCCTGTTTTTGTTGTTTCTGTTGTCTTGCTGGTTGGAGGCCGATCTCATCGGGATGCAGGGGTAGCACTCGGTCTCCATGTCTGAGGGAATAAAAAAACCGCTGTAATTACTGGGGAGGTAACAGTTAAAGTGCCGCCATTTCCAACTAACTTCTCCTTCATGTGAGAGCGAAAAATCTTCTCTCTCTTCTCCTCCTCCTCTTCCTCCTCCTTCTCCTCCTCCTCCTCCTCCCCCTCTGGACGCAAAGTAGGTCCTGTTGCTGCGCCGTTCCAATTTTCTCTCTTTTTCTCTCCACACAGATTGAAAAAGACTTTTCCTTTTTTTTTTTTTTCGTAAACAACAGACGCGAGTTATTTTTGGCAAGTAAAATTTTTCCTCCTCTTCTCCTTCTCGCGTCAGACTGGATCGAATTGCCGCCAGGAAAGGAAAGGAGGAGGAAAAAAGTAATAACCATCTTTTTTTTCACGTGTTTGTGTGTGTGTGTGTGAGAAAGAAACAGACGAGGCGAGACGAAACGCCGAAAAAGAAATAAGGGAAAAAAAAATCGCCTCAGTTGAAGCTTTTTTTTCTGGCCAAATTGGGCAGGTCATCTATTACTGTATGTGGGAAATCGAGGGTTTCTTCTCAAGAAATTGTGAGATAATTTGCTGTTTCTGTCAGCTTGTGTGCATAATAATCCTTTTCCTCCTTCCCCCTCCCCCTTAACTAGAATGGACCACTCAGCATCACAGCTGATGCTGTCATTAAACATTTTATGATTTCCCCCGCAAAGAGGTTTTTTTTTCTTTTTGCTTACCGTCTTGCATGCTGTTCATGCTTCCGGCGGGTGAACCCGGGTTGCTGCTGCCGCTGTCCCCGTCGCTGCCGCCGCCGCCGCCGCCCGAGGTGGACGCGGAATAGCTGTGCTCCTGCTTCACCACGGGCTTGTTGCCGTTGTTGCGGCCGTTGTTGCCGGGCGGGAACTCCTGATCGGAGAGAACAGAGTCCGTCAGCAGGGGGTCCTTCAGGACCAGGCCGACGCCGGAACCCAGGGAGTCCGTCAGCAGCGACCCGTTGTTGTTGTTGCTGCTGCTGCCGTTGTTGTTGCTGCTGCTGCTGTTGTTGTTGTTGAGACAAGGTGACGCGCCGCCGAGGTTGGAGGCATCCTGCAAAGATGCGAGAGGAAGGACGTTTAACACATGTTGTTTACTTTGCGGAAACTTTCCCTTTCCCTATTTTTTCATGCTCGATTGCGAAAATGGAAAAAAAAACTGAAATCGCGCATAATCCTTCCATAAGCTCACACTCTCCCCGGAGCAAAAGAGGGATTCAAATCTCCTCTCCTCCTTCTCTCTTTATCTGAGTCGGGCAAAAAAAATGCCAAGTCATGCCGGCTTTTGTCGCGAGAGAAAAGAGGAAGAAGACCTGAATGAAAAAAGGTGCTTGGCTGTAGTGGCGGCGGCGGCGGCGATGGCTTTCCACCTCCCTCCCGCCTTCCCCGACGGCGATTTTTTTTTTCTCGAAAAAGTCGGGTCACACAATAAAGAATGATAAGAAAAGTGCGAAAAAATAGGCCATTTCGTTCGTTGAAATCACCCCCGCTTTTGTTAAGTTATTTAATGCAGATTAAATTTTTACCGGGAAAAAACGCTATTTTCTGTGCGCGTGTTATTCTCGCCTTACTTTTTCATCGAACTGGACGTACACACGCGCAAAGTACAAGAGAGAACCATGAGAGAGAAAGAGAAAAAAATGGAATGCATTTTTACCGGCTCCCAGAACCCGGATTTCAAACCCAGAAAAAAGGTAGAAGAGAGGGGATTTCAGGTTTATTAAAGAGGAGGAGGAGGAGAAAAATTTCTCCATCATCCCTGAAAATGGAGTAGAAGGAGGGAGGAAAGCACAAAAACTGGCTCCTGTCATGAAGACATGAGGAGGAGAAGGGAGGGACAGGTTTGATTAGAATTATGGGTTTCTTTTCAGCCACCCCCTCCTCCTCTTCCATAAAAAAAACAGTAAATAAAGCGAGAAAGAGAAAAAAATACCTTCTGGGTCTCTGCAATTAACATCCTAAACCGGCATTAAAGAGAGGGGGAAGTCGAAACTTTCTGTAATTAAAGAGATGTGGCTAGAATTTTGCATATTTTTTTACCTTACTTCATTTCTGGAGAAACTAACGGCACCTTTTCGTCCCCTACCCTTCTTGGAAGGAACTTCAAAAGAGACCTCTCATCTCACTCTCTCTCTCTCACCTCCGAGGAATGTAAAGGCATTTGTACAGTAACTCAGACTTGACATTTTATGTACTGGTATGTGCGTACGTTGTAGTGGTAGTAGTAGTAATACCACCAGGTTTTTTACACAAAAATTTCTAAAAGAGAAAGAGACTAGACAAGGACAGACAGCGGCGGCGGCTGAGCAATCCTTTGTGCCGCCATTTCCCTTCTTTCTCTATCTTTTCTTTTTAAATGTCAGTAGGTCAGAGTTGTGTTGTACTATTAAGAAGAAAGGGAAATTTTAACCTCCCTCCTCTTCCTTCTCCTTCTTTCCACGAGTTACGTGACCACGTAATAACTCGACAGCAGAACAACTTGGGGAAACCACTAAAAAATGTATTGGAAGAAGAAGTGAGAGAAGGGAGAGGAAATTGGACGGTCGGAAAAAGGATTAACATTTGTGCTTTTTTTCTGAAGGTTTGTTTTCTCTTTCCTCTCCTATCTGTTCAGTGTACTAATCGTAAAATCTAATGGTGAGTGTCCTTCAACCTCCACCTCCCACCCTTTACCCAATAGAAAAGAAATCCGTGTCTAGTAGTTCTTGTGGTTTGTCTCTGTGAAATCTTGAGTTTTGTTTTCGAAATGTCGGAATCTTCTTTCTTCGTCCCCCACCCTTTTTTTGGGAAAAGAAAAATGAATGCAGATAGTCCCCTTTTCTCTCTCTCTCCTCCTTGCTCAACCCCCGTGGTGCCCTTTTACTCTTTTCCCTTTCCCACATACCGAGAGGAGGAGGAGGAGGAGAATGAAGGAAAAAAAGAAAAGCCTAAAAAGACATGGAAATATTCAGGCGTACGTTACTACGTAAGTACAGTAGTAGAGGAGGAAAAGAATAAATTTATGCAAAAAATTATTCACTTTCTTCAATGGAGTCTTTTTTAAAGCATGCGTAGTCAGTTGTTTATTTTGCGTCAAAACTGACATGTTTTGTCATTTTTAGGACAAAAAAGATTTTCGGAAAGTATGTAAAGGTGGAAATTTTTACGAACAATTACTGTTTGCTTGCAAAAAGACCTTCAGGAGACCCATTCTTTCTCCACCAGCATGGAAGAAAGAAAAGGTTAACAAGCGCACACAAAAAAATTCGCGACGCAACCCAAAAGGCGACTTTTTCGCTGAATTGCATCCATAGTTGAGCTCAGGAGCACTAATTGTCGAGTCCCAACTTTCAGAGCGCGTTCTCTATTCGCATTTCATACGTTGTTGTGGATGGCAAGCATGAGATTAAGCAGCAGACACAGGGTTTTTTTTGCAAATGTCATTTTTTGTGTCTGTCTACAACTATGTGTTCAACTCACGACCGAAAAAAAGGGGGGAAGGAATCGCGTCATGTTGGCTCGAAATCGTATGTCGGAGGCGGCGGCGAGACTGGAGGGAAGGGGAGAGGAAAGGAGAGGAGAGGAGAGTGGAGAAAAATGCCAAGGATCCTCTTTCGATGATGCCAAAGGGGGAGGGAGGCAGGGAGGATGAAAAGGAACAACCAGGACCAGGGTTGCCACCTTCCTAAGGTAACAAAAAGTCCGACAATTGTATAACAGTTAGATGTTAAGAAGGATAATGTGAAAAAGCCAAAAAACAATTTTTGCAATATTTTTTTTACAAAAAGCCATTTAAAAAATGGCTTAGAAAAAGCCAAAGTGACATTCCAGATCAGTACCATTTTTTTTCTCCGAGATATCATACTGACGGATGGCTAAATGTCCTCCCAGCGTCGCCAAGACGTGTCCAATCAAGTGTAGTAGCCTCTCTCTCTCTCTCTTTTTTATCAAACGCCGTTAAATATGAACAACCTTATCAATGACATTGTTTTTTCCATATGCGACTCAGGGTTTTTTAAGTTTTGAACGTATATTCGCCAAGTTCACAAAATTGGCGAAATTCGCCTGTTGAAGCACGCGATGTTAAGAGGAGGAGGAGGGAAGGAAGGAACGGGGGGCCCTTTAGCGATTCATGCGTGCCATTCATGCGACTTTTTTCTCCCCCTCCCCCCTCCACCGGAGGGTCCAAAATACACAAAAAAGGACCCCCCTTTTTTCCCTCCTCCTCACATTCAATCTAGAAATCAGTGGATCTGACTTTTTTCACGGGAAAAAAACATCCTCCCGTGATGTCACTGCTACCTTATTTATTCTCACGCTCCGCATAAGGTAGTAGTAATCTGTGGTTGAAAAAAAATTACTGATAAAACAGAATCAAATGCATCATTCAAGGGATGGCCAAGGGGAGGAAAAATATCTGAAAGTTTTCTTTCAGTTGAAAGTGGTGTAAAAAAAGTGAAAACGCTATAAGGAAAAAAAGGGCTAAGTCTTCCTTTTATACTTCCCCAGACAGGTCCACCCCCACCCCGTCTCCCTCGGGCCAAGAACCTTCAATTAAAAACCCATCAGAGGCCTCCATGTCGACTCCTTAAAGGTCGCCACGAGGAAGAAAATGTTCATGGGAAGGATGCGTGGCAAATATAAAAATGTCGGAGAATTTTCTTTCTCATCCTTTAAACAGAAAAAAGATAAAGAATGAAGTTTCCATGAATATGGAAAACATCGTCGGGTCTCTTTTTTAGAAACAAAATTGTGGCCTCTCCTTTGCCACAAATGCAGTAACTACCAGGAGGAACCGGATAGATTGCCCTCCCCCTCTAAATTCCTTGTTCCCAAATCCTAATAATTGTTGGGGCACAAAGGAATGCATCAACCTCATTCACCCCATTCCCACCCCAAATTTCAACTCCCTCTCCTTCCTTTCTCTCTCTCCCTCATTTCAACCAGTGCTGCCAGATTTTCTGAGCAAAAGTAAACCAAGACTCCTTCGAAATAAAACCAACAAAAAAATAATCTTACTCAAAAAGTAACCAGATCATATTTTATTCTATTTTCGGTCATAAAATTTCCTGGTCTCAACGCTCAAAAATAACCAATTTGGTTTCTTTTAGAATTATCTGGCAACACTGCTCCCAATCTCCTCTCTCCTTCCTCTGCTGCAGAGAAGGTGCATTCTGTCTGCCTGTCTGTCTACCTTGGCCCAAAGGGCAAACCACCCTCCCTCTCTTCCTTCTTCTTCTCTCCTCTCAATCTCCTCCGGTTTCTTCCTTATACTAGTGTATACCGGGTATGCCTGTCGTTGTGCCCCAAGAATCGGAGGAATGAAACGAGCAAAAAGTGACAGTGGGTCAGTCTAACAGGGCTTCGATATTGATCACTGTGCTCGCATCTTGATAAAGCAAAGGTTTGAGCCCTCAAGCAAGGCCACATTGATCGGGTCACCCGGCATCTCGTATCTCTCCTCCTCTTCCCTCTTCCTCCTCCTCCTTTCCCAAGGCTAAACTGGGCGCGGCCGGGGGGCCGGTCGCCACTCTTCAGCCTTCGTCAAGAACAGGATGTAGACGGACGTGCGCGCATGCGCACGGGGCGGGGTATAGGTGGGGGGCGTTCCGGGCCCCCGGGGGAAAAATCGGGGGTGGAAAGGGCCGGTGTCTGTGTCTTGTGATCGACCGAGGAATGATGGACATTGGACACAGAATATTTTAGAAGGGAAATGGGGAAATCGGATTCACACTATTACAGTTCTATATTTTTGTAGTTCCATGTTATAGTTCTGGGTCGTTTCCTCAATAGTTACTCTTTCTTTTGCTCTTTAGAAATGTTTCAAAATTTTAGAGACTGGCAAAGCTTTTTTTTCTCATACTCTGTTATGCTATTTTACGTAGGTAGTATGTAGCACACCTCCACGTGGGTTGAAAGTGATTGCAGTGCAGTGTACCTTGGCAACCCCAGAATAGTATCGCAAAGTGCCTCTCTCCCACAAGGACCTGAAGAAATTGCTCCCCCTACGTATAAGCTCATCTCTGCTTAGCCTCTCCCCACTCCCCTCCTTTTAGTACTCCTGTAACTTGGGAGATATTTTTCGTGCACTTATTTGCTGGTTGCATTTTCCTTCTCTCTCTCTCTTTCGCGCGCGCGAATGGCCAGGGTAAAAATGGGGAAAAGGGAGAGAGCCTTCAGGAATTGAAGTTGAGAAATAGTTAGGGGAAACTAGAGGGTGGGAGAAATGTTGGGAAGGAATTGGGAAAAAAACTGCAGTTGCACTCTTGCATGGTTGTGAAAGTGGAGAGGAGAAGGAGGAGGAGGAGGAGGAGGAAGAACTGATTCTTGATCCAATCCTGGACATGGCGCCAATGACGGCTCAGAAAGAAGGGGAAAATATGTAGATAACAAATTTATGCAGAATTTCTCCTCTTCGCCTTTTCTCCAGATCTAATAATAAAGTACCATCATATCCTTTCCCCTTTGCCTTTCATGATTCATGGAATGAAGCCAAAAAG
>JAAUYM010098745.1_pt1 | contig 10869 bp, 11 predicted proteins | sample 7278001 | NCBI WGS metagenome assembly JAAUYM01 (sample SAMN14350224, study PRJNA611818) | marine sediment metagenome | isolation source: surface marine sediment (1.8m) | place: French Polynesia: Moorea | collected 2018-08
AGAACTACCTGTCGGAACTTATTTCTACACCGTTATATACGAAGGTGGTGCGAAGACTCGCAGTGCATGGGTATACATTAACAGATAATCAACTAACTTGAATCAACTTAAAAATATAATGAAAAAACTCTCTATTATAGCGGTATTGCTCTTTGCATTTCAAATGTATGGGCAACAAGACCCTCAGTACACACAGTACATGTATAATATGAACATTGTGAATCCGGCTTACGCTGGTTCACGAGAAAATTTATCATTCGGATTATTATACAGAAATCAATGGTCACGAATAGATGGTGGTCCTGAAACTGGAACGTTTTTCGGACATTCACCAATAGGTAACAATTTAGGTCTTGGTCTATCGCTAATATCAGACAATATCGGACCAGTGAAAGAAACAAATGCCTACATAGATGTGTCTTACACACTTAAACTAGGTGGTGAGCATCGTCTTGCTTTTGGAATTAAGGCGGGTGCTACCTTTCACGATATAAATTTAACAAGCGGTAATGTAGCGGTAATTGATCCTAACGATCCTTTCTTCGGAATTGGAATCAATGAAACCACACCTAATATTGGTGCAGGTTTCTTTTATTACACCAATAAATACTATTTATCATTGTCCGTTCCGAATATGTTATCCTCTGTTCATCTAGATTCTAATGGTAACAAAATCGGTTCAGAAACGCAACACTATTTCTTAACTGGTGGTTATGTTTTCGACTTATCGCCAAATACTGAATTAAAACCCTCATTTATGGTTAAATCGGCATTTGATGCACCAACATCATTTGACGTTAACCTTAATGCAAGATTCTTTAAGAAGTTTGAAATAGGTGCTTCCTATCGTTTAGATGATTCATTTTCTGGATTAGTTAATTTCGCACTCTCACCTGCTATAAGAGTAGGTTATGCTTATGATGCGGTATCTTCAGATATCAAAGCATTTGCACCAGCTTCTCACGAAGTGATGTTGCTGTTCGATCTTAATTTCCCGAAACGAGTTTCACGTTCACCTAGATACTTTTAATCCGTTAAGCTAAACTATTATGAAAAACTTTAAAACAATATTATTTATCGCGTTGATGAGTAGTTTATGCTTAACTGCTCAGAATAGTGATACAAAAAAGGCTGATAAACAATTTGCCAGATTCGAATTTGTTAAAGCTGCTGAAAGCTATCAAAAACTAGTAGATAGTGGCAAAGGAGATGCATATGTATATGCGCAATTAGCTGAAAGTTATTACAATATCTTTAGTACTATTGAAGCTGAGCGTTGGTATGCCAAGGCTTTGGAAACTTCACAAGATCCTGAATTGATCTATAAGTATGCCGAAATGCTAAAGGCTAATGGAAAGTATGAAGATTCTAACAAGCAAATGGAGAAATTCGCTTCGATGCGTCCGGCAGATAACCGAGCAACAGCTTACAGAAAGAATCCGAACTATTTACCAAAGATCTTAGAGCAAGGTAAAAAGTTTAATGTTCAGGATGCTGGTATGAATACACCACAATCAGATTTTGGAGGTACTGTTAATGACGGTAAATTATACTTTGCTTCTGGGCGTAACGATAATCGTAAAACTTATGGATGGAATGAAGAACCATTCTTAGACATTTATTCCGTTGCAAAAAATTCTGATGGAAGTTATCAAGCAGCTGTTTTAATGAACGATAAGATCAACACTAAATTTCACGAGGGATTGGTCTCCTTCTCTCCTGATGGATCAACCATGTATTTTTCAAGAGAAAGTTATTTTGAAAAAGACTTTCAAAAGGATTCATTAAGCAACGCAAGATTTGGTCAGTTGTATCTATTTAAGGCTACTAAGCTTGGTTCTGATTGGGATACAGTAGAAAGCCTGTCTGTAAATAGCCAAAACTATTCTGTAAAAAATCCTGCAGTTAGTCCGGATGGAAAAACATTGTATTTCTCTTCTAACATGCCTGGTGGCTACGGTTTATTCGACCTTTATAAAGCGCCGATCAATGATGATGGCACTATTGGCGATCCTGTTAACTTAGGTCAGAAGATCAACACCGAGGGGCAAGAGATGTTCCCTTACGTAAGTAGCAATAACACTTTATACTTCTCTTCAAACGGACATTTAGGACTAGGTGGAATGGATGTATTTTACACTCGAGAAATTGATGGTAAAATGGCACCGATTCGTAATGTAGGTATACCTATCAATAGTAATGGCGATGATTTTGCCTTCACGATCGATGAAGAAGCTGAAGAAGGATTTGTGTCTTCGAACAGAGATGGTGGTCAGGGAAGTGATGATATCTATGCTTTCAAAAAATTACAACCGCTTTGCGATGTACTTATAACAGCTACAGTTTTAGATGACACAACCAGAGAACCGATTGACGGTGCTGCTGTTACGCTTTACGATTCTGAAGGAAATAAAGTGGTATCTAAAATGACCAACGCTGAGGGTATTGCTGAATTTATTGTAGAATGTGAAAAAGATTCAGAATTAGAAGTCGTTAAACAAGATTTTGAAAGTAAAAAAGTTCAGGTTGGTGGAACGAGTGAAGAAGAATTAGCAGTTCAGATTTCTTTAGATCCAATCGAAGAAATTATCAAGCCTGAAGAAATTGTATTAAACCCAATTTACTTCGACTACGATAAGTCTAATATCACAGCACAGGCTGCATTTGAATTAGATAAGCTAGTTCAGATCATGAACAAATATCCAGATCTAGTGATCAATGCAACCTCTCATACGGATAGCAGAGGGTCTGATTCTTACAATAAAAGACTATCACAACGCAGAGCTAAGAGTACGCAGCAATATGTTATCTCAAAAGGCATAGATGAAGCGCGTATTACTGCTGAAGGAAAAGGTGAAAGCGAACCAAAAGTTGATTGTGGTTCGAATTGTACAGACGAAGAGCACCAGCAAAACAGACGTTCAGAATTTTTGATCGTTAGTGGCGGTCCACAAGCTCAGAAATAATCGTCTTAGTAGTTATAAATAAAAACGCCCTGAAAAATCAGGGCGTTTTTTTATCTTAAAGGAAATCCTTTTGCCGCCCACCAGGGATGAATTTCAATAACCAACCGACCTGCTTTAACCATGGGGTCAGCATTGGCTAAGCTATCTGCCATTTTCTGTGTTGGCACATTGTAGATGGTAATGCCTCTGATGTCTCCATCGTCGCCAAAAGGGCCAGAAATATCTGCATATCCCAACTCATACATTTTTCCCAAATGTGCAAGATGTTCACCTTGTAATCGATTGGCTTCTTCTTCATTCTGATCTCTGTTCGGGCCTTTTTTTAAAAAAGCAATAAAGTATTGCTGCATGATCACTGTGTCTTTGGTCTCCTCATCAACATAATCGAATATCTGATAACCTTCTTCTGTTAGTTTAGCTTTTAATTCAGCAATAGATTGCTCTTTTATAGTTTCAATAGCTTCGGTACTTTCATCGACAAGTACTTGCTCATTATTTTCAGTTTTACAGGATAGGATTAAACATAAAAATAGTAGTAGCTTTATATGTTTCATATGTTCCAATTTTTATAGGGTTGCTTAGTTAATTGCGAATTATAGTATCTAATATCTCCTGTGACTTCCTTGCCCAGCCATTCTGGTTTGATAAAAATTTCATCTTTAGATTGCAGTTCAATTTCAGCAATAGTTAAACCTTCGTTTTCGCCATAGAATTCGTCAATTTCAAAAATATGCGGTCCTACTTTCACTTCGTAACGCGTTTTATCTATGATAGGATGTTCGCATAATTCTAGTAAAGATGCTGCGTCAGATCTAGAAATGTCCTTTTCCCATTCAAAACGCGATAATCCGTCTTCTGAAGACTTCCCTTTTACTGTAATATAACCTGAATCTCTTTTCAATCTAATTCGTACAGTTCTATCTTCATGGCTGTTTAAAAAGCCCTGTTTTATGGCATAACTATTAAACGCTTCACTTTTAAATACATCAGAAGTCACCAAAAATTTACGCTCTATTTCTTCAGTCAATTCAACTAATTTTTAAGGCTATTAATGCCTAAATTTACATTATGATTGACGATTTACCAATTAGAAAGATAATTCACATCGATATGGATGCCTTTTATGCTTCCGTAGAACAGATGGATAATCCTGAACTAAAGGGTAAACCAATCGCAGTTGGTGGTGGTAGTAAACGCGGTGTGATTAGTGCCGCGAGTTACGAAGCCAGAAAATTTGGTGTAAAAAGTGCCATGTCTGGTCGACTGGCAGAAAAGCTTTGTCCGGATTTGATCTTTGTTAGGCATCGTTTCGACCGCTACAAGGAAATCTCGGACCAAGTTCGGAATATATTTTTCGATTACACGGATCTGGTGGAACCACTATCTCTCGACGAAGCCTATCTCGATGTCACAGAAAACAAGATCGGATTCCCCAGTGCAACATTGATCGCTCAAAAAATTAGACAGCGTATTTTGGATGAAATTGGACTGACAGCATCAGCGGGAATTTCTATTAATAAATTTATCGCTAAAGTTGCGAGTGACTACAATAAACCTAATGGCCAAAAAACAGTGAATCCGGAAGATGTGATTCAGTTTCTGGAAGATTTAGATATTAGAAAGTTCTATGGTGTTGGGAAAGTTACTGCAGAAAAAATGTACCAAATAGGTATTTTCACGGGGAAAGATCTCAAAACAAAAAGTCTGGAATACTTGGATGAAAACTTCGGAAAATCGGGTCGCTACTATTACCATGTGGTAAGAGGTATTCATAATAGTGAAGTAAAACCCAACCGTATAAGAAAATCTCTGGCTGCAGAGCGAACCTTCAGCGAGAATCTATCTTCGGAAATATTTATGCTTGAAAAATTAGAGCTAATTGCTGAAGAGGTTTCAAAACGTTTGAATAAAAGCGATATGGCGGGAAAAACGGTTACGCTTAAAATAAAGTACAGTGATTTTTCATTGCAGACACGTAGCAAAACCCTACCCTATTTTATAAGCGATAAAGCCGTAATTCTTGAGACTGCCAAAGACTTATTATATCAGGATAAATTAAACAATTCTGTGCGACTACTTGGCATTTCCCTATCAAATTTGAATACAGAAAAGCCCGCCTCCGCTAAAGCTCCGGCGGACACTAAAAAAACTGTTAGTGCACAGTTAAAGTTTGATTTTTAACGCATCGATTTTATTAAGTTTATAAGACTAACTCAAACAATCAGAAAATGAAGGTCCATAATTTAGTCTTGATATTATTAATTCAAGGTGTCATGTCCTCTTGTAAAGAGAATGAATCTACGGCAGCTACTGAGACACCTGAAATATCAATTGAGCAATCTGAAGGTGTTCAACCTTTCGCTGAATCCATTTTTTTAAAGTTTAACAACGTTAGAGACTTTACCATGAATACAGAAGAAACCGAAGCGTATTTCTCGTTGCAGAGTATGGCACGTGAACTTTCGGTTATCATGAAAATGGAGAAGAAAAATGGTATCTGGCAAGAACCTGTTATAAGTTCGTTTTCTGGTGAATATACTGATCTTGAACCTTTCTTGTCACCAGATAATCTCAAGTTATTCTTTGTTTCTAACCGTCCTGTTTCAAAGGACAGTACCAATACCAAAGATATGGATATTTGGTTTGTAGAGCGCAGTGCGACTGATCAGTCCTGGTCGGTACCAAAAAATCTTGGAGCACCAATTAATTCTGAAGGTGACGAATTTTACCCTTCGGTAGCGAGTAATGGCAATTTATATTTTACACTTATTAAACCTGAATTAGAATCTGCAGACGATATTTTTGTGAGCCGATGGGAAAATGGGTCCTATACAGAACCAACGATTTTGGGTGATGGTATTAATACTAATGGTGCTGAATACAATGCCTTCATTGCGCCTGACGAATCTTATCTCATCTTTGGTGGTTGGCGACGACCTGATGGTTTGGGTTCTGGTGATATGTATATCAGTAGAAATAGCAACGGTGAGTGGTCAGCTGCTGAAAATCTTGGCGATGGCATCAATTCTAAGTACATGGAATTTTGTCCATTCGTACTAAATGAAACGCTTTATTTTACTAGCCGTAGAAGTAGTGTTTCAACCCGTGAAAATGGGTTTAATTCTACCGAGGAATTACTTTTAGAAATTAATAAGTATGATAATGGAAGTAGTAGGATTTATAAAGTTCCTTTTAAAAACTACAACTCTCAATCTCAGTAACACGCAGAGTATTTACCATACCGCGATCTTTAATTGGCATAGCTGCCAAACTAATTAGCATGTCACCTACTTCGAGATAGCCTTTTTTACAAGCAATAGCGTTAACGTCTTCAATAGTTTCGTCTGTACTTACAAAGCGATCATAGTAGAATGCCTCAACTCCCCAAAGCAGACTCAACTGCGTTAAAATACGAGCGTTAGAGGTAAACACCAATATATGTGCTTTTGGTCGCCATGCTGATATTTGAAAAGCCGTATATCCACTATTGGTTAATGTAGAAATTGCTTTAGCATTGATCTCATTCGCCATATTAGCAGCATGAAAACAAATTGCTTTGGTGATATAACGCTTTGTACGAATATGTGGAGGTGATTGAGGTACTTCAATTAATGGTGAGTCTTCCACACTGCGAATGATATCCGCCATTTGTTTAATCACCTGTACTGGATATTGCCCTACTGAAGTTTCTCCAGATAGCATTACGGCATCAGCGCCGTCCATAACGGAATTAGCAACATCGTTAACCTCAGCACGTGTTGGTGTAAGGCTGGTAATCATTGTTTCCATCATCTGAGTAGCAATGATCACAGGTATTCTCGCGCGCTTAGCACGCAATACTAGTTGTTTTTGAATTAATGGTACTTCCTCTGCAGGAATTTCAACACCGAGATCACCTCGTGCCACCATCAAACCGTCGCAATAGGCAACAATCTTATCTATATTGTCTACAGCCTCTGGCTTTTCAATTTTAGCAATGATCGGTATTTTGTGATCACTGTGTTCTTTGATTAACTCCTCTAGTTCCATCAGATCTTCCGCATGCCTCACAAAAGATAAAGCAATCCAATCTACACGCTGACTAATCGCAAAAATAGCATCTTCAATATCTTTTTCTGTCAATGCTGGTTGGGAAATATTTGTGTTCGGAAGATTAACTCCTTTCTTTGATTTTAAAGGACCCCCTTGAAGTACTTTAGCTTTTACTTCAGATTCACCATCGGTAGAAACCACTTCAAAAATTAACTTTCCGTCGTCTAATAAAATGCGCTCTCCAGGCTTGGCGTCTTGCGGGAATTTTTCGTACGTCATGTAAACGCGCTCCTTTGAACCTTCAAAACGTTCTCCTGTTGCAAAAATAATCTCATCGCCTTCATTAACTATGACATCCCCTTTCATAGTCCCTACACGTAGCTTTGGGCCTTGTAGATCGGCTAAAATAGAAGCGTTATATCCAAACTCCGAATTGAGTTCGCGTATCATTTTTATGCGCTCTTCAACGTCCTTATAGTCAGCATGAGAGAAGTTGATCCTAAATACATTAGCACCTTCTTCTAACATTGCTTTTAAAACGTCTTTATTACTTGTAGCAGGGCCTAAAGTGGCTACTATTTTTGTTTTCTTTATTGACATCAATTAAAAAATTAAATGGTCTTTTGATTTTACCTGTGATGGATTTACTGTATAACTTGTTATGATCTGTGGAATATTTTGCAGTTTATTCAAAATTAATTTCTCATTTATATTTTGAATTTCATTCGAGATCTTAATAAAATAGTCTACGTTTTTATATTCCGGTACAAGATTAAATGTTTTTAATATTTTTTCTTCAGATTGAAATAATCCCGTACTGTACAAACTGTCTTCTTCCTTCTTGCAAACATTAGACACTAGATTCCAAGTAACATACTGTGATGCATTATTCCATTCAAAAATACTGTATGAAGACTTTAAATATTCGAAATCTAAATCATCAGATTTTCGCTTTAAATTAAGTCCTAAACTCTGGTTAAGTAAGTAAGCCAAACGGTAATCTTCTAGCCCACAATGAATTGCAATAAGTTTGTAGGTATCGTCATAAAAATCGTCGACCAGAAGTTTATGTAAAGCCATACAGTTATAACTTTGAGCGGTAAATATAGTATAATAATAGGTTGGTTATATCAACTTTTGGTTAATCTTAGCCCTTAAAACTTACGAAAACGTTGTAGTTGGAAAGATTAAAAAAGCCGATGTACAAATTTAAGCTCTTACTAAATATGTTTGGTGATCTGTTTCTGAAAGGCAAAAAAAGCACGCTTAGACGCTTTCTCCTCTGCTTTCTTTTTTGAAGTGGCCCTTGCCTTAGATACAACTTTATCGTTGATACTCAATTTTACAGAAAAATGCTTTAGTTCATCATTACCTGTATCCTCGTAAACCTCGTAATTAAACGTGTTTTTCTCCTTTTGACACCATTCAATTAATAGGCTTTTATAGCTAATAACTTTCCCCTCAAGCGTCTCTATATCAACGTGTGGATTGATTACCCGCTTGAATAGAAAATCTTCGCAAGTTTTAAATCCCTTGTCGAGATAAATGGCACCTACAAGTGCTTCAAATAGATTACCATGTATATTGTTTCCGAAGTTTGATTTAGGAATCCTACTTTGTACAAGGTCGATGAGATTCAACTCCTTTCCAAGTTCATTCAGATGTTCCCTGCTCACTACTTTAGAGCGCATTTTAGTAAGATAGCCTTCGTCACCATGTGGTACTTGTTCGTATAAATAGGCTGCAATCACCGAACTGATCATAGCATCGCCTACAAACTCTAAGCGTTCATAGTTTATCGGGTTCCCCTTTTCGTCCTTTATATTCATAGAACGATGCGTGAAGGCTTTAATATAAAGTGATTCTGATTTTGGTTTAAACCCAAGAATATCCTTTAGTTGTAAAAAAAAATTCCCGTCGTCTTGCGCACGGGAATCCTTTTTTAATATGTTACGAATGAAACGCATTCGGGTATTTTAGTCTAGCTTTTTAAACAATACGCAAGCGTTATGACCTCCAAATCCGAATGTATTACTCATTGCGACTTTAATATCTCGTTTCTGAGCTTTATTGAGTGTTAAATTTAATTCTGGATCTATATTCTCGTCTACTGTTTCGTGATTGATTGTTGGTGGTATGATACCATTTTCTAATGCCATGATAGAGGCAATAGCTTCAATAGCACCAGCAGCACCTAACAAGTGACCAGTCATAGATTTTGTAGAATTAATATTTATGTTCTTAGCATGATCGCCAAATACTTCAGATATAGCTTTCAATTCTGCAACATCACCTAATGGAGTGGATGTGCCGTGAGTATTAATATGATCTACATCTTCAGGATTTAAACCAGCATTTTCTAAACAGTTTTTCATTACCGCAACAACTCCTATACCATCAGGATGTGGCGCTGTCATATGATAAGCGTCTGAAGATAAACCGCCACCAACTACCTCGGCATAAATTTTTGCGCCTCTGGCTTTAGCATGTTCGTATTCTTCAAGAACGATAGAACCTGCACCTTCACCTAAGACAAAACCATCACGATTTGCATCGAAAGGCCTAGACGCTGTAGCCGGACTATCATTTCTGGTGCTCATAGCATGCATAGCATTAAACCCACCCATACCTGCAATAGTAACAGCTGCTTCACTTCCACCTGTTATAACCACATCACAATGTCCTAAACGAATCGTGTTTAAGGCATCAATCATTGAATTAGCAGATGAAGCACATGCTGAAACCGTCGTATAGTTAGGTCCCATAAAACCATATTTAATAGATATGTTTCCTGGGGCTATATCAGCAATCATTTTCGGAATGAAACGTGGACTAAATCTAGGTGTTCCATCACCAGCGGCATAATTCAACACTTCTTCCTGAAATGTTTCTAAACCACCAATTCCGGCACCCCAAATGACACCCACTCTATATTTGTTTATCGCCTCAAGATCTAATTTCGAATCAGCTATAGCTTCATCAGAAGCTACCATAGCATATTGCGAAAATTTATCCATTTGGCGCGCTAACTTTCTATCAATAAAGTCAGTAACGTTGAAATTTTTTACTTCACAAGCGAACTGTGTTTTGAACTTTTCAGCATCAAAATGTGTAATTGGGGCAGCACCACTTTTTCCACTAATTAGACCATCCCAATATTCATCCTTGGTATTGCCTATTGGTGTAAGTGCACCTAAACCAGTAACTACTACTCGCTTTAATTCCATAAAAATAAAGTCTTATTTTGCTTCTTCTATATAAGAGATAGCTTGACCAACTGTTGCAATGTTTTCAGCTTGATCGTCTGGGATTTGAATATCAAATTCTTTTTCAAATTCCATAATTAATTCTACAGTATCTAATGAATCTGCACCTAAGTCGTTAGTGAAGCTCGCTTCAGTTACAACTTCGTTTTCATCAACACCTAATTTGTCTACGATAATCGCTTTTACTCTTGATGCAATGTCTGACATAATCTTTTAATTTTAAGTTTTAATTAGACCGCAAAAATAAAAAACTTTATTTTAAAATACATTTTTACCAATAAAATGTGACCTTAAATGCCAAAAATCGACAGAAGTCTTTTTTATTTACGTCTAATTGTAAATCATTATTCTTTTTTTTGTTCTGAATAATGTAACAACATACCTGTGAATGAAACGTGTGGTAATTTTTGCGTCCGGCAGCGGGACTAATGCTGAAAATTTAATTAAGTTTTTTCAAAACAGCGATAAAGCGTCTGTTATTCAGGTATTGACTAACAATCCTCATGCCAAAGTACTTGACCGATGTAAAACCCTAAAAGTAAGCGCATTATCGTTTAATAGAATAGCATTTTCTAAATCTAATGATGTGCTAAATATCTTAAAAG
>JAAUYM010020376.1_pt1 | contig 10865 bp, 13 predicted proteins | sample 7278001 | NCBI WGS metagenome assembly JAAUYM01 (sample SAMN14350224, study PRJNA611818) | marine sediment metagenome | isolation source: surface marine sediment (1.8m) | place: French Polynesia: Moorea | collected 2018-08
CTCACTCACTCACTCACTCACTCACTCACTCACTCACTCACTCACTCACTCACTCACTCACCTGTACTTGAAGGCCTTGAGCCAGACCAGAACCATTCGGATGAGTTTCTCCTCCTCCTTGAGGGAGGCGCAGCGCGACATCTTCCACCTGAGAAAAGCGTAGAGCACCAGCCCGTTGTCCTGCTCCACGGACGAGTGCACCAACTCCTCCAGCCTCTTCTGGTCGGCAGGGAGGGTTAGGTGCGGCAGCACGAGAGACCACGCGTCGCCATTCACCTGCCAGGGGATAAGAGAAATAGAAGATTAGTAACGTACACACCACAATCCATACAAACTTGTCATGGATCCTTTACCGTGGCGAGCTCCTCCTTGAACGCCGCCTCCCGCTCTTGAGCATCCTCCCCTTCCTCGTCCTCCTCCTCCCTAAAGAAGGCCTCCAGCGCCGCCTCCAGCAGCGCCGACAGGTTGGCTCCCGCGGCCACGCACGCGCCGGCCTCCTGCAAGGTGGCGGCCAGCAGCGGGCTCCGCCAGGACAGGACCGGCAGCCAGTGGGTGCGCAGGACACAAAGGGTCGTCGACGGCAGCGGGGAGGTCGGGCGGGAGTTGAGGAGGGTCAGCGACTGGCGCAGGAACTGCTTGGACGAGGACAGCTGTTCCTCCGGGGAAATGGCTATGGCAAGTAGACAAATCCTAAATGTACTCTGTACGTGTATATAAAAAAGGTACGTTGATGTCTCTCAAGTCGCTCACTCTGGGCGACGACCCTCTCTGTGGTGTGGAAGTGTTCGACGACGGCGGAGCGCAGGCGGTCGGCGTTCTCCTGGAGGAAGGGCCTGTGCTTGCTGGCGCAGGAGAAGAGGTGCTTGACGCAATAGCGGACGTAGGAGAGCCGCTTGTGCTGCAGCTCCGCATGCTCCCCGGGGTGTCTCGGGCGCGGGGGCTGCAGGGCCGAGGACGAAGCGGAGCCGTCGCTCCCCACTGTGCCTTCGGGAACGTAGAAGTGCCCCGATGACGCCTGCAGCAACCTGGAAAAAAAACCAGAACATAACAAGTTTAGAGACATTCATTACTGTAGTACCGTATAGTAACATATACGTACAGTACATGGTTTTTTTTTACATATTTTTAGGAAATATTACGCAAATAGGCTCCCTCCTTTTTTGTTCCTAAAAAAAAGTATTTGGCAGTATCCCAATGCATGCTCATGATGGCTACCGTGTCATGCTTTTTTTTTTTTAAGGGACATTTTTTAGGTATGGGTGGATCCCTCCATTTGTCGAGTAAGGGAGATAGATGCCTTCCGCAGTTCCCTTTTAATTTGATGAAGGGTAAACAGAGAGGCAGTTCGGCGAGGCGATTGCCCATCTGCGGTATACCATGGAATTCTCACACTGGAATTAGGAACATCTTTTTCCCTGTGGTTTTGTATGGTCTGCGTGTAGCCTAAAAAGTGCACCCAACAAGAAAATTAACTGATATTAAATTAGGAGTTATATATTTGTGCCAAATGCTATTTACAACTTATTTGCTGCAATTTTGATACCATCCATTTAATTTTAAAATCTTTTAAACATGTGGCTAAGTGCATTAGTACACGGAATTATATATTGGTGACAAAAGTTTCTAAGATGCCCAAAGTTTATATGATCTCTTTTCCGAGAAGTTTCCTTTCCAGGTCTGAGACTTCCATGGCTATACCCTCTACCTACTACACATTGGTATAGCACAGAACCGCTCAAAGAAGGCAGAGTTCTCTTTCCTGCGCTTCCAACAGCATGGCAACCGCCACCTTTGTCTTCGTCCTCATCTGCGGCCTTGCCCTCCTGACTGCCTGTGTCTCGTCCGCCCCCGCCAACAACAACGTGGGCGGCGGCGGCGGCGGCGGCGGCGGCTGTGGCGCAGCTACCGTCGCCACCGTGGACAGGTGCGCCGCGCCGATTCTGGCCGGCATGTACCACCTGGAGGACGGGTGCCGCCTCATGAGGAGGCTGATGGACGAGTGCGTCGTTCTCATCAGAGACTGCGATCCCGAGGAGTACGCGATGGCGCACAAGTTTTTCGCCGACCATGTTAGTTGTCAAACATACTAATTGCTTGCAACAATAAACAATACAGCAAATTCTAGAAACTTTTTACTCTAATATAAGAATATTATATTATTATACGTACTATTTCTCATATATGAAAAGCAAACTAAAGTAATGGGTAACTTAAAGTAGTACGTACTCATAAAGTAACTGCATGCCCCCCATGTTACGCGTATGTTTAAATAAAAATACCATGGAAAGCCGCACTCCTACCTAAAGACCGCCCCGTCCAGTGGCCTCTCTGCGATGCTCAGGACGACCACGGTGGGGTTCTGTGACATGACGCACCACTGCACCACGGCCTCGAACTCGCACGCGCCCACCACCCACCAGGGCCAGTGGCGGAGGTCTCTGATGAGGCGAGCAAGAGACTTTCCCGCGTCGCCCTGTGAGAAGCGAAAAGAAGGAGTTCGGGTAATATAGGATCTCTTAAAAAAACTGTCTAGTGCCTCAGTACGAAAACTAGTGCTAGGAAAACAAAAACTAGTGCTAGTAGTAGGTATTAGGTACTATGTACGTGTACCTGTCTCATTGCCGGTTCCGCCGACAGTTTGACGATAAGCTTGAGCAGCTGAGGGAGGAAGTACTGGACTTGCTCCCTGCCTTTCCCGCTGAGGTGCCCCAGTACGTGCGCCCACGGCACCTGCAGGAAGACCCGCCCCAGGAAGGCGTGGCAGGAGGGTAGGTAAGAGTCGATCAGCCTGGACATCAGCTCCAAGTCGGGGTAGTCCGGTCTGAAGGTGTTCCACGGCAGCCTGTCGAGGTAGGCGTCGTGCACCGGGCCCAGGACGCTGTCGGTGACGTCCCTATGGCAGTAGGCGTCGAAGTAGTGCTGCCAGGCTTGGTGCAGGATGCTCTTGGATGACGCTGCGAAGAGGTTGGGGAGGGTTTGAGGATAGGGAACGTAACAAATTATCTACCAGACCACCCAACAGGCTAAGCAGCACTCACAGGCCAAGTTGTTGAAGGCAAAGACAACGACCGAGACGAAGCTGTCGACCATCTCCTTGGGCCCCGCCTTATCCTGCCACCGCCAGGGCAGCAGCAAACTGGTGGGGCACATCTCCCTCACCCACTGGGACATGGACTCGCGCGGGAGCGGCCGGAGCCACGGCTCGTAGAAATGGACCAGCTCCCGCCAGAGGCCGTCGGAGGAAGCCCCGAGGTCGGGCCGGTGCGCGACCGAGTGGACGAGCAGGTGGCCCTGCAGGGCGTAAAGCGGCGCCAGGCTGACGGCGTGCCGTCCCAGCGCCCCGAACAACCCCTTCTGTCCCTCCATCGCCCTCTGGCGCATGAAGTGCTCGCGCGAGCGAGCCATGAAGTCCCGCACGACGTCGAGGGTGAAGAAGCCGTGGCTGCCCCTGGAGAAGGCCTCGAAGCGGCTGTCGTCGCCGCTGTCGTCGACGTTGACCTTGGCGAAGGCCTCCTCCAGAATGTCCGCGAACACGGCCGGGTCGAGCACTCTCTGCTCCGCCGCCAGGTGAAGCAGCGCCTCCACGGTGGGCGCGAACATCCTGGGCCAGGCGGCGAAGGCCACGGAGCGCAGGTGCAGGCGGTGCTTGCAGTGCAGGAGGGCCCTCTCTCCCGCTCTCCCCGACTTTCTCCTGGCCTCGTCCTCTTCCTTCTCCTCCCCCTCTGCAATCTCTCCATCCCCGTCCGGGTCCGGTCCAGTCCGGGTGAAGGCCTTGGACAGCTCGGCGAGCACCGCGTGCGGCAGTCCCAGGGTTGTGGAGTCATCTCCCGTCCAGTTGCGGAACCAGGAATTGAGATCAAGCTAAGAAAAAAAAAGTGTTGTATAGCCAAATAAGCCCCCACGTTCCCCCCACCCCTCACCCCATCAGCCACCATTACCTTGGAGAGCAAGGAGAAGGCGAAGTGGCTCTCCGCGTCGGGTACCTCTTGTATAATCCTGTATATCTCCGCCCGTTGGCTCCAGTCCAGCCCCTCCACCATGGGGTCAAAGCCGCCGAGCAGGAACCTGTGCACGGCCGGCCTGGCGGTCATGGCGCGCAGGAGAGGCAGGCACTGCGCCGGGTCCGGCCTGACTAGCACCGTCCCCAGCGCGTCCAGCCACTCGCCCAACACATGCGCCATGGCCGGGCAGGTCTGCGGCAGGTCGTCCGTCAGCAGGTCGTCGCAGGCGGACAGGGAGTAGAAGAGCCTGAGCCCCAGGCGACGGAACAGGTCTCGCTCGAAGGCGTTGACCGCCACCGTCTCGCTGGCGGAGTAACCTGACAAAATGTGCCTGAAATTGGGGTAAAGTAATAATATTCTGTGTGTAACTAACTACAAAAGGTACAGGTTTCTATTCTCTATTTTTACAACTTACTGCACGAGGTTGTCCACAAACAGCATCGAGGCGGCAAACTCGCCGGTCAGCGGCTTCTTCCTCAGCCTCTCCACGGCCTCCGCGAAGGCCAGCCTGTTCTGCTCGAGCCTGAAGGCCACGTCCTCCCTGCGCTCGGCCTCGTCAAAGTCCAGCTCGACGGCCGCGCGCCCGCAGCAGTCCACCCTCTCCCCTCGCCGCCCCCCGGGGCGCGGGGAGCCCTCGCAGGCCACGCTCACCACCAGGTGGCGCTCGCGGGTCACGTACAGGCAGGGCGCCAGCTCCAGGTAGGTGGAGATGGACGACGAGAGGGACAGGTGGACGAGGGTAAAGTTGCTGAGGAAGTTCTTCGCCTGGGCCATCATGGGCCTGACCAGGCCCATCATGCTCTCCTCCTCCGCCAGCAGGCCGGTCTGGATCCTCAGACAGGGCGGCCCCCTCAGCTCCACCTGCGGAGGGATGGCGGGGAGACCGTACTTCCTCAGCCTGCGCAGGATCTCCTCCTCTGCCGATCTGCTGTTTGGGGAGGGACTTCGCCTCCTCCCTTTTCCAGCTGCCTCTTGGAGAGGGCCTCGATGGTGGGACTCGTCATAGGCGCTCACTCGAAGTTCGCGGGCTTCTCTGTGTCCGCTTTTGCCCAGGTACTCCAACCAAATGTCCTGCAGGTAAATGATGAATGTTTGTAGATCTACAATCCCAAACAATTTTGTTCTACTGCACCTTTTCTCCACTGATGAGCTGGGCCAACTTTTTGGGCATGAAGATGGGAGAGAGTGACGCCACGTGAAGGTTCTTGTCCAGCACGACGGTGTCGGTGAGCCACCGCCCGAACGTCTTGAAGAGGAGGGCGCGCTCGCGGTTAAGCTCCGTGTCCGGTTCGTCCCTGTAGAAGGCCTCCAGCAGGTCCAGCTTGGCCCGCAGCTGGCCCAGGTAGCGGCCATTGAGGAGGCCTTCGAAGAAGCGCGTGCCCATCCCGCTGCCCTCGCCGGAACTTCAAGTGAGGAGGGCAAAAATATGGTAGATAAAAATTATGGGAATCCAAAAATTGTCTTGTACTACGTAATACTGTACATTCTGTTCGGCTCCGGCCGACCGAGGTAGTTAGCGAAGAAGCGCTGCGAGAAGACCACGGACATCTCGTCACCCACAGGGACATCCTTTAGTTGCCACGCCCATCTGAAAGAAAAAACGAAGGTACTCTACCAACTGAACTTTTCTGCTCATCTCTCTCTCTCTCTCTCACACACACACACCCACACACCTGTAGATGGGCAGAGAGGCGATGTCGATCTGCGAGACATCCAGAGCCTCCGCCGCCCTCTTGGCGGCATCGTCGAGGGAGATGTGCTCCTCGCCGCCCCTGCCCAGCTCGGTCAGGAGCCCCTTCCAGGCTCGAGCAGAGGCCGGCCGGTCCTCCTCGGAGGCGAGGACGAAGAAGGCAAAGTGGGAGAACTCGGTGGTGGCCTGCGCCAACAGGGAAACGGACCTGCTCTTCCCCGGCAGCAGCCACTCAAGAAAGCCCTCTTCTGAAGCCTGCAAGCGCTCCTGTAGTAGTAGATGGGCAGCACGCTTAGGGTACAGCAACTTGCAAAATGACCTCCCAACCAACAACGGACTCTTATTAACTTCCGACTGAGCTCCGATGCAGAAATTTTGTTAATAGGCCCCGACTGGGCATGCAAATCGGCGCCAAGTGTGCAAAAAGGTGCATGCAATGTGTACCATGTATTGGCACTGAGCTTACATTTTGCATACCACCCTTGGTGGTTAGACTCAGGTTCTTACCTCGTAGATGTCGGAAAAAAAGGTCATCACAGGTTCAAAACAGCTCTTGTCGAAAAAGGCCTCCTCGCAGAGGATGTTCATCACGTACAGGACCTCCCTGCTGCTGTTCCACGAAGGCAGCTTGGTCAAGACCTTCATCCAGAACAGTATCACAGGAGTCGAACTGTCGAATCCGTATCTGGAAGGTAGCATGGTTCGATTTCTCCACTGTGCTACTAGGTACACCTCGTACACACATAGATGCATTAATAATTTTTTAAATCCGTACCTCTTGTAAGACAGCACCTGCTTCTGCACCATGTTCCCCAGATCTTCCACGACTTTTCCGGGAAACTCCTCTCCGACAAACTCCCTGGCCTTTCGGAAGACGGATCTCTCTGCCTCCGCCAGGGCCAGCAGGGACGCGCAGAAGCCGGCGGACGACGACGCCTCCTTTGGCGCCGTGAAGAAGAACGGCGCAATCGAGTTCAGGCACTCCACCACCTGGTGGAACCTGCCCGCGGAAGCCAGTCTCTCCAGGCAGTCGAACCCACGCTGGCAGATCAGCGGCATGCTGTGGCCCAGCCCGGTACCCTGCAGTTGTGAGAAAGTGTTAGCACACAAGAACATAACAATAAATTACAAAATGTAGCACTGTGTATTAGTAGGTATATTACTGTATATGCTCCTACCTATATCATTGATATTATACCATCTCATATCATGCAGTCATATCATATCAGTGTGTTCATCACTTGGTACCTGCAAGGCAGCGAAAAGCCCAAGTTCGTTGCCCGCTTCCACGCCGTCCCGCAGGGCTTCAGACCTGTCCAGGTCCAGGACGTCGGTGAAGGCCTCCCTCTGCCCCTCCACGGCCAGCGCGCAGAGCCGATCCTCCCTGTCGCAAGAGTGCAGGCGGAGCTTGCTCAGCAGCGCCCGGCCCCAGGAGGAGAAGCGCCGCTCCTCCGTCTCGCCCGCGGTCATCTCCATCACGTGCCGCCTGCCGGACTGGAGCAGGCCGTCGGAGGCGTGGGAGGCCTCCAGCGCCAGTGAGACCTTCACGACGGCCTCCGCCACCGACTGGTGCAGGGAGAGCGGTAGCGCGCCCACCTCCTCCCACTTCATGGCGGAGAGGACGCGCCTGGCCACTCGGTGCTTCAGAGAGGAGAGTGGGCACTGACTCAGCCAAGCCAGCAAGAGGTCGGAGTCATCCTCGCTCGGCCGCCACAGGTGGAAGGAAAGTTCTGACAGCGCCTCGTAGGCATCCTGTTGGTTTGGAACACCGTAATTCAACAGCCGCCAATGATTTCCTTTCTAGTGGACGCAACATTACCTCCAGTCTTGGAAAGGCGCCTTCTTCCTTGTTGAACTCCCTGAGGACCAGGGAAAGGACGAAGGGATGAGCTTCGCAGATAGCTGCAAGCTGGTCCCTCGCCTCCTTGGACAGGTTGAGATCGGCCACTCCCTCCAAGACAAATCCGACTCGGAAGATGTCGAGGGAGACGGTGGCAACAAAGTCACGCTCCTCCTCCGGGTCCCTGCAGGAGGCCATGGCGGCGAAGGCCGTCAGCAGAAAGTGCCTCTCCGTGGCGCGGGCCTTCACCAGATTCTCCTCGAACTGGATGAGGAGGTCGTCGCCCCGCATCGCCGACGACCAATCTGTGCACAAATAGAAGCCATGCTCTTATGCAATAATTCCCAAGTTCAAAAAACAAAAAAACCCGTCTCTTTTAAGGTCCTACCCGTGATTTCCTCGCCAAAGTTTTGGCAGCCATCCTCATGATAGTCCAGGTGCAGTACGTAAAAGACTTTCCACAGCGTGTCCATGGTCACAGCCCCGTAGGGAATGTAGGTGAAGTACTGCCACGTTCCCAGCTCATGGGCGCTAAAGATGCTCCGGACGACCCTCATGAAGAAGGCGTCGTACTCCACCTGGATCCTCTTCATCATGGCGTCGTCGTTGTTGTCGCCGTCCTCCTTCCTAAGTTCTTTGAATGCCTGCCAGTGCCTGGTCACGAACTCGAGTGTCTCTCGGATGACGTGGCAGATGCGCTTGGCGAAGCTCCTGAACCTGGGCCGGTTGAAAGTCTCGAAGCCCTTCCTCAGCTCCCTGACCAGCCTGCTGGCCACGGCAAAGATCTGCATGAAGGACTGGTGGGTGCACCCGGAGGGGTCATAGGTAAACTCCCCGTCCCTGCGGTCTACGTTGAGTAGGAACCTGAAGAGGGCGTCAAACGGGATCTGGTCAAAGATGGCCACCAGGTCGGCGTCTCCCAGCAGATGCCAAGTGTCGTGCAGGTCCTCGTCCTCCTCCCCTTCCTGGTCGACCACCGACCAAACGCTGTCGGGATCCTCTTCCCGCTCTGGCGTGGGGGAGACCAGCGAGCCCCTCATGGGCTTCAGAAATTCCTCCCTGTCCTCGATCGGGGACATCAGCACCGAGATGACAGCCATCATGTGCTTGATCCTCTGGTTCTCGGGAAGTCCGCAAGGCTCCTCCTGCCCATCTACTAGTACTTGGATCTCTGGAGGCGGCACTTGCACGAACTTGGCTGCCCACTTTCCCACTCCGGAGGGGCACCTCAGCACCTGCTGCAGTATGAGTAGGTGCGCCTCAAAGTCCTCCCCGTCTTCCCTCCTCACCATAGCGGCCACCAGCCTGTCCAGCCACCCCCTGACGTCCTCGATCACTGCCGCGTTCCTCCCGGGCCTTCTGCAGAAGTCGAAAAGCGCCCCCAGGCTCCTGTCGGCCGCCTGGCGATCCTGCTCCGCCTCCCGCAGCACCGCGTGCAGGTGGTCCTCGATCCTCAGCCTCCACATCTCGCACCTGAAGGCATCCAGCGAGTGCGAGTCCAGCAGCAGCCTGCGCAAGTCAGACAGGTGTCCCCTCAGCTCCCCGGAGGCCCTGTCGTCGAACCTGGCAGTGGTGTAGACGTGCCTGGCCTTGACCTCCCTGCCGTCCTGGCACTCTCCTACGTCGGACACCGCCTCCTCGTCCAGGCGCCACAAGTTCTGCCTGAGGGACTCCGAGTGCAGCAAGTGCCTGTCCGCCCTGGCGTCAACCTCGCGCAGGGACTCCCTGCACCGGTGGTAGGACCTCAGGAGCTCGTCCAGGCGGGTCTCCTCCCTTCCGTCCTGCCGGTGGCGGAGGAGGAAGCTGCGGAGGTGTTTCTCCGCACCCTCTAGGTGGTCGTTCACGAAGAGGGCAGCCAGCTGTTTCTCCGTGAAGGGCCTGATGACGGCGGCGGAGGAGGAGAAGGGTGGCGGCGCCCCCAGGTCTCTGGCCAGGTCGGGGTCCACGTCAGGAGGCGGCGAAGGCGACTGAGGCAAAGGTGTGGTCTCCTCTTCTTCCTCCTTCTCCGTAACCTCCTCCAGGTCCTTCCTTAGCACCAAATGTGGCTCCATCAGCGCTACCTCCTCTCTAAGTTCGTTGAATGAGGGACCTTCCTCTTCCTTTTTCGCTTTTTCCTCTTCCATAGGAGGTGCGGAGGCCTCCAAGGGAGCCAGGACGTCTTGTCGTTCACTCTGAAACAAAGGGGGGTCAATTGCGTCATTAAAAGGAATTTACTGGATCCATTATTTTGTTCTTACCTTTTTTTGTTCACTGGCACCTACTACAACTTCTGCCTCCATTTTACATCGCCCTTTGTCTCTCTCCTGCCGTAGTTCAAACACAGTTAAAATGCTACGCAAATAAAAGAAAAACAAAACTAGTAGCAGAAAGAAGGAAGAAAGAGAGGTTCCGTCCGCGCATGCGCGTGCGCTCCTTCTCCTACAGTACAGTAGGCGAGATGCAATGAGAACCTTACGCCCTGTATTCTATGTAGTTCTCATTGCACTCGCCAGGGGCGCTACTGTATGTAGAAGCAGGCCACAGATATCGTGGAGGAAGCGGACACACTTGCGCTGGGGATAAAACCTCTCTTTCTTTCTTTTTTTCTGATCTGGATCTTCTTCTTAGTTATGACATGGTTTGTGTGTGGAGGATAAAGTGGGTACTGACGGCAAAGGAAGAGCCGAGAGAACATCCTGGAGCTGTTTACTCTCAGTTTGGAATACAGTCAAGTCTCAATATAACGACAATGTCCGTCAGCAGCAAACCTATTGTTATATTGAGACTTGTCGCTATATTGACACTATTTGAGGATACCATTTTCCAGGACCTTTATTTCCATATCACTTGGAAAAACTGGGCAATGCTTCTGAGATTTAACCTTGTGAGAAAGGCACTTGGTTTTAATCCGTTTGAGGACATACAGGATGCTGTCATCTAGGCCATTAGACTGTAGGCTGTAAATATATGTGCACATTAGCAAGTGCATGAAGACACTCTTTGTGCCCGACTTGGGGCACTTTAGCCTCATTCTTGTCCTCTTCAAAGACGTCCTCTTACTTGTCATCTTGGATGTCACCCAGCTTGTTGTCCTAAAATTGAAATTGATTGCAGGTCATTCTGTCCAGGATTGGAGCATCCAGCTTTTGATATCTGCCATGGTGGGGTCCTTCTCATCTAGCCTTAAGGCTTCTGGAAGCAGATGGCCATTGTAGTGGCCTTAACTCTCCTCCATGTGTATGGCATCCAGGATGGACACCTTCTTGACGAAGTCCTCGAGTGTTCCTTCTCCAGCTCCAGCAGACATATTGTTATATTGAGACTTCGGCATTTTTAAATATTGTTATATTGAGAC
>JAAUYM010002470.1_pt1 | contig 10860 bp, 8 predicted proteins | sample 7278001 | NCBI WGS metagenome assembly JAAUYM01 (sample SAMN14350224, study PRJNA611818) | marine sediment metagenome | isolation source: surface marine sediment (1.8m) | place: French Polynesia: Moorea | collected 2018-08
TCATGATTATCAGTATCAGACAGCGATCGGCGCTCCTGGGCACGGAATGCCCACCGCCTCTTTCCCAATCTCATTCTCCGCATACAACACATACCTCCAGACACACACAGACACACACACACACACACACAGAGAGAGAGAGAGAGAGAGAGACAGAAAGGGGAAAAGAGAGAGAGACAGAGACAGAGAGAGAGAGAGAGAGAGAGAGAGAGAGAGAGAGAGAGAGAGACAGAGAGAGAGAGACAGAGAGAGAGAGACAGAGAGAGAGAGGGAGAGAGAGAGAGAGAGGGAGAACTGCCTAAAATTCTTGCTCTCACTCACCTCTCTTTTCCAATGTTCTTGATTCCGGTCTGTGACTGTCTCCAACCCGCTCTGCTCTTACAGCAACTTAGAACACGACTGAGCCACCGTATAAAGATTTGGGAAGACGAGGGGAGGGGGAAGGGGGGGTGACGGAAACCCGTCCAACTGTTTGTAGTTTCCTTCTCGTACTCGGAGGAGGAGGACCCGCCACCACTCACGCTCTCCTCCACCGCCGCCACCGCTGCTGCTGCTGCTGCAAAGCACCAGAGCCAGTTCAAAGGAGCTTAGCTTAATCCCAGATCAAACTAGCCTCCCCCCCACTCCTCCCTCCCTCACTCACTCCGTCCGTGCGTCCGCTCGTACTTACCCGGCATGGGATAGAGGGGAGGGGAGGGAGAAGGGGGGGGACCCGGGGAAGGAGGGAGGGAGGGAGGCTTAGCAGCAGGGACACAGAAAGAAAGGAAGAGCGAATGCGACTGGGATTAGGGATTAGGAGGAGAGGAGGAGTAGAAAGGGGGGGAGGGGAAGAGAGGAAGACGAAGGATAAGGTGGGATTGCTCTAGGCTGGATCCATCCGAGGTTATAATCCTTCTTTGCCTCTTCGAATGCTTCTTTTCTCCTCCTCCTTCCGTTCTTTCCACTCTCGCATGTTTTTTTCTCTCTTTTTCTCTTTCCACCGATAAAAACGGTTCTCCTGATTTAGAATATTTTTTAATGCTACGATGTGAAAAGAGCTCTCCTCTTTCCCATTACAAATTCAAATGCGATGAAAGTACTATAAGTACACGAGCAGCAGATATGTACGAATATATTATACCACAAGAGAGAGAACCAACAATTCTATACTAACTTAAAAGAAAACTTCCGTGTACCTTTTGCTCATGTTACTGTTGTTGCTGTTGAACGCAAGCACTTGCTTCTTGCTTGACGCGAGGTTTTAACGCTTCTTCCCCCGTTCCCCTCCCTCAATTTCCTCCGGATGAACAAAACATCACCTTATCCTCCTCTCCGCCACTGCCTGCGACAGACAGACCTGCCGCAGTAGCAGCAACGGCATTCCGGCGGCACAAGTGGAGGAGACTCAACTGTTGCTTGGCTGCTGCGGGGACGGGTGCTGTCGGACAATTTTGGTTCTATCCATCTAACTCTGGATGAAGCTGCTTGCACTACACTTGGTGGTGGCGTGAAGAACTTCACGGCACAAGCACCGGAAAAGAGGGCTAGAAATGGCGGCAGGCGAACCAGGCGGAGGCGGTGAGGACGGAGACGAGGCTGGGGCACTTCTTGCCAGGGAAGTGGAGGACGACGTGGAAGAGACATGTCAGCAACATGACAGACGCACACGGACCGAAGAAGGAGAACTGCCTTGGCTTTTAAGTAAGATGTACTTTTGGTCGGGAGAGACCTGGATAGAGAGCATGAAATTTACTGCTTTTAATGCGACGTCGTTCTGTACTAGGATCGGTGGAACCGGGAGAGAAGGTTCGGATTTCTGACGGCGTCTGGGCCAAGGCATTCGGGGAGATGTTTGAAATCATGGGAGAAGGGAAGGAGGAGGCCAGACTTCCCGACATCAACCAGGAGAACGTCGTCTCGGGAATCAAGAACCTCCGTTCGCTCGACCGGGTCTGGGAGCTCGGCCTCTTCTTCGCCCTGAACATCTGCCTGCTCTTCTGGGACATCGGCTCAGACCTCTACAACGGCATCGACCTCCTGCGGCAGGGACACACCTACTGGGGCACCTGGACCATCGCCCTGCAGTTCTTTCCTCTCTTGGGCTACTGCACCACCTTCGCCTTCTTCTGCTTCAAGAAGTGGCGGATGGATGCTAAGCAGCCCCCTGCACAGGCCAAGAGAGACCGGGACCGGTCGCTCTTGGAGGCCTTGCAACACCTTCCTGGTGCTCAGCCCCTTGTGTGAGACATATTGCACTTGTAAATTGGACAAAGGCAGCACCTCGCTTATTTATAAATATCCCGCTTATCCGTAGAAACTGCTACTACTTCTTAAAGTTGCTTGCGATGGACACCGACAAGGCGTCAAACAACAAGCTGAAGGAAGAGGTCAAGGCGAACGCCGCAGGGTTGAGTTTTTACGAAGCCTTCTTGGAAGCCGGGCCGCAGTTCATACTCCAGTTGTCCATCATCATAAGAGTTGGATACTACAGTAAGTCGGCAAAAATTCAGTCCTGTTGTAGCAGGAGTAGAATCAACAGTTGGGAAGGTTTGCACACAAGCGGTGAAAAAAGTGGCTTAAAAAAAACAGCAAAATGAGATTGGGTGAAGGTCTGAATCTTATTTGGAAGAACAATTAAAAAATTGGTATGCATCGTACCACCAAACAAACAACAAGATCTTTCTGAGCAATCCTACGTACACGTAGTAGAAAAATTACTGTAGTGGAAAACACTTCCAACGCTCTTAAAAAAAAACAGCTTGACCAACTTCACCTTCTACTGTGTATTTTTCGATCTGTTCTTGGGAGTCCTTGAAATCTGCGTGTCCGGCATGGATATTACTATAAAGTACATAGCTGGAACTTTTGGAAGAAAGTTTTTTTTCTACATTATTCGTAAAAGTACATATACGGTACTATACAGTATATACGTACTGTATATAAACGTTTTTGCACCCTTATTCAAAAATCAATTACAGCAGTATTAGTACCTATTAATGTGGTGTAATTTTCATGAAGCTAGAGATGTTTTCCATTGCAGCTCCATCCCAGTTGATGGCCCTCCCCTTCAGCTGGTTCTCCCTCATCTACGCCGCCACCAAGACTCACTACCTGCAGAGGCTGTCGGAGTTTGCCGACCCCGATCCTCCCCTCGCCAAGAACGTCTTCCTCCACATAGTTATATTCTTTCCGGTGGCCACGACCTTCATCGTGACGTGGTCCTTCCTATTCGCCTACATGAAGCTGGTGGCCCTCGTCATGGTGGCCGGATCCCTCCTGATCAACACACTCCTGATAAGGATGTTCCGCATCAAGAGGGACGTCATCAATATCGCGGAATCGGAGGAGGACAAGGCTGCGGCGGACGTGGAGCTATCAGACCTGAGGAACAAGGCCATCTTCACGTCCGTCCTGACCCCTTGCATCGCCGGTCACCACGACACCAACCTGCTGATGCTTTCCGGGGTCTCCATGACAATGTGCCTGTCTATGTGGCTGCAGTTTATCCTTCCCCACACAGCCCTGGCCCCGCTGACGATGAGGGACAACCCTCCCATCAGCCACTGCTTCGTCGACAACGACACCTCCTTGGTCTCACAGGTTTGTCTCTACGACGGGCAGTCCGTCACGGAGTGCGGCCAAAAGTACATCAGGGAGTGCGGGGGCCCGGACTGCCTGCCCTCGGTCAGAATCTGCAACGTCGGCGAGCAGCCGATGGACGTCCTGACCGACATTGTCACCCCGATCTTGTTGGCGTGCCTGCTCGCCTCCCTGCTCATCTGCTGCCTCCTCCAGTGGATGAGCGACTTCTACAACGTGCTCCTCTGCACCTCCACCCTGACGAGGGAGCGGAAGGCCTTCATTCACCGCAGCCTCCTGTGCACCTTGGTGCAGAGGGGAGACCACCAGAAGTTGAACGACGTGCTGTCAAGGGCGAGGAAGGCAGGGTCGAAAGAGCTGGAGGAAGTGGTCAGCAGGGCAAACGCGGCCGGGGACACCCCTCTTCACATCGCCTGTCGGGACGGAAAGGAATACTGCGCTCTCCTCCTGCTCAGCCACTCTGCCAAGCCCCTGGAGCCCAACGCCGCTGGAAAGACTCCGGTCCACCTAGCTGCAAGGGGAGGACACCTCAAATGCCTGCAGATGCTACTACAAAAGAGGGAAAAGTCCAAGGAGCAGACAAAGCAGTAAGTAATGATGAATTGGTACGTCTTACAATTAACGCTTATTTTAAGTGTACTGCGCAATACTTACAGGGTACCGTAGTAACGTACTACACATTATAATATTGTCAACGTTATCTCACAGAAGAGGCAAAGATGTTGGAGATGGAATCCCAATGGCCATCGTCAATCCTGTAGAGGGCAACGTGGAAGTACTGTCGGAGAACGAGGCAAACCTGTCCCCAGAGAGGTTGGACTCTGCCCTGAAGACAGCGGACCTCCTCCTGACGACGGCCCTGGAGTACGCCGTCCGGAAGCACCGGTTCCACTGCGTCGCCTACCTTCTGCAGGCAGGGGGTCGCCTCCGAGGGAAGGATGTCCGGGTAAAGGAGGAGCCCTGGAGCCTCCTGCAGGCGGCCATAGACAGCGGGTGCGGAGAGGCTGTGGCAGCCTTCGTCAGGGCCGCCCACGAGGAGCAAACGAGCAGCGACAAGGGAGAGGGAGAGGGGGTGTTCACCGACATGCTCCTCAGGGACATCGACGGAGTTTCTCCCCTGTGGTACGCAGCCGCCAGGGAGGAAGAGGACCTGGCCCTTCTTTACCTGCTGATGGCCTACTACAAGTGGTACGGACCGCCCTGTAAGTCCACATTCTTTTCACACAAGGACAGAGAGTCATACCTGATCGTCGATTACCTGAACAGCAAGAAACCCAAGGATTTCTTCCACCTGTGTCAGAGGGATCAAGTCGTGGGCACAATCACCTACGGTGGCGTCTCCTTTTCCCACGTTGCAAACCACAACACTGAAAAACTGTTGCAGAAACTGTACCTGCACTTGCTCACGAGGGCTGACAAGGTCTCCTACCTCCGGCAGTCTCTTGACGAGAAGTACGCTGCCAAGGAGCGCGAATGTGGCTCCTTGCTCAAGTATGGAGTGATGACGGGTTCTCCAGAGACGCTGAAGGGCCTGCTGGAGAGGCACGTGCCGTCCTCAGCTGAGGTGGGCTCCCTGGGGAAATTTCCTGCACTGCACCTTGCCCTCCAGCGCGGGGACGGGGCCGAGAAAGAGACGGTGGCGACGATTCTCTCTCACCTGAGCGCCCTGCAGTACCCCGAGGGAGAAGGACACTACAAAGCTGTGGCGAACTTCAAGATGCAGGGACAAACTCCTCTTCACTACGTCATAATGGAGATGCCGGACAGACTTGACCTCATAGAGGTCCTGATCGGTCACGGAGGCTCTATCGAGGAGCGGGCGGACTACGGGACCAAAGAAACGTTTTCTACCCTGCACTTGGCCGCCCAAAAGGGAGAGTGGAGCGTCGTGGACTTCTTGCTCCGGCAGGGGGCCTCCCCCGAGGAGAGGAGCGGGGGCAGCGGGGGCTGGCTCCCGCTGCACACGGCGGCGGCCTTCGGGAAGGTGTCCGCCGCGGAGAGACTTCTGCAGGACCGTCGCGGGAAGGAGCTGATCGACAGCAGGACAAAGAACACGAACGAGACGTCGCTCCACCTGGCGGCGAGGCGGTGGAAGCCGGAGGCGGTGGGGGCGCTGCTGCTGGCGGGGGCCGACCCGGATCCCCCGGGCGGGGGCAGCAGCCCACACGGAGACTCCCCACTGTGCGTGGCCGCAAGGGGAGGGTCGCTGGAGGTGGCGAAGATGCTGGTGGACGCCGGGGCCAGGCTGGACTGGACAAACAGTGCCGGGGAGTCGGCCGCCTTCTTAGCCGCCAAGAACAAGAGCAGGGACGTCGAGGACTTTCTCAGGCAGTCCGGAGCTCTCTTCCTTCCTAGCGCGGAGGTCGCCGCGAAGAAGAACGAGAGCCGAGAGGTCACAGCTCGATCCCCAAAAATTGCGGCCAGGATTCCATTCCGGAGGTGATCTGTCCGACAAAGCCCCCACACGCACACACATGCATGCGCCGTCAATGAGCAATAGCAATTAATTTTTTTGATACATTTTTTGCAGGAAGGAAAAGGGGAAGAAGGAGTTGATGCACGGGTACGCCTTTTCCCAAGAGGAAGGAGGAGTTGTCTCCCAGTTCGAGCTCATCAGGAGTTATTCGGCCGTGGATGTGCACACTAAGGTCAGGCTAAACAGCAATACCATATAACTAGGAGTACGGTACAACAGCGGCAACAACACACTGCATGGTTTAAGCAAATTTTTCGTTCTTGCAGCGGCTCCCTGGTGCAGGCAGAGACACCAGAAGCGACGACGACGCGGAGGAGGAGAAGGAAGAGGAGGACAGTGGCATTCAGAATGAAGGCAACGAAGGCAAAAGCGGGAAAACCAGAGATGAGGAAATGGTCGCCGTCCACATTGGCGACAACGTTCAATATCCGGAGGTGGAAGAGGTGTGAGTCAGACAGACCTCTGCTATAACGAAAGAAAAAGAATGGATCGAGGCAGAGATTGGACTTCTGCTTACTTCAACAAAAAAAGACCACTTAGCAGATATTATAAGCAGTATATTACTCAAAATATTAGCCATATATTTTAAGCAGTATATTAGTCAAAGAATATCGTGGAGGAAAAAACTTTTTGTTCGCTTTGTCAAAGTATTAATTGTGTGCCATGCCTGCATTCAAGGTAATTCTTCTTTTTTTTTTTTTTGCTTGTGCAAAGTGCCAATTAAACAACATTTTTCTCGTACTACTACACATCTGCGTTGTGTGCACGTTGCAGTTTCTCCTCGCCTCCTCCTGCAAGCGAATCGAAGCAAGGGAACGTCGCATCCGAAACCCCCACACATGATAATGACGATGATAATGAATCATCACCATCCATCAATTTTTCGGAAGTTGCCGCCCGGACCCGACCATTTCCTTCCTCCCATCCCCTTCCCCCACCCTGTGAACGATACCGGGGAGCATGAATTCTGTACTGCAGAGGAAGAGAAAGAGGAGAGGGAAGGGGGCATCATCATCACGAGCGATGATGACCGGAGCTCCCAATCCCAACTGGCGTCACCTTGAATTTCTAAAGTTTCCCTGGACGCGATCCTAGTACGTACATGAGCGCGCGGTCAGCGGAGCGTGAAGACCTTTCTCTCTTTTTTTTTTCTCTAATGTTACTTGCCTCCCTCCCTCCTCTGTTTTGATCGACACGTCGGTTGGAAGAAAACTGACCGTCAGTAGTAGTACTGTATGTACTGTAGTAGGTACTGCTAGCCCGCAATTTGGATTCTTGCCTTCGTCATCTTGGAAGGTTTACAATGCCCCCCCCTACCCTCTCATGCAAGAAGTAGTGGACCACAGAATTAAAGGTCGGTAGAAACCGACGCTTCGCTATTGGGTTTGTTCCCGTCGGGGTCGTTTAAAAAAAGAGAGAGAAAAAGTCGATCCTTTGATGCCGTGGACATCCGTCGGTGGCCACAGACGCGCAGACTCGGACCAAGTCGTGCCTGACGAACGGGAGACAATTTTTTTTTTTGTTCCAAGTGCATCATCATCCATCGTCTGCCACTTCCGGATATTTTTTTATTTGGTTTCTCCACGGTTGATAGACAACTCCATTTTGTGTCGATCCACTTGTAAGCACGATTTGACGCGAAATTTTTCACTCTCCTGCACCACAGTCACTCATCATAATTTAAATCTTCTCCCACTTTTTCGTTTGACTGCACGCAATTTTCCAACTAATACAATTCTCCTTTCCACTCACTCCACTTGGTAGACTAGTCTCTAATAAAAAAATAGCACGCTTTCGGCCTTAAGCGGAGGAACCACGCCTACTTCTTGTAGCTCTCCCACCTCCATGGCTCGTCTAGACCGAAATCCGTCTGGTAGTGGTGAGCGTGTCGGTAGGAGGTGGCGGGGACGACCTGGGCGGCGGCGGCGACCGCGGCCACCGGCGGCTGGTACTGGTACTGCTGGTGGACGGCAGCGGCGGCGACGCCGTTGTCGATGCGCTTGAGCTGAGGCACGATCTGGTAGAGCGGCGGCGCCTCGGGGTTGTCGGACGGGATGGGAATGATCTTGAAGAGACCGTTGCCGGGCAGGTGGAAGCTGGTGGAGGCGTCCACGGGGGCGGAGGAGGAGGCGAACTGCTGCACGGGCGAGGACAGCGACTGCGGGAAGGGTGCGCGGGTGGAAAGGAGAGAACGCTTGAGCGTTATAAAGACCAAAAAATCTTGATTTTCTCCCTCTAATTTTGACGGTGAACTGCTTTCTGGTCTGGTATCAATTACACCCCGAATTGTTGCCAATTTGCTGATTCTGACCTTCAGAGACGAGATACTGGTGCTTCCGTGCCGGAAGCAATTATCAGTGGAGCGTCGTTCTCGCTCTGGCTCATGGTGCCTCTGACAAAAGCCAGCCAGCCAGCCAAGTAGTAAAGTTAGGTACCACCCACCCACCTGATAGGGCTGCCTGCTCTCCTGCGTCGTGTGCTGGTGGTGTCGGACGATCTCTCGCTTGGGCTTCGGCGCAGGGAGGAGGGACATCATGTTCTTCTTCATCTTCTCGAAGAACTGCGGGAGAAAGTGAGAATACAATTTGCCACCATGTTTATATTAAGCGACGCGCCCACCCACCTTGTCCTAAAAAAAGCTTTGGTATAATTTTTAAGGGAAATCGCGTGTTGTTTGTCTGCAAATTAACCTTCGCTCTTGCTCGCGTGTCCCTCTGCGCGCCTCTTTTTGTTTCCCCTGGTTCCATGTGGATAAAAAAGACTGATTCGGGGAATCAGAAGAGGTCCAAGTGGAAAGAAGACGGGAAAAACCTTTACTTTAATTGCCGTGTCGACCTCCAAGGAGAAAAACAGTTCTTGTAAAAAAAAATATCGACAAAGAGAGAGAGAGAAACGGTCATTTCCCATTCTCACACGCGCGCACCGGCGCCGAGACGAGAACAAAGAGGGTCTTGGACATGTAAAGGAGCAAAACCAAATACGTCAAAAAAAAATTCGAACTCAGTCTCCTCCTCCTCTCTCCCTCTCTCCCGTCTGGTTGGATTGGGGTTGAGATTTACCATGAATTTTTTTTCCTCCAGGCTAAAACGTATCAAGGCGAATTTGTAGCCGATAAATAAACGCTTCAAGGACAAGGCAAAGGCAAAGAGAAAAAGAGAATTATTTGTTCGCTGATTGATGGAAATTTCTTCCTTTCCTTTTAGTTTCTCCCTCTCCTTTTATAAGGTTTTTTTTATTTGACAGTTTCTTTCGTCTCCTTCACTGATACGTAGTACCTACAACCACTGTGTATGTGTACAGTAGATGTAGCATGACCTTTCTGTCTTGCCCTTGTGGCATCCGTTTCCCTCTTAGCCAGAGATTTCAATAATGACCAGACAGACTTCTTTCCTTGAAAAAAAAAAACCCAACTGATTAACATGAGCAAGACTGCAGTGGGCGAGTTTTCCTAATCCGTATGCATAACGGGACCTTGAAGAAAGAGCGTATTGGAGCAATTACCGCAATCAAGCTGGGGGGAGGGATGCCCATTATCCCAGAAGAGCAGAGCACTTTCTAGTAGTAGGCACGCGAGATCCTTGAAAAAAGCGCACTTGATTTCCCCAGAATTTTTTAATCGTGGGGGAGACTAACGAAAAAAAAAGCAAATTTTGGTCCTCACCGACGGCTCCTCCTTGTAGTAGTACTCCTGCTCCCCACCGACCAGGTTGTTCTCCAGGTGGTTGCCGTACACCTCCTGCCCTTCCTGTTGCTGCCCCTGGTAGTGGCGCTTGTCGCCGCCGCCCATGTAGTAGTGGACGTCCTCCTTGGCCGGCAGCTCCAGTCCGGTCAGCTTGGTGAAGCCCAGCACCACGTGGCGCCCGATGTCCTTCAGGCCGGAGTGCATGCTCGACATCAGGTCGGAGTCGGTAGTTTCCACCTAAACGGGATGGAGGGGTTGAAAAAAATCTCTTTACTTTAAATTCCCAAAACGCTTTCTCCTCTTTTTTTTTCGTCTTTTAATTAATTTGTAAGCCACACCCAGTGGAAATGCTGCTGGGAATTTTTTCTTCTTCTTTGACCTTTTGCTCGCGGTGCCACCGCCAATTGACAGTGGGGCGAAGAGAGGGTGGGGAAGGAGAAGGGAGTCAATTGAGAAGGCGTGCTAATTAGAAAGAAGAAGGCTTGCACAACCTGGGGGAGGAAGAGGGGGAGGGAGCGAGGGAGGGATTCTAAGTATAGAAGGAAACTTTTGACAAGAGAGTGTTAAGAAAAAGACCACATAGTACAAGAACACCTAACGGAGGAAGAAAAAGAAAATCCCAATTTGTGACCCTGACAAATGATCATCCCACCAATAACATCCGGGATTATCCTTGGCTTGGTCGGGGTTCTTGGTTCATCAATCCCAACATCCTCCTGTTGCCAGCAACATGATCAGCAGCAACACCCACCTCATCGTAGTACTGTCTCCTCTGGGCAGCCGCCCCGGCCGGGTCCGGCCGGTACGCCGAGTGCCACTCCCTGCTGCGCCGCGGGGGCTGCGAGCGCCATCCGCGGGACGCGCCGGCGCTCGGGTCGACGACCGCCGCCGCCGGGTCGAAGAGCGCCCCGCCCGGGCTGACCGGGGCGCGGTACGGGGCAGAGTCGCCGGAGTAGTACGAGTGCCAGTCCGAGCGCTGGCAGAGACAGAGGCCGGGGAGGAGGACGAGGAAGAGGACGAACCTGGGGCGGCTCTGGAAAGAGGAAATAGCATCTCATATACGTTACTCTCCATCTGGGTTAAGCCCAGTTCCTTGGACAAAGCGCGCAGAGTGCGGCAACAA
>JAAUYM010133177.1_pt1 | contig 10859 bp, 14 predicted proteins | sample 7278001 | NCBI WGS metagenome assembly JAAUYM01 (sample SAMN14350224, study PRJNA611818) | marine sediment metagenome | isolation source: surface marine sediment (1.8m) | place: French Polynesia: Moorea | collected 2018-08
CCAGTCAACAAAAGTTGCTCAAAAAGTGATTCCATCAACTTGTCGCACTTATGTTGAAGAAAAAGTCGCATTTTTCTTCTCACTTTTTTGGGGAAGTGACCGTCAAAAACCTGGCAGCAGTTCTCTCTCTCTCTCTCTCCCTCTCTCTCTCCTGCCTGCTCCTCCTCCTCTTCTCCTTCTTCCCTTTCTCCTCTCCTTATTGAACACGCCGTTCTGTCGCCGCCGCCGCCGCCGCCGAATCCGCCCTCTCTCGCTCAGGAGCGAACGTAGGGTTAAGCGCAGGATAGTTGTAATTTCTTTCGAGCTGTAAATTTTTACTGACAGAGTTTTTTTTTCGTTACGATTACACAGCACGAGTATATTTAGTCAATTCGATCAGATCAAAATAACTGAGGAAAAAAAACAACAAAAGACGTGAGCTTACAAGTGGGCGGGCTTAAGCCAGCTCGGGTTGTATCACTACCCCCGAAGGCGAACACAGCAGAGAAGAGGGGGGGAAACGAGCGCGAGGGAGAAGAGGAGGAAGGCGACGTTTTGTCCCGAACGAGAAGTCGCCGTTGTCGCCGGTAGAGACAGACTCATCGGGGGAGGGTCTCTTGCCGCGGGTGAGTCCGGGGTGCACCGGGGGTGGGCACCCGGAGGGGCAGGCGGGGCAGAGGGTCTTTTTATCGCAGAGTCGTGGCCAATCCAACATGGCGCCCAGACGAGGGAATTGGGGGGCAAAGAAAAGAAAAACCAAGCATTTTTTGCCCGCAAATTAGTGTACAAGTTGTTTTTCCGGAAAGAAATTTCACTGTTAAGAACTGCGCTTTTGAAATGGGTGGCTCTTTAGGTCAAAGTGAAGATGTTAAAATTGAGGGAATCCTCGTTTACTAGCAGAAAATGTGTTTTCTTTGTCATTTTCTTTCAGATTTTTAAACATATTTGGTCGTATATTGATACTACTGTACAGTTTGAAGGGGAAAGGATTCACTACTTCGATCTTACTGATGCTCCTAAAAGTGATTACAGCACAAACACTGTGGTTAATATTTTATTTATATGAAACTTTTTTCTATATCTTTTGAATTAACCCATGAGCTGCAAGAAATTTTGATCAAAAATGGAGCTCTCATGTATGCTTTCAGGGTGACCCCCCAGTTGCTGGTTTGTGGTCAGGCAAAAAAAAAGAAAGGGGTTGTGCCATGTTGACATTTCTTAGCATCATTATATAGTTTTCATATGGCATGAAAACTAGAGAACTCTGCTTAAAACATAGGACTTGGTTCTCCACACCTTGGCTGAGGCATTGACCTTGGTGAGGTTGGGCCTACACAGGTCATTGTAGACCTTGGCGAAGTTGCACCTGATAACTGTGACTCACATTCTGTTCAGAGGTGGGTCACCTGGTGCTACTGAGTGGAAATTTCTGGTGTAAATAAAAATGTTATATCTTTTCTGTGCAAAATTATGACCTTTTTAATTTAGTACGGATTTATCTGCAAGACCCTGTACATCAAAAATGACTACTTTCCATTGACTTTTCATTGAGAGACAGCTCAAAAATTAAAACTATGTTTCTTCCCTCCGCAAACTGTATATTTCATCTCGTATTTATGCTTGCAGACTGTATAGATATATCCAGAGAGTCCACTTAGTATACTTACATGCTATGTTGTAGTTGTACTACATGCTTTCACAACCTAACAGGGTTTTTTTTCTAGAGATGGACATGCATCACCATCCTCAAGCCGAGCCCCCAACGCAACCGGCGCAGCAGTACCACCACCAGCCCATCTACCAGCATGTCCAGCAGCAGCAACAGGCCCCACCCCAGCCGCCGCCCCAGCAGCACTACCAGCCTCAACAGCAGATGACCTACCAGCAGCCGGCCATGCAGCACCACCAGGTTACAATGAGGCCGCAAATACGAGACTAAATTCTGTAACCTTTTAAATGTACTAAATCGAAGTACCAACTGAATTTGTTATTCTGCAGCATGGGATGCACCAACAGACAGAGTACCAGGGCCACCAGCAGCACCAGCAATCGCAGCCCGGGATGGAGCCACAGCGAATCGTCTATCAGCAGCACCCGCAGCAGCAGCAACAGCACCAGCAACACTACTACTACACGCAGCCGCAGAACCACCAGGTATGCACCACCAGGAGTTTACTGCGATAGCGTGGTTTTACTGTACCGTCTTTTGCCTAGGTGTACCAGCCACCACAACAGCACCAGCCGCAGGTGCAGGCTCCTCCACCACCACCACCCCCTCACCAGCAGCAGCAGCAGCAGCAGCAGCAGCACATGGTGGTGCACCAGCCGCATCCTCGCAGCGTCCTGCACCATCCTGTGCGCGTGCAACACTTTCAGCCACAACAGCAGCAGCATCCACGACCGCCTCCACAGCAGCCACATCCGCCGCAGCAGCACGTGATCCGGGTTGCCGCCCCGCCGGGAGCCGGAAACACCATCACCCTGCACCGCCAGCCACTGGCCCCGGGGGCCTCGGGGCAGCCCGTCATCAGGACCCAGACCGGACAGGTGGTCAAGATCGTCCGCGTCCAACGCGCGCCGCCCGCGGGGCCGAACCAGAAGGTTCTCCCGCACCGGGCGCCGCTCCAGCAGCACCAGAGGCCTCCGGTTGGCTATCAGCAGGTCCCTCGCGGGCAGGTGCAGCAGCAGCAGCAGTGGCGACAGATGGGGCCCCCACAGCAACAGGTGCAGCAGAGGCCGCCGCAGCACCAACACGTGATGATGCAGAGGCTGCCGCCGCCGGCTGCGCCGCCTCCTCGGCCACAGCCTCCGCAGCAGGTGTACGCGCAGTCGCAGCACCAACAGCAGCAGCCGGTGCGACCTGCCGGCGATCCCGAAGTGCAATACGGCGTGGTCCACATCTTCGAGGAGAACGGGCGGAGGGTGCACAAGATGCCCATCCTCGTCAACGGGGAGACCATCTGGGCGGAGACAGTCAACAAGCAGGAGGGCGAGCTGGACAGCAACGCTATCTCAATTCCGCTTGACGACTCGGACGTGGCCTCGACGGCGGCAGCGCCGGTGGCACCGGCGGGCGTGGCGCCGGCGGCGCCGGCGGCGCCGGAGGCGGCTTCCGCGGACGATTTCGAGCCTCCGCAGCAGAAGGTGGCGGTGGCGCCGACAACAAAGAAGGCTAGGTAGGAGGTGGTGGTCATTTGTAATACGTGACGCCAAGATTAACAACTTGTGGTGCGTATCACTTCATTTCAGTGACTACCAACCTGACGAGAGGGCTGCTGCCATCAAACGAGTAATAGAGGTGAGGAAAAAAGCAAGCAAAGCACGTATGCCTAGAACTAGTGAGATAGTCTTGAATTTATTGAATTTACTAGAACAAGCATTTGTTTGGCTATGCCTACTCGTACCAATTAAATTAAAGTAAAGAAATAATTGCTTGTCCGTCCTTTCCAGGATGGCATGTCTCCCAGCTTGGTTGGGCAGCAAATGGGTACCTCCCCGGGAACTATCAGACAGTGGGTGAAGGCCGCGGGGTACCCGCTGCCGACCTCGTACAAGGTCAAGCTCAGCCAACAGCCGAAGAAGCCGGAGGCGATGCCGCCACCGCACCAGCCGCCGCCGCAGCAGCAACTGCCTCAGCAACAGCCAGTCTACGTCACCCAGCAGCAGCAACAGCACCATCAGCACCCCAGACCCATGGCTCCACCTTCGGCCCAGCAGTCTCCTCAGCGGTTCCAGGCACGCCCGGCGGGACCTCCGGGTCCGCCTGGCTCGTCGGTGGCGCTGGGCCAGGTCGGGGTCATCCCTCGCGCAGTCAGCGTGCAGCACCCGCAGCAGCAGAAGGTGGTCACGGCCGACGTGGACACCATCAACGACCCGGGACCGTCCCCCGCCAACGCCCAGTCGAGTCAGTCGGCGGTGGCACAGAGGCAGAAGAAGCAGTCCGCCGGCGAACCGTACAAGCCCAAGCTTTTCCCTGGCTTCCTGGTGTTGTGCAGGAACTGCGGCGCCACAGGCAACGACTTCAGCCGCTGCGAGAGATGCAGGAAGCCCATCCCGGAGGACTCCAAGAGGATCCCGGACAAGAACGCCAGAGTAAGAGATCAGCATTTCTCCCATTTGCTGCATGCTATGTATGAATGATGACATTGTCCCATCCCACCCTAACCAGAGCGCTGGACGCATAGTCGAGTCCACGTCTTCCCTGACGGTGACGGCCATGAATGGACCTGGAGACTTGAGGCATGTCAGGTAAGGAAGGAGGGCGTTCGTCCAGAGAAGCCCTTGGCGGAGCAAAAGAGTGTGCGCAGACCTAACCCACCCACCCACCCCTCAACGTTGCAGAATTCACTCCAAGGGAGGTCGGAAGAAGCCCCGTCCGGAGGAGCCGGAGTGCATCTCCATTTCATCCGACGAAGAGGAGGAGGAAGAAGAGGAAGAGGAGGAGGAGCAACAGCCGCCAGTCGACAAGGAGGACAAGGATGTCGGGGATGGCGACGGGGCGAAGGGAGATGGCGACGCAGGGACGAGTCAGAAAGGCGGAGCCGCCAAGGAGGGGGCGGAAGGCGGGGGGCAGGGGGACGCCAACAAGAAGGAGGACGAGGGGAGCAAGGAGGCGGCGGCGGCGGCTGCGGCTGCGGCGACGGAGGCGGCAGAAAAGGGAAAGGATAAAGGTCAGTTGTCCGACCCGAGCAATTATGAAATCAGGGTACTTTCTGGCGTAGTAAATGTACAATTGTGAGAAAAGTATTAAAAAAAGGCTAAAATCTGAATCGTAATCTTATGGTGGCAAAGCAGATTAGCTAGCCTGCAGGAAGAGCGCAACAGGGGTTGTTGACGTTGTTGGGTTTGGTAAGCTGTGTTGTCACCGGTCACCCAAATAATAAAGTGGCAAAGAAAGAAAGTATTTTACCGAATATGGTAGAGAGTTTTTAAAATATATTAAAGTAGTGTAGATTCTTTTTTTTTAATGCAGACATATTAAGTTCTTGCATGTCGCAATACTTGAGGCAGTTGTACGCTCCCGTTGGGAGGCAGACAACCAACAGAGAAAGGAAGCAAAGCCGTGGTGTCGGTAAGGAAATACTAAAAGGTTTCTGATTCTCTCCTTCCTCCCCCCACCTGCCATTTCCCAGATCCCCCTCTGCACGTGCCCGACTCGCACGTGACGGAAGGCCGGCGTCCCGGACAGTTCTTCAGCATCCAGACCCGCTCCATCAGGCTGGGCTCGTTCAAGGTCATCTCCAGGGAGACCACGCTCTTCACCGCCACCGGCATACAGATTCAGGTGCCGGACAGGTTCAAGCAAGGTCAGTTTTTTATCTTGTCACAGAATGCAACGAGTTGTTATTGTTGCTGTTGTTTGGTTGCTCTAAGGGTCTTTTTTCCCACAATTCTAACACCTGCCCTGGCGTTAGGACAACCGCCCACTCACTGAATTTATGATAGCGATATTGCTTGGGTCATGAACGTTTGGTGATTACTCCTTTGGAATTCAGGTGCCAAGGAGAGCATCCGCGTAAACATCCGTCGCACGGACGTGATCAGGCTCTCCGCTCACTTCGGGAAGGCCATTCCCATCATTTTCCTGTACCTCGCCCCCATCGCCTGCGCCGCCATCCGGACGCAGCTGAAGATGGACAAGCGATACGGGATCTGGCTTGACCTCGGGTGCAGCGACGAGACCATGAGGAGGGTCACCATTCTGCCGGACAGGATCACGGAGGAGAGCAAGACCATCCTGAAGATGCTCTACGAGAACGAGATGGACGAGCTGGACTCAAAGGCGGCCAACGAGATCCTGGTCCGCTCCTCCCCGAAGGAGAGCGTCCACCACCAGGTCAACCAGCAGCGGCAGGACCTGCTCCTCGGCCGCAGCGGACCAGCGTCGACCTCGTCGTCCTCGTCCTCCGCGTCGTCCTCGCTGTCCGCTCTCACCGCCAAGCTGTGCCAGTACCCTCCCGGCACCGGGAACTCCATCATCGTCACCCTGGAGGACTACAGCTGCCTGGCGGACGAAAACTTCCTCAACGACCAGATCATCGAGTTCTACTTCCGCTGGCTGCAATTCGAGCTGATGAGCGAGTCCGACCGCGCGCGCACGCACTTCTTCACCACCTTCTTCTACAACAAGCTGACGAAGCGGCCGCCGCGACCCAGGAACAGGCTGCATCAGGTGGAGGACAACCAGAACCTGACTCCGGCCGAGAAGCGGTACGAGCGCGTCAAGAGGTGGACCAAGAAGGTCAACCTGTTCGAGAAGGACTTTATCGTGGTGCCCATCAACGAGCAGTAAGTGGTCTGCGCAAGCGCACATTGTCGATCAAACTTGGGCGTTTACGCGCTATTTGCCTCTCCCCTCTCCTTAGTTCACACTGGTTCCTGGCTGTGATCTGCTTCCCCGGGGTCCGCGGGTGCCGGCGCCTCTGCGACGACACCCCGGTCGACCAGCCGGAGACGCAGCGGCGCCTGACGCAGCGCCGGAAGGAGCGCAGCGCCGCCAGGGCCAAGCAGCAGCAGCACAGGGGAGGCGGAGGGGACGCGCCGGGCGGCAGACGCGTCGGGCTGCAGATGCAGATCGGGTCCACCTCCATCATCCCGATCAAGGGAGCGGACAGATTCAGGCTGGACGAGAGCGAACTGTACGACTCGGGTCAGTAGTCGTCGTCGTCGTTGTTGTTGTTGTTGTTAATGTTGCCACATGCTTTCCGACAACGTTACCTCTCCTTTTTCTCTCCAGATCGCGACGAAGCCGAGGCCTCGGACAACGAGATGCTGTTGGAGGACAACGACTTCCACAAAATTAGCTTAGCGGTGGAGAGCGACAAAAAGAAGGCCGCGACGGCGGAGGAGGCGAAGGCGGCCTCTGGCACTTCAACACCACGGGAGGAAGAGGAGAAAAGTGAATCGAAGTCCGACATGAGCCAGAAGGAAAAGGAGGAGGAGACAAAGAAGACGGAAAAAGAGCAGGTGAAGAAGCCCAAAGAGGAGGAGGAGGAGCAGGAGGAGGCATTAAAGGCCAAAGCTGAGAAGTCGGAGGAGAAGGAAGAGTCAGCGGCCAAGGAGGAAGAAAAGCATGAATCTGACCTCGCTAGCGCCACCACCAGCATGGAAGTGGATGAGGAAAAAGAGGAAGAGAAGAAAACCGACGAGACGACGGAGGAGACAGCGCAAGAGGAGGAGGAGATGAAGGAAGGAGAGCTGATGCTTGAGGCGAGCGATCCAGAGAATGAGAAGATGGAGGTGGATGAAAGCGAAAACGACGATAAGGAAGGGGAGGGGGAGAAAGAGGACGAGACAGATGTGCCGTCAATTAAGGAAGAAGACCTGGAGGAAGATGCTGATGCCAAGGCTGAAGTAGTTCCAAAGGAGGAAGAGAACGAAGTGGAGAATCCTGAAGAGAAAGAGGAGATCCAGAAAAACAGGGAAGAGGACAAAGAGGTTAATGAAGACGCGAAGGAGGAAGAGGAGGAGGAGCCAAAAAAGAAGGCAGGTGAAGAGGAGAACAAGATCAAGGAGGTTGGTGAAGAAGAGGAAACCAACAAGGACAAGAAAGAGAAGATAGAGGATACCAACAAGGAGAAGGAAGGAGAAGAGGAGGAGATCAACAAGGAGGAGGAAGGAGAGGAGACCAAAACGGGGGAAGGAGAGGAGGCCAAAAAGGAGAAGAGAGGAGAAGAGGAAAAGGAGACAAAAAATAAGAAGAAAGAGGAGGAGGCGAATCTGAAGACCAACAAAGAGAAGGAAGAGGAGGAGGAGAAACGGGAGAGGACCAACAAAGAGAAGGAAGAGGAGAAACAGAACAACAAGGAAGAAGAGGTCAAACAGGAAGAAAAAGATGAAAAAGAGAAGACCTCTTCCACGTCAGACAAAACGGCTGTGAAACAGTAAGTGACAATGGTGACAATGCTCTTTAACGAATGTCTTGTCTTGCATCTTAATTTTCTCACCCCCGGCAGACCCTGCATCCTGATCTTCGACTCCCTGACGACGGGGTCCCACGCCCGGGTGGCCGCCACGCTCAGGGAGTACCTCACCTGCGAGTACAAGGCCAAGATGGAAGGAGAGGCATGGTGAGAGATCCGTCAACCCCGGGGGGATTGTCCTGTGTCCTGTGTAGCAAACAGCAGTGTCTTCTATTTTATTTAAGGGAATTCACGTCCGAAAACATGAAGGGCTGCTGCCCCCGGGCGCCACAGCAGCCCAACTTCTCCGACTGCGGACTCTACCTGCTGCAGTACGCAGAGAGTTTCTTCGAGGTGAGTGCCATGAAGTGGTCCTTGTACAGTGTAAGTGATGTTTTGGCACGGCCTCCTCTTTCCCTCTCCCAACTCCTTCAGAGCCCGGTCCAGGACTTCGCCCTCCCGCTGACGACACTGAAGCACTGGTTCCCGCGCAAGGCCATGCGGGAGAAGCGGGAAAAGATCGCCGATATCATCAGGGACCTCCACCAGAAGCAGTTCCCCAAGAAGCAGGTCCAGTTCCCCAAGTTGGTCTTCACGCCGGAGAGCGGCGCGGGATACTCGTCGGAAGAGGAGGAGGAGGACGACGACGACGAGGAGGAGGCGAGGGAAAAGGAGAAGGGCAAGGAGAAGAAGGCGACGGCGCCGACCGTGAGGACGATCAACCTGAGCACGAGGAAGTCGTTGGGGACGGCGGCGATCGTCCCCACCACGCAGGCACAGAAGGTCATAGTGCCCTCCATCCTCAAGGTCAAACAACAGCCCGCCAAAGAGTCGGAGGAGTCCTCCTCCAAGCCAGACCCGTCTCCCAAGGAAGGGGAGAAGAAGAACGGCTCGCCGTCCTCCCCCGCAACCGACGCCGCCGGCGACCCCGGGACACCGGAACAAGAAGAGCAACAACCGAAACAGGTTCGTGTCTATCACACAATCGTGCATGGACTGTGTGTGAAAGGTGATGTTATCTTCCACTTCCTTCCACTATTAGGATGACGCGTCCAACAAGGTGGCCCAGGGCAGCGTCATCATCGTGAAGAAAAAGGGCGCCATCTACGTGGATGACCAGAGAGGGAAGGCCTCGTCGGGCAACGGCAACAGCGGCTCCTCCTCCGCTTCCGTGGTGGGCGAAGGGAAGAAAGAGGAAGATCCGCCAGAGCCTGACTCTAAAGGAGACACCAAAGCCGCTCCTCCTCCACCTGTGATAAAGAACTGCAGTCTGAGCAACGGAGCCGTTCCGGACCCGGCGGAACCGTCGACAGAGCCTTCTACTCCTCTTCCGCAGCCGCCCCCGCCCCCGGAAGTGCTGATGGACAAGGACATCGGCGAGGAGATCCGCACTCAGCCGCCTGCCGTCATCGCCAAGCTGGACGCCGCTTTCGGGTCGGTGTACAGGTACGTCGACGAGACTATGTAGTACTTAGTACCCAACCAATATCGCTACCGTGCATTTAGTGACGGGTTGTACTAACTCCAGGGCAGGGCAGAATATTGAAAAAATTACCATTAGAGCAACTAGAGCAACCCAAATTTTGACCCCATCACTAATTAGCAATAACTAACTAGTGGCGTAGCCGTTGGTGTGACGCTAGTGGTACCAATATTGGTAGGGATACGTGCAGTGTGATGCTCCCAACAACAGTGAGAAATGCACTAACCTTTTTTCTTCCACTTTTTTGTTGGAATAGGCACCCGTCTGTCGAGAAGGTTGCAAGTCCAACGTCGTCCGAGGAGAATGCCCAAGAAAAAGATATGGAGGAAGAGGAGGGTGAGCCCGCCGCAAAGAAGGCCAGGCTGGACCCAGATGGCGGGGATGACCCCAAGGAGGAGGAGAAATCGTCGACCGGGGACGACGGCGGCGGCCGCGGCGGTGGCAACGCCGAAACCGCCGCCGCCGCCGCAAACAGTCACGGAGACAAGGATGCTGGCGAGACGGAGAAAGAAGAGATGAAGGATGCTGCGGAAGTCCCATCTTCGTCTTCTCCTCCGCCTCCTCCACTCGCCGTCACTGTCGTCACGGCGACGCCGGCCTTGCCGGCCCCGCCTCCTGCCTCATCGTGATTTCTGAAAGCAAGAGGACCTATCTGTGGTACAACACGAAGGGACAACGTATTATAACTAAAACATAGAGAGGACGTTTAGTTTAGGAAATGATGCCTTTCTTGAAAAAAAAAACCACCCGGTAATGAAAGGGTTTCCTTAAATTCCGCCTCAATGCCAATATACAGATATACAGTATATTAGAGATCACTTAATAGTAGAAGTGTGGTACAGTGAGCGCACAGAGAAAAAAAAATTGAGAGCAGGGTTGCCAGTCCCGCAATGTCAAAACCGTGAAAACCAAACGCTTTTTCTTTTCGAATGTTCTTGCGGACAGGCATTTTTGTCTGTTCCACCTGTGGGAGGTGGAGCATTTTTTCATTCATTCCGTCCCGTCTGCTGCCGAGATGGAGGGGGGGGGAAGGGGGAGGGTAGGGTGGAGCCACCTCTCGTAGTTGGTTTGGCTGGTCGGTCGCTTGGTTGCGTGCGCGCGTGCTTTTGTTGTTGTGCACCGTGGTGCCCCCCCCCCCATCATCATGCCTCCCCCCCCCCCCCCCAAAAAAAAAGAAGTTGGACTAGGAGGAGACGAAAACGTGGCGATGACGCGATGTGAGGCAGAAGAAGAAAGGGAATACACGCAGACTAAGTTCAAGAACCTCATCTCTGATCCCCATTCCTGATTTTCTTTCTCCCCCCCCCTTTTCCAGTTACTATTGGCCCAGGTAGGAAAGGAGACCTGTGCCGTGCTGTGCTTTTACTGTCACGTGGATTCGGGGTGTACTGTAAAGCATTCCGGCTAAAAATAAGGTTTTTGACCTGATGCCCCGTAGTGTGTACTGGTACACCTTGGATGAATGCGTTCAAAAGACCCTCCTCCTCCTCCTCCTC
>JAAUYM010081449.1_pt1 | contig 10858 bp, 10 predicted proteins | sample 7278001 | NCBI WGS metagenome assembly JAAUYM01 (sample SAMN14350224, study PRJNA611818) | marine sediment metagenome | isolation source: surface marine sediment (1.8m) | place: French Polynesia: Moorea | collected 2018-08
CAAACAAATATCTCCCCCCAGAAGTCAAGCAGTAAATAAAACTATATCAAAAAAGCCAAGTCTTTTTTTACCCTTTTTCGATTTCTTGTTGCATTTTTATTAACAATTTTACGGGCAAAAAAATTGAACAAAATCCCACGTTTTTTAAAAATCATTTTGACTTAGAACAAGCCAATCTCACATCCTTAATACCAGGAATTCCCACAACATTTAAGAAACTTGAAAAATCTTCCAAAAATGTCCGTTCCTGGAATTAAAGAAACTTTCTTGATTCACCCACTCAGTTATTTTCATTCCTGCAGGATGACAAGGATGCAGATTTACCAGAAAGAAGTGCTTTGTTTCCTGGAATCTCTACTTTTTTCCTCCTTTTCTGCACAGGCAATAGTACGTAGTAGCACGTAACTTAAGAAAGGAAAGAGTTGTTATTCAGGATTCATTTCCATCCGCTGTATCACGCAGGGAGTGCGAAACGCAATATCTCCCTTCTCCTATTTCCCACTTCTTGTCAGCACTTACGAACACGTCGCATTCCCATGTCTAAATTATCTTTCTTAAAAAAAAGTTCTGCAGGTTGTTTATAACTAGGGCATGCATGCATTTATTTAAGTAAAGAAGCTTCAATCACTGAGGATATTTTCTTTTCTCCGACCCACCTCCTCCTTCTCACCTTACGGGGGGAAGGGACGGGGGCAGAGGGGTCAGAATAACTGCACCCCCCCCCCCAGCTGGCCCTTTCCTCCCTCCGAGGAGTGAAATTCGAGATTTTTTTGTGTTGCTTCAGAAGAATATGAGATTTGGCATTATTGTGGAATGAAGAACGCGGAGGAGGAGGAGGAGGAGGAGGGGAGAAGTGGGAAGTTTCAAACAATGACAGAAAAAAGTCATAACGAAAGTTGCAACAAAAAATATTTAACAGGACTTGGGGCACCATGGAGACAAGCTTAGCTATACTTTTATAAGGAAATCTTAATTAGTACAGTTGATATTCATTTATGGCAAGTTAAGTTTATAGGACTATAGGACTTTAAATTTTGGGGAAGTTGACACTTGACACTTTTTGTTCTGTACCTACAACTAACCAATTACTCAGTTATGTCTAGGCTACACCCACGAAGGACATCTGGGCATAATTCTATATGCCCAATGTGCTTTTTCTTGTAGTAGTACAGCCCCACTGCTTGTGCAAGACGTAGCGATTATTTGCTCTAGTTGTTCATCAAGAGAAGGAAGGTCCTTTTTCTCTTTCTTATTCCCGCGCGTTGGAGGTCTACACGCAGCTTTTTTAAAGTTATGTTTTTTTGCTTTCCTTGTTTAACAGAAAAAAAGACTTTTTTCCCTGAAAGAAAATTGATTTGCGGCCAAAACCGTGCAAAACGAAAGCAGAGAGCTCAGAATGTGAAGATAATTTAATTATTGTTTATTTCCTCCCCTCTTTCTCCTCTCACATTCACGTGGAGTTTGCTGGGAAAGGTCATGTGGGATATACAGAGCATTGCATTTCCTCCCCACCAATGGGGAAACAGCTGGAGAGGAGAGAAAGAGAGAGAAAGAGAGGGAGAGGAGGAGAGCCACCAAATCCACAGGTTGAAGAAGAGGAGAAAGCAACTCTTCCTTCCTTCCTTCCTGTTTCTCTCTCTTTCCACCATCCAGGAAAGGCCTTTCCTCCCCCTCTTATTTCGCAGCTGAAAGGTTCCAGATAGGCAAGGCAGCCAAGCGTCGAGAAGGGAGAGAGTAGCTCCCAATCGCAAAACATATGGCGGGATATCGGAGGGGTTGAAACAGGATGTCTCCACTGTGAAGAAAAAAAAAAGGTGAGCAAAACGGTTCAAGTTTTCTCCTGTGCAATATTAAGCAGCAGTTGAAGTGACATTTACTTGTCATGCAACTTTTTAAATGTTTTTTTTTTGCTGTACGTGCAGACAAGATGCCTAAAGGTGCTCACGGAAGAGGGGATGAGAAGGCTCCAATCAAGGGGGGAGGCGACAACAAAGGGGGCGGGTATGGAGGCGCCAATGACGATCAGAGCCAACAGCAACAGCAGCAACAGCAACAACAACAGCAGCAGGGCGCCTCCTCCTCGTCGCAGCAGCCGACCCCGCTGGAGCAGGGCAAGATGTTCCAGGCCGAGCCGCCCAGTGCAAGCATGTTAGTTTCCCAAATTTAAAAATATATAATTTTTTCGTTTTAAATTTTACCATTGACACGGGAAAAAACTAGTAGTACTGTATTTGTCACTCCGAACAAACCCCAAAACAAGTAGCTCTCCATGCAGGCGTTGGTACCAGCAGAGCCTGAAGCGCCGCTACGTGGTGGCCTCGCTAGCCTTCCTGGGCTTCTGCAACATCTACATGCTGCGCGTCAACCTGAGCGTCGCCATCGTGGCCATGACCAGCGACCGGCCGCACAAGAAGGACGACGGGAGCGTAGCCGTGGTGAGGAATGCTTGCAAACCTCTTGTCCTTTCCCCCCCCCTACCCCTCATAAAGATAAAGAGGAGTAAGGCAGACGAGTCTTTTCCACAGAGGCAAGCGGACAGACAAGGCTATTCAAAAACTCCGGCACAAAAACGACGTTTGCTGTACCTATATGTAGTTAGCACTACGTGAACAGATGCTGGTGCTTGGTGCCCTGGTGTCAATTGTTGGAGAACACGAAAACTGCTTTTCCTAGACCGCGATGCTCGCAGGGAGGGAAAAAAAAATAACATTTTGACTCAAAAGAATGAGACGTTTGTTTGTTTTTTGGTAAGCAAGTTCACTGCAAGTGCATTAGAACAGTGATGAAACTTACAGTAGGTGTACACGTAACTAGAAGGCTTAGAATATAAGCATATGTATAATTTTTTAAGGATTTTTTACTTAGAATGGAATAAGAGTCTTTCTCAGTTGAAAACTCCACCAGTACCCCCAAATCTCTTTTTTATCACTCAGTATCCCGACTTCACCTGGGACTCAAGCACCCAGGGCATCATCCTGGGCTCCTTCTTCTACGGGTACATCCTCACCCAGATCCCGGGAGGGTGGCTGGCAACAAAGTTTGGGGGAAAGCGGATCTTTCTGGTAAGGAAAGAGACGCAGTCAGAGTTCCAGTTGGACTCCGACTGAACACCTCAAAAATTAATTATCTATTAATACCATCTTCAATTTTTCCAGACCGGCATCGCCGCTACTGCGCTGCTGACCCTGCTGACCCCTGCTCTGACCAAGATCGGCACCGGATTCCTCATCACCACCAGGGTCCTCGAGGGACTCTTTGAGGTAGGAAGCGAATCTGCGGGAAATACCACCATAGACGGGACTAAGGACGGTTTATTACCCTCCACTAGTACTCAGATTTCTTGTCATAGACATCACATCACACTAAGGTACAGAAAAAAAAGTGTGCACACTTATTGCGCCTCTCCATGTACTGTAGTAGTTTATTTAAACTTATGTGGGACAGGCAACACTTTTTATCCTGGACATGTACAAGTACCTAGTACCCTAACTACAATGTACAGTACGCTCAGCAGTCCCAGTCCGCCTTCTCCTGCGCCATCCAGAAGCCCCCGTTGCAGGTGCACTCGTTGCACCTGTGCTGGAACGAGCGGTGTCGGCAGGGCACGGTGCCCGAGGGGCCCAGTAGGCTCCCCAGGACGGGGTCGCACCTGTCCCAGGTGTGCACGTAGTCATAGGAGAAGGCGGACGCGGAGGCCAAGAGCAGCAGGACGAGGAGAGCTGACGCCATTGTTGGGTATTCGGCTCTTTCAGTAGCAAAATGTCTGCTGTACCACACCAATAAGCTGCCTGCGTGTGGATGACAGATATGAAGTGGATGCTAAAAGCGGCTGGAAGACACGAATGCAGTAGACACCATCCCTCACTGGTGTGGGTTCCACCAAATACAATACCCGACCAATACTGGTAACCTCAGTGATACCTCTCAGATATCGCTGAGGTATTTTGAAGCAAAATTGTTGCTCTACTAGTCTTCATTATATCTGAACCCTACCTCTGCATTTTAGTTACCATACCATGGGGGTGGGGTGGGGTCGAGGCGGATGCTACCTCGTTGATGCCTCGGCAACATTGATGGAGTAGTCTAAAACTCCACTATAAGATTGGTCTGATTACTACAGTATATTTACCTGCTCCAATAGGGTATAAAAATACTCTGCCATATAATGCACTTTTAGATTTTATTTTTACATTTTTTATGCTGGGTCCATCAGGCCAGGTTAATACTACTTGTTTCATAAAAGCTTGCTTGTTGCCACCCTGGCAGTCTGTCTCCACTGCAAAATAAAGTTTCATGCTAATAGCTGAAAGAAAACTATTTGTTGAGATTTCGCTGAACTCTCCCAAAGGAACTGAATTTAGGAAAATGGTTCAGTCAACGTTCGATTTAGACTAGTTTAATTCAATTTTGGCATTCTTTTACTAAACTGAATGCTTGACCGTACATGTTCGGAGTTAGATCTTTTGGAGTTAGACCTTTCCACTTTCCAGATTTGCTCTTCCCCGGTTTAATACAGTTGTACTACCTATAAGCATTTGAAATAGTATCGAGGCGTGCCAAGTTTATTATACTCATGATGATCGGGGTCATCGATTCAGTGAAACCAGCGCTCAGCACTTCCACCACCCCTTCCCCTGCGGGTCCCAGACTCCGCCGCTGCACCTGCAGTGGTTGCACAGGCTCTGGTCAAAGGTGGGCGTGCAGACGGACCTGGCGCCGTCCAACCGGCACACGTCCCAGGCCCAGGGGGTGCCGCGCGGAGCAGGAGACGCCGGAGACGCAGCCAGGGCGAACAGGAGGAGCGTCACCAGGAACAGGTTGTTGTTGTGGCTCTTCATGACGACGGCACTGGTGGCGCTGGCACAGAGGCGACAGTTATTGTTTTTTGACGGTACTACTAGGATGGTTGGTGTTCTGTTCATATATACCGTAGTAGTAGTGACTCTTAAACTGTTGCTTCATTCTCCAGATAGAGCTCGTGGTTATTTATGTTGCTACATTCAAGCGTTCTTATCTCCTCTCACCAGAGAGAGAGTTCCAGCTCAGAGGTGGTCGTTGTTAAAAAAATGCTCACTGACTGTGAAAAACGTCAGAAAAATGCTGACAAGTCCGACAGAGGGGGGCCATAAATTTATTTTTGTGTCCGCCTCACGATTTACCGTATAGCATACTGCACTTTATCTTTACTTTCCATTTGGAAAAGTTCGTGACTTCCCTTGAACCTTTTCTGCATGCGACATGGCCACGTCCTTGCTCCTGAGCCAGCGTTGGCAACTCTGCTCCAGCGCCAAGACGCCGACGGAGCCGGCGGCCCCAGCCGCCAGGACCAGCACGGGGAAGAACAGGTTGCCCCACCCGAGGACGTCGGCGTCCTCCAAGATGATCCTGTCCTCCAGGCTGTCCGGCCTCCATCCCCCCAGCCACTTGGACATGGTCTTGTCCACAAGGCCGAACTCGGTCATCTTCGTCAGCTGGTAGCTGAACATTTCGACCAGCTCGGAATTGGGCCGAAAAGACCAGCTTAGAAAAACAAACAAACAAAAAAGTACAAATGACCGGGGTTTGCAACGTATTAGTAACTTGAATTACCACTCTGTGCTTTACTCACCCCACGTGCGTTGGGACCTTCTCGTCAAAGTTCTTCAGCGTGACGCTCCAATCGCTGCCGAGGAAGCTAAGGTGTGAGTCGAAGGTCACTTCGTTCGTAGAGACCTGTAGGGTGGGATAACTGCATTGTGAAACGGTTTTCATTGCTATCCCGACCTGACAGCCATCACGGTAAATTTGTTACATTGTTAAGCTACTACAGACTAAGCTTAAAGGCCTGCCATTTTTCTCAACTTTGTATTTTTTCCCTTATGAATATTGCGGGAGGGGGGAAATAACTGCATGTTAATTTATGCCTCATAATGTGAGAACAAAATGAGGTTATTATAAAGTATTATAAACATTAAGCAAGTTATGTACCGACGAGATAAAATGTGCGTCCGGTCGGGATGTCACAAGAACTCCTTGCTCACCCTGAGTCTCTCCCTGGCTTCATCGAAGCTGTCCACGGTGAGAGAAGGATCCCTGAGCATTCTCTGATACAGCTTGTGCATGGCGGAGTCTGCGGGTGCGCTCTTGAACCAGGACGTTTGGAGCGAGCCGTCGACAAGGATGAGTTCGTAGCCCTTGTCCAAAACGTCCTTTTAAAAATCGTATTTTTACTCGTAGTAAACCATTAATTTCTTTGTTTCTCGCGATTATTGTTTTTTTCTATGTACATATAAAAGGTTTTATTTACCTGGAAGCTTTGCAGTGGAACGGGAGGCGACCTGTAGGTCATGAGAGCCATGATGTAGCTGGTGTAGCTGGAGTAGAGGATAAAGGCCAGCATGCTGGCGGTGAGGAAGGCCGCCTTGGCGGCCGCGGAGGAGGAATCCACGTCGACGCTGGGTCCCCTCTGAAGCAGGGCCATAAAGGTGACCTGCAGGCCCTCGGAGAGGCCCGTCAGAACCTCGTCGGATTTTCCAGTTTTCTGGCGACAGATCCTGTCCACCAGGAAGAGCGCGGCCACGGCCGCCACGAAGGCCAGGACGAGGGACCAGACGGGCGGCGGGAAGATCTTTAGGTAGGCCGCCACGTTCAGCCGCCCGCCGCCGGACTCGCCCTGGAGGAGCGACTCGTGCATGACGACGGTCACGTAGTCCATGAGCAGCGCGACCATCTCCGTGCGCTCCCGCCGGTCCGGGGACAGGTACTGCCCGGCCGTGCACAGGTCGGCCCTGCCGGACTGCAGGTCGCCGCTCAAGCCGGTCATCCACTCGTGGCTGCCGTTGGAGGCCAGCACCCCCCACTCGCCGTCGTCCGGGCTCCGGCGCGCGACGCTGAAGTTCAGGGACGCCTGCAGGACGTCGAGGAGGTCGGGGAAAACTCCGGCGGCACCCTCGGCGAAGTCGCCGCCGGGTTCGGCGGGCATGGTGAAGTGCTGCCACTCCAGCACGGTGTCCACCAGCTCCACCCCGCCGAGGTCCGTCCGACGCTCCCACATGGTGTCCTGGGGGGACGAGGTGCAAAAATAATCTCTTTATTTATAAGCTTAGTTATGATTACCCAACCAATGCTAGTGTGCATTTAGTGATGGGTCCTAATGCCAGAGCAGGTGTTAAAATAGTGAAAAAAGTACCCTTAGAGCAACCTAGAGCAATCAAAATTTTGACTCCATCACTAGTTACCACTAGTGGCATAGCCGGTGTAGTTCTAGTGGTACCAATATTGGTTGGGTATACAAGCAAAAAGATCCTATGAAACTCGTCCCTGTTCGAGGACGAGCTCCGCGGTCTCCGGGCTCCATCGCCCGAGGGGCTGCCTGACGACGGGGCCGCCCTTTACGCGAAACAACTCCTCCACCACCAGGAGGAGGGTGTCGTCGTCCTCCGCCCTAGACCACCGGTACGTGTAAAACTGGCTGTCGAGCCTGAGCTGCCCGCCCCACGCCTCCTCGCGGTGTCCGCCACTTGGGACAATCCAGACGACGTTCTTCCTGAAGGTCCAGTCGGGGTACTCCCTGTCCCAGTCGAACCGCGGGCAGAGGACGAGGAGGACCTCCTCCTCGCCGGGGCGACTGGACTCGTCCAAGATCTGGTCCATGGCAAGGTGGTTGGTGAGGTGGCCCCCGTCGCCCGCCAGCTCCAGCACCCGCCTGGTCCAGTCCGAGGACAAGTCGGAGTCGGTGTCGCCGTCGCCGTCGCCGTCCAGGCAGACGGAGGCGCGGTGGAAGTGGACCAGGCCCAGGAGGGACGGGAGGATGCCGGCCGAGAGGAGCCGGAGAGCGGTTGGGATTGCGCTCATGACTGGACTCCGTTAATTACTGTAAAACAGCCTCTGCTATAGGCATATACTACAGGGGGTATCCAAATTAACCTACTACTGTAAGGTGCTCATTTCGCCAGTGCTGTGCAGAGCAATTTCTGGGTTTTGCGTCAAACTTTTAGGACACCCCACTCACTACACATATGCCAAGTGGCACGCAGACGAAAAGGATGTGCTTTTTGGAAACAAAGTGCTCTTCTTATGTGCGGTGAAGTGGTTGTGCTTCCACTAATGGTAGTACGTATATGGTATGTACGTACATACCTCGTAGTGTCTATTGGACGCATGCACGTGTGCTTGTCGTTATATTAGACCAATCAGGTCGGGTTATGGTCGCTCGCTTCTCCCTCAGCTCCAAAAAATCGACATGACATTATGGTGTAGCTCTAACTCTAACATCTGTCGAGCCTGGAAGAGTTGTCGATTGAATGTCACGGGGAGCAGAAGTTTATATTAAGCGACTCTTCTCACCGTGACGTGAGATTAATTTGATTGTTGACGGTTGATTAATCCACTGAATCAAGCCAAAAAAAAAAAACCAACTCTCGTTTTTCCACGTCTATTAAGGTCATCCATTATGCAGAAAGTCCTCGGTCTGTGGCCACCGAGCCCGCAACCGTACCAAATCCCACAAGACCCAAGACCATTTCGATTTTTAAGGGGGGAAGGGGGGAGTTCATGGTAGGGATTCATGGTCCTAGTACATGTATGTAGATACATACGTAGTAATGTTGAATATACAACAACAGCGCAAAATCAATAAATCTAAGCGTAAAATACAGTACTCGTAGTGCAGCAAAAAATGGGTTATTAGGGGTAGATTCACTAATGTACTAACTCATTACTTCACAACATTCAAGTTTACAAATATCAAAGTCCACGACAGTTGTATATCAAGGTTCGACTGTACTAATGTTTTAAACTTCTTTACCTATTGTCAGGTCTATTAAAATCTCAAATATTCTTGCTACTATTTCCGCGACAGGGCATGACGTACCCGTCCATCCACGCCATCTGGGCCAAGTGGGCGCCGCCTCTGGAGAGGAGCCGCCTGGCTGCCGTGGCCTTCTCCGGGTCCTACGTGGGGACGGTGCTGGCGCTGCCGGTGGGTGCGGGTGACGGAGGCAACTTAACCGGGGGAAAACAGGGGTCCCCAACCATTTGCGGGACAGCCATCTATTTTATGAACCGTATTATGACAATTTGTGACCCACGCTTTGAGTCTGAGGACCCTTTGAGGATTGGAAACCTCTGATTTAATCAGATACAATCAGGCATAATAATCATTTTGCTCTACCCTTCCTCCTCTTCTTTCAACCGCCTTAAAAAAAAGCTGTCTGGTCTGCTGGCCGAGTACCTTGGCTGGGAGTCCATCTTCTACGTGTTCGGCGGTCTCGGCGTGGCCTGGTGCGTGGCCTGGTGGTGGGTGGTGCGCGACTCGCCGGAGGAGGACAGGAAGATCACGGATGAGGAGCTGGAGTACCTCCGCACGGCCATCGGCGTCTCAACCCAGGAGAGTCTGATGACCCCGCCCTGGAAAAAGATGCTGACCTCCAGGCCCGTCTGGGCCATCATCATCGCGCACTTCGCCGAGAACTGGGGGTTCTACACCCTGCTGACCGGACTGCCAATGTTCATGAGAGGTAAGAAGTGTGGACCAACATTTATTTCAAACAAACAAGTTAATAATCATTCTGGAATATACATGCTTCAACTTTTGGTGATGATGACACTGCTCTTTTCCCCCTCCTCCTCAGACGTCCTGAAGTATAAGCTTGACCAGGCCGGCTTTCTGGCGGCCTTCCCTTACCTGTTGATGGCCTGCATCGTGCAGTCGGCCGGGGTGCTGGCCGACCTCGCCAGGACCAGGGGAAGGCTGTCCACCACGCAGGTGCGCAAGCTGTTCACCTGCGGATCCTACCTGTGCCAGACCATCTTCATGAGCCTGACGGCCCTGCTCATGTTCCGCGGCGCCGCCATCACCTGCATCTCCCTCTCCCTCGGATGCGGCGGGTTCGCCTGGGCCGGGTTCTCCATCAACCACCTGGACATCGCGCCGCAGTAAGTCACAAAGATCTAAAAGAAGTTACAATAAGTAGTCCTCTACAATTAATTTCCACTACTTTTTTATCACAAATTTAAAAATTTTTCTTCCTCCTCCGCTAGAGGAAGCGAAAAACTCTCCTACATTAAATTTGAGCTGCTGACTTTAATCTATGGGAGTGCCATTCTATGTACTTTCTTCATTAGGTACGCCGCCATACTCATGGGCATCTCCAACACCATTGGCACCATCCCGGGCATCATCAGCCCCTCTATCACCGGATTTATCGTGCGAGACAGGGTCAGCAAACTTTGCACTTGCTCCCAAAGATAACACACTACTGTAACTTATACCTTACTATATACAGTATATACAAATTTTGGCAGACTACCGAGGAGTGGCAGTACGTGTTCCTCATCACGGCCAGCGTCTACCTGGCCGGCGCCATTGCCTACGGGCTTATGGCCTCCGGGGACAGGCAGGAGTGGTCAAGGTGAGTCCAGATTAGATCCGCGTTTTATACAGTACAGTAGTAACTAGACACTAATTACTGTACTTTTTTAGACATATGTAGGTACATGTAGCTTTTACATTACATAGCAAATATTACTATGCTGACCCAATTTGTATATTCTAGTATTTAGACTACACCTCTTCTATGTAGTAGGTACATAGTAATTTACTTTGTCGGAGCTCTACTGTATTTGCTGTGTCTAAATTCTCTCTGACATGACATAAAAAAATCGTATAGGCATATACCTGGTACTACTGTACAACTAGTAGCTGCCTACACGTTGAGCTGGACGGTTTTGTCGTATGAAGTCGATCTAATTAAGTTGAGAAAGCTCTGGTCATCACCACCAGAGTTGGAGACACCCGAGCAGCGTCGCCATGAGAAGGGAGAGGGAAGCCAAGGCGGCGGAGCCGCCGTCGTTGTCGTCGGAGTTGCCGTCGCCGCCG
>JAAUYM010071010.1_pt1 | contig 10852 bp, 12 predicted proteins | sample 7278001 | NCBI WGS metagenome assembly JAAUYM01 (sample SAMN14350224, study PRJNA611818) | marine sediment metagenome | isolation source: surface marine sediment (1.8m) | place: French Polynesia: Moorea | collected 2018-08
CCCAGTTAAGAGAAAAGGGAGGAGGCTTCCTTTGTATGAGGGGGGGGGAAAGGGGGGAGGGAGGGAAGGAGGGAGAGGGGAAGGGACACACAATCCTCGTTTTTCCATCCCGGTTGGAGGAAGAGGGGGGGAGGGGAGGGGAGGAGGCGGGGTCCAAAGCGCCGTTGTGTACTATTTTTTTCCCATGCCGCAGTGAGTTGCTAAGGGGAGGGAAGGTCCCCCTGCTCTCTTTTTTATTTTAAACAGAAATGATCCAGATTCGAGGCAAGCATCATGGCGGTATATGGGACTGATTTCAAGAAAGAAAATAAGCAACTTCTTCACTTCAACTACTACTTGTAAAGTACTACGTACAGTAGTATGTCCACGGCGGAAAAGGAAACCTTCCTCCTCTCTGTTTGTGCCGTTTCTCCAACGGTTCTTTCTCCCACCTCCGTCTCCGCCGCCGTCGTCGGAATTCTGTGATCAGCGTCGCAAACCGTGGCGACGGCAAAGCCAGTCCTCCTCCTCCTCTCCTCCTAGCTCTCTGTGTCAGATGGAGCAGGAGGAGGAGGAGGAGGAGGAAGGATTCTTCACGGATGACAAATCGTAGTGGCGCATAGCAGCATACCTGTTTTTCATGCCTCCCTGCTTCCTCCCTCTCTCCCTTCCTTTCCCTCCCAGATTTTTCTGTCGCATCATCCCACTGGCACCTGAAAAACGCCGCCACTGCCTCCTCCTCCTCCTCCTCCCTCCACGCAGCCATTCGAGTATTGGATGCCATATGGGACGTGGAAATTCTCCAGACCAAAAAACTCTTTAAAAATCTTCTTCTTCCTCCTTCTTCCAGAGGGTCCAAGACGGCACATTCCGTTCGGACCCGCGTGCCTCATTTAGCATTCGCGCACGCAGCAAGCCAAATTGGCCCTCATATCGCACCCACAGGGAGGAGAAGGGAAGAGAAGAGGACAAAGAAAATGTTCTTGGCCATGATGGAGGATTTTCGATGTCCCACGCGCGCTTTCTTTCCTCCTCTTCCATTGAGATTTGAGGAGAGGTATTTTATTTTGCTCACGACGCACCGGGAGAAAGAAGAAGAAGAAGAAATGGCGGCGAAATAAAGAGAAGGATGGAACGATCACAGAGGAAAGAAAGAGACAGGCAAAAAAGCATCAACCGGACCGCACACAACGGAGAGAAAAAAAAGAAGGTAAACAGATCAGAGAGATTCCTAAAGCTGTCAATAATTTGTTTTCCATTAAGGTTGCCCTTCCGTCCCCCTCCTCCCCCTCTCTCTTCTCTTTGAAGCCTGCTTCATCCAGCATCTTTCTTCTCCCTCCAGACAGAGAGTGATAAAAAAGATTAAGAGCTGGGAGTGGTTGAACTGACCCAGACAAGAAGGGATTTGCCTTCTCTCTCTCTCTCTCTCTCTCCTAATCTCTCTCTCTTTTTACCGGTAGATGACTATGATGACCCGCCAAGCTGGGAGAGGCCGCCGCAACAGATTACCAATGCTACTCCTGGAGGAGGTGCCACCCAAGTCGGAAGAAAAAAAGAAGAATCGTAAAAGTTGATTGTTGATTTTCTTCGGACTGAAGTTTGGTGGTTCTTTTTCTTTTGCTCTAGGTACTAAATGCAATGTGGAGCATTTGGGAATCGGTGAGGTTTAATTTTTTTTGATCAAGAGAGCTAGAGACAGCCGCAGTTACTGCAGACTAGGAGGAGGAGGAGGAGGAAGCTCCCTTCCATTTTCTCTAATCGCCCATTTCAATCTGAACTACGTGGTGGGTCTATTTGGCTCCCTCTCCTTCTTCTCGTCTCCCTTCTGCCGAGCTACTAAGCCTCCTACTCCATCTTGCTCAGAGCCAGACAATATTTTAGGCCACGGGCCAAATCTGTAAGTACCACTGACTGAATGTGTTGAGCTGGGGCAAGACATGTAGGTAGATTCCAGTCTTAATTGCGTGCCCTGTTGTGTTCGTTCACCATTTTATGAGGGCCAAATTCGGCCTTCACACTCGTTACCTTTGCCGGCCCTGTTCTTGTCCATCAAGGCAAGGGGGAGGGAGGAGGCGGAGAGGAAGGTTACGGGAGCCCCAGCGGGAGGGTGTCAAACATGATGATGTTTTATGATGAAGGTGTTCCTCTTCCCCTCGCGCCCTTTTCCCATCGCCGCCACCAGCGACGCCACCTACTACGGCGACGGCGACCACGGTGACGACGACGGCGACGGCGACAGCGACGATGGAGGGGGAAGACGCGGGATTCTCGTCTCCTCCCGCGACGCCAGATTTGCCCTGAGTCATCTCCCAAATCGTTTCACCTACGAAGCAGGGAGGAGGAAGGGAAGAACATAAGCTCTTCCTCTCCTCCCTCCCTCCCTCCCTCATGTCTTTCTCATTTTCTCTGCCCATGTCCCCATGTCTCACCGGGGGAAAAGGGCGGGAATAATCGGCTTCTCTTTCTCATTTTCTGCCTCAGCTTCGGAGGAGGTCTGACATGTTGCACACTGATTTTTTTAGAGATCGCTTTTTTGGGGGAAGGGGAGGGTAAAGAAGGAGGGGAAATGGAGACAGCCGAGGAAAAAGCTGAGGTAACAAAAGAGGAGGGGGGAGGACGGGCCAGACAGGGTGGCTCCCCCATAGTACAGTACACAGTAGAATCTCGATATAGTGTGCTGATCGATCGACGCTGATAGCTATGCTGATGTAATTCACTGCCATGTCGATGTATTAATTTCCAATGCAGTTAAGAATTGGTCTTAGCACTAAATTCACTACTATGTACGTACACTGAAGAAATTCCCATACCGATATCAAACTTCAAAGGTTCACTCTATATTGAGGTTTGTCTGTACCTACAACCCCCAACCCCTCAGACGACCGGCGACAGTTCTGCCCCCCCCCCTCCCATCCTTCCTCCCGTCGACCTCACCTCCCCAAAAAAGAGAAGCTCAGTCAACGAACAATTTTTGCCCCTTGTCTTAGGTACATGGGAAAGGCAATTCTGTCATCCACACGTCCAATGTTTTTTTTTCAAGGTGAGAGGATATGCACGCATGCAGCCATGCAAGTTTTTTTTATCTTTATCTGCGATCTACTACATCTACTCACTATGTACCTGCAATCTACCTGTAGCTCACTAATGAGGGTGCTTTATACGTCCGTTGCGCACATAAGGAATGCATAGCTACAAACTACAAGTGGCGAGACAGGCAGAAAATGAAAAGAAACTCTCACATATTATTCTGTGTTTGCAAGAGGAGAGAGGAAACATGTGACATAACATCGTGTTGTGTGTGCAACAACAAGCGCATCCTTCTTCTGCTCCCCCTTTACTCGGGCGAATGCTCGGCTGAAAAATGCGGCCAATAAATCGCTGCTCCTTTTCCTCATCTGTCTGTGGTGCTCTGTTGCCCAGGAGGGAGAAAAAAAAAGAAAGAGAAGGAGAGTAAAGGGGGGAGGGGAAGAAAGAGGAGGAGGAGATAGCAATGCGTCTCCATCCATAAAGAAAAGGGAGGGGGGTTGAAGGTTTTGTGCATTTTTTATGGGAAATTCTCTTACGTGGCGGCGCATTCTCAATTTATGCAAACACACTTGAGTTTAATTGTGTAGGGATACGCAAGTGTGGTAACATCACGGCTGACGTTGGTTGAGACAAGAAAAGGGCGGAGGCGGATTCAATTTTCGTCTCCGCAGCCTGGAAAAAGAAAAAGAGTTGATGGAGAAAAAGGGAAGGAGGAAGGAAGAGGAGAAGTTGGATCCGCTCGTGCTTGCAAAGCGTGAAGCATCTGATACAGGAAGATTAAGGCGAACGACGAAAACGAAACGGAAGGAAAAATGAAAGAAAAAAAATAGATAGAAAGTTTAAAGTGTAGAGATCCAGAATTGAAAATTATTTGCCAAAGGGGTTTGCGCTACTCTTTTCCCCATTTGGCAGGTCGTAATTTGTTCCGAGGCGTTTCTTCTTCCTCCCTCCTTCCCACCCTCCCTTCCTCTTCCCGCCCGCGTGTCGAAATCAATGATAAAATGAGGCAGTCGCCGCCGCCGCCGCCGCCGCCGCCGCCGCCGCCGCGGCAGCCGCGGCTGCCGCGGCCTGTCGTAGTGCCACATGGGAAGGAGGAGGAAGAAGAGGAAATATCGCTTTTCATCCGGCAATTACGGCTTAATGATGTCATTACCTAAAACGATCCGGCCCCTCCGATACATTTTTTTTGCCAGCTTGCGAAGGGTGGGGGGAGGAGAGAGAGACTCCATTAGCACCCAATCTCCTCAACATTCGGGGGAAAATGTACAACAAAAGTACGATTCTCTACGTACGTACCGCACAAAAAAAATATATAAAATAAAATCTTTCAATTAGCTGTGCGCGACAACCACCCAGCGGTCACTTTGGGATGTTTGAGGGAGGGAGGGGAGCAGAATCGTTCCTTTCCTTCCTTCCTTCCTTCCTTTCCAGTGAAAAACCCATCCAGGTGTGCATAACGCCGAAGAGAACGAGGAGGAAGAGGTGTCGCCAAAGTGGCTGCCGGCATTTTCACCTCGATGTTGTTGTTGTTGCTGCTGCTGCTGCTGCTGTTGCTGCCGTGGTGTCTACCCACTGCGGGAGGAACGCCGGTTGGGAATTCGTCGTCGTCGTCCTCCTCCTCCTCCTCCTCCTCTGCAGTGTAATTGGGCCTCTCCACGGGGGGCGACAGCATTTCTCCACGCTGCTCCCTTCCTCCCTTCTCCTCCCCCTAATGAATCTTCGCGCCAAAATGCCCCCTTCTCCTCCTCCTTCTCCTCTCCATTCATAGTTCGACCGGTTGGGTTAGTGTTGCTCCCCCCCTTCGCTCGGTCAGTGTCAACCACCATCAAACTCCCGGACGGGACGGACGAACCATCGGTCGCGACTACCAACACCACCAAACGCCAAAAAAAAAAAAAAAGAGTCGTCCCCTTCCCTGCCGCCCGCCGCCATTCAAATAGCAGCAAGGACGGACAGTTCGGACGCCGAGGGAAGGAAAGGAAGAAAGGTTGAATGTCTGACATGGACAGGAGGTAGTGCAATTTTTTTTTTCAAAAATAATACTCATGCGAGGCATAGCGGACCGATGCGATGCGTGATTTCGACGCCGTCGCCCTTGACCGGAACATGGTATTTTTTTTCGTAACATCGTCCGTTTTCCCATACGCTCATGGATGAGGAGGACTTTTTTTTACTCCCTCCCCGAGCCCTCGTTAAAATGTCTCTACCATGTCCCCCCCCCTCCTCTCCCCCTGTCCCGCTTCCCCTACCCTGGTACTACTAGGTACAAGACGAAGGGACTTCACCGGAAGCCAGCACAAAAAGGGTCTGCCTCCTTTCCTTCCCTTCCTCCCTCCTCTTTTTCCAATCGGCAGGGCAGAGCTTATTCAAATACGCGTAAATGATCACTTCCCTCCTTCTCCTCCTCCTCCCACTTCTTGCAAGAAGAGAGCGCGGATTTGCCATTCCCTTTTCAAGAAGAGGAGCAGGCAACGGTCGACGACGAAAAAAGAAAGAAAGTCAGGCAGAAAAGGAGGAGGAGGTGGAAGGGGGGAAGAGGTGACAATGAAACGTCTTCCTGGCTTGCTGCACGTGCTCCCCTCTCCCCTCCCCCCCCCCTCCCAGCTTCCTGTCTTGGAATGAGAGATAGATCTGAAATCGTTAATCTCTGACTCGTAAAAAGAGAGGAGGAAGCGGGAGGAGGAGGAGGAAGAAAAAAAGCATGTTTCCCTCAGTTGTAATCCAATCCTAATGTATACGGCTCATTTGAGAGAGAGAGAGAGAGAGAGTCTGCTCGCGTGCCCACAGCTAAATACCCAGCCAGTGAGGAGGCAGAAAAGAGAGGTTTTCCTGCCTTTGTGTTGCTGTTGCTGCTGCTGTTGCTGCTGCTGCGGTGGCTCTGTGTTAAAAATCGCCTTTTATCTGTCACGGGTCTCCCTTTCTGTCCTCCCCCCCGTTCTGAAATAGTACTAGTGTAGTAGAACCATGGAGAGCCGTATTTGAAAGGCATCTCCCTCTCCCCCTCTCCGTCTTATTCTGCGAGTCACAAAGCATTTTTGTCCTCTCCCTTCCCTTCCTCCTCCACACTAAAAATCCTTTGTATCCAGCAAAGAGAGAGGTTTTTGGGTGGCTATCTTCGGGGTAAGGGATTCAACAACAGGTTGCCGCAGCAGTCACTTTCACCCCCTCCCCTTCCCATCCATCCATTCAAAAAAAATGCTTTCAAATAAGTCACTGAAGTTGAGCAGGAACTACTAGTACGGGTGGGGCCCCCAGTCAGTGAAAAGATATTAGCTCGGATCAAGGGGGGGGGGATGGGTGGAGGGTCACACAAAAGAGGAAGCGGGGGGACAATAAATGTGGTGGCTATAGAAATGTCCACGTGCCATCAGACCCAGCAAATTTTCTCTTGATCAAAAAAGATTTTTGGCAGGAAAAACCTTTTCTTGCCTCCTTTCTTTCTATTCTTTTCAAACAAAAAGTCACTTTTTTCTCATCGGGAGTGCTTTTTTTCTTACCCATCTCCCTTCAGCATAATGGGCATACTTCGTACCCACTCCCCACCCCCACTCCAAAAAAAAAGCTTCTTCCACGCGCGCTTATGCAAAAAAAAAGTGAGGGAGAGAGAGATAAATAAAAGAAACCCATTTGTTAAGGGATCTCGTCATAAAGGGCGAGAAGAGATGCGTTCATCAAAAGAGGTTCATCTTTTATTCCATCCAGCCCCTTCCTCTCTTCCCGCAAAACGAATGAAAGGAGCTTTTTATCCATTTAGTACTTCTTCCATTTTCCCCCCCTCCCTCTCCCTCATTTAAAGTGCCACCCTTTTCCCATTTTTTGCCATTTATGCTCAGCCTTTTTTTGTCGTCGACACATTGTTTCTATCGAAATTTTTTGCCTCTCAAGTCTGACACTGCGCGCATTCACATAAGCAAAAAAAAAAAAAAGCTGCTGCAGCAAGCATATTTCAATCTCTCTTTCTTTCTGGCACTCAAAATGCTCTCAACGGCTTATTAGTGCCAAACACCTTTTTGTAGGCTCTCCCTCTCTCTTTCCTCCTCCTCCTCTTCCCATCGAAGCTTTGAAAATGCATCGCTTTAACGTCCGTGGGAAGAAAGCCTCTCCAAAAAATAAAAATTGAAACGCAGAAGTTCTCTTACCTTCCTTCCATTTTTAATTGCTGCGATTTCTGGTGGAAGGAGGCGAGACGAAACTGGAGGAGGAGGAGGAGGAAAAGAATTAAATATCCGATTTCTCCGCAGCGACAGAGATTAATTTTTTTGTTCTCCATAGATCTTCCACGTGTGCAGTTACAACTTTGGAGATTCTTTTTTCGAAAAAAAAAACTAGTAGACTTTTTATCTTTTTGTTTTAGGAGGAGAAGGAGGAAGAGAGGAAAAAATCCGCGCTTCCGCTCTGTCACTTCCACTTCCCAAATCTACCTGGAAAAAAGTGGGAAAAATGACGAAGCTAAAAAAAAAAAAAAAGTCGAGGGCTCATCAACCTCGGTACCCCGAAAAAGGAAAGGAGTAGGAGTAGGAGTAGGAGGTGGTGGTGGGTGCCACGCCTACCGCCATCGCCACCGTGGCTGCGGCGGCGGCGGCGGCAGCGGCAACGACGGTGTCAAAGTGGTAAGAGAGGAGGGTTGATTTACAGGGTGTCTGTGTTTACGAGATTTTTTTCTGCCATTCTCTTTCGGGGAAAACGAGGTGTGTCAATACTCGTATTACTAGTACGTCGTAGGTGTTGCATTGCAACCAAGCGTTTTGTTGCGAAAATGCGACGATTATCAAGTCTGAAAAAAAAAAAGCTCTGCACTCTTTTTTGGCCTGTGCGCATCCATCCATCCTAACCATCCACCATCCATCCATCCATCCATCTCCTCCTCCTCCTACCTAATTAGCGCGAGTTTTTTTCCGCCTCCGTCGCTCATGCACACACACAACAAGCGACACAACCTGCTTGTCGCTCCTCCTCCTCCTTCTTCCCTTGAACTTGAGGAGGAAATGACAGTAGCAGAGGTAGAGAGAGAGAGAGAGAGAGAGAGCAATGCTGACACTAATTGCGCGGGCGAGGTTAGAATAACGTGACTTGGGTGCATCTCGCGCACCCACCTCTTCAACACCTTGGCACAGGTGTGTCTAGTATTAAAGAGAGGTGGCGCAGCAACTGCGTACAGTGTATACATTGCATTTGACCTAAATTTACTACACATGCTACAAATTTTTCTCCGTCTTCCCCCCCCTCTCCCGACGACTTCCTGACGACGAGCAGCATGGCGAAATTGTTCTGTCGCGAAATCTCACTCTCTGGCCTCCGATATTATCTGTCAAGCAAAGCAGAAAGATGAATCGTTGACGCCCTTCCTTCCTACCTTACTTCCTCCTCTCCTGTCTATTCTGCAATCTACATGTTGTTGATGTCCATACAGGGTGTCTTTAATCACGTGGAGCGTCCTTACTTCCTCATTTAGGTCTGTTCTGCATGTTGTTGATGTCTACACGGGATGTTTAACCTCATGGTCCTTCTGGAGTGACCATGTACAACAACGTCTTATTGCCTCCCCTTACTTTCTAACTTGTCTCTTTTGCTTTTGCGTATGTTGTCGAAATTTACAATGTTTTGACGTCATGATTTTTTTGTTAAAAAAGTGAACATGTCTCTTTTACGAATGAAAAAATACCATCCTGGTTTTTTGTGAAAAATTTTTGTGTGGTTTTTTTTTTGGTGTACATTCTAAGATCTTTCTTCAGCTTTCCTAGCTACAGGTTTGAATTGGTTGGAGGGCAATTTAGCACTCTGATGAGATGAAGCGGAGGAAAAAGCATAAAGTGCTCATTATGGTTGATTTCTACACTTTTTCCTCCTTCTTCACCTCATTCACCTCCTCTTTTTGGACCTCACTGCCATTTCTCTTCTACCAGAGTTGCCAACTTTTTACGGAAGGCAATATGCCAGATGTCGGGAGAATGTATGCCAGTTCGGTACGGCCAAGCCTCAAAATTGAAAAAAAAGACAGTGGAAGCTAGGAGGAAGCACTACGAAATATGTCATATTTGCCATTTGTGGCTATAAAATATAGTACCACTAGGCAACACTGTCTCTTACCCTCCAGGCAAAAAAAACTTGATTATTTCTTAGTAAGGGCTGCACCGATTGACTGCTGTTGTCCGATTAATTAATCGAATGATAAAAAAATAAACTTTAGCCAGAAATGTTTTTAAACATGAGGTTTAACCATAAATTTGCTAACTTTTTAAAAAAGAAAACGTGGTTATGTTATACCATTATATTAGCTTGCTTTTTAAAAAATCGACTAATTTGCATGCCTTACTTGCTCCTTTCCACCTCCATTTGAGGCGTTAATAATGCACCCCGCGACCCTTCTTTCTTTTTCCCTCTCCTCCCTTTTTCGCAGTCATGTCACTCTGGCACATCCCAGGATAAAAACGGCCTTTTGAAAGAGGGAGGGGGCTCATTTTCCGATAACCACGAGAGGGTTAGGAAATGATTATTAGTTTGAATCGTCTTAGCGGTTCCCAACCTATGGTATGGGCGCCACCAGTGGTACGACAAGCAATTTCTAGGGATACCCCCCAAAGCTAGGAAGAGTCTTTGCACGTGACATATTATAGACTAAGGTGTGATTTCTTTTTAGCATCAAAGTGGTACGCCAAATGCTCGTACCTGGAGGAAGAGGTACCCAAAGTTGGTTGGTAACTCCTGGTCCTTCCAAGTCCCCCCCCCCTCGAGCTGAGAAGCATGGGAGGAGACTGGACCTGCTCCACCGCCACCGCCACCGCTGTGAGAGCTGTGTCATCGAATATAACGAACAGTCATTTGCCTATAAGCGCGCTTGTAAGTACAACTCACCACTGACACTCCGTGGACTGTGGAGAGAGAATAATAAGGCACCGAAAAAAAAAGAATGAAAATAAATGAAAATAGAACCTTGGACGCGGGTCAATTCCCGCTGTCGCCACCGACAAAGCGCAAAAATTGCAGTAAAGAAGACTTTTTTTTTCTTTCCCTGTCCTTCCTCCCCCCCCCAAAAAAAACATGCATGAAATGTTGGAGATTTTTTTGCTGTCTTGTTCCTTTCGTTTTCCGCAGTCACGTGTGTGTGTGTGCTTGGTAACGAGACGACCGCAAGAGAAATTCAGGGACAGAGTCTGTTCAAAGACCTGCAGCGAGAGGCGCAGTGCATGATGGAGAGCAGAAAAGAGAGAGAGAGAGATGTTACTGAAGTGTCTTCTTGGGTTGGATGCGCAGTGCATACACACACACATCTAAAATTGCACGTTTATTTGAGGTGGGTGTCCAAAAAGTCAAAACTTATAAAGTTATGAACATTGTCTTAACAACAACAACAAGAACAACTCGTGGCATTCTATGACGCTGACGGCTTCGCCGCAAGTAAAAAAGTAGGGAAAAGTTTTTTTTTCGCGGAAAATCGGTGTGGCCACTCTTCCCCCCTCCCCCTCTCTCTAATCACGAGGCTTCTTCATCTCGTGACTTTTCCCCTCCACTTGCTATGCACATTCCTTTCTGACCCATAAGGAAGAAGTTTGGAATCTCGTGAAAATTCTCGCCCTTTTACACACACTAACACATGACATCCACCTCCGGCCCGCTGCTTCCCGCGTGAGGTGAAAAGGGAGAGACGGCAGTGGAATTCCCATATACAGTAAAATGTTGGGTTCGCGTGTTGGGTGTAAAAAAAAAATAACATATCCCTATTGCATTTTTATTCAGAATGTCACACAAAAATTGCTTAAGCAAAAATTTAGAGTCCGTCAGTAATCACACACGCACCAAAAAGTCTTCACAATACGGGAAGGAGTCAAATTAAGAAGAAATCAAAGGA
>JAAUYM010074806.1_pt1 | contig 10849 bp, 11 predicted proteins | sample 7278001 | NCBI WGS metagenome assembly JAAUYM01 (sample SAMN14350224, study PRJNA611818) | marine sediment metagenome | isolation source: surface marine sediment (1.8m) | place: French Polynesia: Moorea | collected 2018-08
ATTCCACCTTCTCTCTCTCTCTTTCTGTGCCTTTCTTCCTGGTTGGTTTTTCGCGCAGGTAAGTGGATCCAAGGTCAGTCTTCTTGATGCCGCCAAGAAAACGAGGTTTTTTTTTGTTCTGCAGTTCTTGTGCTCAAACTCTTTCCCTCTCTCCTCTGTTCTCCTCCTTCTCCTCCTCCGAAAATAAGATGTGCACAAAATCTTCTTCTTCTTGAGCCTAAAATTGGTAGCTTTCAGATGGTGACTCTTTATTTCCCTCGTCCTTTGCAATCAACCCGTGGCAGCTTATGGCAACGTTTGCCCGCCGCTGTGCAGATGAAGCACAGGAGCTGCAAGAGGATGTTGCTGCCGAACGTGGAATATGTGCGTGGATCCCTCCACTCCATGCCTCCCTGATAAAACGTGTCTCAAAGAAGAATTTGGATTCCGTAGCGGTGTGACGTAACGTAAACAGTCTCCGAGAGAGAGAGACAAATTATGCCATCATCACCATCATCAAATAAGTGATGCCTGATTTGCCACAATGGACCACCTTGAAAAATTGAAATAGTTTTTTTTTACTACTAAATCTGCACTCAGGCACACCCTGTAGCAGGACTTTGAAACGCGCACTGAAGGCAAAATGCACACACACACATACATGAGATTAATGAGGATCCAGTGGCAGCTTCTTCGTCTTTTTTTTTGCACAAAAAGAAGGGGAGGGGATTTGTGACTGGCAGATCTCACTTCTGCTGCTGGAGGAAAGATCCCTTTCAAGTCCCTTCCTCCTCTCCTCCCTCCCCCCCCACGCGATTTTGCGTGTCTCCTGAGCCTCATTTACCTACTGAAGGATGACTGAGCTCTTTTTCTGGGATGCGATTAACTCTGATGATCATTTCGAATGTGCAAGAAAAAGAATACTCTGAAAATAAACACGATTATAATATGGGATTTGGTAAGAAAGGATGAGGAAGAGGATGGGGGAGCCTCTTCCTTCCTTCCCTCTTCTCGTCCAGGCGTTTTAATTTCGGAGATTAATGTCGTCTTTGCCCCCCGCTGAGAGCCAATACCTATCTGACAGCGCCCTAATAACCGTGGGCGGAGGGTGGTGGAAGAAGAAGAAGAGAAGAATAATCCGACGCCTCCAGAGCTCCTTTCTCCATAGGCGAACGCAGGAGCTCTATCTCGAATGTCATCATAGGCTAGCTCCGCCTTAATTTTTAGGACGTCACAGACACAAACACAGGTCTGATTCTGAAAGAGGTTCCTTCTAAGCTATGATAGGCAAACATAGGCTCGATTCTTAAAAGAATCCTGTTCTAAGTCGTCATCGTTGAACGCAAAAAACTCTATCTTGAAAGAGGTTTCGCGCCGAAGCGATATCTTTTTCTGGCTATGCCTGTGTTGACCTATGGAAGGCGTGCTTGGAGAAGGCGGCATCGAATAAGTGAGTCTCATCTCTCTTCTGTTTTTCTGCTCCCTCTTTCTCTCTCGTGCTCTTTCTTCTTGCCTCGTGGGTTTGGCCTGATGAAACCAATTAGAAGTAAAAGCCGGAACGAAAAGAGGAAGAAAAGAAAGGAAGGGATGGATTTGGAATGGAAAAACGTGTGGCGTAAAATATACAAAAAAACCACACACGTCTAGTTAGGTGGAGATTTCAACGCTCGCACTAAACTGCGTGGTTAAAAGAGTTTTTTTACCTCTGGGCTGACATTCATTGCGGAAAGTTTTTTTAAGACCATCATTCCAGGACACAAGAGAAGGACCACAGAAATGGACCCATTGTTGACAAACAGCCCTGAGAGCGTCCTCCTCCTCCTCCTCTTCACTCATCAGCAGCATGAAACCTCCATGTCTTTATTCTTCTTTCATGCGCTCATTACGTCGGTGGAAAGAAGAAAAAACCTTTTCTGCCTTTTATGAGCGTGGGCTTAGAGAGAAAAAACCCCAGCCCTTCATTGCTGGAAGGAAAGGAGAGAAAGAAAGGGTTTCTTTCAAAAAGGAGGGAGAGAGGAAATGTTGGGTGTTTGGAGTCCTCCGCGCCTTCATTTGTGCATCGGTTATAAGTCCCTGGCTGCGAGCTGAGTACGACGGTGGTCACACCTGACTTGCCTTCGTCGTCTTCGTCATAGGGAAGGAGGAGGAGGGAGAAGGAGAAATGCATCCAAAGGAAATGATTTTGGGAAGATGTCATGCATACCTGCAAGAGGAATGCCGTTGGCAAGGGTTAACACTTACCAATTACTCGTATATTGCACATTGGCTTGTACTGCGTACGTATATTCATACAATTGCTCTCCGCTTCCCCGAATTGGTCTAAATTGGACCTTTTCCACTTTTTGTCTCCACTTCACCCTCTAAAGCTCACGTGGGCGCAGGCAAAAAACGCTCTTTTGTGTGTGAATGAGGTTGGGAGTCCTTGGAAGAGAGAAAGAAAGAAGATTCGTCTCGCCTAATTGATGCAGCCATGAATCTCCGTTCCACTGCAGTAGCCAGGGTTGCCAGATTTGCTCTTTACAGTTGGAGACCAAGGTACCATTCTTAGGAAAAGAGTTATACTATAATGTTACTGCATTATTTCTTAGGAAGTGTTTTGCATAGATCGTGGCAGTTTGGTGTGTTTAAACTGCAAGTTACTGTTGATGCCACCTGGCAACACAGGCAGCAGCACCCTGGTTTGCCGGGGATGAGGAAGGAAGCCCAGGGAATCATAATGAGTTGGAAGGACACAAGAAGTGAGCGAGGCGATTTTTTTTCACCCTGAGGCGATTTCAGCTCATTATCGCCCTGGTAAAAAGAGGAGAAGGAGTCTGTCCAGTTTGCAAATGTGCTTCGGGGGAGGTCGAAAAGCGAGATTCGACACGATGCAAGAGGGGACCCAGACCATAAATGAAAATCTCTTTTGCAAATATTGAGGAGGGGGGAGGAGGGGGGTCGAGTGAATTATTTTTTTGCTGCCAAGTGCCACCAAGCTTGTTTATGTTTATGTACCAACGTCAAAAAAACATATTTGAAAAAAAAGCCTTGTCGCACGCGAAAGCCCCTAAAGCATGAACACTCAATTAAGATTGCAATCTCAGGAGCATAAATGAGGGAGAAGGCACCTTTAAAAAAATGCCCTCTAATTAATTCAGCTTCTTCCTTCCTCGATCCCCTCTTCCGTTAAAGTGCTGTTTACAAATCGCCTGACAAAAACATTAAATTAGATTTCACTTCTCCTCCCCGCCGTTCCCACAGAGAACAAGTCGGAAGGAGAACGGGGGGGGAGGATTAATCAAGGTCTCCCCCTCCTTGTACCGGGGGCGCCGTCCACACACCCGACCAACATCATTGAGGTATTGGCGAGGTGGCATCCAGGTATCTGTCCTTTCCCCCCATGGTAAGGCAAGAAACTGAGGTAGGAATCCAACAAAATTCAGACTGGAGCGACATTTTTTTTTGCCTCTAAATACCTCGCGGTGTTACCCGAGAGGTATCGCTGAGGTACCGCCAATATTGGTCGGGCACGTACGTACTGTTTGGACCTACGTGCGTATAGGTAGGTACATATATGGCAAAGCCGGCTCCAAATTCGAAGCGTTGTTTGGCCTAATTTGACCCCCGCAGGTCCGTCCTCCTTCTCTCCCTCCCTCTTTCACGTCTTCATCCCTCCTCCTTCTCCTCCCTCTGATCATTAGTTATTCATGGAGCCCCATCCCTCCCGACCCCTCCCAAAAACGCAGTCGAGGTGATCGATCGGTGCCCAGGGAAAAAGGTGGAGAAGAGAGAAGAGAGGAGGAGGAGCAAAACAACAACAAGACACACTTTCATCCCTTTTCCCCCTATTGTGCTTTTCTCTTTCGCTCTCCATTCAGAAATAAAAATTAAATTCCACGGTTTTTTTTTCGTCTGTCGAACATGACCTAAATTCACTCAGACGAAGAAGAAGAGAAGGAAAAAATGCTCTATTGTGAGCACAATTTTCGAGGACTTTTCTTCATTTTTTTTTGTAAGACCCCTTCTCACTCTCCCACAGGTGTCATGAATGTGAGAGGTCTGGAGTCCTCTCCGCTTTGCTGCTGCATCTTCCTTCCTTCCTCCATCCATCCCCCCCCCCTCCAGTGCAAAGTCATCTCAAAAACTGCATTTTCTCTCTCCTTCTCCCTCCATCCCTGAAAAGAAAAGAGAGAAGTCACGAAGAAGAGAGGAGGAAAAGATAAGGGGGAAAAAAGTTTTTTCGGGTAGAATTTTTTCCCGACCCAAACCTTTTTTAAAAGTGGTGATGCATTGTGCCACAGACTAGGAGGAGGGGGGAGAGGAGCCGTCAACATTTTTTCTCTGGAGGTCTTGGCTGCAGTTATTCGTGGACATAGAAAATCACGTTCCTCAAGGAGAGACTCAACAGCCTTCCTTGATCTCTGTTGTTTCTCGTGGCAATTTGCGCCCATAATCACCGTGCACAAAATCTTGCTCTGTACCTACACACTAGGTACCTGTAATGTGGAGGAGGGGGAGGGAGGGAGGATGGATGCATGATGTCAATTATTGTGTTGTGTGTTTGGGCCGGTGCCCTGCGCCAACTGACTGATCCGTGACCCCTCGGGAAAGAGAGGGAGGAGGTCAATGCAGATCTTTGCCTCATAAAATCCCACCTCACATCTTAAGGAGACTCCTCCTCAAGTGCCCAAGAAACGGTTTATAGGTAGATGTGACTTTGCGGGGTAATTAAGACATTCCGATCTGAGTAGCTACGTAGTCATCATGCGTGGGACTCGCTAAAAGTAGGCACGGAGCTCTACATAATTCGAAGATAAGTACTACTAAGCAGGGAAAAAGAGCTAAGTGGGTTCAAGATATAGCTTTGCTTCGTGTAGGGGGGGAGAGGAGAGGGAGTGGCATGCGTGGAGAATGCTGTGCATCTGCTCAAGGAGGAGGAGGAGGAGGAGGAGGATTGGCCTTACGATATTATCCCTCTTTGTCTTAACGGAGAGATGAGAGGAGAGGACCTTATCTGGCAAAGGCAAGGCAATTATTCTCACTTGTTTGTTGTACTTGCGACGCGGGCGTGGCCACCGGGTGACAGATGGATGCATGGGTGTACTTCAGCCGGCTGGATGCGTGGAGATGAGAGAACAGAGGAGGAAGATGGGGAGGAAGAAAAAAATAACTAATTTCAGGAAAAAATTTTGAAGCTTCCTGTTTTGGGTGAACAGCATCAGTTTAATGCTGCTGCATTTTTCATACTCTACGTATAGTGAAGGGTGCTGTTTGTGTTTTTACGCAGACTTGGGCTGGCCAATGTCTTGAATTCTCACAACAGAGAGGAGCATAATAGGCAGAAGATGCTTCTTCTTCTTCTTCTTCATCTTCTCCTCCTCCTTCTTGTCTGTCCACCTACGCCTCAGTATCCACCCACGTGAGTTTTCCCCACCTCCTCCTTTTCTTCTCCCCCCTACACACAGATAATGGAAACATCCATAAAGTGCGGGCATAAAGAATCACGATAAAGTAATTGAGGCACATTGTGCAGTGGAAGGAAAGGAGGAAGAATAAGGAGGCATTGAGAGGTCGTTTTGGGCACCTGGGTGCACTTAAGAAGAGAGAGAAGAGACCTGGAGGGCCCTCCTTTGTGCTCTCAGAGGTCATCTACTCGGTATTTCTACTAGTACGCAGTAGAACCCTGAGTGCACCTGCAGGCTTGTCCAGATTTTCATGTCCAGAGTTTGAGAGTACTCATCTCAGTCGATCGAGACACCTTGTGTCTCCATCGATTGTGACGAGACAAATCTGTCTGTCAGTCTGTCTTTTTCCTCTCCCATCTCTTTCTGTTCCGTTGCACCAAAGCACGGATCCACCACCACTCCGGAGTCATCATCGCACATGGAGCAGCATTCCCATAAATTAGAAGAATCTTTCCCCTCCTTTTCTCATCTCCCCCCTTTCTTTTGTCGAGTCGGTTCGTCATGCCTGATTCCTCAAAAAAAAAAAAAAAAAAAGATAGAGAGAGAGAGAGAGACGAAAAAGAGAGAAGTTGGGGGTAGGGGTGGGGGTGAAGGGAGGGTCACGGAAATGGCTCCACCTTCCGGCCTCATTTCGGAGCTGCTGGATTAGGAAATATCGCAGTACAGTGGAACACCTCAAATACCAGAGATAATGGCCAACAGCTACTACAGTACAGTAGGTATACCGTACATACCGAAGTGTTTTTTGTTTCATTTTTAAGCAATGTACATATGAAGAAAAATTACTTAGTGGATATAACGGAAGTCTACTGTACTGTTCTCTCTTCTCGTGACAATTACGACCTTAGACGTGAAATTAGTGACACAACTGGAGATGACACCGAAAAGGGACGCCAACAGGCAGAATTTTGATAATTTATCTTTGCCAAAATTGCCATGCACACTTATTCTGCAAATATGGATCTCTACATCCTGCCCTAATTGCGACACACCCTGTCTCCGTCTCAGTTTCGTGTTCCCACAAAAAAGGAGGCATTTGTTTCATTTCGCGGTCTTGCTGCTGCTGCTGCTGCTGCTGAAAGTGAGTTATTGAGCCTTGCACGCAATGCAATGCAATGCAAGATGAGAGTTCGAGGAAAGATATACCTACAGTAACATCCTGGCTGTGATGCCAGTAGGGCGAGATGACGGGGCACAAATGGAAATCTCACCTTTGGCCGTAAAGCCTTCACCTTTAATTTAGTACACGTGAAGGAAAGGGGGAAAAAAATCTCATGCTTTCCGCCGACGAGGCTTTTTAAATCGACTATTTCTGGAATAAGGGAGGGAAGTTAAGGAGAATGAGAGCGTGCAGATGAAGCCAACACGATCAGCCCACAGCTCGGAATTGAGTTCTCAGGAGGTCAAAGTTTGGTATGTGAAAGAGAGAGAGGGGGGAGGAGGAAGAGAGAAAAAATGAAGATGCCAGTAATGAAAGTGAAAGGAGGGCAAATTTGGGTTATGCATTTTTTTTTGTTCTGAACGCAGAAATAGAATCAAGTTTAAAATCGCCCTGTCCTACCCGACCAGACATATCCTTGATCATGTCGGCTCATCCCAGACTTGTAGCAGACTCGACACACAAGTCAGTGCCGTCATTCGGCATGCTGACTTAACTACTACACAAAGAACATAAGTCTACTATATACCACAATAAGGTTGGGATGAGTGGAGAGTTGGATCTGGCAGTAGTGTAATGTGCGTACACTCGTGAGAGACTCATGATGGAGCAATGAGTCTTGTACAGTAAACCTTTCTCTATTGTAAGGATTTAAGCGTGGGTAGTGCCATTTACAGACCCACCACAGACTCATGCCAGATGTGACTGTCTGGTCGGGTAAAAATGCAGGAAGGCTGGCTGACGTGCGAAGCCGTCGCGGACAAAACGACAGAAATCATCTCTCTTGATTCGCCCTTTGTTCAGCGAGGATATTTCTCTCTGCTGCATCTCCAAGAGCCTCTTTTGGGAGCCCATGATATGAGACGCGGGCAGTCTTGCGTTTGGTCGTGCAGCTGCTACCCAACCACCAACGGTGGCATGCAAAATGGAAGTTCAGTTGCAATACATGCACATTGCATACACGTTTTTTGCACGTTTGGCGCCGATTTGTATGCTTAGTAACAAAATTTCTGTATCGGAGCTCAGTCGGAAGTTCATTAAGAGTGCGTTGTTGGTTGGGTACCTCCATTTGCGAAACAGGAAAGAGCAAGGGGCGACACCGGGCGACAAAAAACACGCGAGAAAAAAAAAAACTGCAACCGCACATTTATTATTGGACAGTGGAACGTTGATAAGAAGAAAATAGTCGAAATTGTTGACTACAAGGGGGCTGATTATCATCGTTTCCACAACGAGGATCCCGTCAAAATTCCGGGGAAGAAGACGCTAGGAGTTTCGCCAACCGAGCGCTGACTGTACTGCTTCTTGGTTTTGCGGAAAGGAGTGATTTATACTCCTCCTCCTGCGCTGCGCTGCGCTCGGTGCCAACTTGTTGCAACTCCATTGCTCATTCCAGGCAGGAGGAGAGAAGTTGGCGTTAATATGTATACTGTATATATATTTTTTGCAGGTGACTTTATCGCGAGAGTCATCCTCCAATAGCTGAGGAAGGAGCTGAGAAGGGACGAGGATGAGGGATGGAATAAGCATCACCTTCGGCTTCAGACTTCGTCATTCGTGAGAGTCAATTGGGATAATTCGTACCTTTGCTCCTTCTCCTCTCCTCTCCTCCTCCTCCTCTTTCATGCATTGAATGACAGCAGCGGCGGGGGCAGAGTTGGTGGGGAGAGAGAGAGAGAGAGAGAGAGGGCTGTAATTCAATTCTTGGGCAATCTGCCTCAGCTTCTTCGCAATTGCTCCTCTCCATCCCACGTGAATCTTTTTTTTTCTGGAGGGGGGCATTAGAAAAAAAAACACATCTGAGCAAAAATATGTTTCTGTGGTCATTTTGGCCTGCTTCCCGTGGATTTCATTTAATAAGTTACGTACATCTCCTCCCTCCTCCTCCCACAGTGATTTGCATCCGAATGTCTCTTGTCCAAAATGTGTCCCTGCATGAATGTCCAGTTTTGGCCATTTGTCCACCTCCTCCCCACCCTCCTGGGTGGACTAACCGTACGTGTTGGGTTGGATGGGGGCATCAAATGGATGCTAATATGTACCTACATAGTCGTTCGACATGCCTCCTCTCCCTCTCATTGCACAAAGAACGAGGAGGGGGTGGTGGTTCCTTTGTCACCTCACATGCACTCGTGCAAGTGACAGAGAGAGAGGAGGAGGAATTTTTTGGACTCCTGATGCAATTTTTTAAAAAAAGATCTGAATGTGCAAAAGTCCAGAATCACTGCTTTGAATATTCTCTCCCTCCCCCCTGATGCACAGTTTTTTTTCTCAAAACAACCGTTTGGCTGAAACCCAAATAAAACTCTTCCCCCTCCTCTTCTCCTCCCATCCTTACCTCCCTCCCCCCTCCCTCCTGCAAACGAGGTTCACAGCAAGGAAGCAAAAAAGAGTCTTTTCTTCTTACTCTTCCTCCTCCACATGAGATTCGTGACCCAGTGATGGTTATGGAGGGAAAGAAGGAGGAAGAAGAGGGGGAAAGCGACGATTTGAATAGACAAAAAAAGAATATGAAAAATGAACTATACTATAGTAGGTAGACAGTTTGAGCCCAAAATTTGACCCAATTGCAAATCTGGGCTGACCTGGCTTTTCTTTTTCTTCTTTTTAGGTTTCTTCCATGCTCCCCAGTCAATCAACCCCGAGACCATCACCATCCACCCGAAATTTCTTCTATCTCTTCTCCTCGTTCTCTGCCGCTTCATCATTCCTTGCCTCCCCTCCTCTTGACATTGCAATCTTCATTTCAATTTGGTTTAGAGAGAGAGAGAGAGAGAAGCTCTCTGGTGTGGGAGGTTCCATCCTTCTGCGGTTCTGCCAGCATCCATTTCCAAAAGTTATGGCGGGGAGAGTAAATGAGAGAGGAGAGAAAGACGGAGAGAGAGAGGGAACTCTCATCTTTGCTTCCTTTTTTGGGGGAAAAAATCCTCTCTCTACGCAGCTGAGAGAACACTAGTGATACAGTCAAACCCCCTTAAGTTGAAAGCAAATTTTTCCACTTGCTTGCAATTCTCATTGATCAGAACAGATTAGGTATTTTTTTTGGACACCCTGTACGACATACCTTCGTCCTCTCCCCCGTCTTGAAATCACCTCGAGTTTTCGCCACACCTCCAATCCCGTCCTTAGCTGCACTTTCACATATTCATCACGCGTACTAAAAGTGGCCTTCCTTCTCCTCCTCCTCCTCCTATTTGTGCTCTACTCATTCTCTCTTCTCATCTCACCTCTTGATGCAAAAAAGGAGGAAAAAAAATTCATATCTGCGTGACAAGACATTGACAAAAGAGGAAAAAGAGTAGTGGGTGCAAAACTCGTTCTTGGTCCCACGTACTAAGAGCAAAAGTCGTTCCAATTAGCGCCGGAAGCAAAAAAAAAATGGTCTTTGCTGATTAATTTAATTCGTTTGACGATGCAGATGTAAGAATGTGGAGCATTGGTGGGGTGCACTTTGTCTTCCATGCAAGAATTTTTTGCTCTTGTTCCAACCTCCGAGCGTATATTTGAATTTAAGAAGAAAGAAAGAAAGAGGAATAAAAATTTCTGAGAACTTGGGTGTTTTTTTATAATGCGCACCGCCCAACCAGCCCGGCTTTTACAACTTTTGAGCACTCAGCACAAAAGTCTTTTCTCTCCTCTCCCTCCCTAATAAAAGTCAGTCAACATTGAAAAAAAAGACTCCAAGATGGGAAACGCCCCCACTTTTCTTCATCCTCTCCCTCTCCTCCGGAGGGGAAAAAAGTCCCTTCTCATCATTTCATGCTCACAGCAAGAAGAAAAAGGAAGAGGAGGAGGAAGAGAAGGGAAAAAACCTTTTCTTTGTTGTGATTTTTCTATTCTCTCTCACCTGAAAAAGAAAAGGAAACGCAGGCAAATATTTTGAGGCCATGCAAAAAAAAGCCCAGAGAAAAATCTTAACTCTTCCCCCCCCCCTCCGCCCTCCACTTAAGCCATCGTGCACTTAATCACAGGTCCTCCGCCCTTCCTCTGCTGCTGGAAACAAAGCCATTCCTCCCTCCTCTCCCAAAAATGTTGGTGGAAAAAAATAAGATCAAAAACTGCGTTGACAACTTCCTCTTCTTCTTCCTCTGGGTTGGATAATAATTCTCCCTTGGGCGGCTTCTCGGAATCCTCCTTTTCTTCTATAAAAAACAAGAAAAAGTCCTCACTCTCCAATTCCCCGATGTACTACCTTACAACAGGCATAACGGGCGGATACCTCGGAGGAACGTTTTGTGGAGGAGGACGAGGAGGAGGAGGAGGAGGA
>JAAUYM010147683.1_pt1 | contig 10846 bp, 10 predicted proteins | sample 7278001 | NCBI WGS metagenome assembly JAAUYM01 (sample SAMN14350224, study PRJNA611818) | marine sediment metagenome | isolation source: surface marine sediment (1.8m) | place: French Polynesia: Moorea | collected 2018-08
AGGTTGTCACTGAAATCGCCTCCACCGAAAACGACAACGTCCGTCGAATCGAGGTTTCGGTCTATCGCGACGAAAACCTCGACGATCCGGTTGCAACACTCGCCGGCTTCATCGGGCGCTACTGACAATGACACGCAGTCGCGGCTTTACGCTCCTCGAAGTCCTGATCGCCATTTCGATCTTTGCGCTGATCGGGCTTGGTGGATACCGCCTGCTGACAACGATGACCGATACGCACGGACGCGTTCGCGAGGTGATTGACGACTTTGGGGCACTCGGTCGAGCGATGACGTTCATCGAACGTGACTTCTACCAGGTCGCCAGTCGTCCGATCCGGGATGAGTACGGAGAGCCGTTGCCACCGTTTCTCGCGGGACTTGGCGTCTACCCGGTGGAGTTCACCCGATCCGGTTGGAACAACCCCGCAGGGCTGCCGCGCAGTAATCTGCAGCGGGTCGCCTACAGTCTTGATGGTGAGAGCAACCTGGTTCGCCACTTCTGGCTGGTACTCGACCGTGCAGAAGACTCCGCGCCGATCGAGCAGGTCATACTTGCCGACGTGCAGGATTTCCGGATCACGCTGTTTGATACGCAGGGCGAGCAGACCGACAGCTGGCCTGTTTCGACCGATGCCGTGGTGCTGCCAGCAGCTGTCGAGATCGTGATAGCCACCGAAGCCACGGGGGAAATCCGTCGCCTCATTCCGCTCGTTAACATGCCGATGGCGACATCGCCGCCGACTGTGGGAGAGGGAGAGTCGTGAGGCGGGGGCAGCAAGGCGTTGCGCTTATTTCCATCATGCTCGTGGTGGTGATGGCTACCGTGCTGGCGGTGCAGATGACCAGTGAGCAGCATCTTGTGATCCAGCGATCGGCAAATCGCTTTGACGCCACGCAGGCCCGGCAGTACGCCATCGGCGGTGAAGAACTTGCCCGGCAGATCCTTCGCGAAGACTTTGAAGAGCGGCCGGGCCTTGATCTGCCGACCGACCTCTGGGCGAGCAATGAGCTACAGTTCGAATTCGAGAACGGCTCTGTCGAGCTGCTGATCGAAGACATGCAGGGGCGCTTCAACATCAACCGCCTGTTTGGTGAGAGCCTGTCGACCGGCGGAGAGGGGGCCGGGGTGCGGGACGATGCTGATCCGGATGTAGGGGACGGCGGGGCTGAATCGCTGCTGGTGCTCGGTCGGCTGATGACCAGCCTTGGTGTTGATGCCATGTTTACGTCGAGGATCAGGGACTGGGTCGACCCTGATGACGGCAAGGGGCAGCTTGGCGCTGAAGACTTCGACTACCTGGCCCTCGATCCTCCGTATCGCTCGGCCGACCAGATGATGTACGACGAATCAGAGCTGCGCCTGCTGCTCGAGATGGATGCGGACACCTACAACGCGCTCGCGCCTTTTGTCTCGGCTGTGCCTGACCCGAATGCGACGCTGAACATCAACACGGCATCAGCCCCCGTACTCGCCGCGCTCACCGAAACACTCACGCTGGAGGCGGCAGAGGGAATTGTTGCGAGTCGTGACCAGTCCGGGGGTTATGAGACCGTCAACGCGTTCCTGCAGGACCCGGCGCTCGCCGGCAGCGGTCTCGCGCCTGCCGGGCTTGGTGTACAATCGAACTTCTTTCGCGTGAGCGTTCGGGCCCGGTTTCTCGATCGCTTCGCTTACCTGACCAGCATTATCCAGCGCAATTCAACGGATGGCAGTATGCGCGTCGTTTACCGCGACATGAGCAAGCGAATTCTTCCCGTAGTCATCGACGATGCATCCACATCGGGTGAGGGTAATGGCTGAAGATCTTTTTGTACGCCTGGTCAATGACGAACGGGTCGAATGGCTCGTGCTCGATGAAGGCTCGGGTATCGTTCGCTTTCGCGGTCATGGTGACTGGTCTGATCTCGAAGCGATGGGGCGCGAGATGGACTGGAACGGCAGAACGCATGTCATTGCGCCTGCGGAAACGGTATTGCTGACCCGGGCAACCGTCCCCAGCAAACAGATGCGGCAGGTGCTGCAGGCTGTGCCATTTATGGTTGAAGAAAGCCTCGCGAGCGACGTTGACGATTGTCACTTTGCAATTGGTGATCGCCTGCCGGGTGGTGCGGTCAGCGTTGCGGTCATTGATCGTGATCGGCTGTCTTTCTGGCTCGAACGGCTTCGCGCCGCGGATGTGCCGCCGTCAACGATCACTACTGAGATCGACCACGTGCGGCAACCTGCTTCGGGTGTGCGTGTCATGGTTCTCGACGAAGGCGCGCTGATTGTGGGTGAGGAATCGAGACTGCTGGTTGACCTGCCTGCGCTGCCGACCGCGCTGAGTCTTGCCGGTGATCTGGATGGCATCGAGATTCAGGTGCCTGACGGCGATGCCGACGCTGTCTCGATGTATACAACCCAGATTGAGGCTGAGCAGGGCACCGTCAACGTGGTGGAGCTCGACTACTCGCCGTTTGAACAGATGTGTCGTGACTTCTCTGCCTCAGCGATCAACCTGCTGCAGGGCGAGTTCAAGGTTGAAGAAAAGCGTCGTGAACGGCGCAATCCCTGGCCTGCGGTTGCAACCTTGGCGGCCTGTGCTTTTGGCCTGCACATCATGCTGCTGATCGTCCAGGGCGTCTATATGGATGTGAAAGCCACGCAGTACGAAAGTGAAGCACGCGCGCTTTATGCGGATGTCTTTCCGAACGATCGCAATGTCAGGGACTTGAGGCGTCGTTGGCAGTCTCGCATCCGGGCGGGTAGTGGCCAGGGCGGTGATGAGTTCATCGACGTGTTTGCCGAGGCGGCCCGGCAGATTCCAGGCTCGAATCTCAGGCTCGAAAACGTCAACTTCAACGAGAGTCGGGGTGATGTCAGCCTGCAGCTCGTGGCGGGGCAGTCATCAGAGTTCGTGCGCTTCTCGAGAATGCTGTCCGAATCCGGTCTCGACGCGGAGGTGGGAACCATCAGCCAGATCGACGACGGTGCGCGCGGCAACATCAGAATCCGGATGACTCCCTGATGGCGAATCCTGTCCAGGCGAACATCGCAAAACTACGAGCCCGCTATGCGGCCCTCGAAGTCCGTGAACAGCGAGCGCTGCTCGGACTCGCTGCATTCTTTGGCGCGCTGTTTCTTGTCTACGGTATCTGGTTTCCTGCGAACGATTTCTATGAGTCGCGCCTTGATGACAGAAACCGTCAGTTTGAGCTGCTTCAGTACATGCGTTCGACCGAGCAGGAAGCGAGGATGCTGGGTGACCGAACGCCGCGCCTGATCGGCGGGCAGGATCTCCTGACGCAGATTTCCCGAACGGCGTCACAAGCGGGTATCACGCCCAGCCGTCTTCAGCCGGAAGGTGATAGCGGGGTCAGCGTGTTCTTCGATTCGGTCGCTTTTAATGACCTGATGCGCTGGCTGCAGTCGCAGACCGAAGCCGGGGTTTCTGTCAGACAGATGACGGTTGACCGTGAAGAGCGCACCGGCATCGTCAAGGCGCGTGTTGTACTGCGTGGCACGAGTTAGGGTGAGCTAGCGAAAGTCCCGGGACGGTGTTTCCAGATCGACGAGATGGTGTGTCCAGTTTTCGACCTGGCCGGCGATCACATGGATGACAGATGATTCGCGCTCCAGCACACCCTTGATGTGCAATAACCTTCCCTGAAGAATCTCCGCGCGGAACCGCTCCAGTACGCGCGTCCAGATCACCACGTTCATGTTGCCGAACTCGTCCTCGAGAGTCAGGAACATCACCCCTGATGCTGACGATGGCCGCTGCCGGCCGGTCACAATGCCGGCAATCCGGACAAACCGGCCGTGATCAATCGTCTCCAGGTCACGCGCATGTTTGAGTTTGGCGAACGATGCGGTTTCGCGAAGCAGTGCCATTGGATGCCTGCCAAGGGTCAGCCCGAGGCTGCCGTAGTCTGCGCAAAGATCTTCGCGCTCCGAGGGAGCAGGAAGATATACCGGCGCTTCTTCTGCGCACTGATCGAGATCGAGGGCCGCCTCCGGCAAGATGGCCTGCGCATCCCAATGGGTCTGGAAACGATTGCCTGACAGACCTTTCAGGGCGCCACCTTCCGTCAGCCTGCCAAGATCACCCCGGTCGAGTGCTGCACTTCGTGCGAGTTGCCGGAGAGAGGTGATGCCTTCACGTCCGCGAGTTTTGATGATGCGCAGCGCAGTGTCTTCTTTCAGCCCCTTGATGCGCTGCAGGCCAAGCCGGATGGCTGGTTGCCTGCCGCCATCCATCGGTGCCTCGAGCGTTGATTCCCAATCGCTTGCCATCACATCAGCCGGGCGGATCTCGATATCGTGGCGCTTCGCATCCTGCACGAGCTGGGATGGCGAATAGAATCCCATCGGCTGGCTGTTCAGCAGTCCGCAGTAAAACGCTGCCGGCTCATGGCATTTGAGCCAGGCGGAGAAATAGACGAGCAGGGCAAAACTCGCTGCGTGGGATTCGGGAAAACCGTAGCTGCCGAAACCCTTGATCTGCGCAAAAATGCGCTCGGCAAAGTTTTCGTCATGGCCGCGGGCCAGCATGCCTGCGACAATCTTCTGGTGGAACGGTTCGAGTCCGCCCCGGCGCTTCCAGGCAGCCATGGCCCGGCGAAGCTGGTCGGCTTCGCCGGGTTCGAAGCCCGCAGCAACAACCGCAAGCTTGATGACCTGCTCCTGGAAGATAGGCACGCCGAGCGTTCGTTTCAGTACCCCCTTAATTTCCTCGTTGGCATAGGTCACGGGTTCTGTGCCATTTCGGCGGCGAAGGTAGGGATGAACCATGTCACCCTGGATCGGACCGGGTCGCACAATCGCCACCTCGATGACCAGGTCGTAGAACTCCCTGGGCTTCAGCCGCGGCAGCATCGACATCTGCGCCCGTGACTCGACCTGGAAGACGCCAACGCTGTCGCCCTTGCACAGCATGTCGTAGGTCTCGCTGTCCTCCGGCGGGATGGTCGCCAGCTCGAGATCGGTGCCGCGATACCGGTTGATCATGTCGAGGCTCTTGCGGATTGAGGTCAGCATCCCGAGCGCCAGCACGTCGACTTTCAGCAGCCCCAGCGATTCGAGATCGTCCTTGTCCCACTGGATGATCGTGCGATCCGGCATGGCGGCGTTTTCCAGCGGCACCAGGTGTGACAGGGGACCGCTGGAAATCACAAAACCCCCGACGTGCTGCGACAGATGACGCGGGAAACCCAGGATCTGGTCGACCAGCGTCATGAACTGGCTGATGACGGGGTTGCGCGCGCTGACGCCGGCTTCCTCAAAACGTGCGAGCAACTCTTCACGCCGGTCCCACCAGGACAGCGATTTGGCAAGCCGGTCGACAAGCTGTGGGTCCAGGCCCAGTGCCTTGCCCACATCGCGTACGGCGCTTTTTGGCCGGTAGGTCACGACGGTTGCCGCAATGGCCGCACGATCGCGACCGTATTTCTTGTAGATGTACTGGATGACCTCCTCGCGTCGCTGGTGCTCGAAGTCGACATCAATATCCGGTGGCTCGTTGCGTTCTTTCGAGATGAAGCGTTCGAACAGGAGATTCATTCGTGACGGGTCGACCTCGGTAATCTCGAGGCAGAAACAGACCGCGCTGTTCGCCGCTGAGCCGCGGCCCTGGCAGAGGATACCGTTCGAGCGCGCGAACTGGACGACATCGTAGACGGTGAGGAAGTAGTACTCGTATTCGAGCTCGGCAATCAGGCCCAGCTCTTTTTCGATAAGGGAGCGTACTGCCCAGGGCTCGCCATCCGGAAACCGTTTCCTGACGCCGGCTTCGGTGAGCTGCCGCAGGTATTCGGTCGGTGTCAGGCCCGGCGGCACGAGTTCCTGTGGGTATTCGTAGCGAAGCTCCGCCAGCGAAAAATGGCAGCGTTCGGCAATGCGCACGGTTTCCGCCAGCAGGGCAGGCGGGTACATCTGTTTCAGGATGGGTAACGGGCGCAGGTATTTCTCCCGGTTGGCAAACAGGAGCCGGCCCGCCGTGCGAACAGACTGCCGCATACGGACCGCCGAGACGATATCCAGCAGCGGTTTGCGATCCGGGTGATGCATGTGAACGTCGCCGGCGGCTGCCATCGGGATCCTGAGTGACGTGGACAGTTCGAATGCCTGCTCGTAGCGAGTAATGTCGCGACCATCCGGGAATATCTCCACGCCAAGCCAGAGATTGTTGCCATACAGCGCCTTCAGGCGCTTGCCGATTGCCGGCGCTTCGGCTCGCTGGCCCGGCGTGTCCGCGGCGGGAAACCAGATCGCCAGCACGCCGTCACCTTCGTTATCTTCTTTGCCGTCTTTGTTACCGTCTTTGTTGCCTATGTGGTTGCGTTCGAGATCCCTGAGACTGAGCCGGTATTCACCCTTGTCCGCGCGGCGGCGTCCGGTGGTGATCAGGTGGGAAATGCGGCCGTAACCCTGGCGGCTGGCGGCGAGCAGTACGACATGAGCATCATCCTCGAGCCGGAATTCGGCGCCGACAATCAGCTGGATACCGCATTCCATGGCGGCGACATGCGCTTTCACCACGCCGGCCATGGAACACTCGTCGGTGATGGCAATGGCCCGGTAGCCAAGCTGGGCAGCTCTCGCGACCAGTTCCTCGGGATGGGAAGCGCCGTGCAAAAAAGAATAGTTGGTCAGGCAGTGGAGTTCTGCGTAGCCGGTGGACATCAAAAGATACTGTATATATGTACAGTAACTCTACCGATGCCTTTTACCCGATGCAAGCAGGTGTGAATGACCCGCGCAGGGCCGCGACCGCGAGCCCCTTTGACGAGGGTCAACGTAAAGGCCGGATTCGTCGGATAACGTCATTTGTGAAGTCGATGTAAAGACGAAATCGGTGATGTGCCCTCCATCAGGCAGCAGGCCACCGCCGAAAAAGAAGAAGAAAAACCGGAGGTGGCTGTGTTGAACGCCGTGGGGAAGGTATCAATCCTGATTTTGCTGTTGTCGTTTTGCGGCTCGCCGCCGCTGAGCGCCAGCGAGACAACGCCGGCACAGGTTCTTGACGTCCAGGCCGGACTGCAGGCTGAAGCGCAGGCATCACAGTCGCGCATCGACCAGCTCGATGATGAAACACTCTCGATGCTGTCCGAATACAACACCGAGACGGCAAAACTCGAATCGCTTCGCACCTATAACAACAACCTGCGCGAAATGCTGTCGAGCCAGGCCCGGGAGAAAAGCCGGCTGGAACAGGCGCTGGCTGACATCGAGGTCACCCGACGGGAGATTGTCCCGCTGATGACCGAGATGATCGACGTCATGGCGCAGTTCATCGAACTCGATTTGCCGATGCTGGGCGACGAGCGGGCCGCACGTCTTGCCCGGCTTGAAGAAAACATGTCGCGTTCCGACATCGATCTGGCAGAAAAGTACCGCCGCGTGGTCGAGAGCTACCAGATCGAAGCCGAATACGGGCAGTCCATCGAAGCCTACGAAGGACGGCTTAGCCTTGACGATCGTGACCTGACCGTCGACTTTCTGCGCATTGGTCGCGCCGCGCTGTATTTCATCAGCCTTGATCGTTCAGAGGCCGGTATCTGGAATACCGAGCGCGGCCGCTGGGACACGCTTTCCGGCGAACATCTGGACAACCTCGACTATGCGATTCGGGTCGCGCGCAAGCAGGCGCCGCCAGACCTGATGCCCCTGCCGCTGTGGACGCCATCATCATGAGGGCGCTGATCAGGATTGTCTCGATTGGACTGGCGGTTGGCCTGTTTGCAGGCTCAGCTCACGCTGAAGAAGACGCGCCTGAAGTCTCTCCCATTGATGCGCTGATTGAATCAGTGCGCAACTCTTCCGAGCGCCGGCGCGAGGAGATCAGGCGTCGTGAAGAGGCGTTTATTGCCGAGCGGGACAAACGGCGGCAGCTGCTTGATGAGGTGCGCCGCGCGCGAATCGCCGCGGAGCAGGAAGCCGATCGGCTTGCCGCCGAGTTCGAGCGGGGTGAGCAGGAACTCTCTGACCTTGAAACCCGTCTCGACCAGGAGACTGGCGACCTTGCTGACGTATTTGCCAGCGTCCACCAGATCAGCAGCGATGCGCTGCCAATGATGGAAAGTTCGCTGGTCACAGCCCAGCTCGGAGACCGCTCCGAGCTGCTGGTGCGTCTCGGCAACAAGGACGTCACGCCAAACGTCGAAGACATGCGTGCACTCTGGCTGATGTTCCTGGATGAGATGAACGAGTCGGGCAAGACGAGTCGGTTTGTTGCGCCTGTCATCTCGGCAAGCGGGGAAGAGGTTGAGCGTGAGGTTGTACGCATCGGCACGTTCACCATCCTTTCCGAGGGCGAATACCTGCGCTACCTGCCGAACACGGGCCAGCTGCTGGCGCTGAACCGCCAGCCGGTCGGCGTCAGTCTCGATGACCTTCGCGCATTCCAGGAAGCCAGCGAGGAGATGGTCACTGTTGCCCTCGACCCGTCCCGCGGTTCGATCCTCGCGCTGGTTGTTCAGCGCGCCGGCCTTGGCGAGCAGATCGAACAGGGTGGTGTCATCGGCTTCATCATCCTGCTGCTCGGTGCTTTTGGATTGCTGCTGGGACTGGAAAGGCTGATTGTCATCTTCCTTGCACATCGCAGGCTCACGGCTGAGCTTGCTGATGCCTCGGTTGCAAATGGAGGACCCATTGGCCAGCTGCGCCGGGCGGTCAACGACACAGCGCTGAGTCGCAACACGGACGCGCTGTCTGCGAAGCTCGACGAAATCATTACGACCGCGAACCAGAAGCTGAATCGTGGCCTGCCCACGCTGGCGATTCTTGCTGCGGTCAGCCCGCTGCTCGGCCTGCTGGGCACGGTGACAGGCATGATCGAGACCTTCCAGGTCATTACGCTCTTCGGCGCGGGTGACCCGCGGCTGATGTCCGGCGGTATCTCACAGGCGCTGATCACGACGCAGCTTGGCCTGAGTGTGGCGATACCGCTGCTGCTGCTGCACAGCTTTGTGCAGGGCAGGGCCAATACCCAGGTAGCAACCCTCGACGAGGTTGCGGCCAGCATGTTTGCCGAAGGGCAGCGTGCTCGCGAGACTTCCGATGATTGAAGGATTTTTCCTCGGCAGCACGCTGCTCCAGTCGGGCGGCCTGGTGCTGGCGCTGATTGTTGTGCTGTCGACGGTCATGTGGGGAATCATTCTCGAACGTTATTGGTTTTTCCGGCGTGAACTGCCGGGTGTCATCAGCGCAACGGTCGGCGAGTGGCAGCTTCAGATCGGATCAAACTCGCGGGTTAATGCTCGCCTCAGGTATGGCGTTACCAGCGGTTTTCATTCGCGGCTGGCGAGAGGGCTGGGCGTCATCGAAGTTATTGCCGCAATTCTTCCCATGCTGGGCCTGCTCGGTACGGTCATCGGCATGATCAAGACATTCGAGGTGATGACCATTTTCGGTTCAGGCAACGTTCGCGGCATGGCTGAAGGCATTTCACAGGCGCTGATTACGACGATGGCGGGTCTCGTCACTGCGCTGTTCGGCATGTTCTACGCCAGCCAGATTCAGCAAAAGATCACCTACCACACGGAACGCATGCGGGAATTCCTGCAGGAAATCGGGAGCGAAGATGAGACTGCACACACCTGAGCAGGGCGGCAACGCCGCTATCAATCTGACACCGCTCATCGACATGGTGTTTATCCTGCTGATCTTCTTTGCGGTGAACTCGACCTTCGTGAAACAGCCCGGCGTGGATGTCGACCAGCCCAGCGCGCGAACAACCATGATCCAGCAGGCCAGCACCATTTTGATAGCGGTGACCGAAACGGGAGACGTGTGGATCGACAAGCAGCGGCTGGATGTTCGCCGGGTGCGCGGTATGGTCGAACGCATGCTGCTGGAGAGTCCTGACGCTTCGGTTGTGGTGCTGAGCGACCAGGATTCGAGAACCGGTGTTGTGGTTGAGGTGATCGACCAGGCAAGACTGGCAGGTGCTTCCCGGGTGGCGATTGCAGCGACCGAAGAAGCCGAGGGCGGCTAGGTGAAGATCGCGCTGATTGTCATCGGTGCGGTGCTGGCAAACATTGGCCTGCTGCTGTTGATGGAAAACATGGTGGGGCGTGATCGCGTTCGCATCGTCAACACCATGGATGCGCAGACGATCGACTTTGTGCGGACGCCCCAGGACGAACAGACCAAAACGAAAGACCGGCGCCGCAAGCCGCCGCCCAAGCCGGAGGAGCTGAAAAAGCCGCAGGCCAAAATGGACCAGATGCAGACCCAGGACATGGAGTTGCCGTCGCCGATGGAAATGCTGGCGGTCAACAGCCTGATGACAGCTGACGGCGTTGCGATCGGCGGGCGCATGGTTGGCGGTGACGGCGGTCAGCTCCAGACCATCATGGAGAGAGACCTGACGGCAATCAGCAAGATCCCGCCCCAGTATCCGACGACGGCACTGATGCGCGGCCTCGAGGGTTATGTCGAGATGATCTTCCTCGTGCGCCCTGACGGGACTGTTGGCGAGACGCGGCTCGTGGCTTCAGAGCCACCGGGGCGGTTTGACCAGGCGGCACAGGACGCTGTGCGTCGCTGGCGCTATCGACCGTTTACGGTCGACGGTGTGGCACAGAGTGCGTGGGTGCGCGTGACCGTGGAGTTCAAGCTCGATGAGTAGACTGCTGCTGTTGATTTGCCTGGCATGCTTCGTCGTAGGAGAGGCGAGCGCACAGACAGCGCCACTGGGACAACGCGCAGCGGAACGCCTGTACCGGATTCTCACGAATGAAAATGACGACGTCGCAACCCGGCTCGAGAAGCTGTCAAAGCTTGCGGCCAACCGCTCGTTTGCAGACCGGGACAGGGCGTATATCACGGTGGAGTACGCCGGACTGCTTATGCAGGAAGAGCG
>JAAUYM010002011.1_pt1 | contig 10843 bp, 12 predicted proteins | sample 7278001 | NCBI WGS metagenome assembly JAAUYM01 (sample SAMN14350224, study PRJNA611818) | marine sediment metagenome | isolation source: surface marine sediment (1.8m) | place: French Polynesia: Moorea | collected 2018-08
CCCCCCCCCCCCCCCCCCCCCCCCCCCCCCCCCCCCCCCCCCCCCCCCCCCCCCCCCCCCCCCCCCCCCCAGGAAGAAAGGCGGAAAAAAATATGCGATGAATAAAGAAGTGGATTGCCATATTTTGTGATATGTAACAGTAGTAGCACGTACTGTATGTACGGTACATGTACAGGGACGAGACAGCTTAATTTCCTGATTGTCTCGGCATTTTCCTGTTTTAATGCAGGAATGATTTGATGTGATGTATGTATGTACACAATACAAATGCCCCAAGGGCGCCTTCCTTCTCTTTCGGGTCACTCATCACAAACGGAAGAGAAGAGGCAGATCCCTTCCGAATTGATGGAGTAATGGAGACCTGAGGCCGGTTCTTTAGAAAAAAGTTCGTGCATTAAAGTTAACCAGGGAACATTTGTCTTCCCTGTAACTACCTACACAGTTCTCAGATTAACCGGAACTTAACATACTTTATAAGGACTCATTGGAGTTATACAATCTTGACACTTAATACTTACACAGACTATTCAGATAAGTCAGAATCAAATTAGAGTACAAATGTTGGATGCTTAATTTTAGTCACTGACTAACTTTTTTTTAAAGAACCGGCCTCTCATGTCTAAATTGCAGGTACAGTCGGACCGCTTAAGTTGGAAAAGGGTCGATTTTCCCCACTTATCAGGGGATTTTCACATATAGGTATACTACCTACTGTACAACAGGATGCCTTACTTCGACGCATCTCCTGGCGAACCCGTCCATGACGCTGACGAGGGCGTAGGAGGCGGCGTCCTTCAGCGGCAGGTCGTTGCCGTTGCTGTTGGTCACCCTGTGATTCACGTAGTGAGCGTTTGCAAGGTCATCTTGAAAAACTTTTGCTGCAGCAAATATTTTGCTGCCGACTTGTATGAGCCACACACACAAAAAAAACCCACCCCAACGAAATCACCTGTCCGACCGGACGAACCGCAGGACCGTGGCCGCGTCCTCCCTCTCGCCGCTTGAAAGCCTTTACTAGGTTGGGTTAGTGGGCTGGGGGGGGGGGGGAAACAGAGAGCTCGTAATTCTCCGCCACGCACCTGTGATCCTGCATGTCTTCCTCCATCTTCTGCGTCACCCTGTTGACCAGGGCACTCTCCGCCCTCGACAGGTTGGCGGGCGAGAAGGACAAGGAGGAGGAGCCGTTCTTGAGCTTGGTCGCCAAGAAGGCCTTCAAAAGTACGTTATAACACGGGAGTATTTATCTGGGATCATGCTGGGGATGGTCCTCGCCCCACCCCACCCTCTCCCAGTCATCACCTGGAACAGGTGAAAGTCGGACACGTGCTCCAGGAGCGGACTGAAGAGCTCCCCAGACGTGGAGGATGAGGACGAAGAGGTAGACATAGCGGAGCGAGTCTGCACCCCGTTGCCGCTGTTGCCGCTGTTGCTGCTGTCGTTGCCGCTGTTGCCTGGAGCTCCCGCCCCAGCTGTTGCCGCGGAGAGTGGCCGTGACGACGACGACGAGGTCGGCATGTGAGGGAACTCTCTCCTCCACTCAGACCCCATAGGTTGCTGGTGTTGGGGGTGGGGGTGGGGGGTTTCAGGGGAGAGCAGAGAGCATCATATGTCGAATTAGAACTGATTCCCTTTCTACATTTGGACTCCATTTGCTCATAAAGTCCACATGTGCCTCTCTCTCTCACTTCTCTGGTCTGTCTGTTTGCTGCATCATGGTTGTGGTGGGGCAGAGACAGCCAGCGGCCTGGCCTGTTTCCTCTCCCCCTCTCCCACTCTCTCCCTCCACCCGCCACAAGTTGATATCATGTTTTCACCCACAAGTTTGACTTCATGCCCAAACTTAATTCACTTCTTTTCTTTTGGACAGGCACCCAGGGTGTTTGAGTTAATAGACCAGGGGGGTTCCAACCTTTTTTTCCACTTTCACAAGATAAAACTAGTACAGAAAAGTTGTTTGGCATGCCATTAATCGTACATTCACCATAGGTTGGAAACCCCTGTATAGGACGTCCGGAAATCCTTGGGGTACATTTTGGGCTTAGAGCGCTCTTTTGGATGCCAAAGGGGTTTGTAAAGGGTCCCTTGGATTTCCATACACCCTGCATCAGACACGAGTGCTGGATAGATGCAGGAAAAAAAAGTCAAACCTCTTGGTGGCAAGCCCCATCCATCTCTCTGTGGTGGTAATGGGGCTGCAGTGTGTCTGTCTCCACCCACAAGAGGATCCCTGCTTTGGTAGTTACCTCTTTTTTTCAGGGGGTGAGAAAAACACACCTCTCACCCAAACTGGTCAAACTGGCCAAAACAATATTTAAAATTAGCTTAAACTTACTTTGGGACTTAATGCTATGCTACTATTTATTCTTCCCCCCCTTCTAAAAGTTTACCTGTTTACCCGTTACCTGTGTATTTTTTCACTATTTTTGAGGTTGGCTAAAAAAATTCTGCTATTTCAGGGCTTCTCTCTCGCTATTTCGAAAATTTTCATCTGGTCACACTGGACGGAGCATACCAAACCACCACGTATAATCTTTGATCTCACATCTTGCCTGGTTGCCCCCGCCCGCGTCGCCGTCGCCGTTGTCGCCGCCGCCGCCGCCGCCGCCGTTGCCGCTGCCGTCGCCCCCTTCGCCCTCGCTGCCCTCGTCCTCTGCCTCCGCCTGAGTTCCCTGAGGGGTGCGTTGGGGCCCCTGATTAGGTCCTCCCTCATTCCCACGGCGTAGCACTTGGACAGGCGGCAGGAGGGGCACTTGGTCTTGTCCGGCAGGAGGGAGCAACCTTCCTCGTCTAAGACGGAAAGGAGCATGTTGTTGTTCAGTGTGCAACACTGGCACTAATTTAAAAATGCTATTTTCCCAACAAGAGTAGGACTTAAAAAAAAAAAAGAAGAAGACCTGTTGTGGCCTGTTATTTAGGTAGAGTCCGGTCAGTTAAATGCTATTTCAAGCTAAAGTAAAACCAAGTTTTGCAAAGAAGGTCCTCCCTCTGGACACGTCAGAATTTGCAATGGATTGACCTTTCATGCACTGGAACCTCTGGCTGGTCTTCTCCACCAGTGTCCTCCGGAAGAAGGCCCTGCAGCTGTGGCACACCAGGGCCCCATAGAAGCAGTGGCTGGAAAGTCGGGCGGACTGGCGGTAGTTACCAGGAGTACAGCAAGCAGAACTCCCATAGTCCAGACTAGCCTACTGTACAACTACCCCGCTTTTCTAGGTAAGATTTCGGAATGGTAGGTCAAATTATGACTGCCTCAAGCTCCCAGTGTGGCTTATTGTGCGTGAGCTCATTTTTGCTCACTGCCTAAAACATAAAATTTTACAATTTTGGGCATAAAATGGCACCCCTTTTGGGCATCCCCATGAAACAATTATGCTTCTGAACAACTTTAATTATATGTAAGTTTTTGATCTGTCTCCTTCTGATCAAAATGGCCATTTTTCATTTTTGGGCACAAAATAGGCACCATCTTTGGGCAATCCTGTAAAAATTTTTAACCTCTTATGTCTGTCCCCATTAGAAAAAAGCACCCCATGCAAATTTTGTGAAGGGTTGGTCCAACAGCCTAGCCTACAAGGTGCAACAGACAGATAGACCTGACAGAAAAACTTACAAAGAGGACTAATCAATCAGTTTTTGAAGAAAGAAAATAGAAAGGGCTAGTTGGCAAATTAACCCCAAAACCAAACAAAAAAGCCCCACTTGCCTGTTGGTCCTGTCTCCACAGACCATGCAGAAGCAGTCGCCCTTTCCGCCCTGACCTCCTCCCTCGCCCCGCTTCTGGGGAGGACGTTGCGAAGGTGGTTGCTCCTGATGATGATACTGTTGCTGCTGTTGCTGCTGGTGGAAGTGGGATCGGGTGGACGCTGGCGGGCCGTCACACATCACGTTGAGAGAGCTCCTTGCTGCTTCAGTGTGACCAGACCTCTTGTCAGCGTGGAAAGTGTGCCAAAATGCGCAAAAGCGCAACTGCGCCAGGGCCAAAATACGCAAATGCTTTACTTTTATTGCAATTTTTTACTCCATTTTCAGAGCAAGGCTGGATGAAGGACTTTCTTGACATGTTTTTCAGAAAAGTACCTCTCTTCTTTACAGAAATAAAGATAGGGCGGGAGGCATTCAAAATTCGCAAAAGACTTGCGCCTTTTTCTGAAGGGGTCTGGTCACACTGTGCTCCTAGTGGTGGTGGCTTCCTCCTTTCTGACAGGAAAATTGTGCTGTCGGGTCACAATCCCCCAAGAATTGCTTTTGAACTGCGTTCCTCCTGCATTTCGCTTCTACATGTACCTCAAACGAGGCAGCACACCTGCTTGTAATGAAAAAAAAAATAAAAACGTTATTTTGCAAGCTGATGCTAACAACACCACTTTTGCCAGCTCACTACTTACTAGGGTAAAATAATGACGTCAACGGATATGAGGGAGGAGAAAGTCTCTATTTCTCTGCACTTGTTGCTCTCTCTCTGTCTCTCTAGAAAGCATCATCAGTATGAAAAGTAGAATGATGGAGACTCGCTATTTGCCCGAAACATAACCATTAGTAAAAAAAATATTTTTTATTTATATGCCTTCTCTAGGTAGGCTTAACAGCAACTTTTACCACAGGTTAGATTAATATTTTTTGTGTAAACTCTTCTTTTTAATTGCTGTGGTGACTTAAAAATTTGTTCCCAATTATTGATAGTGTCGGGCAAAAGCCATTTGGATTATTTTAATTTCAGAAAAATTTCGGACAAATGGGGGTAGTCGCATATAGTATGGTTTTTTTCGGATTTGGGGCACCAAAAATGCAAGTTAAGTGTGTCTGCTCCATCATACAATTTCCCATTTTTCTATTCAAACGTTCAACCGCACAGTTGTTGCTCTAACAAGGGACTATTTTTGCTGCAGCATCATACAGCACAGTGCACAGGTCCATGGAGCAGTCCTTTTTATGCTACTAGGTCTCACAAATATCCCCACTCCAAAACTTTCAAAACTGCTTTTAGACTGATTACATCTGAGAAAAAGAGATGATGCCACCCAAATCAGAAACTGTTCTCAGATTCTTTTGTTCTCATTGTGCCTAAGGCTTTGTGTATTTTTAAGAAAAATAGCACATGGTAAGGTGAAAGTAAAATTGAATGCCTCAAATTCTTGTGTCGGGGTGACACGGACACTGGCAGACAAAGTCCACGCTGTACTGCTTGTCCCCAATAAACTGGCCAAGCCTGACCACGGCATCCACCGCCGGCTCGAGAAGCACCTCGGAGGGGTCGTCCAACAGGCCGGGCTCCTCCAGCCGAGGAAGCAGTGCTGCGCCGCCGTCGCCATCGTCACTGTCGAAGAGCCCGACGGGACCGCGCTCCGGCGCCCTGAGGGCGAGCGCAGCCACGCAGCCCAGCTCCCGCAGGAGGTCGACCAGCTCCAGGCAGTGCGCCGGCTGCAGGGCCGGCGCAAACCTGGCACATGCGTCGCCGGCCGCCTGCCCCGGCCGGACCATGACGTGGCCCAGCACGGCGCCGAGCAGGCGGTCGAGGACCCGCCGGTTGAGGGAGCCGTCTGGGCGGAGCCAGGGGCGCGGGCAGAAGCGGACCTCCTCCGCCCGCTCCCAGTCAACCCTCGCCGCGCCCTCCGCCACCGAGGACGGGTGCTGCTGTTGCTCCTCCTCCTCGAGTTCCAGAGACTTGGGCTGCTTTTTTGCCCTCTTCTTCTGGTCGTCCTCCTCCACCTCCACTTTATCATCTTTCTTCTCCTCTTGCGCACTCTCCTGTTGCTCCGTGCTTCCGAGCCTCGTCGCCCTCGCCCTCTTCCTCAGGGGGTTGAGCTCTTCCTCCCCCTCCTCCCCTTCGTCCACGCTGAGAGGGCGGACGGCCGGGGACTTGGCCAGGGTGGGCGCCCTGTCGCGGTCGCGGACCCTGGTCATCCTGAAGGAGTGGAGCAGCCAGGGCAGCCCAAAGACCGAGGCCACGTACCGCGTCCCGACCACGCCTGTCCGGAGGACCGCTTGCCCGGCCAGGAGCGCCGCCAGGTGATCCTCCGCCCTCGGCAGGCGGAGCTCCCTCAGCTGCGGCCCGGTGGCCCCGAGCTCCTGCTTGCCGTGGATGAACCCGTAGAGCCGCTCCAGCTCCCCCCTCTCCCCCGCGATACCCGGGTTCTTCTCCAGGAACTCGTCCAAGCTGATTCCTCCCTTGGGCACCCAGGGGGTCCGGAGCCTTTCCGTCGTGTTGTTCGGCCTGAGGAAGAAACAATTGTTGCAAAGAGAGGTAAAAAGGAGAAGAGTAGAAATGGCAAAAAGAGTGCACCCACCTGCCGTTGACATCCAGCCCGTGCCTGTTCAAGATGGCCCTTGCCGCAGAGACGCTTCCGGGAAGCGTCGACTCGGGCACCCTCGTCTTTCCGACCGTGATCATGGGGGAGGACGACGACGACGGCTTCTCCCCGTCTGCCGTCTTGAGCGCCACCTCCACCCGGCAGGAGGAGATGACGAAGAAGTCGTGCGAGTGCTGGACCGGGTTCTCCGCGCCGCCCCCGCCGCCCGCGGCACCGCTGCCCACGGCGCCCCTTCCACCTCCCTTCAGCGAGGACGACGCTGGCGACGACGACGACGACGAGTCCCTGCACTCCTCCCTCATCATGTAGAGGGCGATCCGGGAGGCCGACTTGGCCACCTGCTGGTTGCACCGCTCGTCGGCGGTGGTGGCGGCGGCGGCGGTGGAGGAGGAGGTCGATGACGTCGCCGTCGTTGTCGTCGTCTGGATCTCGGAGGAGGCGGAAGGAGGCGTGGACTCGGAGAAGGCCACCGTGTTCGTCACGGGCGCTGCAAGATCGGAACTCCTTTACACATTGAGGAAAATATGGGAAAATACTTGTTTTGAAACGTCCGTAATTTTTTTCCTACTATAAACCTGACCACGCCTGGTCACACCTGATCACAAAATTTTAACATTTCAGCACAAAGGTGGTACAATAACACTGATTCCCCCCCCCCAGGTAAACCCTCATGAGTCGTCTCGCTCACCAGTTCGTGGGGGCTTTGACTTCCTCGCTACCATTGGAGCGGAGCCGCTTCCTTCTCCTTCCCTGGAGCTCTTGGTCCTTTTGGCAGCCGGGGGAAAATCTCCATCCTCGCCGTCCTTGCTCCTCTTGCCGAAGAGAGCCCGGACGGTCAAGGGCTGCTCTTTCCTGGAGGATGGGCCTCTGGTCGACAGGGGGACGGAGGAGACGTCTCCCTCCATGACCCTGACGTCCTGAGGGAGGGAGGAAACGTGAAAGAGAGAGACATTACCACCTACCCACCCCCACAAAAACCCTTACCTCTGCATCAAGGCCCCCAGAGTTCCTAAGCAGCTCTTTGTACCGCTGCAGTATCCTGACGTACTGCTGGTCCACGGTGGACAGGCTCGGATCCAGCACCACCAGCTGCTCGGGGACCTGGGTGGAGAAGACCAGTCGGTCCGAGGCCATCAGCCCGATCACGGCGGCCGCGAAGCCGCCCTCGTGGTTTATGACCACGTCCGTGCCTGCGAGGACGAGAGGGACGACAAAAGGTATGGGTAAATTATTAATTAGTACCAGCTACCTAGTAAGCTGTTAAACAAGTTGCAAGATACGGGAAAGGAAAAAAAATCACTAGAACATCCCTGGATACCTTTAAAACTTGGAAAAATTAGCAGCTAAGGAGCCCCCAAAATCGCCAAAACATCAGAATTTCGCACAATTTCTAAAAAATTGCAAAGTTTGGCAACACTGCAAAACACGTTTAAGCTCACTTCCTTTGACCCTCATTTAAGGTTTGTTCTTTCTTCTACAACTATATCGCCTGTAGTTGTGTTGTGTTGATAATGTATAATTTATCATGGGTTTCTTTAAAAGAAGAGCAGCAAGGAAGCACGAAGAGCCTGCAAAAAAAGTCTACTTACCGACGTCCTTCACTTTCCCCTGCACGATCTGCTTGACCAGCTGCCAAGACTGGTGGTACACGTCGTACTGATACCTGCACAAATTGTAGGTGTGATATAAGGTATGTGGTACGGGGAATGTTGGTATGTATGGGGAAGGACTAAAAAAAAAAAGCAAGGCTTACTAACCCGCAATAATATCCTTACCAAAGGATGTTAGACGGTTAGATTAATATGTATTTTTTTGTGTAATCTCTCTTCTTTTAAGTTTTTGTAAAAATAAATTAAAACTGTCCCCTATAGTGTTGATCAAATTATTTCTTTGCCAATTTTATGTTGGCAAACTGACCACTCTATGTACGGGTACAGCACTCCTGAACCAAGCGTCACCTGGTGAGGAACTTGTGCGCGAAGGCAACGGAGAGCTGGTAGGGGCAGTTGGACATGGGCACGTAGCTCCTCCTGCGCACGGCTTTGGAGTTGAATTGCTTCTTCAGGGACACCATCTTGTCCGCCCGGAGCCGCTCCATCACCGCACGGAGGAGCGAGTCCGGGTACTGCTGGTAGATCTTGAAGAGCTGGTAGGCCCAGCTGGTCTTGTCCGAGGCGGTGCAGAGGGAGCTCGTGATGAGGGCGTTCACAGCGGAGCCGCGGATGTCAGAGACGTCCGCGGGCTCCTGGAAACCTGGAGCAAAAATTGCAATTCGAGATTGAAGTTGCCATCAAGTGAACAAAAAAAATGTACTACGACCTTCATCCTTGCTGATAGATGCCAGCGGATGTACCACGCTGAACATCCTCCTGACCTCCTCCGCTGTTCCGGGCAACTTCAGCTGCCCCTCTCTCTTCCTCTTGGCGGACCCGTTCTGGAACTTGTCCAGCAGTTCCGCCACTAGCGGCTCAAAGTCGCGCTGCAGCCGCTGGTCGTTCTCCTCCTTGCTGAGGGAGCCAGGCGGGGGGATGGGAAAGGCTAACAGGATCTGGGTAAAAAAAGAAGAAGAAAGTGTGAGCATTCTAGGGTAACAGATAATTTGTGGCAAGACAGTAGTCAGCATCTTCATTTCTGTTCTCTCTCTCTCTCTCCCCTTACCTTCTCATCTTGCTGCACTTCGGCCAGGTAGAGGGCGACGTTGTCCGCGGTGGTCTGGTTCTTCAGCATATAGTTGATCCTCCTCTGGCAGGCGCGCGAGGTCTTGTTGGCGCTCTCCGGGAAGTGCTGGTGCAGGAGGTCCCTGATGGCGGTGTGGCTGACCATGTGCTGTCTGCCGCCGCCGCCGCCGGCGCCGCTGTTGCGGCAGAGAAACGCGCTGGCCACCCGGCAGAGGAGCAGGAAGCTGTCCTCCTGCTGCGTCCAGTCCACCCGCAGCTTGGTCATTAGCCTGAGGGCCGCGCGGTCCCGATCGTCGTAGTAGGGCTTCTTCTTCTCCGCCGCCGACGCCGTGGCGGACTGAAGGTCGTCCGGAGCTCCTTTCCTCCGGCGCGTCCGAACCACCCGGGTGACCGGGCCCGGAGAGACGGAGTTGCCACGGACGGGCGTCATCTGAGGGGGGGGAAAATGGAAGATTGTGCTAATGATGTCTGAACAGTGTAGCCAATCCCCAAGAAAAGTAAATAACACGACCGACAAAATAAAAATTGCCTTGCCTTGAAAGGAATCTTGGGCAAAACTTTTGACGCTTCTCCTCCTTCCGCATCCTCCTTCCTCCTCTTCTTCCCGATCTGCTTTCTCTTTCCCTTCACCTCCATCACCTCCTGGGTCACCTGGATCTTCCTCGGCTGTTGTTGCTGTTGCTGTGGCTGTTGCTGTTGCTGTTGCTGTGGCTGTGGCTGTGGCTGTGGCTGTGGCTGTGGCTGTGGCTGCGGCTGCGGCTGGCGCCTGCGGGCATTCCAGGACCAGTTTCGTCTCAGATACGCAAACAGCGACGAGTCCAAGCCAGCAGCACCTGAGAGGGGGGGGGGGGACAAAATCAAATCATTCTTCCACATACCTATGATTTGGTGGTGAGGGAAGCTGCCTGGTATGAGATTGGTGCTAAAAGCAAAAGTGTCCGCTTGGAAACATGTATCTCAACATGTCATGAGACTACCACACATTAATGTCACGTTTTCTTCTGTTCCGAAAAACGACCAAAAAGTCCCGTCGGGTGCCGCCTCAACTGACTCACCAAGCCCGTCTCCCGGCACGCTGCCGTCGTCCGCCCTCGTCGCCTCCTCCCCCCTCCTCGGCTCCAGGGCGCACCTCATAGACTCCTTCCTCTCCGTCCTCTCCAGGGTGATCTCCTGCCCCACCGAGGAGGAGGCCACCCCCAGCGGGGTCTCCACGCAGATCTTCCACAGGTCGTACCTTTTTTGGGGGCAGGAGTGAGTGAGCAAGTAGCACAGGGAGAGTGCTCCTTGAGTTCCAACAGCATTAAAACTTTGGTAAACGGCAATATATAGGTAGTTACATCAGTTTCTTCCTATGTATGCCCAACCTATATCACTGGCGGGAACTCTATCGCCAATTTAGTGCTGCAATAACAATAAAAAGAACCAAGCTAATGGATTGTGCCATTACCACGTTGGGTGTGCCTCTTATAGTGGCACCTCTAGTGATGGAGCCCTCTGCATCAATCCCACCACTACTAGTAGTGCGAGAAATGGTGCGGCACCGGTGATGTCGATATTGGTTGGGTAGGTGACGTACTAGACGTATTTTACTACTGTATAAAACAAGGCTCTTATCCGAGGGAAACGTGTGTAGGAAAAAACTACCTACATAAAAGCACCCCAAGATTGGTAGCAGGTTACTTTTTCTCTTAAAACGTGTGCAGTGCCGGTATGACGTTGACGTGTGCTGTATGTCGAGGAAGCCATCGCACTTTTGACGCACACACAAAAAAACAAGCAACATGCACCACACATGGGCCAAGGGCCCCACCAGACACATCGTCTCTCTCGTTGCCACAAACCAGACATTTTTCATGC
>JAAUYM010093129.1_pt1 | contig 10842 bp, 13 predicted proteins | sample 7278001 | NCBI WGS metagenome assembly JAAUYM01 (sample SAMN14350224, study PRJNA611818) | marine sediment metagenome | isolation source: surface marine sediment (1.8m) | place: French Polynesia: Moorea | collected 2018-08
CGTTGACAGGGGGAGGGGCAGCTATTGATGAAAGAATGGTGTCTGGGTGTGTGTGTGTGTGTGTGTGTGGGTGGGTGTGGGCGTGCATGTACGTATATTGCCCAATATTCACCCACTTGAAGGCCCATCGGTCAGACATACAAATTTAAAGCATTCTTGTTCAGGTTTGCGTTGTGGTGGGGTTAATCAATAAGTTACGTCCGCAGTCCATTTCTTACCACGAACGTACCCTTTAAGGCAACGCAGGGGAGAGCGGACCTGCAATTACAATCGGAAAGTTGGGTTCCCCCCTCTCCCTTCGGACTTAACCGGCCAGCCAGCCTGCACATACCTCCCTCCCTGTTTCTCCTTCTCACCCAAAATTATGGGCAACAGAGAGGCTGTGACGGTACGACACGGTGCAACTTCGCACTTCTTTCCTCCTATCATGTCCCCCCCCCTTGTACCCGCTCTTGTTGCCCTTCCCTCTCCCAATTCATGCAGCAGTGGGCACCATGCGCGGTGTGTACTTGCTCTTACCAACGAGTCAGAGGCCGTTTCCTTATATTCCTCCCTCCCTCCTCCTGCTCGCTCAAATAAAGTGTTGCCCCACTTGTATCTAGTCCTCCTATGTACAGAGAGAAGAGAGGGGAGGGGAGGGAGGGAAAGAGCTTTGTCTCTCTCCCTTGAGGAATAATAAAGATCGTCCTTCGTTGAACCTCGGAGTGCAAACGCACATGCACACACACACACGCACACATTAAGAGTTGACGGAACTCGTAGAAGGGAAAAAAGAGACAGACTTGACAGATTCAGGAGAAGGCTTCTGCTTCAGTGCAGTAGTGTAACAACCTGTGCTTTCAATTAGGGATCCCCGCAATGTGCTCAGGCGGACAAGTGAGCCTCGCGAGACCCAAGTGGCATCCCCTCTCTCAGGCTCGTTTCGATCTCCGTGCTCGGGCTGCTGCTTAATTGCCGTCATCACAATTATGTCTGCTGCCTTGAGCCCGCGGACCCGCGGACCCGCGGAGACCGCTGCCGCCGCCGCCGCCGCCGCCGCCGCCGCTGCCGCCGCTGCTGCTGCTCCCGCACCTGTCTCCGTCGACCCGATGTTGTCCAAGAGGCGTCTGCCGCTCTGGTGGGTCCAGTGGGCCGCCTTCTCCCCGAGGAGCAGGAGGGTCAGGGCGGTGCTGCTGGCCGCCAACGCCATCGTCTTCGCAACGCTCCTCCTCCTCCTCTCGGACGGACTCGGAGTCGTCGTCGGGAGAGGGGGAGGAGGAAGGGGAGAGAAGGTCGCCGTCGCCCCGTCGTCGTCGTCGTCGTCGTCGCCGACCTCGTCGGAGACCGACGCGGTCTTCTTGGCGAGGCTGGACCTGAGCGACCCGATCTCGCTGACCGAGGAGGACAGGGAGGCGTTCTTCGCAGCGAAGGAGAGGCAATACGCGGAGAGGAGGGATCGCATAGCCAGGTAGGTTAGGCAGCAGGACCATAGATTATTACGTACAGTACTGTACTAGTACGAGTTCGAACACCGGCCGGATCCTGGACAATTTTTTTTAATACAGTTTTTGCATCCCGTCTTCTAGGAACCCAAATGTTGAAAACCCTAGAAATTCCCGGGTATTTCCCGAGTTCTAATCACTGTCTTGATACCCGAATACCTGGAGTGTTTACGTAGATATTCGAGAGATTGCGGTACTACGTACGTACACTACGTACATACGGTACAGTACTAGTAGTATTGTTGAAATTAGAAGGTGTTGTTGCAGTACATCTGTTGCCATAGGAAATTTGCAAGAATCTTTTGTTAATCATTCCGCACTTTCTCAATATTGGTTTAATTTCCTACAGTTTGTGATTTTGTAGAAACCAGTGCACAGTTATCTAAGTAGAAAGAATCTGAGAGGTTTTTTTTCTCAAAGAAAGATTACCAGAACGTGTGTTACAGTGTTACATTTAAATCAGTGAGAAAAAAAGTAGAAAGTGGAAATCCTACATAACTTTGAGTGACGTGCTAGTTGTACTACGTCAAGACTTTGTCAAGGTCTTGTTCTCCCTCTCCTTTCTTCCTTCCTTCCTTTCCCTTCACTTCCTCCCAGTAAATGTGAAGGTCGGCTTTCCGTTGGGGGGCGGCCTATGCAGGATGGACGGCTTCCGCGGGGTGTTGGCGGAAGAGAAGGAGGAGGAGGACGCCGATCCGAACGAGGACGAGAAGGATCCCCCCGAGCCGCTGAAGGCGGACTTCTTCTTGTCCACGCACTCGAACGGACCGCTCCTGGAGGAGCTCTGGCACTGCTGGTCGTCGTTGCAAGGTGGGTCGCAACGGCTCTTGGTGCGCTTTTCAGCGGAGGACAGGAGGACGCAGACCTGCAGCGGCAGGAGGACAAAGAGGAGGAGGGATGAACAAACTTTTGATATACAGTACTGCAATACGTAAAATTTAAATTGTTACTCAATGATTGACTCGCTTCCTACCGCGAGACAGAGGAGAAAGAGCTTCATAATGTGGTAGTATGCAGTGCTTCAACGTCAATGGATGATGGGAGGATGCTTCCTTTCGGTTGAATGGCTTTGCCAGGACTGGAGGGGTGACGGGAGGAGGAGAGGGGGGGGAAAGAGAAGGGCCACGGGCCACCCGACGAGTATGTGGTACAGTAGTCTCTAGTAACGCGGATTAATCTGCAAAACAGCCATCCCAACTTCCAAACCGTACCAAGCAGTTCCAAAACTGTACCACGTACGTACCGTACATACCTACAGAAAGGCGGTACTTGTACCTCAAATTTGCGACAAGTATACGTACTGTACATAGTAGTACTGTGGTAGCTGAGGGAACAAAGAGCTGTAGTTCTAGCATGAGGTATTACGTGGCCAGGCTACTACGTAGAGGACCACAATGGGCACTCTCCCGATGGTGGGGCAGTCGAAACAACCCCCCCTGACGGATTATGGAAAGTTATTTTTAGAATGAAGTGGGACATCACAAACCAGTTTTTTCCCTTGGCCGCAGTCTTCACCCCACCTCCTACTACCCACCCCCCACCCCCACGCCCTCAAAAAGAAAAAAGGCAGGGTAGGTTATTTTTCTTCTACTACCTTAACATCACTTCTGGGATCACCTTCCAATCTTCTCCAGCTCTGTTTTTGCCTGGCAGGTAGCACAGGAGACGGAATAGAGTCAGTTCTACGTAGTATTTCTAGTAGAAGATGGGAAGGTGGGATTTAGGAATAGATATATTTTCTCATTTGATGCCCTCATGAAATGCATTGTGAAACTTTTGTGCTCTCAAAAGTGGCAGTCACTTTAACCGTACCCATAATTGCTTTATTGAAGCACATCAACAAGGTAGCATTTTTTTTTATTTAAAAGGGACATTTTGTACCAAACTACTATAGGTACTGCAACGTGATCAGCGCGGTGGTGGGGTCGGCGCAGACGAGCCGCACCATGACGGTGAGGAACGGCACCATCGCCTACGACCCGAGGGACGGCGTCTCCTACTGCTCCATCGCCAAGGCGGCCAGCTCCACCTGGGCGCGCCACTTCGCCTCCCTGGCCAACCCGCCCAACTACCAGCTGGCGCAGTGGGCCAACGCCATACAGGTGCTGGCGGTCAGGCTGTGGCCGCTGCCGGAGAAGGCAACGCCAAAGAAAGTACGTGGTGGTACTACAGTACTGCAGTAGTAGCAGTACACAGTAGTAGTGGTACAGTACAGCAAACTACCCGGTTGAAAATGAAGCTGAACTCATACCCTAGTATTAAAGAATTGCATTACTTATCGTTAAAATATTTTTTATACCGATCTTAATTAAGCTTATGAAATAATTGCATTACTCATCATTAAAATGATCAATTGCTTTCAGGTACTTACATGTACGTAGTACTGTACCTATACCGGTATCGCGAGAAACTGGATTTCTTTCACCGCGAGTTAAAACTTCCCAGTGACATGACATGTTAACCACTAATAATTACTGTACATATCTGATTATAATTTTGCTACCAATGAAATTTAAAAAGTGCAATTGTTTTAACTTTCAGCAAACGAGTGACGTTTAATGTCAATGTTATAACTATGTAGATAAAATGTCTTTTTTCCCTGTTGAGGTGAAGGCCCTTCTGGACGAGACGACTTCGGTGGTGTGCGTCCGACACCCGCTGGCCAGGGTGGCCTCCGTCTACTTCCAGAAGCTGATCGACCTGGGACACAAGTCCTGGAAGGGGCTGACCAGGGACATCATCGCCAAGTACAGGCAGGCAGGGGCGGTGGTCGGGAGCGGCAACAAGAGTGACAGCGGGGACGACGGCGCGAGGAACAAGACGTTTGTCTTCCCTGGAGACGACCCCGCTTACGTCAGGTAGGTGCTTGTAATATATGAAAATCCGATTTTTTTTCCCCATCACTTTCCCGTATTTTTTCCCCAATTATTACCGATTGGAGTACTGTACCACTACATAAAGAAATTTAATGTTTCACGTCCCAACTCTACTGTACGTCTACGTCTGCAGTCCTGACGAGTTCATCCAGTTCTTGGTCCCGCACCTGGACGTGGACCAGCACTGGCGGCCGCAGCACGGAAAGTGTCCGTTCTGCCTGCTCAACTTCACCGTGTACGCCAGGGTCGAGGACATGCAACAGGTCAGATGGAGTCAAAATAAGAATAGAGAAAAGAGAAAATGGTTTTTTTTTAAGTTTTGAATTTTTTTTTGGTGGGAAGACCGCTTCGGTTGTTGACCCTCCCTCCCCGTCCCTCCCCCCCCTCCCGTATCCCGGTGGATTTAAAGAAGCCCAGCCCACCTCCTTTAAATTGTCCCCCCCGCTCGACTCACCTCGGCTATAAGCTCGAGCTAACGAGCTATTCCCAGGAGAGAGAGAGAGAGAGACGAAGAGAGAGAGAGAGACGAAGAAGAGAGAGAGAGAGAGAGACGAAGAAGAGACGCGGCATCTTCCCTTCCCCTCCCGAGGAGCCACGACAAAAAGCCTTCTCACCTGAGCGCGGGAGAAAATGAAGAGGTCATCAACCTCATCTTCAGATGGATTCAACAAAGAATGAGGTTTATACGTATGAGAAGAGAGAGACCAACACCTGGAGAAGCCCAACTTTTTTTAGATGCAAAAAACCTCATGTATTATGTATCTTGAATCATGAATCTTGATGATCAACCTGAAGAGTCTTATAATCTTTTTTTTCATATTTTGTCAGGACGTGTCGTACTTCTTCCTGAAGTCCGGCCTGGCCGACCGGGTGGACCTGCGGCTGCACAAGAACCCCTCGCTCAGCAAGCGGCCTGGGAGCGTGGCGGTGGACGCGGAGTTCTGGAGCAGGGTGGCGCCGGAGCGGGTGGCGCAGGCCGCCCGAGCCTACAAGCTGGACCTGGAGATGCTGGGGTACTCCGCGTCGGAGTACCTGGCGTCTCTGGGGCTGCCGGTGCCGCCTGGGGTGGTCTGGGACGAGCAGAACCCGCTCATACCGAAGCAGTAGCGCGGGTGGAAATTTCTCTCTCTCGTAACTACAGCATGTCTACCAAAAATCCCCCGTACCGAACATAAGTTTATTTACCTTTTTGTTTGTATTTTATATAGTTTTTAACACGCCAAAATTTATTTTGCTCTTTAAGAAATCAGTTGTCTTACCATACATAGCCTTTGAATACCTGTGTTAAGCCTGAATAAGGCATCTATGTACGGTAGTTGTTTTTAATAGACGTGCTGCTAACCGCATAACTGTGAAATCAGACCGACAAATAAAAAGGCTGTGCTAAATTTCAAGTTGCCCCAAACCTGCAGCATCAATGTCGTCGTAAGGAAGCCATTAAAAAGTGAAAGGTTTTTAAGTGTAAGAAAACCTCAAGTTGCCGACCAACGTAGATAGTAATACAGAGTTGTAAACACCTCATTAGTGGTACAAAATAATTGCAAGTTTTTTTTCCAAGGTCGACGACCTACGTGTGATTTTTAGACGCAATTTGATTTTTGCGCAAGCAAATCAAAATCTCTTCAGTTTCATCAAGAACTCTTGCTCGACTTGCTCATGTGCATACGTTGCAGTAATTTTAACACCTCTAGCAGCAAACTTTAAAAAAAATGTTAACCAAAGAATTGATACCTAAGTAAAAAACCATCTTCTTGATGATCCATCTTTGATCGAGCATCCATCGTCTTGAGCTCCTTGCTGGCGCCGTTTCCAGCCCTCCCCTCCCCTCCTCTCCCCTCCGCTCGTTCTCCCAGCTCTCTTCAACAAACGTCGTACCCTACCTCAGGCGGACCGGTCAAGAAGAAAGGAAGAAAAGAGGAGCGGGAAACTTTTCCTGCTCATCTCCCTTCCCCTCCCCGAGTTTTCTCGAGACTCAGGACTCACCGGTCAGCTCAGCTGGGGGGTATAAAAGGAGAGGCGGCGGGGGGCCGCGCTCTCAGTCTCTGCGCGAACCACGGAGGGGTGACATCTCGGAAGGAGGAGGGAGGATCGTGGACAGGCGAACGAGAAGGCAACCTTTGCCAAGGCTACCAAGAGGGGCAAGGTGTCCCAAGGCTACCAAGAGGGGCAAGGTGTCCCAAGACTACCAAGAAGAGCAAGGTGTCCCAAGGCTACCAAGAGGGGCAAGGTGTCCCAAGGCTACCAAGAGGAGCAAGGTGTCCCAAGACTACGAAGAAGGGCAAGGTGTCCCAAGGCTACCAAGAGGGGCAAGGTGTCCCAAGGCTACCAAGAAGAACAAGGGTCACCAAAGACCAAGAAGGGAACGTTGACCAAGGCCACGAAGAAGCCGGTCGTGTTCGGTGGGATGGATTCAACTTTGGTAGGGGTGAAGTGCGCGCGCCTGGCGCGCCCCCCCCCTCACCAGGTAGAATTCATCGCCCCGAGCACGACCTTCCCCCACCACGGAATGCCTACTATCCTTCACCACGGGAGTATTCCTGCTAGTCTCAGTGACGCCGGACTTGTGACTAGATTAATACTCTTGCAGTGCGGGATTCGCCATCCTCGCTTTTTTTTTCTTATCTCCAGTAGTTTTGACCGGTTTTTTCCTCCCCTCCTTGGTTCTTCTTATCTGCGATCTGCGACCCAGGAGGTTGGGGCTGTCCTCACCCCGCGCACTTTTTTTTCCGCGGAGAAAGGTTGAGACTAGTCCCCAAGCTCTTGCGACGCGGGTTCGCCCCTACACACACACACACACACCATCCGACCACCAGTTTTTCGAACACTTCGTGCTGCTGAATATCGTCTCTTGGGCTTCTGGGTGGAGCATTACTGAGATGGTGATGGCGCGGGGAGACGGGGACGAAGCGAAGGCGTCCCAGCAATCACAGCCCAGTAATGTGCCTACCCGGGGTCCATCCTGCCACAGAAGCGGACGCTGATAGATTTCTGATTTTAGATGTTCAGGTCAGTAACGTAACGCCTCCTTGCACCAGCGGGTGGTGGGAATCTAGTGGCTGCCAGTCACACCTAGTTGCTAGGAGGTGCGCAGACTAGACTCTCACTCGCTGGTGCCGGGGTTGGCACCTTCAACGCTTCTCCAGGCCTTGGGAAGAATTGAAGAATAATCGCGGGGGACCCCCTCCTATAATGAAACGGGTGAGACTCCTTGATGACTCGGTTGCTTGATGCAGTCACCGGGCGTCTTCCTCGTTTCAGTCCAAAAACATCGATAAAGAAAGAAGAAGAAAAAAAATCCGAATATCTATATTTGTCGGGGTCGTCTTGGATGTCCAGTAATAATAAATGCTTCTTTTGAGTATATTGGTTGTACGTACTAGTATGCGAGCAGTGACTTTTTTTGTGTTAAGTGTTGGGGAGGGTAGATTAACGGATGAATCACACGGAGGGGGGTGGGACTGAAGTAGTACTACGTGTACATGAACGAGAAGACACTCCCTAAGTTCTGCTCCTAAAAACACATTTGGCTAAATAAAACGCACCCGTTGCGTTTTTTTCTCTTCTGTCAAAAAAAAAAGTTATGAGAACACCGTCGAAACTAGAAAGTCTTCGTCAGGTCCAACCTCCATACGGAGATGGGCCTCCTGAACACCGTGACCTGTCCGACCTCCCTCCCGCCGACCACGTACATCAGCAGGAGCAACTGCTGCTCGCCGTCCCGGTAGTCCTTGTCGAGGGTGGGCGGCCCGACCCCGCGGCCGTCGACCTCTGATGGCGCCGCGGACGTCATCGGCGCCACCCTTCGGACGTCGGCCGACACCGGGCGCGGCTTCTTGGCGGACGCGTTGGGCCTCATCACCGCCGGCGGTGGCGCCGCCGCCACAGAAGACTGGTTCTCCTCTTTGATTGTTCCCGGAAGACTGGGGTACTTCTCGCCGTTGCTGCTGTTCAGCGTGGTGGACACGACTGCGCTCTTGGGCCTGGCGGCCTTGGCGGATGGAGCTGGCTTCTGGTGCTGCTCGCTCTGAGTGGCCCCGTAGTTGTGCAGCTCGACAAAGTCTTCGCGGAGCTTGGCGTGAAAATCCTGTGGGGAAGAAATGGGAGCACGTGTGACAGTTGGCCAATCGATCCAACGTGTTTTCAACCTTCATGCACAGCATTGGCAAGAAACCTGATAGTCCGAGAAGAGGCTGTCCGCGGGGCTGTTCAGTGCCTGCGCGAAGCTCTGGTGAGACTCGTCCCTGAGGAGGCAGTTGGCCCTGTCGGCCCTGCGCCTGTCCAGTAGCGCCTTCACGTCCGGGCCCAGGTAGTGCGGGTTCGAGAAACTGAGCAGCCCGATGTCGTCCTCCCCAAGCTCGGACACCGCGGCCGACGTGCGCTGGTCGGCGCCGTCGAGGGACTCGTATCCTGCTAACACATTCAGATATAACCCAAATTTGATTGAAACGCACAAGCAATAAATAAGATAAATAGACTCACTGGATAGTGAAGCAAATTCTTGATTCGCGTAGAAGGCGGCAGCCTCCTCCACCTCCTTCCCGCCTCCAGCTCCCATGTCGAACCCCTTGTTGACAGAGGCGGACGTGCGCAACCCCACGTCGTCGTCCCTCTCCACCACCTCCTCCTCCTGCTGCTGCCTGATGGCGTCCTTGTTGTTCCCACAGGCGGAGGACGAGGCCTGGCTGGACAGGGTGCTGGAGCGAGAGCTGCAATCGTAGCTCTGGAAGGTGTAGGCGCTGTCGGACGGTTTGATCACCCTGTCCGCCTTGCCGCCTCCTCCTCCCTCGTCCGACGAGAAGGAGGTCGGGGGAGTGCCGCCACTGCTGCCGCTGCCGCAACTGTTCTCCTTGGCCATCTGTCTGGCCGCGATCCGGGCTAGCTCCAGGCCGTCCACCGCGTCGTCCTTCGTCGTCGTCCTGGCCAGAGCGTTGGCCGCCTGCTCTAACAGGTGGTTGCGGTCGCCGTCTTCTTCGTCAAGGGAGTTGGACTTGTGCAGGTTGGCCGCCTCGGAGAAGTTGGGCACCGACATCGGGTCCCTCGCCATCCTGAAGGAAGCCGCTGCAGTCGCGTGAGGAGAGGACGGGGCGGAGGAGTCCCTGTTCCTCGTCGCCCCGGTGGGCGTCTTGCTGTCTTCCTCCTCGTCCTCGTCGTCGTTTGGAAGCTGGACGGAGTTTGCGAACGACTGCAGGCTGCTCCTGGACTTGATCATGCGCACGCTGCAGGGACTGGCGGTCGAGCTGGCAGTGTTCAGGGACTCGGTCGACTCATTGCTGAACGTAGAGTAGCTCACATAGTGAGACAGTCTGTGAAGAGAATAAAGGTACGCATAAAATGACGAGCTTTTTTTTGGTTGTTGTCGTTCTAACAACTTTTTTTTTTTGCCGAAATCTCACCTAGCCAGATTGAACTGTGATATCTTGGCCAGGTCCTTGAGTAAGTTCCCGTTCGCCCCGCCGCCCATACGCTGGAACTGGTGTCCGCCCTGCTGCCCCAGCGGGGGCAGCGGCAGCCTCCTGACGGCGGCCGCCGCGGCCGCCGCCGCCGCAGTGGTCGACAGGTGCTCCTCCGCCAGGCAGGTGTCCGGCCCGGCAAATGTGTACTTCCTCGCTACCTCGGGCGTCTCGTCCCGGAGGAGGGACTCCCTCGACGGAGAGGTGCACATCCTCTGATGGGGGCCTCTCACGAAGGCGGCGGAAGAGGAGGAGGAAGAAGTGGCCCTGGGGGTCTTGGAGGATTCCGCGGCGATGCTGGACTTCTGCTGGTGATGAGACGGCTCCGGCTGGGAACCGAAGTAATCCTGACAACGCATTAGAAATTGTAATTAGTACTAGGTATATTCTAGCAAATTACGAGAATGGACTTGCGCTATTGCATCGTAGTTTTCCTGTATTCCTTGTTTTGTTTTTTTTTGTTTCAACCTACCTGTTCCGGCAGTCCCATGTAGTGCACGGTTCCCCTGGTGGTAAACTGGGAGAAGATGAAGGCTGTGGTCTGCGCCCGCGGCATGGGCTGCGAGTTCACGAACGTCAGCTTCTCCCAAAATTCCGTGGCTGAAAAAAAAAAAAGAAAGGAAAAAACAGTACAGTGGGAATCAGATAAGTGAGGACATGTTACAGAAACGGTTGGAGTGAAGATCCTACTATACTTTTGTTCGAAAAAGTAGGTTTTCCTCTTAAAAATGGGTTTGACTGTATATAATTGATTCCTCTTACGCGGGTCTGACTGTACGTATTTACAGAATTGATTGTAGGCACCGTACTCACCGAAGTGGAACCTCCACATCTCGTTGAGAGTCTGTCCATTCCTCTCTCCTCCGAAGATGATCATGACGGAGAGGAACTTGACGGCGCAGTGGCTGTTCAGGCAGCCGGGGCCGGGCCGGGATTTCACCGGGCGCCATCGACGGGAAACTAGCAACAGGAGGAAGATCTTTGATTAACAAAAGATCTGACAACTTTCCCACACTTGCGGGAGGATAAATGTAG
>JAAUYM010123569.1_pt1 | contig 10842 bp, 11 predicted proteins | sample 7278001 | NCBI WGS metagenome assembly JAAUYM01 (sample SAMN14350224, study PRJNA611818) | marine sediment metagenome | isolation source: surface marine sediment (1.8m) | place: French Polynesia: Moorea | collected 2018-08
CACGTTCCTCAGCTTTTAGGCTTGCCGCGTTCTGTTTTTTTTTCCAGCTTATTCAGTATCATATAAGGTACTATTATAACATCACAGTTGATCCAATACAAATTTCAGTAGTTTGTCAAGACATTTTTTACTCTTGAGAGAAAGGAGGAAGAGGCTACTTTCCCTCTCCGACCAGATAAATTAATAATCCCCATGCTGTCATTTACCACACGACTCGTACTACCTTTCTCCCCAAATTTTAAATGCCAATTTTTGCCTGCATGACATTTCCCAGTTTTTTTTCTTTTTTTTTAACCTCTTTTTTGCCATTGTTTTTATGCCAACAACCAAACTTAGTAGGTCGGTACGGTGGCCCCGGAGCTGGTCTCCCGTGTACTGTACGTACATACATCCGAGTCCAGCCCGATTTTAAACTGCCGTGTTTACTGTCTGACCTAGGTACATGATTGGTTTAATTTCATAATTGCAATATAAATGCACAGTGATATATAATTCCACCTACATGGACGTCAAATCGCCCATTCCAATAGTCCGATTGTACAACACAGTATCATCGCAAGGGTGGAGAGATCACTTTGCCATTTCGCTGAACCACGATGGCTGGAGGAGGGAGACGGTCCTTCTTGCCACTTCCACTAGGCTTCTTCTTTGCAGATGCTGCTGCAGGACCAGTCTCTTCCCTTTCCGGCAGCATTCCCCTGGATTTCAACAGGCCTCTGAGGAACTCGGCCTCCTGCAAGGCCAGAGCCTTCTCCTGCTTCACCTCCTCGCACAGCAACCTGGCCTGCCGCAGTTCCCCACTCAGTTTGGCCTGAGCCAAATCTGCATCCTGCAGTCGGTGGCACAGACTCTGGTGGATCCCTGCCCGATCCTGCAGCCTGGACTCTGCCTCAGCCACTCTCTGGGAGGCCCGCCTTGCCGTGTTGTCCAATGCAGCCATCCTCGCTGCCGACAAGCGCCGCTCCTCTTCCAGGAGGCGTCCCATCTCCTCCAGCTTGTCTGTCACCAGGGTGCATTGGTGCTTCAGCTCTCCTATAATTCTGCTCTGGCGGCGAATCATGTTCTCCATTTTGGTCTTGGCCACCTCATGGGACAGGTCACGCACATCTCCGTCCCCAACAAGTGATCCTACCAGTTCTTTCGTTGGCACTGGACGGACATTTGCGTCCCTGAGGCTTGTGTTGCTTGACATGCCAAGCTCACATTGAAGTGTTGCTTTCTCTTCTGCCAGGTCCAGGGCCTCCTGTCTGCTCCTGAGCAAGGCCTCCTCTGTCCTGGCCAGTCTGGTCCTCAGTGACTTTGCCTCAGCAGCTGCCTTTGTTGTTTCCAGCTGAAGCTCCTTCCTCATCTGCTCTCCCTCAGCTTCCAGGATGCCACACTGATGAGCCATCTCCTGCTTGGCTGCTCCCAGTCTGGCCACCTCTGTCTGTAGCTGTCCCAGGCGCTTCTCCGTCTCCCTCTTGACATCCCCCATCAGGTGGTCCCTGTCCTCCACCTGCCGCCTCAACTCCGTCTCAGTCCGCTGCAGCTGCTCTACCTGTGTTGACAATCGCACTGACTCCTCCAACATCTTGGCCTGCTCCTCCTTGACTAGTTTGAGCTGCTCTTGTCCCCTGCGTTCCGCAGCACTCCTCTCCTCGTCCACCTTGGCCATTTGTTCCTCAAAGAGGACCCTGATCCTCACCTGCTGACGATCCATTTGCAGCTTGAGCTGACTTGACTCGTATTCCAACTCTGTCTTCTCCATCTTGAGCTGCTCGGCTGCCTGAACGCTGCTCTTGACTTGCTCCACTGCCTCCTCTTCCCTGACTCTCACGCATTCCATTTCTTCTGTCACCTTCCTCAAGGCCTCTGTAAGAACGGCATTGTCCTTTTTGAGCTTGAGTACGTGAGGAGACTCCAGGGCCACCCTCTCCTCTTGAAGCTCTTTTGCGAGCCTAGCGTTTTCCTCTCTCAGCTTGTTTATGGTGTCAGTTGCTTCCACCACGTCCGGAGCAGGACTCACATTGTTCTGCCATCCTTGGATAGTGCCGAACACATTGGAAATGGCCCGACTGACCTCGTCTGATCTTTGAAAAGACTCCTTTTCCGTCAGGACGCTCTTCACGTTCTGGAGGACAAAGGCGAGCTGCTGCCGACAGAAGACAGTCTCCTTCTCCAGCTGCTTGATGTATTGCTCCTGCTTCGCCAGCAGGGACAGCTCCTCCTCCTTCCCGCGGTCTCCAGGGCCGATGTGGGTCAGGTTGTGCCACGAGTTGTGTCGCTCCCTCTCCCTCTCCCGCTCCCTCTCCCTGCCGCCGGACCCCCCAAAGTTGAGGGTCCTCCTTGCACTTGCCGTCGCCGCTGCCCGCGGGTTCTTGTTGTACCTCCGCTTCACAGGCGGGTCCGTCAGTCCGGCCCCTCCTTGCCCGTCGCCCGCTGCGCCCGACAGGCTTGTCGGGTACTCCTCTTCTTCCATGGATGAAGCTACCTCGGACGCTGCCAAGAGGATCCTCAGCTTCTGCACTGCCTGCTGGTAGACTTCGTCTGTCTCCATCTTTTACTTCTGTATAGTTATTCCAGTAGCATTGTTGTCAAGCTGAAAGCGAAAGAAGGGAAGATCATATGAGTGACCAATAATACTTGTACCTACACTTGTGCTGCTTTCGTACGCAGTGCAGTTTACTTCTGACTATACTGTGTTACAGTAAATGTCCAATAACTAAAGTTTCTTCGCCTTCTAGGATGGCTTCCAAGAAATGTTGTCCAGCCCCTGGAACTTCTTCTTGAGTGCAGACCCATCGGCCCACGCAGAGTTTAGGTACGAGTCATCGTCGTCCCTCTCCAGCTTCCGAAGTTCCTCCATCCTTTTGAAGTTTTCCAGGGCCAGCCTCTTCTGCGCCTCCTCGTCCATCCAGGATTCTGAGGCAGGTTGCCCAGCTCGTGTTGTTGACAGCTTGACCACCACCTTCGTCTTTTCATTCTTGCCCAGGTACTTGGACAAGGTCTCTTTCCTGCTCAGCTCTTTGCTGGCGAACCAGATGGTCGCCTCTGCTGGATCGATCACCTCTCTGGCCCGGGGAGAGTCGTGCTCCAACTCTTCCACGTTCTCAAGCTCCATTCTGACGGGATCGAACGAGGGGAGTCCCATCGGATAGACAATGGAAACGGCCCCCCTGACGATGTCCAGGGCCTCCTTGATCACCGGCCAATCCAAGGGCTTTCCAGCCTTCACGTTCTCCGTGGACACCATCTTTTCCACCTCCGCCGCCGCCTTGACCAGTACCTCCTTCATCTCCTCCCTCGGCGCCCTCCCACTCCTCTTCTGCAGCTCGTCCCTCCTGAACTGACTCCCTCCCGACGGCTGGCACCTCTCGCCCTCGTCGTCCGTCAACTTGAGCTCCAAGATCTGCTCCTCCAGCAGCCCCCTCATCTCCGGCGGCATGGCAGTCCCGTGCCCCGCCAGGTCCCTCACCTCTTCACACAGCCTCTGCACCTTGAGCCTGCCGTTGTGCAGCACCACCGCCTTCTCCAGGGTCTCCCCAACTCCGGACGCCAACTTGGTCTCCAGCAGGAAGAGGCTCCTCTGGTCCCGCTTCACGTGTAGCAGCACCATGTCTTGGTACTGTATAAGAACTGCTGAAACAGTTCAGATGATGGTATTTAAGACAGGTTTAGGTCGAGGGTTCACTCGCTCCCCTCTTTTTGTTTATTTTTCCTGCAGTCTGCTTTTCCGCACAGGAATGTACGTAGGTCTTTTGTCGCGCTACGCATGCGCATTTGGCTTACAGAGTTTCTTTCTTTCTGTATGTAGGTACAGTAGTTATACTGGCGCGGCGCCGCCTACTGCATTCTACGTACCTGTGCCTTTCTAAAACGTTGATTCATTTTTCTGCCGCGTGATGGAAAAGGGTTTTTGAATTTTCAACAGACTAACAACTTTTATTAATAACAATTTTCTCTTGGTCCTCTTCCTTGTCTGGTGGTCCTCCTTTACCGGCACAAAGACCACCACCAGTTAGCACCAGACATGTGGCCACATTTGCAAGCTTGATCACAGTCAGCGCGTCTGCATACCGCAGCTTCAACTGAGAAGCGCAGGAAGAAATTTTTTTTTTAAAAGATTGAGAAGACATAAAAAAACTAGAAGGTAGGGAGAAAGGATGTTTGCATTCTGTGACAGAATTTATCAAAAACTAAATCTGAATGTCAATTTTCCTACATAAGAAAATAGGTTTCTAGGATTGGTGGCTTTGGTAGACCCTCCAAAAATGTCTGTACCACAAGCTGCTGAGCTCTGCAGATCTGGTGGTATTCTAGTAATGATGGTAACTGGTGATTATCCATTCACTGCTAAGGCAACTGCAAACCAAGTGGGCATGACATACTGTATTAAAAAAAAAAAGCAATAAAGGCCAGATCCCGAATTTGTCCCTTTGAATTTCGCGCCACTCTCTTCTTTGGCGCGGTCAACAAACAAACCCAAATAAAAACAAATTCGCCTTGCATATGATGATATGATACAGTCAGACCGCCGATATCTGTGAGTCAGACACAGTACCTACACATTGGTACAGTACATACGTAGTATGGTGACAAGACATCTCCAGAGCCAATGAAGCGGCGTTCCCCCTCTTGGACTACAATGGACTCCGGACAGGAGGAGTCCTTCATTGCGGGCGAGAGGGTCCTCTGCTACGAGCCAGACCTGACCAAGGTGAGAGTGGTCTACGATGCAAAGATACTCAGGGTGGCCAAGGGAGAGAAGAAGAAGGGAGAGGACGAGCTGTTCCTCGTCCACTTCCAAGGGTGGAACTCTTCTTGGGACCGATTCGTCTCCAGAGACTTCCTGCTGAAGGACATCGAGGAGAACAGGAGCCTGCAGAAGGACCTGTTCAAGCAGACTGAAGAGTACGTCAGGGGGAAGAGGAAGAAGAAGAGGCAGACGGGGGAGCACCCAGTGGAAGGGGAAGGCACTTCAACACCAGAGGGCAAAGCGGACAAGGAGGAGGAGAAAGCAGACGTTGAAGGACAGAAGAAGGAGGAGGAGGAGGAGAACCAGGAGGACAAGGGAGCCATCGACAGCCAGGAGGATCACGACGAGTTAGATTACGATGACGAAGGCTTGGACGACTCCCCCATCCCAGTCCCCCTCTCGGATGACATCATGAACCTGCTGAACTTTGACCACAACGCCATCAACACAAGGAAGAAGCTGCACAGGCTGCCGGCAGAGAAGTCCGCTGTCAGGATCCTGGAGGACTTTGTCCGGGCCTTTGGCTCTGAGCGCCTCTCTCAGCACGAGAAGAATTTCTGCCGGAGCAACGTCTTCTTCATCGGGCACAAGAAGGAGATGGCCAGAGAGAACCTGGTCCACGTCCTGGATGAAATCAACCTGGCCAAGGAGGTGGCGGAGGGGCTCAGGGTGCTGGTTGACTTCTACGTAGGGTCGCTGCTGCTCTACAAGGGTGAGAAGGAGCAGTACAGCAGGATGATGGGGGGGAAGAAGTTTGAGGACTACTTCGTTCTGGCGGATGCATCTGTACTACAGTCTCTTTCGGGTCCAGCGCCAACTGCAGAAACACCAACACCTCAACCGACAACAGCACCGTCTGCGTTTTCCAGGTACGTACAGTCAACCTGTCATTTAGTAAACGTCAATTTAGCTTGCGGACCTAGTCTACGAATGTTCCAGGATTTTGATTTAGTAAAGAAAATTTGATTTAGTAAACTTACTGATATGGCAGAATCTGCCTTCTGAGAAGTCAGCCTTCTTACCCCTTCATTGCAGGCTGCGCAGGTCGACCTCTACAGCGCCGAGTGACGCCACCAGCGACCCAGGGTCTGGACGATCTTCACCTGCATGTTCGTCCTCAACTGTGGCCGTGGCAACGGCCGCGGCTGTGGCCTCCATTGTCGGTCAGACGTCATTGTCTGTTGGTGGTGACGGCGGTGGCAGTGGCGGTGGCGGCAGCGGCGGAGGTGGCAGCGGCGGCGGCGGCGGCGGCGGCGGTGGCGGCGGAGGCAGGGGCGGGAGCAGTGGCGGTGGCAGCGGAGGCAGGGGCGGGAGCAGCGGCCGAGGCAGCACCAGTGGTGGAGGAGGTAGCGGGGGTGGTGACACGGCGAAGCGTGTGGCTGAGGAGAGGTCGAGCCTGTCCCAGTGGACGCTCCTCCCGCCCAGCGTGGCGGAGAGGGCGAAGGGTCGGATGGTGCTGGCGTCCACCGTCTATGGGCCAGTCTTCCTGGTCAGGCTGATGGTCAAGATGCCGCACATCCTGGGCAAGATGAGGCCTGGACCGAAGAAGACGAAGCTGCTGCTCAAGTACTTCGCTCTGATCCTGGCCTACCTGGAGAAGACTGTGAATCTCGACGACTCCTGTTACGAATGATGGTGAAAGGTTGGATGGTGACCCACACACTCTTTGGGGGGCATAGGAGATCTTTTGTCTTTCGTTTTCAACATATACCTGGTACAGTAGCATCTACATGTCCCTTAAAAAAAATGATAAAGAAAATAAAGTGGTTTTTTTTTAGGCTTGTTCTTGTTCTCTGGGCATAGGGATCCATGATAGGAATGTCGGGTATGGGTAAAATGCGAACCCATTAACTTGATCACAAAAATCTTCAGGAAAATGTAATGCAGTAGCCCCTCGATAATTCGACAAATTCGGTTGCCAGCCAAAATGTCGAATTAGCGAGGGTTGTCGAATTAGCGAGGGGGGGAGGGAGGAGGAGGAAGAGGAGCAGTAAGAGGAGGAGTAAGAGGAGGGGCTAGAGGAGTAAGAAGAAGGAGGAGGAGTAAGAGGGGAAAAAATGTCGAATTAGTGAGGGAAAATCTGTCGAATTAGCGAGGGACTTGATCATTTTGGTAGCTTTCACTGTAGTAAAAAATTGGTTTCCAGCCAAAATGTCCAATTAGCGAGGGTTGCCAAGATATCGAGGGTCGAATTAGCGAGGGGATACTGTAGTAGGGACATCGTGAACTATGTACTGCGTAGTGTACTGAGCACCCTTCCTTCCCCTCCTCTTTCTCGTCACTCAACGCGAATAAATAAACATAATTTGAAACACATAATATATATATGCGAAACTGCAGTATGTTTTCTTTCAAAACTAATTTTTATTGTAATGAAACAACATGGTGCAATCAAAACTTGTGAAAGTAATAGTCACGGGACATCAAGGAGGCAAGGATACGCTAGTGTTTGATTGCGATGAATCGGACACAGTCAGGGATCTGAAGGAATTGGTGGCGGCTGAACTTGGCATTTCTAGCAGCAGAATCATACTGAGCCATCGCTCAGTGAACCTCCGAGATAATGCCAGCATACTGATGTATTGTGGCAGAAATGACATCCCCATCCACGCCACCATAGCCAAGTTTGTAGGTGTGGGAGGCGTTCAGCAGCCACAGAGGGGCTACACTATGAAGAGTTCAAGTGCTTCCTCTAAGAAAAGGAAGCCGGCGTCCTCAAAGACAAAGAAGGGGGCTTCAAGAAAGAAGACATTGTCAAAGAAGAAGTCTTCAGCTTCTTCACATAAGACGAAGAAGTTGTCCTCAACCAAGAGATCTTCTAAGAGCAAAAAGTCCAAAAAGTCATCCTCGACTAAGAGCAAGAAGTCGAAGAAGTCGTCCTCGTACAAGGGATCGTTGTCTAGTGAGAGGAAAAAGTCGAAGAAGTCCTCGTCAGCTAAGGCCTCCTCAAAGAAATAGCATCCCAAAAGCAAGAGGAGGTACTACTCGTACAGTGTTGATGGCTTAGCTTGTTCTGTTAGTTAGTTAGTTAGTTTGTTAGCATCTCTCTTAATAGTAGCACTAACAATGAAATCATACTTTTAGTGCTCCTATCCTAATCTCTCAAGCTTTCATTTTCTTTTTCTACATTTCTTTCTCTGAAGCAATGGTAGCAGGTACTTAGGCGACTCGGGGAAGGTGGCTATCGTGGTGGTCTCCTCCGCCGTGGTGCCACCAGGTCCTGCCACATGGTAGTTGAAATAACAACCCTAACCCAGCAGATTAAATTGTAGGTAATAAATAACCGCAAAAACATTTACTTGCATGCGATATGTTACTATATACCGTATAAACCATTGTACTGTTGTACTTGCACATGAACTAAACCACGGATGTCTCGTCTAAACAACGGAAGACTAAACCATGCATGCCTTGACTGATTAAGGGAGCGTCACAAAAGAAATGTGGGAGCCATGACCCTGAACATGCTCACCGCGCTGTTGCTACAACATGATTTACCGTAAATTTATTTATTTATTTCAATTTATCCCCGTCCGTTTCGCACGAAATGTCTATACTTATTTTTTTAAAACAGAAAAGGAGATTTTGCAATTTTTCAAAGAGTTGTGGCCCCCGACCTTTCTCCCCTTCCATGGCGACCCCAGCTGGCGCAGTTGGGAGGACTTTGTGACCAGTTTTCGTGGGGGGGGGCGCCTTGACGTCATTTAAGTGAAAGAGGAAAACAAATCCTTTGTGCTTTTGAAAAACATAGAGTTGCTTAAATTTTGCACTTGTAGTCTTTCAGATGTAAAAAATCACGAGCAGGCATTAGCGTCAAAAAACTGTTCTCCAAAGCCCTAAACAGTTACGCCTTTCTACGAGGCAGCATTTCTAAACTTTTTGACGAATTTTCTGGTCACCCTTCTGCTGCAGCTGTGCCCTGCGCGACCAACAGGACGTAGGTACTAGTACTGTACATTACAGACACAGTACAGACAGTGCTCTGCCTGCAGCAGAGAGAGGTGGAATCAAGTTCTAAAAGTCGGTGCTTGGAGACGGTTTTGTTTAGAGGACAGCAAAGATGTCCCTGTATGACGACGACGACGAGGTGGAGCTCCAGTCGATGGCCTCGCCCGCCCTGGGCGGGACAGGGTGGTCCAAGGGCGCCACCTGGATGCAGACGCAGCAGAAGACGGCTGCGCTGGCCATGGCGCCCAAGAAGGGCGGCGGCGACTCCCGCCCGGCGCAGAACGCCGCCTCGAAGGCGCCGTCGCTGCCGCCGGTCATCAACCTGCAGAAGAACAGCGGAAAGAAGACGGTGACGGAGGCGGTGGTGCTCGACACCGCACCAAAGTTCATCTATGGGGGAGACAAGGTGAGGAGGAAGCTATCGATTTTCCTTTTGAAAAAAAAAAGTGCCATGTGTGTGTGTGTGTGTCCAGATTCGCGGCGACAAGTCCCTCCTCCCGCTGACGGACCCCAACTGGACGGTGGTGAACGAGTACGACCCGCTGTGGCCCAACGACTACCACAAAGTCGTTAAAGGTGCGCACGATCCCACGTCTGAAAAAAAAAAGAGCGAATTTAGGCACTTTTTTTAATGTTTGAATCATGAATCAGAGATTCGCGACGCGAAACGTGACGATTCTCCTCCGGAGTCGACGAAGCGTCGTCGCTACGCGGAGACGGCCAAGGAGGGGAGGAGGGAGAGGTACGACAACTCGTCCTCTTCCGGCTTCGGCCGCCGCCCGCACATGGACGACTACTCGGACGAGGAGGAGGACAATGACTCCTCCAGAGGGGCCCGCAGAGGGAGGGAGCGGGAGCAGCGGCACCAGCGGAGGGACAGAGGCTGTAAGCGTTTAAGACTCGTCTGCCCGCGTCCTCTTCGATAGATGATGCTGATGAAACTGGACTCAACCTGGCCTTTGCTTGACCTCCAGCGTCGTCCGCTTCTGGGTCTTCCGGAGCGGCCATAGCGCCGCCCCCTTCTCTTACAGAGCCCTCAGAGGATCCTGGCAAGAGGCCCTCCTCGCCCACTGACAATGGTTCCATGGTGCAGCGGCTGGCAAACACCCCGGCATCGGGCGTAGGCGGAGGGCTGGCCGTCGCGGCAAAGATTATGGCCAAGTACGGGTACAAGGTGAGGAGGAAGAAATTGAAGCTGTCGTCAATTAACTTGGATTTGGCAAACATTGATTTAGTAAAGAACCCCTCAATTTGATGAAAAACCTCGATTTAGTGAACGTTTTTTTCTTGAAAACCGCCCCAATACTACGTCGAAGTTCCACTGTACAGTATTTACACTGCACTAGGATCCTCTCTCTCCTCAAGATTTTTCCTCTCCTTCTCTCTCAGCATGGACAAGGGTTGGGTGCGCAAGAGCAGGGGATGTCCTCTGCGCTGTCAGTGGAGAAGACGTCGAAGCGCGGCGGCCGGATCGTGCATGAGAAGGACCTCCTGCCGCCCCCGCCGCCGCCGCCGCCCGTGTTCGCCGCGCCGGCGCCGGTTGCGGCGTCGAGGGAGGGCGCGGAGACGCCGCCGTCGCTGGAAGGGGGCGAGTACGGAGACGCCGCCGAGGAGGCGCAACAACAGCAACAGCAAAAGCCTTCGATCACCGATCTGATGCGAAACCCGTCGAAGGTCGTGCTGTGCAAGGTATAAATTTTTTTTTGGGGGGGGAGGGGGTATGCTTTGACGCCCTCACTCTTCCTATGTTAACACAGCGTAATCTCGATTTTACGATGTGGTTTGTCAGCACTACAAGTGTCATAAAATTGAGAGAACATCTTAAAAATTACTTATTATGTCAAATGAATAAAATGATTTGCAATATGGCACTTTTCAATGAAGAATTACCATGGTATTCCTTTTCGTAAAAAAGTTACTAAGTACTATCAAATAAATCTGTGTAAAATACTTGACACAGATTAATGGGGAAGCAGCACAAAATTGAGATTCGTATTCTGATCTTTCAGAACATGGTTGGCCCGGGCGAGGTTGACGACGAGCTGGAGCCCGAGGTGAAGGAGGAGTGCAACAGCAAGTACGGTGACGTGAACAAGGTGGTCATCTTTGAGCTACAGAACGTAGCCGCTGAGGAGGCCGTCCGGATATTCATCGAGTTC
>JAAUYM010017603.1_pt1 | contig 10837 bp, 11 predicted proteins | sample 7278001 | NCBI WGS metagenome assembly JAAUYM01 (sample SAMN14350224, study PRJNA611818) | marine sediment metagenome | isolation source: surface marine sediment (1.8m) | place: French Polynesia: Moorea | collected 2018-08
ACCATTTCCCCGGACTTCTGCACGGCCCTGAAGGCGGCGGCGGTCGAAGAGTCGTAGCGGTTCTGCACCGTCTCCAGCTGGCGGAAGATCTCCTCCGAGATGCCGCTGGGCTGCGGGGGAAAAACGGAGAGAAATTGGTTAAGGAAAAGCTCCAACTCCAACCTTTCGGCTCTTTCACTTAACCTTTTTAAAGTCGTCCCTCATCATGTCGAAGGAGTTCATGTGCGAGGCTCCGCCGGCCACGCCGGCGACGCCGCCGACGCCGCCGACGCCGCTGTTCATCATCATCATGCCCTGCTGCTGTTGCTGCTGCAGCCTTCCCACCTGGGTGAGCGCGGCAGGCCCGCCAGGCATGCCGGGACCCCCGCCCATGGTCGCGGGTCCCATCATCGCCTTGGACTGAGGCGGCGGCATCGGGCCAACGCCCGGTGGGAAGGCCGGTCCGCCTCCCATCCCGACCCCCGGTCCGCCCATGGGGTTGTTCATGGGCTGCCTGGACGGGGTGTTCTGTGCCGACTTCATGTCTTGGCGGGCGTCCCTGTCCCCGCCACAGCACAGCATGGCCGCCGCGGCCGCCGCCGCAGGGCCTGTGCGCACTGGAGGCTGTTGGGACGCCGTCGTCGCGATGTCACTCGCCACCACACATACAAACGCACAAACATACACGTACACACACACACACTACTGAATGGCTGATGCGCAAGGTGCCAAATCACTTATGATTCCCCTTCAACCCATCTTTCGAATCGAAAGATGTCGGAAGTTGTTTTTTTTTCCCTCCCAGGTGTTTCCGTTGCTTGATGCCTTGATGCCTCCCTTTACTTTCTCCTTCACAACTTCACGCCGTCAAACGTGAAATCTCGTACTATTTTCCTGACTGCCCTAAACTTGTTCAGTGGATCCAGTGGATCCTTTCTGACAAGTGTGGAGAGGTCTTTGGCGCTCACCCCACACCAGTTTTGAACCGTCCCCTCCTCCTCCTCCTCAACCTTCCCTGTGCGGGCGACACCAAGCGAACAACTGAGGAGCTCTGACTTCTTCTTCTTCTTCTTCTTCTTCTTCTCTGGAATCGATAGGAGTACTATACTACAGCGAGGAAGAGGTTGTCCTTCGCAAGACGAAAAGACTGGAGAGAGGGGAGAGGGACGAAGGAAGGAAGGCCGCCACTGCTGTCGGTGGCGGAACTCCTACTGCCGCTGCTGCTGTGAGTCCTGCTGCCGCTGCTGCTACTCCAAACTTGGAGAAAAGTAGCCAAAGATTATGGTTGCGATGCGAGGGAGCCCGTTTAATAACGAGTTTTGCTCTTTCCTAGGACTGCTTGCCTTCCATATTTCATTAAACGAAGACTGAATGTGCAGAAGAAAGATTTTTATCATGTGAAAAAGTGCTTTCCTTTCTAAATACCAACACTGCCTCTCTCCCTCACTCCTCCTACCTTTCTCCCCCCCCCCCACTGTAGCCGATGGCCTCCAGCAGCAGCACCATCACCAAAACTGGCAAAAGTGCGCAGGCCTCTCTGCCATTCTGGTGCCCTCTTTTCCCCTTTCTTCCTTTCTCTCCCCATGAAGCTGCTTTCCAATCGTGCAAGGGGAGGTCTTCTTTCCCTCTTTCGAAGGGCTCCACCACGGAGAGAGGAGGGGGGGGCGGAAATGAGGGAAAGTAAGGGGAGGGAGGAAGGGAAGGGGGTTGGTTCCAGACAAGTTGGTGGAGAGCAGCAGTGGCGGCAGCAGCAGCAGCAGCAGCAGCAGCGGGGGGGAGGAGGAGGAGAAACAGCAAAAGAACCCGCTCCTCCCCTTCGCAAACGAAAGCGGCAGCGACGATGACCGAGGGGGGAGGGAGGGACGGAGGGGAGAGAGAGAGAGGAGAGCGGAAGGAAAAAGAAGGGATGTGCACAACCTTATTTGCAGTTGGAGGGCCAAACATCACACTTTTTGCTGGCAGGAGGGTTTCGGGAACAAATCAATCAACACTTTCTTTGCATCCTTGTTTCCCCTTTTCTATTTTGCAAAAGTGCATCCTCGACGATAGCAAATCTTCGTGGAAAGTCAAGGAAAAGAAGTGTGTACCATGTTTTTCAGCCGTGTCATTGGTCGCAGGACGTTACTGGCTTTACGTAGTTTCTGAAAACAAAAAAAAATGATGTATTTACATAAATGAAATGCTATTTCTTTCTTGACCTCATGGTTGCAGTGGCCTTTGGAAATTGATGGGCCGATGCGGCTCGAAGGCCGAAGCTTAAATGGCCCAGAATATGGGGGAGAGGAAGGGAGAGGGGCAGCAGGGAGGAAGAACGAAGGAAGAAAGGAAGGGGGCGCAGAAGTGGGTCTCTCTCTCTGGGCTTGAAGAAGCAGGCCATCCTCCTCGGTCTCTCCTCCCTCCGTCCTGTGAAGAAGACCACAAAGGCGGGGGAGAGGGAGGGGAGGTCGACGGAACAGACCGCTCTCACAAGGAACCAGGGAAAGAAGGAAGGTCGGAGAAGCCCAGAGAGTAAGATATAAGAAGAGGGAGGAACGGAGGGAAGAGGGGAGGAGGAGGAGGACAAAACTGGCTGCGAGAGGAAGAAGAAGGCGGCAAAAATGGGTTCCACTGGGGCGGGAAGAAGAAGTAGGGCGAAAAAGAGAAGAGAAAGACACAAGAAGCAACAGCTCAGAAGGAGAATAAAATGTAAGGGGAGGCAGGTTCCCTTTGGAGCTTCGGTGCTGCTGAAAGGGGTGCCTGCCTTCCTTTCTCTTGGCCCCTGAGATGGTGCGGGAGGGACTTTTCACCTCCCGCAAAAAGGCAAAGAAAAAAGGTTTTTCTTCTAACACAGAAATCATTTTTCATATTCTCAAAAACTTGACAAGTTTCTTACGGAAAACTATGTACGTTCTTCCTCTGCAGTACTACCTACATACCTACTATACGAACTACGTACACCATGTGTACATATTGCATGTATTACGGTATGCTTGCAGTTCCCTCCGCGTGTCCCGATGAGAGGGAGGAACGGAGGAAGGAAGGCTGTCTGCCTGTCGTTCATCTTGGCGGGGGACGAAAGCGAAGAGAGATCTGCGCGGAGATAGACAGAGGGAGGGGGGGGAAGGGTACGCATTTCCAAGGAGGCCCATCCTCCTCCGTCGCCCTCTCCTCTCCTCTCCTCTCCCCCCCCTCCCTCTCCCTTCTCTTCCTCTCCTGTTGTCGCTAGACACGACAACTCTAAGGTTAAGCCAACGAGTGGAAGGGAGGGGAGGAAGAGGAAGGGAGAGACACGAACGACTTGGTTGTGCGTGGAGCACTACCTTCTTCTGCATCAGTGTCATTTCCATGAGGGGGGGGCGGAGGCAAAGGGAGAGAGGGAGCAGAGAAAGAGAGAAGAGAAAGCAAGAAGGAAGAGAAGAAGACACGGACGAAGTAGAAGGAGAGAGGGGGGGAAGAGTGAGAGCATGAAAACCGCTGCTGTGTTCATGGCATTGAAGAAGAAAAGAAAGAAAGAAAAGAAGGAACTCTGGGATGGGGGAGGGAGGAAGGGAGGGAGAGAAAGAAGTAGGAGGTAGGTAGGGGCAAGAGAAACTTCTTAGAGAGAGAGATTGTTCTCAAATAAGGAAGGCTCGCTCACCTACTATTGCTCGATCTCAGTCTGCACACTGCAATTCTTTCTCCAATAAAAGAAATTTCTAGGTAGTAGGTACAGCTTTCTTTCTTCCAGAATTGCTGTACAACGGAATGATGTTGTTTTCTTTCCATGCTATGTGCTAGTAGCAAACACCACCTGTGTTCCATTTGAACTTGAGAAGCCTTTTTTATTTTATTTTTATCTCTAAAGATGAAGTTATAAAGAGGAATGCTTGGGTCCATCTCACGGCTATGTAACGTAAATGACCTGTTCAGTCGAGCCACTCTGGTAATTAGTGGTCACATGGAGGAGACTGCGTGGAGGAAAAACACCAGATCAGGCTCCCCCCTTCCCTTCCACTTCTCCTCTCCTCTTCATTCTGATCCCCCCCCCCTAGGATCAAGAGCAGCACGGTGGGGAAGATGCGGAAACAGACATAACGGCGCTATTTGCCCACCGTTCCCACAAAGGCAGGATTGACCCCCCTCCCAAATCTTCTAATGATTCACTAACTTTGCTGCCACCACTTGTGCGATCCTCAAGAATGTTATTGGTCTTATGTATGCTTTTAATAAATAACTGTGCATTACTTTTTGGTAGCTTCAGTGCTTGTGGCTTGTATATACTGTACAAATTGTCGCATTATCCCTTGCATTAAAAAAACTTTTTCAAGGACACTATTTCTTACGAAAACACTAAGGGCAACGCAATACTGATGCAGCAGGAGGTTGATTGCGGCCTTTTGCGCAGCAACTGACACGATCTTTCAGAGACTGATAATTGAAATCAGTAGGGTCTGCTGACGGTATCCGATTTGGTATTGGAGAAAATTAGGAGCAAAATTGTGGTACTAGTAGGGCGTTGGAGGGGGGAGAAGCAGGAACGCAATTAAGTCGGATGGAGACAAAGGAAGAAGCTGATTTCACTCTGACGGTGATGTTTCGTCTGCCCTCCTCTGGTAGTAGCAGCCCTAACCACAAAAGGGGACTGGGTACAGGAACATGGGTGGGGGGAGGCGGGGTGGGTGGGTTAGCGGGAGGGCAGAAAGGTAAAAGACATTAGTTACGTACTGTAGTAGGATATGTATACTCTGTGAGGTACTGTGAGACCTGCTTATCGTAAATTATGTAAGGCAGGAAGTATACCAATCAGTGCTTGCAGTAACTACAAATGTACTGGTAAGTACGGACATACTGTACGGTGAAATTGAAGGTGCAAAATCTTCTCGGCATCTTTGTATACGAAAGCAAATTTCTGGGTAAGTGGACGAAAGGGGAAGTGTGGGAGAAGGAGGAAGGTTAAGCGCAATCGAGCAAAGAAGAAAAAAAAATGTCAACTCCTTTCATTCGTAATGCTTAATGTCTTTTTCTAGATTATAGTACTGTACTAGGTACAACAGCCACAATAGTGCTACATTGTGCTACTATCCTCATACCATAGGTTACTACCATCGTAGAATATACAATTCTTATATCCTCATGACGATGGAAGCTAGAACAAGTAGTAGTGCTTTGATTCTCTTTAATATCAGTACAGATGTAGTACCTACTACATACATCGCATCTATTGTATGGGAATGTGCACAGAACGAGTCAATCAGTCCAATTTACAATATCTGGTCGCAGCATAAGCATCGTACAGTACAGTACAGTTCTTTTTCATAATACAGCAAGAAAACATTAACATTTGACATTTGACATTAATAGGTACAGTGACGACATTGCATTATTTCCAGAGGGATTTGTGCCAACAAGAGGGGGCATAAGAATTGGGAGACATGCATGGTAGAAAAGTCTGGGATGATTTAGGTGGACCTGGTTAGTGGCGGTGACGGAGACTTCTTCTTTATCCAGATGCCGTCATCCTTCATCTTTGATTCTGGTTTCTCCTGTGTCCTTTTTTCCTTTTCAAGCTCCTCTTCTTCCTCTTCCAAAGAGTCTTCAGAATAATCTGAAGCGGAGAACCTGCTCATTCTTTGAAGCAAGTTAGGCTGTGAATCTCTTCCTGATGGACTCCTGGCCTTGCGTCTGGTGACAGGTGCAACTGCAGTGACCCCAGACTTGGGCCTGCTACCATCACTGCTGCTGCTGGTGCTGCCGCTGCTTTGTTTGACCACAACTGTGGTCACGTTGTCACTGCTGCTGAACAACTGGACACCGACATCACCAGATGACTTCTTCTTCTTCTTGTTCTTCTTTCTTATCATCTTCTCCTCAACATCGTCATTGCCACTGCTCTCAGCACTGACAATGTTGATGACAGTAGTGGAGGACGAGCGTGGGAGTGCCCTCTTCTCATTCTGCTTCTCTTCATCCCCCGTGGAGACATCCGAGGATGAAGATGATGGCTCTCTGACCCGGAGGTGTGTCTCAGAGGTCGATCTCACGGGGTCGAAGGAGAATGCGGTGGCAGCACGAGGGCGGCGTCTGGGAGTGAAGGGAGAAGATGAGTTGGAGGCGGCATCTGTCCGAGTCTTGCCCGCACCGTCTTCTTGCTTCGAGACAAATCCTGGAGGCGAATCTGGAGCAGAGATGCGCCTCTTGTCCTGCTTGTCGTTGGTCTTGGGTGGCACCAGCATAAGGCCTGATTTGCGGTCCAGGCCAACTCCCAGTCTGTGGTACAGCTTGTCCAGCCGGTTGGTGTTGGCCTGTGTAGCATAGACACCCTCTTGGATGGCCTGGCTCCACGAGTACAGCTCCAGCTGCTCCTTGCTGGCATCAAAGATCATCTCCAGAGCAGGAGTTTTCCTCCTCTTCCTCCCACCAGACTTGGAAGTGCACAGTACCTGCAGGAACATCTTGTTCCCGGAGAGTATTCCTCCCTTAACCACCCTCGTCTCCACATCAACAAGAGGGAGGCGATAGAGCACCTTGCCTGTTGGCTCAGCATGGTGTGGCTGGTCCAGCGCTCCCAAATCTCCCTCCATGTCATCACGCACCACCAAAACTCTGCTGGTGACTGTGAAAGTACGCGTTTTCTCCTGCGCAGAAGTAGCAAAGTTGGAGGAGTCTGGCTTGAACCGCACACGGCCCTCCTTGATGACATCACGGACGTACTGATCATAAAGAGATTTTACTTTCTTGTTGACGACCATCTTGCTGTTGTCGGACACCACCTGGAAGAGGTCAGTGAGTGTGAGGTCACCCACCCCAGAGCAGGAGCCACTGTCCCAGACGGACTTGGACGGGATCCCAATTTCCCTTAGCAGGAAACAGGCAGTCTTCTTCTGGAGGAGCATCGGGAGGGAGGTTGGAGTGCATAGGCGGTTGAAGACGCAGAAGAGTCTGTGCAGGGAGGAGAAAAACATCTCAATCCTTGGACATCACAAACAAAACAAACAAGTAAAAAAAATTCTGATTACAGGATCATTGGTGTCCATACTCGTACTGTGTGATAAAAAAATGTTGACTAAGTGCCTTCCCATTTGACGTAAATGTTTTCAGAGGTAAACAGCGATACGTACTGTAAATACTACATGTAAGTACTTACATACGGATACGGACAAAAGTCGACAGATAGATAGATAGTGCAGATACTAATATTTTGCCTTATTTTAAGAAAGGTACATACTATTTTTTGCATTCTTAGTGGTTTTCTTAATATTAATCGAAGCTTACTGTACTATTAGTAGTATCAGCGGGGACAAGACAGCAAAGTTTACGGTATGCCGCTGGACATATCTACGATAGTACCTGAAGAGCACTTCCTTCCTGGTGATCTTGTTGCAAGTAAGGTGGTCGAAGTCGTACTTGACGAGATCCCAAGCCAATCTCTCCACAAGCAACTGCAGCTCGAACTCATCGGTCTCGTGCTTCCTATAATACAAAGGAAAGACACACTTGAGCAACAACTCGCAAAAAAAAAAAAATAATAATTGTGGTGCGGTGTGAGAGTTGCATTGCAAGAGGAAGTGAGTGACTTACCTGAGTATTCCCCCGACGAATTTGGCGAAGCTCTCGACGCTGACGTCGACGCTCCTGAAGAATTGGTCGTACCTCCAAAATCCAGAGCTCTTGTGGATGACATCGTCGTCCAAGTTGCAGAAGACGACGGTGCAAAAGTGCCTGAGAGTGGAGAAGTACGCGGACTGATCCTTGCTGGCCAGCAGGTGGCCGGTGGCGATGTACCCAGAGTTCAGGGGCTTCATCTCCGGAGGCGGCGGATCGGGAGATGTGTCGTGAGCAACAGAAGAATGCCTATTCGATCCCGCTGTCTTCGTGCCTGCCTCTCTTCGGTGTGGATTCCGAGCGCGGAATGGGAGGCGTGAGGTGCGGTCTTTCCCCCTGAATGATTTTTTGCGGGGAAGAGAAGGAGGAGGAGGGGAGAGGAGAGACTGAGAAGTTGCGGATGGCGCGCTAGGAGCAAGAGGAGGAAGAGGAGGAGGAGGAGGAGCGTTTGGAAGATGTCGTGTCTGTGTTTGGGAGGAGGAGGACGAGGAGGAGGAGGAGGAGGACGAGGGCTTCTTCCGCGGGATTCCCCCGCACATCGCTTTTCTCTCTTCCTGTCTTTTACTCCTTCCCCCCCCCTCTCTCTCTCTCCGCCACCGTCGAATAATGAATGCTGGGGCCTTTTTTCCCCCTAGAGGTAATTTTTTTCGTTCTTTAATGCGCTGGGTCGATTGCAATATGCCCAGAGATACTATTGCGCACAGGCGAGTACGAAATATACGGCATGCCACGGTATGACGATTGTGTGCAGGCTGGGGATTTTTCGAGATGCTCTAGCCGAGGAAGGAGGGAAGAGGAGAGGGATTGAACAAGGAAGGTGGAGGCAAACATGTGTGCAAGTATCATAGTAAAAAAATGTAAGTAGTACGTGGGAAGCTTGTTTACGTGGAGCTCTGTTGATCCTCTCTCCCCCCACCCCTGCCGTGTCGCGTAAATACGTAAGTCAATACGTATATTCTGGCGAAACAGAGAGAGAGAGAGAGAGAGAGGGTGAGGGTGAGTGACTCAAGGAAGTACTAGTTCGATGGCTTCTCATATCTCTGTTCTTTCTGTTTTTCTTTTGCGTACTTACTAGTACGTACAGCATCCTTATCATGCATAATGCTAGAGAGCTTCCTTCCTCTTTCGCCTTCCTTTTTTCTTGCCGTCATCCAAGGACCGCTTTAAGGTCTTTCTTTCTCTCAAGGAGAAATTATACACATAGTCTCCTTGAAAAAAAAAGCTGTAGCATCGATGAATTGCGCATCACTTCTGTTTCGCTGTGTCTTTCCCCGAATTTGGCTTGGGTCTTTCTTCCTCTCTCTCTCTCTTTCGCCCGGTTCATGCGACTGATTCACAAATCACAATTAGTCCTGCAAAAAAGAGAAGATAGGGTTCATAAATTGCAAGATTTTTATTTTGCGAAGCAATCTTTGCGATTTTGCCGCAAGCATGGCGGTCGGAAGAAGTGGAGCTTATCTCTTGTCGTTCTTGCGAGAACAGCGGCATAGGTATTGTAGGTTAGTGTGGATGGGAGCGACATGTTGAGAGAAATGCAAGCAGGAACCCACCCACGCCTCATGCGTCTTGTACATATCCAATCTCTCTACCCAACCCATGTCTCACCGGATCGCAAATCACAATCTCGCTTCACAATTCCATATAGTCAACTGTCTGGCATTTGGAGAACATCGGCTCCAGCATCATCAGCATCTCCCTTCCACCACTTCCTCAGAACTGGCGTTACTATTATTACCGTCACCTTTGACTCGTCCACCCCACCCCCCCACATCCCTATCTCTCCCCCCCTCCGCCATGCTGGACGTGGTGGAATCCAGGAAAATCGCCACAAAAAAGTCCAGGCTTGTCGTCCGTCTTTCCATCTCTCATCTTGGTTAATTTTTCCTGTTGCGTCGGTTTGATGACGAGAAAACGTTTCTCGTCGGCACCGCCTCATGACTCATAAAGTGGCAGGTGAGGAAGAGAGGTGTCCAAACGTAGCCGGGCCGTGGTTGTTAAAGTTGTCATACGAGTCCTCGTCGGCTCTCGTTTTAAAATCGATCCATAACGATATATAGTATAGCAGTAACAAACATGCGACCTCATCGACTTGTGTATATGAATGCAAATGGATGCGAATGCAAACCTTGTTAAATAGCACTGTTCTTTCGATGCTTTGGTGACCACCTATGAAGACGGGGGAAAATTGGGTTTTCCCCCGTCTCGGGCACTTGGGTTTCTCTGTTGCTAGTACCTACAGTACTACATATACTAGATGCGAAGTCATGTTCAGAAGTGAAAAGTTTAGGGTGGTCCCCTCAGGGACGGGCAAAGTGTTTGTAGATAGACAGCAAAGCAAAGCGGGGGAAAAATATCCGAGTCTTTTGGGCTATTGAGTCTAACGTGTGAACATAGTAGAACAAGTTGAACCTGGCAGCAACAACAAAAAATACAACAACAAAAAATAAACAACAAGTATTTTTTTTCATCATTTGCACCATAAAGCGGTATTTATTAGATCAATTTAATCTGCACAATCACAAAAGCCTTCCTTTTTTCCCCTCCTCGATGAACTTTGGATTATTGCCGCGGCTGTTGGACGCCGGCATCCATCTGCGGCGATCCATTCGTAGAAGACACATACTTCAAGCATTTATTTCGCCAGAATTTTACGGTGACTGTCCTTCTGAGGTGCCCAAGGTGACTGTTGCCACTGATCAAGTGAACGGGACCCTCGCCTATTTGTCACTCTCCACCCCCTCCCCCTTCGCCCCTCCAGAGTCACCTTCATCACCCCTGCAAGAAGAACGGGTTGTGTAAGAACCACCCAACCCTAAGAGAAGAGGAATGGGGCAGCCCAAATGTGATTCATGTCTTCACGCCATGAGGGGCGATCTTTCGCAATAAATGCTACTCTTGCCTACGTAACCATCCTACGGATCCAGCGTGATTGCTTTGACGTAATCGACAAAGGCGGATGCGTTTGTTATTAGAGAGCAGAGCAGATAAGGGAAAAGAAAGGACATGTACTCGTACGGTATGCGATGGGGGGGGGGATGTTCAGTCATCATCAACCATATTTGACTGGATTTTCCTTCTAACCTAAGTTCCTCTAAGGAACTGTGAAACCACAATTTATTGTTTGTTGGGTTGCTCTATCATGAAGTATCTTTAAAAAAAAACGAAGCCGCCGCAATAAAGGTGTTGCATACCTGTAGTACAAAACCCAGCATTATAGTAAAGTCAGGTGACTTAACAAAGACAGCAACGGCAAGAGAAACACTTCGATGAGTAAATTAACTCCCTGCCTAAAAAGAAA
>JAAUYM010001342.1_pt1 | contig 10836 bp, 9 predicted proteins | sample 7278001 | NCBI WGS metagenome assembly JAAUYM01 (sample SAMN14350224, study PRJNA611818) | marine sediment metagenome | isolation source: surface marine sediment (1.8m) | place: French Polynesia: Moorea | collected 2018-08
ACTTTCTTGAAAACATTCTTTAAACTTCACAAGGGGCATGCAAAAGCAAGCAAGATAAAAAAGCTTTCCTTTCCATGGGTTGTCTTTATTCTGTTCTCTTACCAATAATCCAAATAACTAAAATCAGAAGCAGCTTTCACATGTCTTAAGCAAATTTCGGCACTTCTTGAGAATTTGAGACTTCTGCTGCTAAGTTGTATTCAATTTTTGGCAATAATAATAAGGGAGAATCGGTCTTCGAGTCTCGTGATTTGTTGTCTACTTGAAGTGGCAATAAAAAGTCTATTTTTTTGCGTCTAGTCTTTCCAAATTTTAAGCCTCTGTGCAAAATGGTAATACTATTTTGCGCGTTACGCTATATGGCAACACCGACTGTCAGTTTTAAATCTTGAGCTATAATACCATGTTGTTACAAACATGGGAAATCACGTGCGATTCAAAGATCGAATTGATTCAGGAGGGCCGAGATGGATTACAGAGTTGCAATTTTTCTTATTCTCTCTGCAAGCGCGTTTCAAGGCTGCAACTGCGGCCTTTTCGGCGTCAACATCGGCGATGCAATCCTCGGCGGCATCAAGTCGGCCTTCTGGGCCGCCATCTACGGCATCGGAGGCGCGATCAAGAGCACGACGCTCTGGGCTGCCAACAAGATCAAGGACTCCGTGTCGACCATCGCGAACGACATGTTCGCCGCGCTGTCGGCCGCCGGCGAGGGCGTCCGGCAGAGCGCCAACTCCACCCTCTCCGAGATCATCGGCTCTGTCCAGATCAACCAGACCCAGATCCTGCTCAAAATAATGCACACCGGCCCGCTCCCTCCGGAGTACTACTTCCGCAAGATCCACCTGGAGGAGGAGATTGCCTTCCTGGACCAGCTGGTGGGCATCATCCGCAACATGACCATCGTCTGCGGCAGCGTCCTCGCCTTCTGCGTCCTGAACATGCTCGTCCTCTTCTGCTGCTACTGCATGACGAAGAAGGACATGCAGAAGGTGGACGAGCTGGAAGAGGAGACCACCAAGAAGCTGGTGGAGCAGGAGATGAAGCGGAAGAAGAAGAAGGCCAGAGAGGCCAAGGAGAAGGCGGAGAAGCGCAAGGAATTCCTGGCCCTCCTTATCCAGGGTGGCGGGCCCATCGGATTCGCCGCGGGGAGGCCTCCACCGGGGTTGTACTAGTAAGTTCCTTTGGTGGTGATGGTGATGGTGATGATGTTGCTGCAATGATGTTTTACGCAGGCAGACTTCCATCTCATTGTAACTAATCTTAAACAATGATATTCTCCTACATTCACTGCAATAGTACCTATGTACGCACTTTAAGCTTACCAAATACCCTTTACGTAACGAAACGGAATCATGCACACCATGGTTTCATATTTCTTGCCCTGATTGGGATCTTTTAATTTCCCAAACGCCCCCCCCTCCCCCCCCCAAAAAAACCCCGAAATTGAAATCACGCAACTGCATGCTAGCTGCGCATATCACGTCTGGAGGCGGCATCCAAGCACAGGAATGGGAGGCACGAGTTAATCAGCGGGCACCCTTTAAAAGAATCCCTCCCTCCCCCCCGGAGTTATTAACGGCCTTATCAGCGACTTCTTTACAGAAGTTTTGCCCCCTTTCTTTCGCTCCCCTCCTCCGTCTTCTTCGCACACCTGTCGGCGTGACACGCGAGGAAGTCAAGTTTGTATACTACTACTTACACGTACGTACTACGTAGTACAGTATGCTACGCCTTATACTGCTGCTGCGGCCACTGCATTAGCTGGCCGACAGAGAAGAGAGGCAGCAACAAGCATGAATGCAGAAAAGGGGTTCTCTGATTTTGGCCCCACCCCTCCCCGTCGATTCTTATCAGCACTTGAGGGTGAGGTGGGGGGGGGGCACCAAGAAGGAATCCGCCCGGCCTCCAGTCGGCCCACCCCCTACAGAGAAGAAGGAAACTTTCCTCGTCCTTCGTCCTCCTCTTTTCTCATGTGTGTGTTAGTCCGACCTCAGCGTAAGCATGTTTCCACGCCGCTTAGTCTGCATGCCTGGAAGCTTTTGTTTCGCGGGTCGCCGCCAGAGAGGAGGAGGAAGAATGAGCCCAAGTAATTGTTTCGCAGAGCGCAAAAAATTGAGGCGTGTGCTAATAGCTTTCTGACGTTGCCCCTTTGCCCTTCGAAGCGAGGTGGGAAGTAAGGAAGGAGGAAAAATCTATGCGAAAAGCATGCAGAGAATGACTTGCCTGCTCGTCATGCCTGCCAGTGGCGATGATTCGGAAGAAAGAATGTTTTCCCATGTTTATATGCCGCAAAGTGCTGTCCATTGTTGGGATATTACGTTTTTTTTACAGGCACACACATTTTGAAGAAGAGAGGAAAAATGGAAAAGACCGTTCTAGAATCCGTAATTGTTCCTAATGGACTTGTATTACACGGTGTGTAGGGTGGGGTGGGGTGGGGAGGTGCGCTGGCGGCATCCGGCGGCCACAGTCTTACTTCAAACCACCAAATCATGCGAAGGAAAGTGGGAGGAAAAACGTAGGGAAAACAAAGGAAAGGGGTTACGCGCGTGGAAGGAGTCATAAATTTCTCAGATTTTCCTTCCCCCCCCGTTCCTCCCTCGCTCTTTTCCCGGTTGTCGTGTCGCGAATGCTTTTTCATTCCTTTTTTTTTCTTTTTCGTTCACCACACTCACTACTCACTGCGTCTGTGGTGGTCCTGGAGTTTTTAGGAGCCACCGTCAGGAGCGCCCTGAGAATTTGCAAAGCCTGCGAGGTGGGACGGGAGCAGACCAGGTGGACGCAGCTCTGATTTTTAGGCTGTGTGGAAAGAAAGTTTAATTACCACCCTGTTCTTTTTTATTTTGCCATCAGCAGTTGGAGAGTTGTTCTCGTTTCGCTCACCCCTCCCGGCGTGGAAGGATCAGCCCTCCTCTGTAGCAGCAACTTGGTGGTGTCCTCACGCGAATACATGGACGCCAAGTGGAGAGTCGTGTAGCGTTCCTGAAAAAGCATTTAGCAAGTCCCTATTTGACTTTTTCAAACAAAAGTTTTCTCCTTGAAAGATTGCAATTAGTAGGCACAGTCCGGAAAGCTACCCTTTCTCCTCCTCCCTGTCCCTGCTTATAAGCGATTAGGAATTTCTTGTCCACCTTGTTCTTCGCATTGATGTCGCATCCGAGATCGATCATCCTGTCCACCATCGACAGCTTGTTCTCCATGGCCGCGTACATCAAGGGAGTGTTGCCCGTCACCTTTGGACAAACCGGGAAATTGCTAGTGTGAACCACTCTTCCTGGAAAAAAAATGCAATTGGAAAGCTTCTCACGTTGTCAGACACGTTGCTCAGCGGCTTCTTGTCCCCTCCTTCGAAGGCCTCCCTCTCTAGTGCCTTCAGTGATTGCTCACAGGCCGGCCAGTCTCCCTTCTGCGACTGGATCAGCACTCTCTTGGCCGTGTTGCTTGGGGGAAGAGCAGCGGATGGCTTCTTGGGAGGACCTTTCGGAGGATCGCCACCACCGCCACCTCCGCCTCCGCCACCTCCGCTCCCGTCTGGTGGGCCACCTCCTGGATCGCCCCCGCCCCCGCCCCCGCCGCCTCCGCTTCCGCCACTGCCGTCACCACCTCCTCCTTCACCACCACTCCCTCCGCCACCCCCCTCTCCTACAGAGGGAGTGGGTTGATTTCCTCCTCCGCCCTCAGCAGTTTTGTCTCCTCCTGCTTTGTCCACGCTCTGTCCTTTCTTGCCCTTGGCTGTGGACACCTTTGGCTTTGCACCTCCAGAAGCATCGGTGATGGCGGGAAGAGCCTAAGAGGCAATTAAGCGAGTTACGTAGTAATTGCAGTATAATGTAGATTCAGATTACAATGCCAGGGTAGGAGTACGTCAAGAAATGGAAAAGAAGTGATGATAAGTATGTAGTATACGGTATACGTAGACGTTTGAACTGCTACTGGAAACAAGCATGACAAGGAAGAAAAGAGGTATTGATGTTTGGAAGAAATAATGATCTGGAAAGACGGGTAGCAAATGAGCCCGAGAACCCATAAGTTTATATGTACGTAGACCGATGACTGAGCCATAATCGTTTTTTAGAAAAAGCCTTTGACAAGTTATCACAGGGTATTTCATGTCCTCGCGAATTTTATCATTGATACTTAGAACAATATTCCAGCTGGCCAGCTGAGAAAATGGTAAAAATAAGAGGGAGATACTGTAAGTGGTGTAGGTACGAGTATGTCGGTATGATGGAGGTTGGGGGAAGGGAAGGGGAAGGGAATGGGGTAGGCAATGTACCTATGTGCATAGGTAGGTACGTAACCTGGGTTACCTGATTAAGTTTCCCTTCGCGAGAGGGATATCTCGCAGCTGCATATCGGACGTGATACTGTTGCTGCTGGCGCTGCCTCGAGACTAGCACAACCCTTCTCTCTATCAACTTCGAGCCCGGAGAGCCAGAGAGAGCAACGATAGTTACGGCAAATTGTGTGATCCTGCGGTGAAACACCGCATTCCGACGACAGACTCACCTTCTTTTCGAACAGCTTCTCCTCCTTCTTGGTGTCGGCCTTCTTCTCCTCTTTCTTGGCCTCCTCCTTGTGCTTGGCGGCGGTGGCTTTCGTCCTCATCTTGTCCAGGAAGGTCTTCTTCCTCTCCTCATCGGCTCCCTCGGCCTTCTTCTTGTCCCCCTCCTCCCCTGCCTTGGCCAGGAACAAGGCCGACATCTTCCTCCCGGCGTCGTCGGCCTCATCCTCCACCTTCTTCTGCTCCTCCTTCACCTCTTCGAGCTTGGCCTCCAGCTTTCGGATGGAGTCTTTGTCCGTTGCGTCCTTGAAGGGCTTTGCGTCCAGCGCCGCCAGGTCCACCTTCTTGGGCCTGGCCACGCTCGACACGACGGCGGCGTCGTCCACGTCCTGGATCGGCGCCAGCGGGCTCGGCTTCTCCGCCGTCAGCTTGAGGTCGACCTCCGAGCCGAAGTACTTCTCCACCTTGGGGTTGATGGCGGTCGAGGTCCCGGAGCGGATCTTGACGTCCACCTCGGACCCAAAGTGCTCCTCCACGGATTTCTTGGTGCCGGAGCTGCCCCGGGTGGCGGTGGATTCCGTCTTCTTCTCGCTGCCGCTTGCGCTGTCGCCGCTTGAGGACGACATGGCGGTGGAAAATCTGACGTCTGTTGCAAAATGGAATAGAGCCACTCACTAAGATTTTTTACTCGTAGGAGAAGATCACAAGAATACAAAATCTGGATACAGCTGCTTTCTACTCGTGTCTTTCTTCAAGATAAGCCTTCCCCTCCTCTTCTCCTCATGAAGTCCTCCTCACGACATGAACAAGAAGAGGAGAAAAGACCATGTTGTTGTTTTTTCCTCCTTCCTCTTTCATGTCTCTCTCTTTTTTTACCCCTTTTCCTCCCTTCTTTCAATCGTATTTGCTTTCCTCCCGTCCTTTTCTTTCCCTCCCCCCTTTGTATTTTCCCCCTTCCCCGTGTCACCGGTTGCAGGGTCAGTCTCAGACTGCATGGTTTGAAAAGGCGAAAGTCGAGAAAGCCATCCATCCAGTCTTTTCTACCCGCGGCGTCGCCTCTGAAGCGGGGAGGCACTCTGCGAAGGGGGAGTGGCCGCTCAAAGAGCCGTTCGGAGAGAAGAAAAAGGAAGGGGGAGGAAAGGAGACCGTGAAAATTTCTCCCGCATGGATCCCCCGTGGAGGGGCAGAAAATATTTCTTCTTTTCACAATAAAACAGCAAAGTCTGCGAAGACGACGTCTCTTCTGAAAGGTGAAAAAGGAAGAAAGGGGAGGGAGAGAGAGAAAAGGGGTTTGATCCATAGCCAGGAGAAAAAAAAAGATTCCCTTATGACCGGACGGATGGCAGAACAAGGCCTTTTTAGGTACTACCGTCGAAAACAACCTTAATACCATAGTAAGACTGGTAAGGAAAGTTAAAGGGAATAGGTTTATGCTGAAAAGCCGCGGAATTAACTAATATACGTACTACGTATGTAGGTGTACTGAGCTTTGGATCGCCGGCACATCCCGCAGCCACCAAATTGTAACAGTCCTCGAGTGCATATACCAGGCCCCAAATGCTTATTAACATCGCTAACTAGACATTTCACGTACTAATACACACCGTGCTACAGGGTGGCGGTTTGAGAATGTGCGATGCACTTTCCGTCTCCTTCCTCCCCCCTCCTCCCATTAATTAGTTATCTGCGCTGGTTATCTCCTTTCCAAGACTTGCTGTTGCTCCCTAGGAAGGCCCTACCCTCCCCCCCCCCTCCCACTTCCTTCTTTCATTAGGGAGGAGTGCCTTGCGAAAGGGTGAGGAGGGGAGGAAGGGAGGAGGCACGGGCAACAGTCAACCAACTCTGCATGGTGGAATAAGGAGAAGGAGTCTCTCTTTCTCTCTGCCTCTCGGTAGCCCTCTCTTTCCTTCTTCCACTTTTCTTCCTGTTTTGCCTGTTTTGTGTGAGTCACGACGACAAGGCTCTGCCTCTGCTCCACCTCTTTCTTCTTTCCTCCTGACTCTCTTTCGGGTCCCTCCCTACGACTGCCTCGCTCGTTCCTCTTCCTTCTCCTCTCCCCCCCCCCCTTCTTTCTCCTCACACAATGAAATTGAGTTCACGTGTGTGCCTGTGTGCATGCGTGCGTGCTTGAAAAGGAGGAAGGAACGGCACAAAAAGTGGTGCCCCTTCTCCGGCCGTTGATGACGACAAAGCCCAGTGACAGAATCCACTCTGCGTAATGCCCACGTACGGGTGCACACATATAACTACTAGTAGGTAGAAGAAAGAAAGAAAAGCCATCATGATGGCACCATGCGAAGCTGCCTTCATCCTCCTTCGTCTTTCACTGTCCCACTTAAGTTTCCATCATGCAGCTCCCAATCCACCACGCCTCTACATTTACAGTACCTACTATTTTGTGGATGGAACTCGCTGTTTTCCCGGATTGCTTTCGTATTTACATACTGTATAGTACGTATACACAATTACATACAGTACTCGGCGGCAGTACGACGGGGGGGGTGCAAAGAAGGAGGAGGATATGCACTGCAGATCTTGCAGCATGAATATTGGTGGCGGGCATTCATTTTCCTCTCAATTCTGAAACACTAGACACGGCCTACAGAAGAATTATGAGGCAAGAACAAAATGGTTTTTTCTTTACTTATGCTTGTATGCTTACTCTAGTCCCAAAAGAGCGAGGTAAGGAAATCTGCAGCCAATCTGATATAGAACTGGTACCAAACACAGTGCGTCAAGGTGAGCAAGTTCAATGCATGGTAGTACACTGGTGCACCATCTACGAATGCAGGGATCCGTAAATCCCTGATTTTTCCTCTCCCTTGTCCCAAATCTCCTTCTGCAATCTTGGATCTGGAAAAGCTCTCTCACTCTCTCTCTCCCCCCTCGCTCCCGTGGGGAGGTGTTTGGCTGACTTGGGGTGGTCAGATCTAATCTCGATGAAATGCCCGACAGAACTTTTGGTCATTTTCCAGAAGAACTACGTATACCCTATGTTTTAATCCATGTTCTATTTCACTAAAGAAGTAAGTAAAGTAAGTAAAGAAATGACTTGTTCGCACCTTCAAGAACAATGGTAAAACTACATTCTACTATATACGCATTACCTTTAAATTGAAACAGGGTCCTAATGACAGTTCCAGCTCATACGTACTAGTAGAACATTGTCTTCAAACGTGTCACAAGCAAATTTCGCCCGTAACTTTCAAAATCCCGTCGGGTGGCGAGAAAGAGGGCTTTCTGGCCCTTCAGTCTTCTTCCATCCTGCGGGAGCTGTCGAAACTGGATCACACAAAGTCAACCCTGGCGGCGGGCCATGCCCATGACATGATTGGGTCTCTACTTGTAGTAGTATAGTCTTTCCTCTTCTTCCTCCTCCTCCAGTTCGGCGCCAAACAAGGAGAGAGGTTTTCTTTTTTTTTTCCCCTCATCGCGTGCCCACATTGCGGCGTATCACCTTACGATACAGTGGAAAAATGACTCAGTTTGCTGACCTTTTCCTTCATGCATGTACGGCGTACTACTAGTAGGGGAAGAAAAAAACTGGGAGGGAGGAATTGAAGACCGCGCGTTCTGGCAGTAATGGCCTGTCAACCATTCAAATGAGAATATTGTGCCAGAATGAGTCAAGCACCTCGGCCTCTTGCGTGCGTGTGCTTGTGCTGATCGCGCACACGTTCGTGATCATGAATGTTGTTACTTTTTTGGGGTGGTGGGGGGTGGTGGAGAGGCTCCCTCCCTTCATCTTTCTGCGATAGAGGACCCGAAGCGTGTGCGAGCCTACTGTACGTAAGTAAATAGAAAAACTTCTTTGTGGGAAGTGGTAGAGTGGAGGAATTCCACAGCAGAGACAATCGTGGCATGTCAAATAGGCAAGATGCTCCAAGGTCCTTTTCCCTTTGCCCCTTGCAAGCCTCGCCATTGGAAGTGTGAGTAAAACGGTCTGTTTGCGGCCTCAGATCGCGTGCGAGGGAGGAGGAGGAGGACGAGGGATGTTTTGTTATTTTCGAGTGCGCAAAGTTGGCCGTGGTGGCCGTGGTGGCGGCGGCGGCGGCGGGAGGAAGGCAATAAATAGGGCGGGGTATTTATTGACTAGCACGCACCAGAGAGAGAGAAAAAAATGCCCTTCAACCTTCCCCCCTCCGCCTCGCACGTCATGCCAAAAGGACTTTAGCTCCACTACATGTACACTAGACCCAATTCTTCGCTCCTCCCGGGGGAATCAGGGAATCGACCCTGAAATGAGAAATGAGAGAGAGAGAGAGAGAGAGAGAGAGAGAGAGAGAGAGAGAGAGAGAACTCGCCTTTTCCTCCAAGATCTGGTTTCAAGAAATTTGGCCTTTAGACGTAAAAGAAACCGTAATTGTCTTTTAAATGCGGCCTGCTAATCACTCTCGCTAATAGCCACCACCCTCAATTCTTCAAGACAATAGGCAATTATAAATGTAGTCTTCGTAAAGCTATGCTAATTCTCTGGCTTTAGGTATGGAGTCATTTCGATTAAGCAACTAATAAATTAAGCTTAAGCATATTGAGCCAGGATTCATCAAACCTCGGCGAAGACGTAAACACGTGCTCGTTCGTATTCGTCATCGAACGACCTCAAAAAGACCTGAAAAAGAAGATCGAGGGGGTTGCAATTGTCTTCTAAGTAGCATCACATTTTTTTCTCTATATCTTGTGTGATGTTTATTATTCACGAGTTTGGGCGCGTTGGGACAGATAGCGAATTGGCGTTCGTGTTCGGTAGAAACAAACACACTCATATTCACGTGAGGACGTGTTGTGGTAGTAGAAACACCACCTGGACTCCAGACCGACGGCGACGGCGACACTTTGCTTGTGTGTGGGTGCGTCTGTGTCTCCGTCGTGTGATTAATGGTATTGACCGTGCCTGCTGCAAAGTATTTTACCGAGAAGAGGCAAGTAGTTTTTTGAAGTTAGTTCACCGGAAAACTAAAACCCGAGTGACAAGCGGAAAATCTGGGAAACTCCTACTTTACGTAGTAGTATTACAAACTTGGGTGGAGCAAGTTTCGCATTAGTCCACGTAAGAAAAATGTGTTTTGTGGGGGGAGGGGGGGGGCGAAAGGGAAACGAGGAATGGAGAGGTGACATCACAGATTTAAAAAAAAAAAGGATTCCTCGACTACCTACTGTACTACATTAGATGGCATCATCACATCGTTGTTGTCCTGTTTCCTTATACACATAATATGTACTATTTCTCTTTTTTTAAAAAAAAAAAAACTTCTTTATAAAACTGGGCTCGTGTGCAAAAAGAAATCGGGAAATGACAATGATTGCAGTTTCTGTTTTTCCTCTTTCACAATAGGCTGCTCCCGTTTTGTTGGTGCAGCGCCGACGCCGACAGCTGAGGCTTTCCCCCGGGAACTGCGGGTCGATCTGGCACCCGGGGCGGAGCGTGCGGAGCGTGAGGAGCGTGAGGGAGAGGTCGCCTAGAAAGAAAACGGGGGGTGCAAAATGGAGAGGAAGTAAGAGAGGACTCTTAGAGGAGAAGGCAGATGAGCAAAAGTCACACACAAGCTTCCAAAAAAAAAAATCTGTTAAGCAAGAAGTGGGGTTAGTGATTTGACTGTCTGCGCGCTGTGCGTGTCTGATGTGTGAGATCACTTTGCGGGCCTGGCCAACAATGAGATTGGGGCGACGGCCGCCGGGGCCATCATGACCGTCTTGGGCCTCTGCTGCTTCACCGGCGGTACCTGCCCGGAGCTCTTGCTCCTCCTCAGGATCCCCGGTTGCGAGGCGGGCGGGGGACCCCTTGGCGCAGGGGCCTTCTTGGTTTTGGGCTCCGCTTGGGCGCGGTTGCTGGTGCTGGTGTTGGAGGAGGGGGCCACCTTTGGCGGGGCGGAGTCGAAGGAAACGCTCCGGACGGCTGGACGGGAGGTAGACGGGGGCTGTGGCGCTGGAGATTTGGTGGAGTGGGGCAACGTCCTGCTCTTGACGCTGCTCTCGGCGGCGGCGGTGGTGACGTAGCCCCTGATCCTCACTCCCCGGACGATCGTCTCCTTCTTCACTGTGAGCGAGGAGGACGACGAAGAGCCGGACGAGTCCCCGCCCTCGCCTCCCTCGTCGTCGTGATCCTCCTTGTCCTCTTCCGCAGGGGGCGGGGGAGGAGGAGAGGCGGGGGGAAGATTTACCCACCGACTTGACGAAGAAACAAAAGAGAGACGTGAAACGAGAAGGAAAGAGGACAGGGTGCACGAAGAAGGGGGGGGGGGGAAGGGGGAGAGGACGGAGGTGGAGGCGGAGTATTTCTCAAAGAAAAAAAACTTTTATTTGGTGTTATATATAAATGATTAAAAACC
>JAAUYM010010057.1_pt1 | contig 10835 bp, 16 predicted proteins | sample 7278001 | NCBI WGS metagenome assembly JAAUYM01 (sample SAMN14350224, study PRJNA611818) | marine sediment metagenome | isolation source: surface marine sediment (1.8m) | place: French Polynesia: Moorea | collected 2018-08
TCCGCCCCCGCCCCTGCCCCCGCCCCCGCTCCCGCCCCCGCCCCTGCCCCCGCCCCCGCGGCCGCCCCTGCCCCTGCCCCTGCTCCTGGTCCCCCTGGTCCTCCTCCCCCCTGCTCCGCCTGTCCGGCCTGCACCATCAGGTCGTTGATGTTGTGCTCCAGGTCGTCGATCCTGGCCCCCATGTCGTCTATCCGTGAGATGATCTGGTCGGACATGGTCTGGAAGCGATCCTGCATCTGCTGCAGCATGTTCTGGATGTAGTTGGTCAGCTCCTGGACGTTCTTTGGCTCCTAGTTTGGGTTTCAGACCATCAAGACCGTTGCTTCTGGTACATTTCAAGACTTTTTTTTCCTTCTCTGTTCCCCTGACCTGCGATGCTGCTGCATCTCCTGCATTCTCCTGCTGACTGCTCGGAGGAGTCTTGGATGCTTCAGCAGACGATTCTGCGTTGTTTGCAGCTGGCTGGGAAGAGGCCATCGCGGAAGAGGCAGGACGAGGAGGAGGTTGACCAACAGACCTGAAATGGAACTGTTGACCTCAAACAATCCGACCTCAGAGCTCACAAAGTCAAACTTAACACAGTTTTTTAAGCTGTAAATTAAAAATTGAGCAAAAACTAAGGAAAATAATAAGGAAAATGACCCCCCAAAAATTGTCAGTATTTTTTTTAAGCTGAAATTCTGCTTGTGTACCGGCTCGGGTTCGCCACCTACGGGCTCGGCTCGGGCTCAAGCTCTCAGATTTTAGACTTGTGCCATCTCTAGTTATGTATGTTAGCTGCACAAGTGCACTTACCAGTGACTATTCCATACCCCAAACCAGAGTCCGGATTGCTGAATGAGGATGCTGTTGCTGTCGACGAGAACTCGAGTCCCTCCCTCACTCACGCAGACGCAGCTGACGTCGCCGCTAAAAAGGAAAAATGTTGTGTTGTTTTTTCCCCTCGCGTTGCCAAGTTGAATCAATCGATGAAGGTGCCAGGGATCAACAACCCTAAAAAAATCAAACAATGTAAGAAACCATTTGTACAATTGTTCGCCTTAACATAGTTATTCTGAGAAAAGCAAATATACATTTTGCCTTTAAAACAACCTTCTTTACGACAGAGAAACACGTTTTTGGACTTTTTAAATAAATTTTGGTGACTTATAAGAAAACTAACCTGGCATCCTAGCAAAAAAACCCACACACCTTTCCTAACTTTTATTTCTCCATCTTCCTCTTCTCCGTCCGTCTCCCCTCTCTTGCATCTCTCTCCTGTCCCATCCCATCCCATGCCTCCGCTGTCGGCCTTCCTGGCCAGGATCTCCAAGAACAAGCACCTGAGGTAATTATAGTGTAGTTTTTGCCCCGACCTCCTGAGCACCTGAACCCTGGTTGCAGGTACGGCGTGCCCTTCTTGTGCCTGGTGGTGGGGGCGCCCTTCCTGCTGAAGGACCTGCAGGCGGGTAGGTACGAGTACAGGAGGGTGAAGGCGGTCTCTAGGGAGCTGGAGGACACGTCCAGGGAGAAGGGCATCGCCAGGAGGCCCAGGGAGGAGGTGACGGCGGAGAAGCTCCACCAGGAGTACATGGAGAAGGACTACCAGGACGACTACGAGATCGTCCGAGGCCCGAGACCGTGGGAGGAGTCCGACCTGGGCAGGGGAAACAGGAGGGTCAAGGAGGTGGTCAAGAGCGGCGCGTCCTACGGGCTCTGAGGAAGTCGTCGTTGTCGTCGTCGTCGTCGTCGTCGTCATGTCTCGCCTCCTCCTCACCACCACCGCCACCTTCTGGAGGACCCCCAGGAGGTCCCTGTCCACCTCGCTGGCGGCGCCTGCGACGAAGGCGCCCAGGATGTCCCAGGTGGAGGTGGACGAGCCCCACGTGCAGAAGCAGCTGGGGCAGATCCAGATGGACTTTGTCAAGAAGGCAGAGAAGCTGAACGCGGACCGCGCCTCCAAGCACAGGCACTTCAGGCGTGGAGACTACATGATCGCAGGTCATGACCGGAAAAGACTTTCTCGTACCTGTGGCGAAGCTCACATTCACAGTTGTTGTTGTTGTTTTGTTGTTGTAGTTCTTCTTGCAATGAAGTTCGTCACTCTTCAAACAGTTATTGTGCTGCACACATCCCAAAATCACACTCTGGTGACACTCTTTGCTGTCCATCATTGTCTCGCCGCAGGTCTTGGAACAGAGTCTGTTCTTGTTTACATTTGGATTTCTTGGATTTCTTTTTTTATAGGAACGTGCATAGCCATCGCCATCTCCATCTACGCGTACACCATCTACGCCATCAAGCAGGAGCGCTTCCTGGACGACTTCGAGATGCCGGACCCGCTGGCGGAGTCGGAGAGGAAGTGACGGGCCAGCTGGAGCGCGCCCAGAAGAGACCTCAAAAGACAGGGAAAAAAAAACATCTCCGGAGCTGTGATTAACAAAGGTGATGTCGTCCTCGTGCGTCCGCCGGCTGCCCCCGCTGCCCAGCCCGAGGGACCTCCTGAGGCTGTACGGACTGCGGGCCAAGAAGAGCCTCTCGCAGAACTTCCTCCTCGACCCGTCCTGCCTGGACCGCCTGGCGCGGACGGCCTCGCTGCGCGCCGCCGGCTTCAGGACGCCGGAGCAGAAGGAGGCGGACGCCGACCCCGACCGGCCGCCGCTGCAGGGCCTGACCGTAGTGGAGGTGGGCCCCGGCCCTGGCGGCATCACCCGCGCCCTCATCGGCAACGGGGCCAGGGAGGTGCACGTGGTGGAGAAGGACGAGCGCTTCTTCCCGTCCCTCCAACTGCTGCAGGAGGCCTCGGGCAACGTGCTGCACGTCAACATCGGCGACTGCCGCCACTACAATATGTCCAGTTAGAGAGAGAGAGAGAGAGGAAGAGACCAATAAATAATGTATTATTATCCGTCATTGTGCATTTTTTTTTCTTTTTCCAGGATTGTTCCAGGATGAGCTCCGAGTTCCTTGGGACTCCCCGTCGGTTCCCGACATCCGCTTGGTGGGGAACCTGCCTTTCAACGTGGCCACCCCCTTCATCATCGGGCTCATTAGGTCCATGCAGAGAAAGGACAACGTCTTCTCCTACGGGAGGGTTCCTCTCCTCCTCACTTTCCAGGTTTGCTGAGGGATACTAGGTACTACAGTGGACAAGCTCGTGTGCATACTTCTTTATCCCAATTTACTACCGTACACGCAGCACGAGTTCGCCTTTCGGCTTATCGCGCCTCCCGGCGCCACCGAGCGGAGCCGCCTCTCCATCATCGCGCAAAACTTTGCCGACGTCAGGTACCTCTACAAGATCAGGGGAGGAGCTTTCGTGCCCAAACCCAAGGTGAGATCAAGCTGAAGTTAGTAAGCTCATGAACAAACTTGAGCTAGGTTGCGGCCTTTCAAGGTCGACGTCGGCGTGGTGTCGCTAGTGCCCCTGAGGAGGCCTTACATCGATCTTCCCTTTTGGTTCGTGGAGAAGGTCAGAGAAGGAGAGAGAGATGAGCTCTTTTTTGTCTGATATACGGCATATACGTACTAGGTTAGCATAAGTATTCGTTCCCCGTACTAGGTGGCCACCACGGTCTTCCACGGGAAGCAGAAGTGCCTGAAGAACACCGTCAAGAGACTCTTCCCACTGAGCTGCGACCAGGTACACTCCAGCATTTTTTTTCCAGTCATGCTTGTTTTTTCTAACGGGGCTATTGCACCCGAGCAGATGAAGTTTGCCCACCGCCTGTTGGACACGGCCGAGCTGGACCAGGACCGCACGGCGATCTCCCTCAGCATGGACGAGATGGAGCGCATCTGCTACGTCTACAAGCAGATCTGCGACGAGCATCCTTTTGTCGACAAGTACTTTGACAGGTATTAAAAAAAAATATTGCGGCAGCGAGCTAATGAAACCTGACTTAAATATGAGAACTCGCTTCAGGACCATCCTCCAGGAGACACTGGCCTACCAGGAGGAGAACCGACTGTTGCTAGGCTATGATCAGGCGGAGAAGGAGAAGGCCGGCCGGAACAGGTTGGCGTCGGGAGAGAGGTCGGCGCCCGCGTTCGTCGACCGATACTGAATAACGATAGGCGAGAAGGAGACCCAAAGCCGTGTCGAAAAAGACTGATCTCGCTTTTTTTTCGATTCTGCAAGGATGGTTTCCTCTGTTACTCTTATTCTGCACAAGAGAAACTCTGTAGTCACAAAACAGTTTCCAAAACACAACAAAATACAAACAGACAGTAGCTATCCTATTTTTTTGCTCTCGACTTTACATATCTTGACAGTTGTAGTAGTTCCCGACATCACAGCTTTAATGAGCACCCCTCAACCCTGCGAATTCTCTCAGGATGGAGAGGGGAAGATAGCAATGGAAAACACTAGTATTTACTTCTTTTCTTCTTCAATAATCGAAGGGGATAGCCTCAAACTCTTCTGCGTCCAGTGTGGGGTCGTTGTTGGCAGTGGTGGTGGCGAAGGAGGTGCTGTCTCCCAAGGGCCCCCCCACGGAGGAGGACGCCACGGATCTGAGGGCCCTCCTCTCCATGGACGCCCTGACCCGCTCCCTGATGTAGGCGTACGAGCCCCTACCTCTTCCGGCGACGCGTGACGCCTCCTCGCCCGCGTGGACTCCTCCGGGCCTGGCAGACGGTGGCAGTTGGTGGATGTCCGACAGCGCCGGCTCCGAGGGGGCCGACCTGCCCGTCTGGGACAGCCTGACGGAGGAGGTTATCGGCTTGGGGCGTCGGCGGGGAGGCTCGTCGTTGACCATCATCCCCTTGATCTTGTGGTGCGAGGAGACGCTGGACTGCGGAGATGGGTCGCGCCAGCCGCGGGCGTAGGCGCCACCGTCGGCACCGTCGCCGGCGTCACCCGTGGGGCGACGCAAGGGGCGGCGGCGGTCATCCTTCCAGCGCCTGCTGGTGGTGAGTCCTTCCACCTCTGAGTCTGAACCCTCCACTTGCTGGCGGGACATCTGAGACGGTTAGAATGCAAGATGTTGATGCTCTACGTACAACAGTAAAATTGAAAAGCTTACTCTTTTCAATTCACGTCAACTTGGTCTCACCGCCTCAGTTAGTTCGTCAATATCGACCGAGTCCCTTGTGCCGACCTCCTCCTCCCCGCCGGTCCTGCTGCGGCGCCTCCTGTTCTCCGACGACCTTGGCGGCAGTGGCGAGCGGCGGCCGTGGCGCCCGGAACGCAAGGTGTTCCTGGAGCGGAAGGAGGTGCGGACCTCTCGCTCGGAGAAGGTGTCCACGTCGTCGTCGTCGTCGCTGCCCTCGCCCAGCGTGAGGATAGAGGCCGACCCGAACACCGCCGGGATGCTCAGGTCGCCGTGCTGGCCGGGCTGGTTGTAGCGGTACCTAATCACAATCAGACATATAACCTCTCCAGAAATGACGGCTCTCTTTCCATCTTCTCTCTCCCTCCCTTTCCTCTCTCACTTCTGCAACTCGACGACTCTCCTGTCCGGGCACTCGCGGATGTGCTCCTCCTCCATCTCGCGCGGGACGTGGTGGGACGCGTTGTACGGGCAGATCACCATGTCCATGTGAGGATGTTGCTGCAACAACGTCCAAAGTTTTGAGGCGATACTTTTCCGAGAGTGATGATTGATATTTCTTAACCCACCTTTGCACACTTGAGGAGGTGGTACTGGATCCGCTCTCGCCTTATCTGGTGACAGGGGTTGTAGGGGCAAGTCACCAAGTTGAGCGAGTCCATCGTGCCTTCTTTTTTGTGTGATCACAGCTGTAAGCAAGGAAGATGCAGATCAGGTACGTTGAACTGCAGTGTATGAGAACAATTTACAAACTTTATTCGCTTTTTAATGAGTTTCTTTAGCAAAAACATGACAATATCACTCAGTTCCTCAGATTGAAGTGGTTCTCTCGGAGGTCCGCTAAAAAACACTTTCACCGCACAAAGTTCGGGTCCAGGTACCCCAAGTTGCTGACGACCCAGTACTCCTGGTCCACCCGCGCCTTCTTCCGCACCGGTTTCAGCTGGTGGGTTTTCCTGTGGGCGCCGACCTCGACGCCCTTGGGGGCGCAGTCGCAACAGAAGTCGACGGTGTCGGGCGCCAAGCACACGGAGCACTGGAAGCGGCCCCCGACGATCGGGGAGCGGTCGCAGCCGTCACAGCGGAAGCCCCTGATGATTACGAAAAGAAAAAAACTTTTGAGGCAAATGTCTATGCCGATCTGGGATCGATGCGAATCTTACTTGTGCACCAGCGGTCCCCCAGGCCTCTGCTGCTCTAGCTCCTGCTCCCTCCTGACCCTCTTGAGCCACATGAGCTCCTGGTACTCCTCAGACGACCTGAGCTCCTCGTCCACGCCCTCCTCGTCGGTCACGTCCTCCTCCTCCAGGTAGTAGCCGTCGTTGAGAATCGGCCTCCGGGCAGCACCCGGCGACACCGGAGTCGGGTCGGAGAAGACGGAAGAGGACGGAGTAGGGGGCTGTCCGGACGCCGGCAGGGCCGCGTCCTCCTCATCGTCGTTCTCGTCCATCCTGACCGTCGGACAGAGGGAGGGAAAGAAGGCAGAGTTCTTGCTCCTGATGAGCTGCCTCCCACTGCGGGTGGTGCCGGCCTTGGGCGCGGAGATCCGGTGCTTGGACTTGAGCTGCCTCCCTGGGATGGGCAGGCCGGCCTTCTGCAGCTTCAGGAAGTACTTTTGTGTGCGACTCTGGACCTGCAAGAGCAAGCGATTTCGCCAAATTCAAAAGCCAAGGTTTTTTTTTCTTTTTAATTCCGTACTTGTATTGCGGTCCTGTTCCCCAGGGCGGCGGCGATCTTCTTCCACCTCTCCATCTCGACGTCCTCGGACGGGAACTGCACCAGCAGCTCCTCCAACCTCTGCTGCTCCTCCGGAGTCCAGGGTTGGTTGAACGTCTTCGGTTTGCCTTCCTCAAAGACGCGGCCGCGGACCAAGATTTGCCCGCGCGCGTTGCGGTCGAACTTGTCGCTGTTGCCGGACGATTCCGCCTTGCTACTCCTGCTGCCGTTGTTGTCGCCGTTGTTGTTGCTGCTGCTGTTGCCGTTGGCCAACTTGTTCCTGGTCTCCGGTTTTCTCCCCGCGGAGGATCTGACCCCGACGGCGCTGTACTTTTCCCAGTCGATCCGCGGCAGCTCCGCGATCACCTGCTTTCCTGGCAACTCCTCCCCTATGCCTTCCCCCCTCTGCAGCTTCTCCACTGTTCCCAGTGGGTCCTCCAGGCACCTCGACTGCATCTGCAGCAGGGTGTCCACGTCCTTCACCGCTTTTGCCCTCTGAGCCTGCAGAAAAAAAGAGAGAGGTGCTGTACTCCTAAAGAGCTCCAGTCCACGAAGGACCGGGTCCGAAATTGTTCCCCTCCAGCCTGAAAAGGCTGAAAGTAAAGGTTTTCCCGTACATAGCATCAAAAGTACTGAACTTCGGTGGTCGGGGGTTGGTTGGGATGTGGGAGAAAGCTGAAGATTTGCAGGACAGCGTCCGAAACTAATTCTAAACGTATAGTTTGCGTGTCGAAAGATGCATGGTTTCAGAGTTTTTTAACTTTCTTCAAGACATGTGAACATAAACATCGTGAGAACGGAGAAAAGGAAAGGTTTGCCAAATGCAATCACATTTGTTTAAGATGGTGTAGAAAAGTCACCTGCAGCACTGCCATCGTCCTGATGAGCGCCAGGTAGTCCGCGTTTCCCCTGAGCGCCTCGTGGTCGGTCTCGAAAGAGAACTCGGCGGGGAGGCCGGGGTCGGCGTCGTCCTCGGAGAGCGGGGAGAAGGAGCAGGACAACACGGAGGACGGGAGGGAGCACGAGGGCGAAGGAGGAGGGCGGGACATTATGGATTCCGAAGGAAAAGTCGCGTGCTCTCACTTTGTTTTCCTTTTAATTAACTTTTTTTCCGGATTTTCCGGGTTTTTTTCTGTCATGTTGCGGGCCAGAGCCAGAGGGTTTGTTTCAGCTGTTGTCTGCCGTTGCCATGTGAGGTAGGGGAGGTTCCGAGAATTCACAGGTTGCAAAGTTCCGCACGCAGCGACCGGAGCCAAGCCAAGTCCAGTTTTCTTGTGGCCGCAACGCAACGCACCAAAGCAAATGGCCGACAGCTGAAGAGGAGGGGAGGGGAGACAAGAGACGAGTAGGGTAGGCGTGGGTTGAGCCTGCAAGGTTCGAGCCTGATCCGAGCCGAGCCTGGAGGCATTTGAGCTTGAGCCGAAGTGAGCCTCGGGTCGAGCTCAGTGGAAATAATTACTTACAATAAATAAGCAGACAAATGTAAATTTCTCACATTTCTATTTAACATATGAAAATATAGCCTATTGCCAATTGGCTAAATATAGCTAGCCTAACATACCGGTATTGGCTCATAAGCCTGTTCAGCCTGTTTGGGCTGGCGAAGCCTGTAAGTATTGAAACTGGAGCTTGGTCTATCCTGGCAAGAACAGGTTTGAGAGTTCGAGCCTGAGCCCAGGCTCGGACCCACCCCTAGCCCTTCCCTTCCCATCCCCTCTTGCCTGTTGAAGTGTACTTGCCCAACCCCCATCCGCATCACCATGTCCGGCGGCTTGCGCGTCTTGGTCGGCGTCAAGAGGGTTGTGGACTACGCCGTCAAGGTGCGGGTGAAGCCTGACAAGACCGGGGTGGTCACAGAGGGAGTCAAGCATTCCATGAACCCCTTCGACGAGGTGAGAGAGTACCATACCTACTAGCACACCTTCTGTTCCCGTTCCCTACCTCCTGCCAGACTATCTTAGACACGCACATAACCAATTGCATTTATGTCAAATGTGGTTTTTCCACTACAGTAGAGGTGAAAATCCGGTCTCCCATGACCACACATTTTTCTTGAGAAACAATAGTCTCGCAAGGTAAAGCATATGAGCCACATCTTTGGTTATTACAATACTACAGGATGCTTCGTAAAGTAAGTTTTTAGCTCTTTTTTGAGGTCTGGTGTGGTTTTGATCGATTCTCCTGAAATTCCCCGAGTCCCAGGGCCAACAGGGAATCCGTACAACTTCTAAAGCATGTCTTTTACTGTATACACACAATCTTCAGAAACTTCAGGTTTTGTTCATCACGAGCAAAAGCATGAAATCCAGTTTTTAAGTGCCCCAAATCTTTTTTTTTTTTCAGATCGCGGTTGAGGAGGCCGTTCGCATGAAGGAGAAAAAGGTGGCCAAGGAGATCGTCGTCGTCAGCTGCGGACCAACACAGGCCCAGGTGTGGAGAGACACAGAAGTACAATTACTTTGTTATGAGAAGCATTACTTTGGTGGGGGGGTTTCTAGTACAGTAGAGTCTCGGTTTTTTTGTACGACTCTCGAGATTACAATAAGTCGCAAAATTGCTCAAAATAGCCTACGAAAACTAAACTGCTCAAAATTGCCTACCAAAATTTCAATGCATGAGGGATCGTCTCGATTTTGTAATGAATCTTAATATACTGCTATGATTTGATCATAGTAATAGTAGTACTGTATCGTATAGAGGAGATTCCACTGCAACCTTAGGTAAATGCCTATTTTTTGGTATTTTTCTTCAGGAGACCCTTCGGACCGCGTTAGCCATGGGGGCTGACAGAGGAATCCACGTGGACGTGAGTGATAAACAACACAAAAACTTGACCAGTCCTCTAAGCATGAAAAAAAACAACATGAAAAGTAATTGAGTAGGTGCTACCTACCGTACATTTAATTAAAGGTTTTCTTGTAAACACGGAATAATTGTGTGGGAGAGGCTGCGGCATGATGTTAGCCACATCCATCCATGGCCGGTCTACATGTGGGACCATTATGCCTTTACTGTGACTCACATCATTTGATCTATCCCTCATTGCCCTGACGGGCTGGTTCAAACAGAGAGCCAATATAACACGGAATAATATTTGCGATTCTATTTTATCTATTTTCAATTGTGGAGAAATGAGAAAGAAGTCTATCGTGTGCAATCGTTTTTCAGGTCCCCTTGAACGAGATGGACACTCTGCAGCCCATCCACGTCAGCAAGATCCTGGCTGAGCTCGCAAAGAAGCAGGCATGGACCCTAACCAGTCGATGTCGTCACGAACCAGAAATTAAAAAAGTTTACCGTTTCCCATCTTGTGTCTCGCAGGAGGCCGACATCGTGATGGTGGGCAAGCAGGCCATCGACGACGACGCCAACCAGACGGCGCAGATGACCGCGGCCCTGCTGGATTGGCCGCAGGTGCTGAGCAGAGCCAAGCAACTTACTGAATTTTGTCCTTTACTGACGCTATAACGTTTGGTTTCCTGCTGCCTTTGCAGGCTTCGTTTGCGTCCAAGATCGAGAAGAAAAACGGGCAGCTGGAGGTGATGCGCGAGATCGACGGCGGGCTGGAGACCATCCGGGTGGACCTGCCCGCGGTCATCTCGGCCGACCTCCGGCTTAACGAGCCGCGCTACGCCACCCTCCCCAACATCATGAAGGCCAAGAAGAAGAAGATGGACAAGATGAAGCCGTCGGACCTCGGTGTCGACACCAAGGCCAGGATAGAGGTGAGATGATGGATTAAGAAAAAAAAAAAAAAAGAAAACAGCGATCGAATCAAAATGCTGTTCAGAGCGAAAAATATGGTTCTTATTTAAAACAGAAAAAAGTACTGTACGTACAGTTGAGTTTCACATTAACAATTTTCACATTAACTATAATTCTCACATTAACAATATTTCTGCTGCATACCAAAATTTTATTACATAAATTGTTTCCATATAACAATATTTTTTCTGGAAGAGTTTTAGATTAGCAATATTTTTTCACCATCCTTTGGTATAAAGAAAGGCTGTTGAATCTGTCACACTGCAATTTTTCCTTGGATATTAAAAAAGAAGGAAAAGCAAAAGAAAGAAGGAAGACAGA
>JAAUYM010130583.1_pt1 | contig 10833 bp, 14 predicted proteins | sample 7278001 | NCBI WGS metagenome assembly JAAUYM01 (sample SAMN14350224, study PRJNA611818) | marine sediment metagenome | isolation source: surface marine sediment (1.8m) | place: French Polynesia: Moorea | collected 2018-08
GAAGTACCATAGGAAGAGGGCAGCAGAGGCAGAAAATGGGTTCTGGTACTACCAGGACTCTGACCAAAGGGAGGGTTGGAAGGAGGGGAGTGGAGGACCTGGAGAAATCAAGCTTTCCTTTTTTTATATCACAAATTTCAGTCCAGCTCCACGGGGTTAATGACTTTAATGAGGTGGGCGAGGTGAGGCCTTTCCTCATCTTACAGAAATTAGATAGGTTGTAGCTTCCACCACGTAGTTGCTCAATCTTCCACACGATTTTTTTTTTGGTAAAGGAGAAAGTTGGATGTAAAACATTTTGAATTTTCTCCAACCCCCCTCCTCCCCCCCAAAAAATTAGGTTAGGTAACTCGGAAAAATTCGTTATAGGAAGAGAAGGAGGAAAAACAACTGGCATCCACTCCTCCACCAAATCTTTCCACAAGATCTCGGGGTTTTTTTTTCTTTCTTTCTGGGAAAATGACATGTCCTCTGCGCTGCTTCCATTAATTACCACCACCACCAAGCCGTTGAAGAAACTGGATACATTTTTTTTCAAAGTAAAGGAGGAGGAAGAGGAGGGCAAGAAAGCAGTTCATTTGTCATCTCTCTGTTCGGTAGTTATCCTCCTCCTCCTCCTCGTCCTCCTCCTCCCTCCACTTCTGAAGCATTTCCCAGGCAACGTGGCTTTTCCCATACAAGGAAGACAAGAAATGGTTTTTTTTCCTCTCCCCTCTCTCTCTCCCTAGAGATCGATTTTTCATTCATTTGTGCGATGGGAAAGAAGTTCATTTGCAATCGCTATCTTGACCGAGGGAAAGAGAGAGAAGAAGGAGGTTCATCAAGAGGGAAAAGTGCATTGCATTGATGATGATGGGTGCTGTTACAGATCTCTCCCACCTTCCATCCACCTCACCTACTACAGGGTGTCCCAAAAAAAACCATGGAAATTGGCGAAGTGGTGTGTCAAAGCTTGCAAAAAAATGTTGCCCATAAATACTTTTTTCTCCGTTCTGTACTTGAAACAGCCTGTGTGCAGATCACTCACTCACTTCCTCCTTCTCCTCCTCCCCATAATGAGGCTCATTAAAGCCAATTGGGGTCACCGCGCCGTTCGGCCTCTCTCTCCCCCTCCCCCTCTCCCTGTTGTTGTGTTGCCTGTGTGGTTGTTGTTTCTCCTCCTCCTCTTCCTCCTCCTTCTCCTCCTCCTCCTCCTCCTCTTCCTCCTCCTCCTCCTCCTCTAGAGATGGATCTGGATTGACAGGGCTAGCCTGCAATTCGGGAAGCAAGTGCAACTGTAGGGGGAAAAAACAAACTCCCACATGCAAGAAGGAGCTCTATTAAACGCGGTTTTCAAGCCATTCAATTAGTACATTCAATTAGTACTTTTTAAAATAATTTGATTACTTCTTGTTTGTTTTCTTAAAGGCTTTACAGACTTTTTTGTTGTTAATCTGACTTTTTTTGTGGGTTTCTGCACAGCGGGGTAGCTGCAGAGGGGTAGGAAAGAGCTGAAAATGCGTTTTAAAAGGGGCAAAACGTAACCCAATTTTCGAAGCTGATCACACTGTTTTTTTTTCTAGGAAGCAAAGCTAATATGGGAAACTGCGGGAGGTGGAAAGAAAGGTTGTGCAGGAAGTAGTAGGGTGCCCTGGTGATTTTTTTTCTCCTCCTCCTCTTTTTGCTAGAGGGCAATGTTGACTCTTGAGACGGCAGGAGAGGAGAGCTTAGACAGAGACACAGAGAAGAGGGAGAAGGCTACAACATGGGTGGGTCAATATTTGTCTATTAATGGACGAGGAGGATGTCCATCCGGACAGCAGGAAAGAGAGAGAGAGGGACAGCGATGAAAAAAGAATGGTGCGCCAAAAAAAGCTACTTTGATGATGCCACAGCGTAGTAAAAATGGCCTCAGTAAAAATTAAACTGTCGGCAAAATCTTCACCGTGTTGATGCGTCCGTCTTTATCCAGTTAAGAATTTGCCTTCAGGGATGAAATTCACTGCATCAAAGCTTCAGCAAAGTATCAGAGTTTCACTGCACATGTAATGGGCATGTGGAAGGTTGCAGGATGGTGGCAAAAGGGGGAAGAAAAACCATTACCACATCAGCCTGCCATCAATCCTGTCCTCTCCTCTTCCTCCTCCTCTCCTTCCTTCTCTGCGGTGATGACTTTTTTGTCCCAGTTCATTGGCATACTCACTCGCAGCGAGTCAGGAACACGTCAGGGCCGCGGGGGCCACATCTGGCCCAGATGTGACAGGGCTTAAACCAACAATTTAGTACAACATAAAACGCTTTGAATCAGAAAGCGCTTTTTGGCCCCGCAGGTGCCCCCTTTTTTGGCCCGTGGACCGAAAGGTCTTGTCGCTCCTCCCATCCCACGCACATTTTCTCCTCTTCATCGCTTGGCAATTGATTGGGAAGGAGAGAGAGAGGAGGGAATGGAAGCAAGTGTGCGCAAACGTCCTCATTGTCTGATTGTCGGCCATTGTTGTCGCAGCAGCAGCAGCAGGCAGAGTTGCCAGGGCTACATAGAAACCCAACAGTTCACGCAACCCTAAAAAAATCGAGTCTAGCCGGGTCTAAGAGTAATTAAGCCCAAGTTTAAGCACTAATATCTTTGACAAAGAAGGTGGGCTTTTACTAGTAATGCATTTCTGTTGATAATTTTATTGTAGCCACAAAAAAGACCGAACTGGCAACTCTGGAAGCAGCAGCAGCAGCAGCAGCCTCGTCATGTGAGCGGAGGCATCTGGGACGTCCCATCCATATGCTGACATCGGAGAATTTCTTGCCAGCCCTTCCAAAAAAAGCGTCACCTTCTTTCTTTCTTTCTCTCTCTCTCTGTTAATGTCCCGAACATTTTCCCATCAATAATAATCGCTGTAGTCCCAGGCACGTCTTGCCAACTGCCCAGAGGATCTTTTTTTTGTCAGATTTTTTTTTGTTTTTCAGAAAATCAAATGTGCCTAAGATTAGCAACATCAGAAAGGTGCCAAGAATCTTGTTCCACGCGCCCTTGCCTCTGCCCACCCAACCAACAACTCTTAATAAACTTCCGACTGATCTCCGATGCAGATTTTTTTTAATAAACACCGACTGAGCATACACAAATCGGCGCCAAACGTGCAAAGACGTGTATGTACGTAACATTCCAACTGAGCTTGCGTTTTGCATGCCACCGTTGGTGGTTGGGCAGCAGTATCACACAGAAAATGCTTTCCTTTTCCTCTGCCTCTCTACCTCATGCGTAGTAGTATAACAAGTGACATCTGCCATGTGTGGGGTGGGGTCCTCTCCTCCCCCCCTTTTCCCCTCGGTGCCAACGTCCGCCTCTCTCTCTCTCTCTCTCTCTCTCTCTCTCTCTGTCTGGCTGTGACGGCTTTTGCCTCGCCTTGGCCCACACTAACACTGCTAACGAACACCCACCCACCCCCAAAAAGAAAAGAGGAATAAAAAAACACGTATGAAAGGGGTGCCAATTCCACGCCACTTCTAGCTCTCTCTCCCTCTCTCTCTCTCTCTCCCTCCTAGAGTGGAGGCGGACGCACGCACTTCGTTTTCCCACAAAAAATGAAACGTAAATTTTCGAAATTTATTGTCGCTACTTTTGGTGCAAGTGCACTTGTTTTTTTCCCCTTTCTTTCCTCTCTTTCCAGTGTTGCTGTGGTTGCACGTGAAGCATTGCTTTGCAGTGACCTTGACTCATTTGAAAAAAATCATGAATTTTTCTCTTTTCCTATCGTCTTGCTCCTCTTGTCTTTCAGCATTTTATCACTTTCTCCGCCGCCATGACGGCGAGGCAGCAGATGGCCCCGCAGCCCAGGAGCAGGAACGGGAAGACGACGTGCTGGTAGCTGAGGGTGACCACCTCCAGGTTCCTGCCGCCGGACCCGTGCAGGTCGAAAAAGTTGTGGTATATGCTCCGCATCAACCTGTGCACGTGTTGGAGTTATTACAAGCTGATTTCCAAGCTGTCAAAACCTTTTTTTTCGCATTAGACTAGCTTTGGTTCAAGACACACACCTCTTGATGACCCCAGTTTCAATCATGCTCAGGATCAGCACGTCAAAGGCCTCCTTGAACTCAGAGTCTTTGCAGAGCACGAACCCGAACAGCCTCGTCTCCCTCCCTCCGTCGTAACCACCTTCCAGTGGCAGCTGGATGAACCCCGGATACTGGAGCACCAGCCCATAGTAGGTAGCCCTGGACCTTCTCTTGACTTCCAGGTCGGCACTCCCAAATTTAATCTTGGGATGGTGGTCACAGACTTCTCGCATGGCCGAACCGTGAGGTGCCTTGCACAGGTTGTCATGTGTCACTGTGTCAGGTATGAAGAGCACCTCATAGCCATCATTTAAGGCATCCTTGATGGACCGGATGGAAATTTTTCGATAACCTTAAAGTTGGAGAAAATGATTCATCATACAATTAGTACATTATATCCTGTTACAAGTGATTAGTACCAAGTGTCATGCTGGAAGTGATCATGCCACTGTAACAGGCAAATAGGTACAAGGCCAACAGACTTGTGGTCACATAAATGACCAAGTAAGATGCTGTCTTCCGCAATTTTCCAAAATCTCTCAGTAGGAATGTCTGGAAGACAATGGCAAAAGCGTCACCAGACCTGACATGCCCGAGGAAGCAGACAAAGAGCCAAGCACAAGTGACGGCTATGGCAATCCAGCTGAGGGGGGCAAAGGCATCGCCCAGGTAAGCCCACAGGTTCATTACAGCCTCCAGCGACTGGTCCTGGAATATGTTGAGGGTGATCTCGAGCTCCAGGATGGGGAGGCTAAAGTCAACATGGGTGGCCCGGGATGGGGACAGGCCCAGGAATAGGCCAGAGATGTCTGCGGTGCAGGAGGACAGGTCTTTGATGACCGAGACCGGCAGAAACTTCTTCTTTTGCTGCTGCTCCTCCTCTGATTTGGCGGGGAGCTTTTCCACCAGAGTAAAGTTGTAGTGCTTCTGCTGGTACAAAACGGTACAGTAAAGATTTGTACAGGGTGTCCCAATATTTTAAAAAAAAATATTTTATATATTTTACAAGATATTGAAAGGGTACAGATCAAAAAGTGATCTGGGACTAAAGCTAGGACCAGTTTTTTTATTGGGACATCCTGTACAAGCCTCGGAATACTGTACATATTAATACCTACCGCCATTGCGTCAATAACAGCTCGCCAGAGGAGGTCTATGGCATGGGCCACGGGTGGAGAGCTTGTCACCCCCAGGACAGCCCCTCTGAAGTCCTTTCTCCTTTCCCACATCTGGGGCTGGGCCACAGAAAGGCCGGAAGTCTCGCTCCACCATCCCACAGAGTGCTTGAACTTGGCATCTTTGATCCCATAGATCTCCGAGATTTGGGCCGTCCTCCCGCTGCTGTGGAACTTGTAGGTGAAGACGTGACTGTCCAGCCTGAGCTTCCCACTGATCTTCCTCTCCGTTGCTCCTCCGTCCGGGATGTACCAGTCGAGCTCCTTAGTGTGGTCATTCTCCAAGATGGTTTGGTGGAAGTCTGAAGACGTGTTGTGGTTCTCCGCCAGGAAGGCTGCAGTGGGTCCGTCAGGGCGAGGAATCCTTCCTGGGATGGCACCTCCCAGGCAAGAAGAGTGGACAAATCTGTCTGTCAGGGAAGGCACTTGTTGCATTTGGATCAGTTCCTCCAAGTTCTCCTCTTGGCAGTCGGAGTAAAAGTGCAGGTTTTTGTAAGACAGGCTCTTCGTGATGCTTGTGGCCAGCGTGATCGATTGCTGCAATTCCAAGGTGGTGGCACCAGCTGACAACTTGTAGTTGGCAGCCAGAATGAAACAGATCTTGAGAAGTTCTTGAAGACTCGCCATTTCCATCTTAACACATCTATTTTTCTGCGATGGTGGCACAGAGCATCTTTTCACTCATGCTGTGTGTGTGTGTGTAGTACACACCTGAGGAATTTGATGGTGAGGAATGTGGTGGGACAAATGTATTTCGATATTGTTAATTATAGGTCTCCCAACAACTCAGTTATGTTGGCTCTTTTCATAAACTATATGTGGGGGAGGATTAATGCTGTGGCTGTATAAAAGTGAAAGAATTGTTACAAGCAAAAGCAACGATGATAAATCTTCAGTGTCTAAACCCTATGTTAGTTGAAGAAGAGTGTAATTTCTTGTTTCCTCTTTTATTGACTTTCCTCTGTCCATGACAACCTGATATTTTTACACAGATATTTGAGACATAAACTTTTACTCTAAAAATCAAATAATCGGTTGCTCTTCAGAGTACAATGCTGTTTTTAGTTTTGTGACAAGGAAAAGCTTTAATGCATTACAAGCACTACTTCATTTAAATTGTATGCTAATTACAAAGCTTTCTCAGCATTAGTGCCTTGATTCAATTAACATAGTGTCAATAATTTGATGCTCAGTTTTTTCCAATTGTTAATTAATTTCTCCACTGTCATTAAACCAATGCAGAAGACTACGACCCAACCCAAGAGTAGAAAGGGAAATATGACGTGCTGGTAGCTCAGAGTTACGATGTCATGGTTCCCATCCCTGTTTTCGTGCAGGTCAGTAGAGTCATAGTATATGGAATCCATCAGCCTGTACAGGAGAGTCACCTTATTTAAAAAAAATTGTTGTGTTACTATGTCTCCTAGATGCCCCAGCACTCTTTATTTAAAATGTGCTGTGTTGACTCATAATCAAGTCTATTTTATTTGACCCCCACATTGTTGGTGTTAGTGAACTCTCACCTCTTGATGACTCCAGTTTCAATCATGTGAAGTATTTGCATATCAAAGGCTTCTTTGAACTCTGAATCTTTGCAGAACCCAAATCCAAAAAGTCTCCTCTCCCTCCCCCCATCATAGCCACCTTCCAAAGGCAAAGCCACTAGGCCTTTGTATTGGGATACTAGTCCATAGTAGGCAGCCTTGTATCTTTTTTTTACTTCCAAATCAGCACTCCCAAATTTAATCTGTGTATGATGATCACAGACTTCTCGCATGGCCGAACCATGAGGTGCCTTACAAAGATTGTCATGTGTCACAGTATCAGGTATGAAAAGCACCTCATACCCTTCATTTAAGGCATCCTTGATGGTCTGAATAGAAGTTTTCCTGTAACCTTGAAGGACAGAAATTATTGATTATGTAGCTTCATTAGCACTCCCCATTCCCACTAGCTGTAATCCATTTTTACCTAGTGTCATAGTTGAAGTTATCATAGCACTGTAACAGGCAAACAGATATAAAGCCAGCAAACTTGTTGTCATGTAGAGGACCAAGTATGATAAAGAATTATGCATGCCACCAAAATCTCTCAGCAAAAGTGTTTTGAAAACCACGGTGACGGCATCATCACATCGCCTGAAGTGCCCTAGGAAGCCCAAGAAGAGTAACAAGCACGCTAAGGCGACGGTGATCCAGCTCAGGGGAGCAAACGCATCGCCCAAATAGGCCCACATGTTCATGATGGCTTGAAGCGATTGCTCCAAGACTATGTTCAAGGTCAGCTCGAGCTTCATGATGGGCAAGGAGAAGTCGACGTCCCTGGCCCTAGGCGGAGAAAGACCCAGCATGCTGCCGGACACGTCTGCTTCACAGGAGACCAGCTCCTTCATGATCGTCCTAGGCGACCCTGTCCCTTGCTGTTTCAAGCTGCCTCCGTGATCCCATCGCAGGGTAAAGTTGTAGTGTTTCTGTGGGTTGGGAGTTCAGTTCAGTGATTGATATAAAGGAACTAGTATGAACACTCAACAATTAAAGTGCAGCACCTACTTACAGCTATTACTGCGAGAACTGCTTGCATGAAGACCACATTGTTTGACACGGGAGGAAGGGTCGTGGTGCCCAAGGGGATCCCCTCGAAATCCGTCCTCCTCTCCCACATGTGAAGCTCAATGAAGGGCAACTGTCCAGACGCCTTGCTCCACCACCCCACGGGCTGCTTGAACCTCGTGGCCTTTGTCCCGTAGACTTCAGAAACGAGAGCCGTTTTCCCCTGGCCGTGGAACTTGTAGGTGAAGAAGCGGCTGTCCAGGCGGAGCCTGTCGCGCACCTGCTGCTCCTCGCTTTCCCCGTCCGGGACAAACCAGTGGAGCCCTCTGGAGTGGCCCTGCTCCGAGATGACCCGGTGGTGAGGGAGGTCTGAAGACCCGTTGCCGTTCGCGTCCGGGTCCAAGAGCAGCGCGGCGTCACGCCCGCCAAAGCTGCCGCCGGTGGCCGTCCAGCTGTCCAGGCAAACACTGCGGACAGACACCAGACTGGCCACCCCCACCAGCGCCAGCCTGAGTGCTTCCCACCCGTCCTCGTCGTCCTGGCAGCTGGCGAGGAGGTGCAGGTTCCTGTAGGCGCCGCAGTTGGCCAGCGCAGAGACGAAGTCGGCGGCGGCAGTGGCGGTGGCGGCAGCAACAGCAGCAGCAGCAACAGCAGCAGGTCCGGTGATGGTTGCAGCAGACAGGATGAGAAAAGACTTCAAGTCTACCATTTTGTACCACCTACTACCACAGTACATGTCCTCCTGTGAACTGGTCTTGTGGTAGGAGGCACTGTACTATTGCAACTTACAGGAAAAAATGGCAAAAAAACCTGATCCGTTCTACCTTCTAGTGAAATACCAATTTGAGACAATTTAAGCCAAACAAGACCATTTTTTATTGTGGTGGCAGCGTGGCCCAGCATGCATTTTAATATCCAATATTGGGACAAGGACAGGGGGAGAGGCGGGGGGGGGGCAAGTTCGTTATGGTAGAACTTGCGTCCCTTTAAAATTGGAGCAAAAACAGACATAAATTTCTGCTACATACGACACTAGGTTTGCTTGGCAACTCTGGAAGAGGAGGAAGAAGAGCTGGAAAGGGTCTGGTGACGTCAAATCTCGATTTTTCTCTGACATGATCAATTTAAGTTTCTTTGCAGCACTTTGATGTCACAAGTGTACAAGTTGGGAAAAAACCTAATAATTTGATATAGCACCACCGATATCTCATGTAAACTACCTAGTAAGTATTGGAAAGAGGAGTCCGATGGCCAAGGCGTAATCTTTTACTACACAAAAGAGATTTTCCCATAAAATATTTGGAAAAAAAATAGTCATAGAAAACGCTTTTTTTAATTTTACCTTTTCCCACTTCTTGATTTACTACAACCTCGGGCAATGTTGCCACACTAGGCGCTTGAAGTGATCTAAAATTTATGCACTTTCCTCTTTCAAGAAGCCGAATTTTCTCAAGGAACATTCACGTGGTGGCACCTTTGGCGATTTTCTTTTTCCTTTCCTGATTGATCCCGACATGCACTCACTGCTCGGCTGTATGGCAACTCTGCTCGGAGGAGGGTAGAGGGTAGGCGCGAACCGATCCTTGTTCCGGGGATGAGAGGAGGAGGAGGAGGATTAGTGAGAGAGAAAGAGCGTCTCTCTTACTTTTTACCACCTCTGTCTCTCTCTCACCTGTCTTAAAGGGCATCGTTGATGTTACCCATGGAGGGACCCTCTCCAGAAGGAAGGGGGGGGAGGGGAGAAGGAAGAAGCAGGAGGAAAGGAGCATTTACAGCCAAAGCTTTTAGCCCCTTTGCGTCACCAGCGACAACAGCAGAGAAGTCCACACGGAAGTTTAAACACATGTCATTTGACAAAAAAAAAGTTGGTTAAAAAAAGTGTCCCAAGTGACAGAGAGTTCCAGTTAAGTCCAATAGTTTGAATGCTTTTTTTTTCTTTCTCCCTGTCTGTCTATGTGGGATGCACTATAGCTATTTCGGAGAAAACAAAGGTGGAGTGAGAAGGGGGGAGGGTGGGCAACCCAAGAAAGGAGAAGGGAGGGAGGGGGGTCATAAATGGCATTCTAGGAATATCTCTCTCTGCCTCTGGAGAAGACAGAGAGATTTTCTCCTTTTATTTTCACCGATAAAAGCACTTTTGTTTCACTCTTTTTTTTCTCCTTTCCCTCTTCCCCCCCCCCTCCCATTGTCTTCCAATAACGGCCCGATCCCTCTCCTCCAGGTGATATCGTCATCCTATCAATTCTTCCACCAAAAAGGAGGAAAAAGAAAGGAGTGACCAATAAAGTAATGGAGGGAGGGGGGGAGGGGAGAGTGCCCAAAAGCACAGCAATCGGCTTTTTTTGGGGTGGGGGTTGCCCATTTTTGGTCACTCTTCGGTGGCATTTCTCAATAGGTCGTCGAGTTCGACCACGTGTGACGAAGGAGGAAGGGGGGGGGGGGAGAAGAGAATCTTGGGTGTTGCCTCCTCCACAAGAGAAAACCCATTTTTAACGAAGGGTGTGGAAAAGGGGGATCTTCTCCTCTTTTCCGGACACTATCAAAAAACGTTTAATCAATTCCATTCTCTTTGAAGAAGAATTTTGTGTGAATGTGAAACTTTTTAAAAGCTTTATCAAGCTTTTGAGCTCCCAAAAATTCCAGGAAAAAGTTGCATAAAGGGGGTGACACAATTTTTTTTTCAATGTTTAAAGGTGACATGTGGGGTACCACTACTACGAACACTTGAAAAACCTTGTTTTTTTCCTCCTCCCCACTTAATTGCAACAATGGAAGGAGGAGGTGAAAGTGAATGGGGGGGAGGAAAGGGTCGATCAATAAAAGCAGCACCCGCATTGGGGAAATGGAAAGGAGGCAGAAAAAAAAGAGCTCTTGAAAAAAAAATTGAGTGGAAAGATTTGGGGAACAGCAAAAAAATATATTGTCTTATTTTTTTTTTCGCACGCACCCAATTGAGGAAAACAACAATTGTGTCACTGAACGGTCCGTAGCTCAGACAATCTCTCGTCTAGACCCAAGTCCTCCACCTCCTCCTCCTCCTCCTCCTCCTCCTCCTCCTCCTCCTCCTCCTCCTCCTCCTC
>JAAUYM010151236.1_pt1 | contig 10830 bp, 9 predicted proteins | sample 7278001 | NCBI WGS metagenome assembly JAAUYM01 (sample SAMN14350224, study PRJNA611818) | marine sediment metagenome | isolation source: surface marine sediment (1.8m) | place: French Polynesia: Moorea | collected 2018-08
CACAGCATTTATTAACACCACCTAGTTTTTCTTTCACTTTAGGCTAACAAATTCGATTATTGAATTTTAACTGTAAAATGGTTTTTTAAAAAAAAAAAAAAAAAAACTACAGGGGAAAACAGCTGTTGTGTCTTATTGCATTTTCTTCCATTCTCCTTGTTTTTTTCCTCAGAGAAACGCTGCCCTGGCTGCGGCCAACGCCGACAACAACGGCGACAAGGAGGAGGACGCAACAGGTAAACTGAAAAAAGATTTAAAGAAGCCTGGCAGGGTTGCCAGGCCTTTAAAAGCCGACAGCAACTTAATACTTTTTTACAGTTTGACAAAAACACCCTGTAGAATGACTTGAGAAGTAATTGCAACAACAACAACAACAATGGACCTTGTAGACCTAATTGCAGGCCCAAAAAGAAAAGTACCTGTGCGGTGTGCCTTGAAGGACTAGATACGTTTGCGAGCGGTTCAGAATTGTGTGAATCTTGTTTTCATTTGTGTCGCGTTTGTTGGCTGGGAAAAAAAAAATGACTTCGGGTAGATGCCCTTTTGAGGGAAAGTTTTGTTTTCTACAACAGTCAAAATGTGTCTGAAAAAACAGCGAAACTTTTCTTCTTGGTTTTTTTTGTGTGTTCCTCGTTGCAAAAGGATGAATGTGCAACGCACCACTTTTCCCGAATTTAGCTCTTCCAAAAAAAAAAAATTGTGGCATATTTTGTTTCGACCTTTTCCATCATCCCTTCCTCGCCTCGCCTACTCTGCTACTGTCATGGGGACTCTCCTGAGAGAGTGGAGAGTGGCGGCCCGATTGCTAAAAGGGGGACCTGGCAAAATTCAAACTACAGGAAAAAGCTTTTGTGAACTCTCCTGCAACGAATAAAGGTGCGCAAAAGGTACTTCACGCGTTGTTTGCAAGGTCCTCTTTAGGTGGTATGAGTTTTGCGCACAAGTTGTCATAATGCGCAATATATTTGCGCGTTAAGTTGTATGAATAAGTTGTCGTTAATGCGCAATGAGTTGCGTATCATAAGTTGAGCCAAGAAGTTGTCGTTAATGCGCAATGAGCTGTGCATAAGTTGAGCCAAGAAGTTGTCGTTAATGCGCAGTGAGCTGTGCATAAGTCGCCAATAAGTTGGCATAATGCGCAATGAGTTGCGTATAAAGTTGAGCCAATAAGGTGTCATGAATGAATGCTCCTAAGATCGGCGGTGATAACAAATCTGAACTGAAAACTTTCCTGTAAAAAAAAAAACACGACTAAGCTGCGTGTGACATCGACACAAGCACCCTTGTGCGTCACAAGAGACGTCTCCAGAAAAAAAAAATCTTTTTTTTTGCTACATCTTTGCGAAAGAAAAAATAAATCTCAGAGCTTTCTATACACTTCCTTCCCGATCGCTTTGTGTATTTGGGAAACCGTAGTGTGTGTGTGTGCGCAAACGCAAAAGGAGGAGGAGGAGGAGGACGATTTCACGTCCTGTCTCCTCCCTCCTATGCCTTTTTTGTTTGTTTCCAAGGGGCCTAGAAAAAAAAGCAGACAGAGCCAGGTTTGGTGAAATCATTTTGACTTGGATATTTCTCACCAGTTTTTGAACTTTTTTTTTGTTTGCCTGTATATTATGCAAGTTTGGGGAGAAGGAGGGGGGGAGAGATAGCGCAGAAATGTGCATTGCATGATGAACTGGGGCATAAAAGAAAGAAAGAGATAAGATATTTTTTAACTCCCCCCCCCCGGTCATATTCATCTTCAGGGATTTGAGTTTATTGTAGAGTACATGTAGAGTCTCCAAAGCTAATTCCTGCAGGGAAGGAGGATTGCAAAACAAAGTTGGTTTGATAAATCAGAACAAAAAAAAAATAGTGATTTCCCTACACTGGAGCTTACTATGCGTAGTAGAGTTCTACACCAAAGAGAATGTGTTGAAATGCTCTACAGCTTTTTTTTTTTGGAGCTTTCTAACCGGTCCGCTGTCGACGTCAACTTTGCTTTCTCTGGCCACTTCTCCCTTCTCTTTTTCTGAGAGAGAGAGAGAGAGAGAGCGCATAGCATACACACACACACAACTGCCTGAAAGCCACCCTGGACCTGGAGAGAAAGGCAAGAGAGGGAGAGAGAGAGAGAAGTCTTTCTTCTCTGTTTCTAGGCCAAGAGAAACAGCAGCAGCACCAGCCAATGCTGCCAGACGGGTCCAAAGGAAACCATTTTCCCCCCCTTATTGTCCAGGCTATAGGAAAACAAACTTGTGGCATGAAACGCGATTTGGTTCACTTTTCAGGCACAACTTTGTTTACTGAACATTTTTAAAAAAAAAATCTTGGTTCGTTTTTTTCCCCCCAGAGAATCTGGCAGCCCTGTCGGCTGCGCCAACTTCACCCGGCGCTGTCAAACATCTTCCCATCCTCCCTTTCTTCCCCTTTCCCTTCCCTGTTAGTGCTCAGAAGGAAAAGGTGCTTGCTGCATTTCGTTTCCCGGACATCCTATCCTTTCTCTCTCTCTCACTTCTCATTCCCCAACTAAACTTAGTTTTTCCGGGAAAAACAAGTGTGCAAAAAAAACCCCAAAAGATGCCAGGCATATCCTCGGCTGCTGGCGGAAACTCAGGAAGCCATCTTGGTGCAGGGGAAAGGAGGAGGAAGAGGAGGAGGAGGAGGAGGAGGAGGAGGACGTGGTGTTTATGAATTATGTAGCCCTTGCAGCTGCGGCTGCTGCTGCCGCCCCAGGTGCCGCTGCTGATTCAGGTGAAAGCACCCAAGTACGTACTGCAACATCCTCCTTCAGTCCTGATCTGAGGATCTGGGAAAGGTGTGTGTGTGTGTGTGGGTGTGGGTGCGGGTTCGTCGGCTCTAGTGAGTGCGGAAGGCAAAAAAAAAAGAAAATTGCTGAATAGCTTCTGCAGCCACACGTTTTCCCAAAAATGTAATCTTTTCACCAAAGCTCTGTCATTCGTTTCCAGGGCTTTGCTGTGTAATTGGATATGAGTACGGCAGTTAGACAAAAGAGACAAAGATTCAAAAAAATGTACACATAGTACCAAAAAACTTTCAGCTTCCTAAACATTGCAATATAGTTTGTAAATTTTGTGCCTAACTGCGTCAAGTTCTCACAATCTTAAAACGTACAAAAGCCACTACTACAAAGTATATAGGTATTATATGGGAGAATGAATCACGTCAAAGGAATTTCTTTTCTGCATGCGAGTAGGTGGTGTCTGCAGAGAGAGAGAGATACAGCCCATGCATGCAAAAAAAGAAATAACTGAATCGTAAAAATAACCACTTATTTCCACCACGACGCGTTTTAATGTTGCTTAATATGCGAAATGACACGTGGAAAACATACGTGTTTTTTTTCTCTCTCTCTTTCTCTTTTCAACTAGCACAATGTTATTTTTCTTTCTCGATCCATGCACGATTCTCATCACGCGTGATGGATGTGATGGTGCAGGGGCAGAGTCGACGAACTCCCGCACAGTAGTAGCAAGATGAGAGGGGGGGGGGGGGAAAAAGTTGACGATTCACTTGGGACATTCTCCAGAATTTAATATCGAAAAAGTTTTTTTCCATGCTCTCCTATAGTATGCATGCTCTCTTCCACTGCATACGTAGTACTAGTAGAGAGAATGTCGTTCACATGTTGTGATCCGACGGTGATTTGCAACATGGCCTTTCCCGTACGTAAAAAAAAAAAAAGGAGAAAAAAGGAAGATCTGAAATCAGTCTGAGAGGGGGGAGGGTCAACAATTTAAAAAAAAAAACAAAAAAACAATGCACAGTGAGTACGCATACACACACACACAGATATGAGAGAGGGGGTCCCACTAGATTGAGAGACCTCCGCTGGGAGTGACACGAAGATTGAGAGCATCCAGTGCGTTGTTTCTGTCGGGCATCCATTCTGCACACACACACACACACGCAATCATGTGTTTCCCAGATAGAAAAGAAGAATTGTAGTATAGGAGGAACTTCCTTTTATACTCCAAAAGTCTTTCAAAAGAAGAGATGTGGCGGCGGCGGTGACCACTGTACATTAGGGAGGGACTGAAGCAAAAAAATCTGACACCATCATGTTCGGGTTCCTGTTCAAGTCTTGCGTGGGTCAGTGCGGCGGCCAGCCGCCAAAGGAGGAGGCGGTCGCGGGCGCCGTGGAGCTGGAGGAGGTGGACAAGCTTCCTCCTCCCCCCTCCCCTCCCAGAGTGGTCAGGCTGGGGATCCTCAAGAACCCGACCAAGGGTCTGGAGAAGTCCTGCCCGGGACCAGAAGGTGATGGTGACCACGGGGACGAGTCGCGTGAGGAGGAGAGGGCCAAGTTGTTGGACCACGACGACGACGACTCCGGCGCCTGCGTGGAGGAGGAGGCGGAGGACAACAGCGCCGCCTGCACCCCCGACCACGACGACGACGACGGCGACGACGGCGACGACGGCGGCAAGGAGGCCGTCGTCGAGCAGCGGCAGCGGCAGCAGCAGCAGCAGCAACGGAAGCTTCGTCGACAGCACGCCGAAGACCAACTGGTGCTCAAAGAGGACTCGTCGTCATCATCCACCAGCAAACTGATTAACCACGATGGCTGTGACTGCAACAATGATGATGACGCTCCCGGAGAAGAGATCGTCGCCCTCCCCATCGCTGACAGCAGCGAGGTCGAACCAGGAGGAGGAGGAGGAGGGGGGCTGTTGACGGTGGGCGGCTACTACCCTGTGCGGAGTCGGAAGATCCAGAGGTTCACGGTGGTGGAGCAGGCCGAGTTCTCCTCCCCCTCCGCCGCCGCCGCCGCCGCCGCCACCGAGGAGGACCTCGCCCAGCTGACCGTGTCCAGTGTGAACACCGTCCTGGAGGACCTGGAGGAGACTGACGACGAGGGGGAGGAGGGCGAGGACGAGGAGGCCAAGAAGGACAGGAAGAGGAAGAAGAAGGAGCTTGCGGAGGCGCTGGCGTCCTCCTCCAAGAAGAAGGTCATCCCGAGGCCGCCGCTGACCAACAAGGCCTTCTTCGACAAGGCCGCCGCCAGGGCGATGCTGGCCAGGCAGTCGTCGGCGTCGTCGTCAACGGCGGCAGCAGCAGCAGCAGCAGCAGCATCAACGTCTTCCCACCCTTCCACGTACGCCACCGTTCCCGCAATTCCCCTGAACGCAAGGCCGGCTCTCAAGAAGCAGAAGAGCGCGGCAGCCGCGGCAGCCGCGGAAGGTCAAGGTCAAGGTCAGGGTCAGGGTCAGGGTCAGAGGTCGCGCGAGAAGAGCCCCTGCGTCTCCTTCGACGAGAACCCGACCTTCTTCGCGGGGTCCAAGAAGGGCAGCGGCAGTCGGAGGAGGACATGGTCGGACGGGTCCAGGTTCAAATTCAGATCCCTCTCGCTCACGGGATCATCATTTTCGTCGTCGTCGTCTTCGTCAGCGGCTGCCAAGACGACCTCCGGAGGCAGCTCCGGGTCCATCCCGATGCTGTCCTCCAGGAGCAAGATGTCCTGGCTGAGGGACAGGCAGAGGGAGAAGGCGTCCTCGGCGGCGGCGGCGGCCGCGGCTGCTGCTGCTGCTGCGGCCACCATCCTGGAAGACCTCGAGGAGGTCGGAGGGAGGGACGCCGAGGTAGAAGACACAGAGATCAGGACAGCGACGGCCGGAGCGAAAAAAGCCGCGGTAAGCGATTCCTCTCCAAGAGGCGGCGGCGGCGGCGGCGGCGGCGGTGGCTTTATGAGGCAGAAGAAGGAGCCTGACCGTCCGCTGGGCAAGCCGCGTCCGCGGACCAGGTCGGACAAGCTGGACCGCGCGGCCAGGAAGCTGGTGGTGGCGGAGGTGTCCAAGAGCTCCGCCTTCGAGTGGCCCCTGGGCAGGCTGGGCAAGCTGAAGCAGAAGTACCGGAGGAAGGAGCAGCAGCAGCAGCAGCAGCGGGACCAGCAGCAGGGGGACAAGTCGTCCCGGACGACGCACAGGAGCGCCAGCGCGTCGGCCCTCACCTCCAGGGAGGTGGAGAGGCTGATCCAGGGCCAGATGCGCCGGCGGAACTCGGAGAGGGGCAAGAGGGGCCGCTCGGTCGGGTTCGAGAGCGCCAGCGCCGGCGCCAGCAGGAGGAGCAGCGGAGCCAGGCTGGCGCAGAGCCTGTGGACGGCCTCGCTCAGGTTCCTGCTGGGGGACCCGGTGCCGGGGGCATCGGGGGCAGCATCGTCTTCCAAGAGGAGGAGGCACCTCACCGATCCAGGTCTGTGATCTGTTCTTCCAATATTATGGTTCAAGGTTGACGCCGGACAGTTTGGCAACTGGTGGCTTCCATATCTAGTTTAATTGCTATACGTACAATATGGGAAATCACCCATCCAGGTGATAAGTACAGCTACACACGATACCTGTAGTACACCTACTTTACTAATAGCAATAAGGAAATGTGGCAAAACTTGGCCATAGACACATTGTCAGCACGTAAGACTCTTGGAATCCACTCGCATCCACTTCCACTCATCATCCGTGCACCAATGTGATCTTCGGGTGGACGAAGCACGCCTCCGCGACGGCCTCCTCCACCTCGGCGGCGCCCGTGCGGCCGTCGTCGTCGTCGTGGTCGCCGTCGTGGTCGCCGTTGCACATGTTGACGAAGGCGCCCATGGCCCTGCCGGCCGACTCGTGGGCGAACAGGTCCGGGCAGTGGCGGGAGAAGGCGGAGACGGCGGACTCGTAGCAGGGCTCGTTGGTCAGCGGACTGAGAAAAAGCTTTGGTAGCTCATTTGTAGGCTGGAGATAATACATATATGGGAAATCGCAATGAGTAAGATTTACATACCCACAGTAGAAGATAATAGACAGATTTAAAAAAAATGGAAGGTACAATTATTCTAATTTGGTAAAAACAACATAAGATTTTACTCTAGGTATCCTAGAAATAATGGATATGAAAAATTGATTAAAAAAAGTGGGTTTTTTTGTTTGGAAAATGTAAGATATGGCAAGGAACAATGAGTCCAATCAATAGCATATTTTTTATGAGCTACCCGTGCGAGTAGATGTCGGCGTTGGAGTTGAGGGCGCCGGAGCCGGGGACGATCTTGCCGAAGACGCTCCTGACCGCGCGGTACAGCCTCCTCTGGACGGACCTGTAGCGACGCAGCTCCTGGCGCAACCTTGAAATTTGTAAAAAAAAAAAAAAATAATGATTTTTTAAGGCTTCTATCATCGAAATTTGACTTTAAAAAAGAAAATCTGACCTTCTCCTCTCCTTGGCGGTCTTGGCCGACTTCAGCGCCCTCTCCATGCTCACCCTGATGAGCAAGTTTAAAATTGGGGAAAAATTACGTTCCTCATCGACAACAAGGGCACCACGACCCACACCAAGAGCCCCCGCCTCACCTGGCGACCGTCCTGCTGTCCACGGCGTCGCTCAGGCAGGGGTCGTTCTTGTTCTCACCCTCCTCCTCCTTCACCTCCTCCCCGATCCCCTCCCTCCCGGCCAACCCCTGGAAGTCTCCGACGGGCAGGGTTGCCACGTCGAGGTCGCCGAACTGGTGCACCGGGGAGGTGGTCACCTCGCGGCGGACCAGCTCGAACTGCCTCTCCAGGGTCTCCTTGTCCAGGTCCTCGCGATCGGAGTCCTGCATGTCGGGAAAAGTAAAAAGTAGTTGAGTGAGATTGCCAAAGCAGACATGCAACACCTACCTCCGACCCAACCAACAACGCACTCTTAAATAGGCTTCCGACTGATCTCCGATGCATATTCCAACTAGCTGAGCTTCCATTTTGCACACCGCCGTTGGTGGTTGGGAAGGTGGACAAATTCGGACAGACCTCCATCCACTTGACGCTGTAGACGTCCCCCAGGAAGGTGTTGAGCTTCGGGTCCCAGTAGCAGGCGTAGCTGGAGACGGAGTCGTTGGAGGCGGTGGTGGCGAACACGGACCAGTCCGAGGGGAGGTGGCCGTCGAACATGGAGCCGGACTCGCACGCCTGCCAGATATTGAGACCCAGAAAAAAAAAAAAAAAAAGAAAATAACCACACCAAAAAGTGCAATGCTGAAAATTGGAAATTGAATGCAACTTGCTGCATCAATGCCTCCATTTGCAGCATGCAGCAAAAACTCTGTCATCGCAGAAGAAGTGCAATTAAAAATTTTGCTCATCAACGTTCCATTGTGCACATAATTGACTTTCGCCCCCCTCCCTTCCAGCTGGTCCAAACCAGCGTGTCTGACTGACCTCTACGTAGTACACCATCCTCCCGAACCTCCTCCTCCGCCTCATCTCCTCGTTGGCCGCCCTGAGCTGGGACGCGGACACGTGCGCGCCCCCGGGGAACATGATCATGTTGGGCGCGCCGTGGTCGGCGAAGTAGACGAAGACGTGGTCGTCCGGGCCGCTGTCCAGGGTCTTGGCGCCGGGCGGCAGCCCGCCCTCCGGGTCGCCGCCGACCAGCAGGCGGAGGAAGTTGTCCGGGGTCACCTGCGCGCCGGTGTAGTCCTTGGGCACGCCGGCGTACACGTTCGGGCCGCCGGGCCTAGTGCAGAAGTGACTCATGGGAACTTGCCACATTTTTAAACACTTAATAGGATGCGAATTTTAGCAATTTCGACATTTCTCGTCAAGAGAATGTCATCCAATTCACAAGCACATGTCACAAAGATCATTTCATCGGGGAAATGCTGATTTTTCTTTCTCTCGCTACCTAAGCGTACCTGTTCCTGATGACCCCCGGCTCCTTGTTCATCGAGTTGTTGGCGATGTCGTCCTTCATCATGACGACGATCTGGTCGTCCGGGATGCCGTGCGAGCTCAGAACCTTGGAGCACCAAGAGGGAGAGGCATTTCTAAATAATTGCTGAAGGTGCATGCAATGTGCACCTCAAAAAAAAAAGTAAATAAAACTTTGCTGTGGCACCAACCCAACAACTCTTTTTTTTGCGGCGCACACGATCGTGTGTGTGTGTGTGTGTGTGTTACACACTGTACTCACTCACGTGGTACGCGTGGCAGACGTCGGCCTGGTGCCGGTAGTTGAAGAAGCCGTCGGAGCCGGCCACCAGCACCGCCCAGATCTTCCCGCCGCCGGGGAGGACGCCGCCGCCGCCGCCGCCGCCACCGACGCCGACGCCGTTGTCCAAGAAGTCGTCCGGGAACCCGAAGGTCGCCTTGGCGGTCAGGGGCAGCAGCAAGATGAACAAAACTGGAGTCCACATTGCTCCTCCTCCTCTCTCCTTCCGCTGTCTCGTCGGGAATGATTCGATTTCTTGATCCTTGTGTCGTTCCTTCTTTTTTTTGGGAGAGAGAGTGTTGAAAGATGGTCAGGCAGTGAGGCAGGAGGAGGGAGGAGGAGGGACTATAAACAGGGGCACAAAGAAAAGTGGGACAGGGGTTATCAACCTTTTCTCTCTCTCTTTTCTTTTACAAAACAGGAAACACCAAACACTGCGATTGGAATTTTCAGTTTCCCCCCACCAATGGAGGAAAAAGAGGAAAACATTGATAAGTCAAAAAGTTGGTTTTTTTTTCTATTTACATCCGTCATCTTCCATTTTTGGGAGCTGACTGAGAAAAGAGAGATCAGAGTAAGGGAAATACAGTCAAACCCGGACATTCGGCAAAAAAAAATGATGGTCGAGTTGACCCGACCAAAATTGGCGACCTCAGCGACAAGGGGGTGTCTCAATTATGTCTGATCCCTACCTCAGCGTTTTACCTTACCATGGGAGGGAGTGTGTGACGGACAGATACCTGGATGCTACCTCGTCGACATCTCGTCAATATTGGTCGGGAATTCATTCTGCACTTAGAAGTTCTGTTGTTTAGAACTTGTTTTTTTTTTTATTATTTTTCCAATTTTTGCTGTTCCGCATTTCCGTGTTGGGCTATACCCAAAGAGAGAAAGAGACACAGGAAACTTGTTTTTATGATTGTGGGCAGCAGAAGAGGAGGAGGATTTTTTTCAAAAACTCAATTCCTCTTTTTTTTTGCACTGCTGACGCGACGGATTTTTTTGTACATGCTCAAGAAATGAGTATTTCACCATAAAAGAATATTTCCATCGCTTATTGCACAAAAAAAATGAGGGGTCACCTCATTGTTACATCAGCGCCAGCAGAAAAAGTTGTCTAAGGAAACAAATCCTTAAAAGGTTCAGGGTTGCCAGGTGTGCACATGTCAAAAAGACTTGACGAAGTAGGCCAAAAATGCCCCCAATTTCTGGCTTAATTTTCAGGTCTTATGTTGCACATTTCTTTGGAAATAATTTTTTTTGCCATTTTTAAAAAAATCAGTTTATAAAAATGCCAAACTAGCATCACTGCCAAAGTTTCACCTGGCTAAGCAGAATCTGCCAAAGCAAGGTAAATGACAAGTGCGATTTGAGTGTCACCTGATTAGGCGGCAAATAAAAAAAAATAACAAGCATTTTGTTAATGCTAAGTTAAGTCAAGTTGGACGTCTAAACAAGCCAACAGCGAGAACAAGGATTTTTCAGCGGGCCGTTCCAAGACCGCCGTCGCCATCGGCTAATGAAGAAAAAAAAAAAGCAACAACAAACAAACAAGAATCACGTCAAGATCAAGAAACGCGTGTAAACGATTCTTGCGTCATTTTTTCATTTGTTATACTTCGTTGAGACTTCGTTGAGAAAAACTGTCCCGTCGGGACGATGCCGGTCTTCCGCTCCCCGCCCAAACCCTTCTCTCCGGGGAAGGGGAGCAACCACCATCGTCAGCCCGGAGGATCCGGAGGAACCGGCGGAACCGGAGGGCGCCACAAGAACAACATGAGCCCGGCGGCGGTGGTGTCGCCGCCGACCCGGACGGTCGTCCCGACAGATGAATCCGGTACAAACCGGGTTCTGGGTTTTGTCTCTTTTTTTTTTATTTTTTTTTCG